>Ga0209572_1001604_pt1 | contig 14422 bp, 18 predicted proteins | sample EBPBio232012_DNA_FD_185867 | JGI IMG/M metagenome (GOLD analysis project Ga0209572, IMG submission 185867) | Wastewater treatment Type I Accumulibacter community from EBPR Bioreactor in Madison, WI, USA - Reactor 1_1/23/2012_ DNA (SPAdes)... | ecosystem: Engineered > Bioreactor > EBPR >...
ACAAGGTATTGCCAAAAGCGGGGCTGAACAGCTTCGATTAGGCATTTGTGCAAGGTTCAGCGGTAGTAATTCTATTGAACTTTTGTGCTAAAAATCCCCGCCTTCGGCAATACCCAAACCGTTAGCAACAATTTTTACAAAACTTTGGGTTTACTTTGCGTTTTAAGAATATAGCATAGAAAGTTTTAAAACCTAAAATAGAAATAATTTGTTGTTAAATAATTAAATTTTAACAATTAAATCAAAGTATGAAAAAACACAAATTTATTTTTTTAGGAATTTTTTCCTTACTTATTTCGTCTTGTAGTACTGACTTGAGTTCTGTCGAAGAAAGTCAAATAGGAAGATCACAAGATTATAATTTGCATTGGGGGAAAAAATTAGAAAATCCGTATTCTGTAAAAAATATGAAACAAGCTTTACTGAATGTAAAGCAAAAATTGGGACAACCTCAATCAAAATCGGGAGAAGATTTTTCAATTGAAACAACTCATTTGTATGTTAAGTTTAATCCGCAATCTTTGGAAGAAGAAAAATTATTGCAAGAAGATTCTACCATTATTGTTTCTGATTATCCTTTAGATTATGATTATTCAACTGCAGAACTTGAACAAATGGGATATGACAATCCTGATGTTATTGGAAGTTATTATACTGCAGTTCCAAAAGACCAACCTTTACCAAATATTCCGAAAACAATTTTGGAAGAATTGTATATTCCCGAAGAAGATTCTTATTTTGAAGAAGTCGGAGATGGAACTGAAGATGTTGTTGCGAGTAAAACTGAACTTAATAACAAAAATGATTTATATGCTAATTTAATGGTTGAAGCATATACTTTAACAAATAATGAAAGCAAGTTAGACATTGTTAGTTCTGCAGATAATAAATTTTGGATATTTGGATCAAAATGGTATCCAAGTGGAAGAATAACTATGTTTGACAATTCTCTTGGAAATGAAGTTCCTGTGGATGGTGCGCAAGTTTTGATGAGACAGTGGTTCACTGTTAGACAAGGAATAACCGACGGAAATGGAAATTTTTCGACGGGATTTGTAAGAGGTAAGGCGAAATATGTTTTACAATGGGAAAGATATCATTATGATATTAGAAATGGGACATTCGGACAAGCGGAAACTCACGGTCCAACTGTAAAAAAGCAACCATGGTATTACAGTGTAAATGGGGGACAAAATGTTCAATTTGCTATGATACATAGAGCAGCACATCATTATTACTATAAAGATGTAAAAGGATTAACAAGACCTCATATGAATGGAGAGATGATGAATAGAATGAAAATCGCAGCAATGAATAAAACAAATGACGACATAAATGGCGATTATAATTATTGGGCAGGAGCACTTTCTGCAGGTGCATTACCAACAATTCGTATTTTTAAAAGAGACTATTGTGATGAATATTATGGAACAACTATTCATGAATTATCACATTCGGCACATTTCAAATTAGCACCATTTCTTGGATTCGCAAATATAAGTGACAAAGTTGCAGAATCTTGGGCAAGAGGTGTTCAATGGCAATTGTCTTCAATGGTATATCCTAGTTATAATAAAGATTATATAAATATGCCAAAATACACTTTAGTAGTAAGAGACTTAATTGACAATGACAACTATTTTGAAAAAACGGGGAATTATGGAGAATTTACATCTGGTTATACAATTAAACAAATTGAAAATTCTTTAAAGAATGTAAAAACTTGGCAAGAATGGAGAAATAAAATAAAGCAAGATTATGAAAATCCTACAGAAAATAACTTGGATACTGTTTTTAATTATTGGTTTCTTGAGCAGTAATAATTGTCGAGGCACTGTTGATTATGTTTCAACAACACATTTTAGATATGTCAACCAAACAAGTGAAAATGTGGAGTTAAATTTATTTAATAATCAGAATGTAAATTTTAGAAACTATACAATTCCTGTTGGTCAAACTGTTTCAATTGATTTGAAACAAGAGGGAGAGAAAGGTGTAGGAACTCCGTTTGGTTTTGAAGATAATTATGCAGAAAAAGTAATTATAAAATTTGTTGAAAGTGAGAAGTGTTTGGTAAATTATCCTAAAATAAGAGACTCTCGAAAATATGATAATTACAATGTTGATATGTTAAATCAAAGTGATAATACATTAATTTATTATATTGACAATGAAGAATTTGAATTAGCAACAAACTGTCAATAAAAAACTGTTGCTAACATAGTATTGGCAAAATGCGGGAGGAAGTACAAAGTTGAAAGACTTGTAAAATTTATCCGCCGCTGCTTTTTCGTATTGATTATTTTTTGTAATTTAACAATCCGAAAAAAGCAGCGGCTTCGTTTAGTCTAAATTGAATTTTTGGTTCCATTTAGCCCGCACTTCGCCAATACTTTTCTCGTTGGCTGTCATTGTAAACGAAAACCACTCAAAAAAAACTTAAAATATTCATAAACAATTAAATTTAAATCAATGGTAGAAAATTCAAACAATTACGAAGAGAAATTTCAGAGATTCTCAAACATTATTTCAACAAAAACTATGCAAGGCTTTATGGTTGCAGACAGAAATGACAAAGCTTTAGTCGCAGTATTAGTAAAACCAGGCGAAAAAGTAAATCACCTTTTACATTTTCTAATTTCTGTTATTTCTTGTGGCTTTTGGCTATTAGTTTGGGCTTATTTGGCATTAGTTAAAGCAAAAGAGCAAAGAGTTAGAATTTCTATAGATAACGGAGGAAATGTAATTGAAGAAAAAGTAAAAATGTAAATGTTGCCTTGTCCTATTAAACACTTTACAGGTGTTGACTGTCTTGGTTGTGGAATTCAAAGGAGTTTAAAACTATTGTTTGAATTTAACATTATTGATTCATTTAAAATGTATCCTCCTTTAATCATTGGAATTTTATTAACTCTTGTGTTTTGTATTTTAACTTTTGGTTTAAATACAAACCTAAAAATAAATACATTAGTTAAAGGAATTTTAACGACAGTAATAATAAATTACATTGTAAAATTAGTAATAATTTAAAACAACGAACAGCCAACAGCAGTTTGGCAAAATGGCGGGTTCAGTGCTAAATTGAACGGTAGTAATTCTATTAAAGTTTTGTGCTAAACTGAACATTTGTGCCTTGAAATCCGCCACTTCGCCAAGCTGCAAACCGTTATCTGCAATTATACCAAAGTGATTTCCAAAGAATTAAAATTAGAAATAACAACAATTATATCCAATAATTTAGTCAAAATTTTGGAGAATAACTCACGTCAAGAAATTGACTTAGACGAAAACGAAAAGCTGATTTATAATCTCAACAAAATCCGAATTTCTAAAATTGAAAATCAAATTATTTCTATTATAGAATTTAAAACATCAAAAGAGCAAGAAGGATATTACAAAAGCATTACAGATTCCAAAGGAAATTTACTAGATGATTTTTTCGTGATCAAATGATTAAATAATGAATGAGATATTAGCAAAAATTCTAACTGATTTGATAAATCAATATTGGTCTTACACAGACCAACAAATTGATGTAATGTTACAAATCAAAGGTTATGAAATTAAAGAGAAAGTAGGTCGAATAAATGATCTGAACGTTATAATATATTCAAATGATCATAACCCTCCACATTTTCACGTAATTTCTAACGACAAAAAAATTGATGCTAAATTTACAATTGAAAATTGTGAAAAAATTTCTGGCGAATTGAATTCAAAACAACTCCGAAAAATTAGAGCATTTTACGAATCTCCTAAAACTCAAATTTTAATGGAGAGAATATGGAATAAGAAAAACCAATAACTGCAGATAACATAGTATTGGCAAAATGCGGGGAGAAGTGTGAGTTGAACTATTTGAAATATTTGTCCGCCGCTGCTTTTTTATTCCACAAAAAAGAGTAATTTAGTGGAATAAAAAAGCATCGGCTCCGTTTGGTCGAAAGTTGAACATTTGTTCATTTTTAGCCCGCACTTCGCCAATACTTTTTCCGTTATCTGCAATTTTACCAAAATTCTCGCATAAATGAAAACTCTTTTAAATATTTTGCTTTTTGTTTCCTACAATCTAGTTTTGTCTCAAAATAATTTTAAAATCACGTTAAAAGCACCAGATTTTGAAAAAGATTCATTATTTATTGGTCCTCCAGTGAGTAGCGGTAATATCCACAGAATTTATAATTTCAATGTAGTAGCTGAAAAAAATATTTCATTTATGAAAGATTTTAATTCGGTAAAAGCAAAAATAACTCCCGAAACTATTATTAAAGGAAATATTGAATATCCACAACCTTTATCAATTTCATACTATGATCCAAAAATAAACGGAGGTTATGAATCAAAACCTTTTTTTATTGAAAAAGGGAATCTTGACATTACTGTTAATAAAAACAACAACATAGGATTGATATTAAATACTGAAGATAAGGCAAATAAAGAATATACTATACTGCAAGTAAAATTAAAAAGATATAATAATATTTTAAAACCATTTCAAGAAAATGATTCAAAAATTATTGAAAATAAACAAATATTTCTTCAAAACTATATAAAAAATAATCCTAATTCGTTTGTAGCTTTTTGGGAAATTGTGAGTGATTTTTCAAGATTTGGATTCAACAAATCTTACTTAAATAGTTTAAAACTATTCTCTAAAAATGTTAAAAAAAGTTTTAGCTATATTGAATTTAGTAAAATAATGAATACAGAAAATTCCACCAATGTTGGAGGAAATTTTCCTGAAATTCAATTTGAAAATAATTCAAAAATTTCAAAAGCTGATTTTTCAAAATATAATTTAACACTGGTTGATTATTGGTCAACAACTTGCAAACCCTGTATTCAAGATTTGCCGGAACTGGTTAAAATGTATGAAAAATATAAAGAGAAAGGAATTAATTTTATAAGTGTAACGGACGAAAATCAAAAGGATAGAATTGATTTAGCCAAAAATATTCTAGCCAAAAACCAAGTAACTTGGACTAACTATTTTGATTTAAAAAAGGAATTTCCTAAAAAACTAAATGCAGCTGGTTATCCTTTGCAGATTTTAGTCGATGGCAATGGAAAAATCATTGCTAGAAAGCTGGGAGAATTAGAGCAGATTGAAAATGAAATCGAAAAATATGCAAAATAATAAGTGCAATCTAAATTATTCATTTACAACTATTTTCACTTGAAGTTGAAACGTATTTTTTCCGCTATCTGAAATTTTATACAAAATCATATTAAAAAAATGAAAACAAAATTTTTAGTTATTTTAAATTTAGTAATATTTTTTAACGTTAGCGCTCAGCTAATTAATGGTAAGATATTTTCTAGTGAAACAAATAATCCAATTCCTTACTCTAGAGTTGGATTAGAGAAAAATAAATTTGGAGTTACTTCTGATGAATATGGCAACTTTTCAATAGATTTAAGCAATCAAGATAAAAATCAAAATATTAGAATTGAAGTTGGAGGTTATGAACCTATGATAATTACATTCAACAATTTTATTTCACAAAACAATAAGATATTTTACCTTTCAGAAAAAATAGTTGATATTGAACAAGTTGTTTTGTCACCAAAAAAGTTTATTCAAAAAAATTGGGGCATAAATTCAAAAGGCAAAAAAATTCAATTTGTCTATAATCCGGAGAAAAATAAACAATCATTATCTAAGGAGCTTGCCTTACCATTTGAAACAAAGAAACGTGCAAAAATTGAAAAAATAAATATTAATATTGCTTATTTTGAATCCGACCAACCAGTTTTTGTTAGATATAATGTTTATGACCAAAATTGGAATTCGATCATAAGTGAAGATTTATCAATTTTAATGAATGCACAAAAAATCAAAGACAGTGAATTTTCATTTGATGTATCCGACAAATTCATATGGGTAAAAGGTAAATTTTATGTTTCATTTCAAATTCTAAACTCATTTAAAGGAGAAATAGCATTAAGTGGAACAGTTTTCAAACCAGCATTTTATCGTGAAAATTTAGCAAATTGGGAGAAAACGCCAACAATTTGCCCTTCACTTAATATTGACGTCAAAGTTGAGAAATAAGAAAACATTTATAACATAAGTTGCAAATTTAAAGCAAGATGTCATTAAAAGAGAAAATTCAATATACAATAAAATGGACTATTATTTTTATTGTCTCAATTTCAATGATAGTTTACGGAGTTACAAAACCAATACAATTTTCAGATTTCAGTAATTCAACGAACGTGAATGTTTCTGAAGGACATAAGATTATGTGGAGTTTTTATTCCTATTCTTTAACCTATCCATTAATAATCGGATTTTTTGAAATATTGGGAGGAATATCATTATTATCAAATAGAAGTCGAATTTTCGGTTGCATATTACTAACTATAATTCTGTCAAACATAATAATCCAAGATTACATTTACGAAATAGTAGCATTAAAATCTGCAATCTTTTATCAAATTTTAGTAGTAATAATACTTTTTTTTGATAAGGAAAAACTTAAAAGAGTTATAAAAGTATTATTTACCACTAGTAAATTTTCAAAAAATCTAATTCTCATAATAATTGCTTTAATTATTGCTCTTTTTGTAAAATATTATGAAACAAGAATATTATAAAAACTGCAGATAACATAGTATTGGCAAAATGCGGGGTTAAATGTATAATAGAAGGATTTCAAAAATTTAGCCGCCGCTGCTTTTCATATAATCTTTTTCACTAAATTAGCTTATCTGAAAAAGCATCGGCTCTGTTTGGTATGAACTTGAACATTCGTTCAACTTAAGCCCGCACTTCGCCAATACTTTTTCCGTTGTAGGCAATGCTACCAAAAATCGTGTCTAAAACAATTCTCCAAGAAATCAAAAAATTTAATTATTTTTACAAAAAACAAAATAAATTATGTTCAAAAAATTCTTAAATGATGCTAAAAACAGTATAAAATCTGAACTTAACGATTTTATAAACGAAACAAAGGAGGAAGTAGACATAAGAAATAAGAAAGAATTATTTCAAAAAATTGATGAATCAAAAGATTCAATAAAAAAAACTTTGCAAAACGAAAAATTGGATGGTAAAGATGTAGCAGTAATTGCTGATGCAACTTTTTTTGGTAGCATTGGAGGTATTGGTTTAGAAAAGGGTTTGGGAGATACCAAGTTGTTTAATAACGCAGCAGGTTCAATAAATAAAATTATCAATAAAGTTGAAAATGCAATCCCCGAAAATAGTTTATTTAAGGATAATGGTGAAAAAAATGAAAACACCATTTTAGAAACAGCAAATAGTAATTTAAGCGAATCTAATCATAAGGAAATTAACGAAACTAAAACTATAAATAAAACAGAAATGATAAGTGAAAATTTAAATTCTCTAATTGAATTTGCATTAGTTGATGGAGAATTATCTGAAAAGGAAAAACAAATTCTTTTTAAAAAAGCAGAATCTGAAGGAATTGATTTAGATGAATTTGAAATGATTTTAAATGCAAAACTTTTTAAAATTAAACAAAGCCAAAATCCGCAAGTTCCACCTGCATCCATAAATGTTGCACCTAAATCTGATAAATTTGGAGACATAAAAAAATGTCCATCCTGTGGTGCAATAGTTGAAACATTTTCAACAAGATGCGTCGATTGTGGATATGATTTTTCAAACATTCAAGCAAATGCATCAGTGCAAAAATTATTTGAAATGATTAATGATTTAGAATGTAAAAGAGATAATGATGAAACAAACCCAATAAAAGCATTTGGCTCTGTTTTAACAAAATCTTTTGGTTTAGGAGTTGGAGATAGAGTTAATCACCAGAAAAAAGAATTAATATCTAATTTCCCTATCCCCAATACTAAAAGTGATATTATAGAATTTTTGACACTTGCTTTGCCAAAAGCGAAAAAAGCAGGAAATTTCTTCACTGCAGGTAGTTTTAATACTCCTGCAAATGATAGAAATAGAATACATAATGAATTTGTTCCTATATGGAAATCGAAATGTGAACAAATTATTTTAAAGGCAAGATTTACAATGAAGGAAGATAAAAAAACATTAGAGGAAATTGAATTTTATGCACAACAACTTGGAATCTAATTAAAATGGGGTTATTCAATAGTAAAAAAGAAGGCGGATTAATGGATGTTATCCGTTGCGACGAAAAAGAATATTTAGTTTGGAAATGGCGTCCATCAGGAGCACAAGATTCAACAAGCAAAGAAAACTCAATTCGTTATGGAAGTAGTTTGAGAGTAAAAGATGGAGAATTAGCAGTTTTCTTTTATAAGCAGAATAATGGAACTATCCAAGATTTCATCGAAGGTCCTTATGACCAAACTATAAAATCTGCAAACTTTCCAATTTTAACAAATATTGTTGGAACTGCCTTTGGCGGAAGTTCTCCGTTTCAAGCAGAAATTTATTTTATAAATCTTTCAGGCAATCTACAAATTAGATTTGGCATTCCGTATTTTGATATTTATGACCCACGTTATATTGATTTAGGCGTTCCATGTGCTGTAAGAGGTTCACTAACTTTCAATTTGACTGATTATAATAATTTTATCAAACTGAATAGATTAATAAATTTTGATTTAGAGGATTTCAAAAATCAGATTAAAGATTTTTTCCAAAGAAAGGTAAAATCTGTTGTTTTAAATATTCCGCAGGACAATAACATTCCTGTTATGCAAATTGAAAGAAAAATTGATGAAATTAGCGATATAATTTTACCAAAATTAAGAAACGAAGTAAACGAGCATTTTGGGGTTAATTTGAAAAGATTGGATATTTCAACTATTGAATTAGACAAAGAACATCCACATTATCAACAATTAAAAAGAGCAACAGCAGACCAACAAACTAAATTTTCGGAAGCAAAGACAGATATTGAAATTGAAAACTTATCTGAAACCACAAGAATTCAGAGAAAAGATATGGAATTAGGAGTTGAAGGTAAAAATTTCTCTGTTCATCAGTTAAATCAGCAAACCGAAGTCCTAAAGTCTGCCGCAAATAATTTAGGAGAAATGAGTAATGTGAATTTGGGAAATGGTGGCGGTCTAAATCCTGCAGGAATGATGATGGGAATGGGAATTGGCGGAGCAATGGGAAATCAAATCGGAGGAATGATGGGCAATTTAAATCCAAATAGTAGTCCACCTCCATTACCAATTTCTAATTATTTTATTGCTTTAAATGGACAACAATCGGGACCTTTTTCTCTTGAACAATTAAAACAACTACTTCAAAGCGGACAATTTTCGTCTAATCATCATGTTTGGAAGGAAGGAATGTCGCAATGGGATTTAGTGAGCAACGTCCTTGAATTAAGCAGTTTATTCAATAGTATGCCTCCTCCACCTCCAACAAATTAATATTATGAATTTTAACCTAATAAAAACTATAATATCTATTGCAATTAGTGGTTTAATTGCTTATGGTTTATATTCTTTCCACTCCGAAAATAATAGAGAAGTATTGGCAATAGGAAGTTTTATTTCTTTTGCCATTACTTTGCTTTTTTCATTGGCAATAACTTTTAAATTCCCAAGAACTACGACTTTGATTAGAACGGTTTCTTTTATTTTCTTTTTTTTAGCATTTGTTTCTAATCTAATTTTCTATTTCATAAGTTTTAATCAAGATGCCTATATTATTATAAACGGAATATTGCTGTTAATTTACGCATTAATTATTTACACTGTTCAAAAAGCGAAGCAATAGCACTGCCTACAACATGGGTTTTGCAAGATGCGGGGTTGAAGGAAATCTCAGAAAAATTCTATAAAATACCCGCAAAAAACCATTTCATTTTTTTTTGTAAATTTGAAAAAATGAAAATGGTTTTTGCTAGAGTTTCGTTCTCCTCCCCACTTTCGGTTTGCAGTAGCCCGCACCTCGCAAAGCCCTTTTCCGTTGTACGACATTATATCCAAGGTTATGTTTAAAATATTAATGTTTTTAATTCTAATTTCTGGCTCCTTTTATGGACAAAAAAATAAAGTGGAATTTAATTATGATTTATTTTATAAAATGGAAAAAGGAGAAATTAAATTTTCAGTTTCTAATGTAAATAATAAAATTCTTTTAATTGATTATTTACCACTAAAACAAAAGCATATAATTTTTGATGAATATGATTCTTTGTATTCATTAGATGAAAAGAACAAACTTAATTATCAAAATTTAGAATTTCGTCCAATGAATTATAGAAATGAAAATTATGCAATTCAACTGATTAGTACTGAAAATGTTAATATTGAAAATTATGACTGCATCAAATACACAATTAAAATTGAGTATAATAAAATTTTCGAAATATACATAACTCAAAAAAATAATATAGATAACACTGCAATTATTTATTTTGATATTCCTACAAAAATTAAATCAATTTTTAAGCCTGGGTTAATTGTAAAAATGAATTTTAGATATGATTATAATAAAGAATTTAATACATTCTTCAATCTTGAAAAAATAGTTGAAAATTCAGCAAAAGATTTGAAAATATCTGTTGATCTTAATGAAATTGAGAAACGAGTAAATCTTACAAAACAGAATTTTAAATATAACTAAAAATAATAACGTCGTACAACATTGTATTGGCAAAATGCGGGGTGAAGTGGAAAATTGAAAAGCAGAAAAAATAATCCGCTCATGCTTTTCAATTCTGCAATTTTTTGTAAGTTAGCAGTATTGAAAAAGCATTCGCTACGTTTGGTGTTTCTTGAACTTTTAGTTTTTCGAAAGCCCGCACTTCGCCAATACTTTTTCCGTTAACTGCAATGCGATTTGACAGATTCCATGTTGAAACAAAATATTCAATTCATACAAAATTTAATGTAAATTTGTATTTATGAATGAAAAGAATCTTTACATAATCGCAGGTTGCAATGGTGCAGGAAAAACAACTGCTTCTTTTACTATTTTACCTGATATTTTAGATTGTAAAGAATTTGTAAATGCAGATGAAATTGCAAAAGGTCTTTCTCCTTTTCAACCAGAAAAAGTGGCGTTTGAAGCTGGTCGAATAATGCTAAATCGAATTGATGAATTATTTAAGAATCAAGAAAATTTTGCATTTGAAACAACTTTAGCAACTAAAACTTATAGACAAAAAGTTAAGTTTGCAAAAGAAAACAATTACAACACTACACTACTTTTCTTTTGGCTTAGAAATTCGAATTTAGCAAAAGAACGTGTTAAAACTCGTGTAAAAGAAGGCGGTCACAATATTCCAAATGATATAATTGAAAGAAGATATATGAATGGAATTAAAAATTTGTTTGATATTTATTTAGAAATTGTCGATCAAGTTTTGATATTTGATAATTCTGAGGGAAAACCAATTTTAATTGCGGAGAAAAATTTTGGAGAAGAAATTGTAATTCATAACTTAGAGAAGTTTAATGATTTAAAAAGTTATTATGACAAAAGAAGCTAAAAATAATAGAAAAACAAAGATCCTAAAAGGTCTTGAAAAAGCATATGAAAAAATGCTTGAGTTCAAGAAGGAAAAAAATAGTGAAATCGTAATTATTCGTGAGAATAAGATTGTAAAAATAAAACCTTAGTTCGCACTGCAGTTAACATAGTATTTGCAAAAGGCGGGGTTGAATATATAATAGAAAAACCCGATGCATTTAGTCGCAACTTGCTTTTCATATTGTATTTTTTGTAATTTAACAATCTGAAAAAGCAATTTGCTTCGTTCGGTCGAAATTGAACTTGCAGTTAAATTTAGCCCGCCCTTCGCAAATACTTTTTCCGTTGTGCGCAATATTAGAAGCGGGGTATCAAAAAGAAATTTCGGTCTGAAAAATCAAAATTTTGACCTGAATTTAAACTTCTAAAACTGACTGAAATCTGAAATTCTTTGCGCTGATTTTCCTAAATCCAGAAAAAAACTTTGCGAAAAATTTACGGTTTTGAGTATCAAAAATTGCGCTGAATTCTTCAAAACGCTGACTGAAAAATGCGCAAAATAATTAAAATCAATCTACAAAAATTCCACTGGATTGTAAAAATTGTGCTTGACTTTTACAAATTTTGCGCTTAACGGCGTGAATAAATTCTGCGTGAATAATTTTCCAAAATTCGTGAATAAAATTCTGAAAATCTTTGCGATTTCGTGCGTGAAAAAAATTGTCGTGCTTGATTTTCACTTCTCTGACTGAATTCAACAGGTTGAATTAAGTCGCCGAACCGAAAATACTGCGCACAACATCGGTTTTGCAAAAGCGGGGGTGAATTTCTCTTGCGTTGAAAGTTTCGTCATTATTAGTCGCAAAAAACCATTTCGTTTTTTATTTTTTTGTAATTTTGAAAAAACGAAAATGGTTTTTGCTTGGTGCAGTTTTAATAGAAATTTTAGGTGTAAAAGCCCCGCCTTCGCAAAGCCGTTTCCCGTTATCTGTAATCTTGTCCAAATACCCGCCCAAAGAAAGTGCTAACTTTAGTATGTTGTAGTCGAACTTTAAGTAAACTATTTTTGCATACTGTGAATAGCAATGAATAAAAAAAGTGAAATTTTAATTAAGTTTGGGGAAAGAGTTCGAGAATTAAGAAAAATCAAAGATTTTTCTCAAGAGGAACTTGCTGATAAAGCAAATCTTCATAGAACTTATATAGGTATGATTGAGCGTGCAGAAAAAAATATTACACTTATAAATATTCAAAAAATTGCTAATGCTTTAGAAGTTGAATTAAAAGAATTTTTTGATGTTTAATATAAATGATTTCTTTGTTTTAAAAGATAATTACGGAAATCTTTCAAAAAACGCTGTGGGTGTTATAGAAGAATTAAAAGAAGACGGAATAACTGCGAAAGTCTTTATGCTTGGAGATAAAATGCACTTTGACATTTTGTTAGAAAAATTAGAGTTACTAGATATTACCCAAACAGGAAAACCTCATAAGTTTAAAATTTGTAATGTTTGTCATATTTTAAAAGAAGATTATGTAGATTTTGAAATTAATCAGACTGATGCTTTAGGTCGCAAAACAACAAGACCAAGTTGTAGAACTTGCAGAACAAAAATTGATGGAGTAAAATTAACATTAAGTGAAAAAAGACGAATGCGTCAAAATACACCTGTTAAATATTTTGAATGTCCTATTTGTGGAAAAGGCTCCATTCCAGGCGTTACGGCAAATCTTGTAATAGACCACGACCATGAAACAGGTCTTGCAAGAGATTGGCTTTGCGATAGTTGTAATACAGGTTTGGGAAGATTTAAAGATAATATCGAATTATTAGAAAAAGCAATTGAATACTTAAAAAAACATAATCAAAATAATTGATGATCAAGTTTTCCAATTCTCTTCAATGACAATTCTGTATATTCTTTAGAAATTTCAAAACCTAAATATCTTCTATTATTTAATTTTGCAATTTTACAAGTAGTTCCAGATCCACTCATTGGATCAAAAACTAAATCTTCTTCATTTGACCATGAAAGAATATGATCTTGTGCAAGTTTTTCAGGAAATATCGCAGTATGCTCAAATGCAATTTTATCATTTGTTGAACCGCCTAATCCAACTGCATAGTCCCAAATATTAGTTAATGTTTTCTCCTCATTCAATTTGCCATCTACTTTTTTGTTTATACCATCTGCTTTTTTATTTGCAACTAATTTTTCCTTTCCAGACCTTATTGTTTTAGTTTTGAGAGGATTAAAGGTTTTGGGTTTTCCTTTAGAAAAGATAAACATAAATTCGTAACAATTTGTATAAGCATTTGACCTCATAAAAGGTGTATTCTTCTTCCTATAAATCATTACATCATGCACATTAAATCCAATTTCTTGAAAAAAAAGGCACTGTTTAAAACTTGTTAAACTCTTATTTCCATTTTTAATTTTATCACCAACAACCCAAACTACTACACCTCCATTCTTCATTACTCGCAATAATTCTTTAGCAATACTTTCAAAATCAAAATGATAACCATTATAATTTCTTAAATCATCATAAGGAGGAGAAGTTACTACTAAATCAATGCAATTTGCAGGAAGATTTTTCATACCTTCCACACAATCAATATTATATATATTATTTATTGAATAATTCCCTAACATTTTTTGCTATTTATAGTATGCAATAATACTAAAAAAATACTAAATAAACAAATGAAAAATAAAAAGACTACAGATAACATATTCTATGTCAAAAAACAATCAATATTTTGAATTTTTTCATGCCGCAAATTGTTGTGTTTTCACGTAGGGAGTCCCACGCTCGATGACCGCAAAAATCCGGTTGACGAGTTTGAATTTAACGTTGTTTAGCGCCAACATTTTCGGTTTTCCTTCCGCCTGTTTTCGCTCGTAGTAGAGCTTCAGCTCGTGGTCGTACTTTATTGCCGTCAGTGAAAGCAGGTGCAGTATCGACTTCATCTTTTTGTCGGCAAAAGGGCTCACCCTGCTTTTCCCCCGGATGCTG
>Ga0209572_1001613_pt1 | contig 14340 bp, 10 predicted proteins | sample EBPBio232012_DNA_FD_185867 | JGI IMG/M metagenome (GOLD analysis project Ga0209572, IMG submission 185867) | Wastewater treatment Type I Accumulibacter community from EBPR Bioreactor in Madison, WI, USA - Reactor 1_1/23/2012_ DNA (SPAdes)... | ecosystem: Engineered > Bioreactor > EBPR >...
CGGGTGGCACGGTCGAGCGCCCGCGGGTCGGTGGAGGCATGGTAGCGGTAGGTACGGCGGCGGGCGTCGTAGCGGGCATGAAACGCCGGATCGGCCTCGGCAACCTCCAGCACGGCCACGTCACGGCCGGTGAGCGCATTCAAGCTGTGGCGAAGGCGGACGAGGTCAAGGCCGTCGGGCACATCGGCGTGCGCCACTTGGCCGCGGGCGTGCACGCCCGCGTCGGTGCGTCCGGAGCCGACCACCGTCACCGCCTGCCCGGCAAGCGTCCGGAGCGCCGCCTCGAGGTCGCCCTGCACCGTCCGCTGACCCGGCTGCACCTGCCACCCGGCGAAGGCCGTCCCGTCGTACTCAATCCGAAGCCAAAGGCGCATAGGGTTAGATGTCAGAAACCAGCCCCCGGCAACCCGGCAATCTTCCCGACGTTCGCCCAAACGTGCAGCCCAAGCCCGATCTTCCCCCGCAAACCCCGCTTTTCTCTGTTCCTGTGCGCATCTACCTAACCGGCTTTATGGGCAGCGGCAAAAGCACGGTGGGGCCTATTCTCGCCAACGTGCTCGGCGCCTCCTTCCTCGACCTCGACGTCGAAATCGCGGCCATGGCGGGGCGGCGGATTGCCCAGTTGTTCGACGAAGAAGGCGAGGCGGCCTTCCGCGCCCGCGAGCGCCAAGCGCTCGAAGCCACCGCCAGCCGCTCCGATGTGGTCGTCGCCACCGGAGGCGGAGCGCTTGTGCAGCCGGGAGCGATGGCGTGGGCCAAACGCCACGGCACGGTCGTGTACCTGCGCGTGCCCGCCGCCGCGCTCGCCGCCCGACTCGCCCACGCCCGCGTGGTGCGCCCGCTGATGCTCGACCCCGACGGCCAGCGCCTCGACGCCGACGCCATCGAGGCCAAGGTGCAAACCATGCTGGACGTTCGCGGGCCGATCTACGAGACGGCGCACGTCGTGGTCGAACCCGATGCCCGAGGCGTCGGCTACACCGTAGACGCTGTAGCCCGTGCCCTACGTCTTCTCGGCGACGTCGCCTGAACCGATGGCCGATCTGCTGCCCGGCCTCGTCGGCCCGATGCACCACGGCCCCGTGGCCGCCGCCGTCCGTGCGATGATGCGCCGAGACCTTCGGCGCGCGTACCGCCGCGTGGCGTGGCACGGCCCGCTACCCGACGTGCCCGACGACCGGCCCGTCGTGCTGCTGGCCAACCACCGCTCGTTCCACGACGGCTACCTTGGCTGGCTCGTCTGCGAGCAAATCCTAAGGCGACGCATTCTCGTGTGGATGCGCGAATGGGACGATTTCCCGCTGTTCGCTCCGATGGGCGCTCTGCCCTTCCCCGACCACGACGCCACCGTGCGAGGCCGCACCGTCCGCTTCACCGCCCGACGCTTTGCCGTGCCCGGCTACGCGCTGCTCTACTTCCCCGAGGCCGAACTGCTGCCGCTCGACACGCCCGTCCAGCCCTTCGACGACGCGATGCTGCACCGGCTCGATCGCCTTCTCCCGGCGAAGACGTGGCTGCCGCTGGCCGTCCACGCCACATTTGAGGGCGACGCCCGACCCGTCGTCAAAATCGCCGCCGGGCCGCCGCAAGACGCCGTCACCGGCCACGAGCGCGAGGCGATGCAAGCCGTATGGGACGGGTTGAAGGCCGATTCGTCGCCCACCCAAATCCTGCTCGGCGGCGAGCGCAACCCCAACGAGACGTGGAATCTGCGGCGGACGGCCCGCTTCTTCAAGCGTTACGTCCGGTAGGCCGGTCAATCCACCAGATCGGCGGCGTCTTGGAACGTCACCGACACGAGGGTCGTCACGCCCGGCTCCTGCATCGTCACGCCGTAGAGGCGGTCGGCCAGTTCCATCGTCCGCTTGTTGTGCGTGACCAGCAGGAACTGCGTCCGCTCCGAAAACCGCCGGATCAGCCGCATGTACCGATCCACGTTGGCCTCGTCGAGCGGCGCATCCACTTCGTCCAAGATGCAAAACGGCGACGGTTTAACGAGGTAGATGGCGAACAGCAGCGCGATGGCCGTGAGCGTCTTTTCCCCGCCGGACAGCTGGGTGAGCACGCTCGGCCGTTTCCCCGACGGGCGCGCGGTGATGGCAATCGGCGATTCGAGCGGCTCGTTCGGGCGCACGAGCGCGACGTCGGCAGCAGCGCCTTCGCCGAAGAGCTCGACGAACAGCGTCTGGAAGCTCGCCCGGATCTCGTCGAACGTCTCGGCAAACCGGGCGGCGGCGGTCTGGTTGATCTCGCGGATGGTGGCGAGGAGCGTGGCCTCGGCGGTTTCGAGGTCGGCCTGCTGCTCCTCCAACACGTCGAGGCGGGCACGTTCGGATGCGTATTCGTCGAGCGCCAACGCATTGACCGCGCCCAGCGACGCGATTTTACGCCGCACCTCGTCGAGCATCGTGCGGGCTTCGGCAGGGTCGAAGCCCTCGGGCACGGCCACCGCGCCGGGTTCGAGCGGCAGGTGGTGGGCTTCGGCGTAGGCGCTGCGCAGGCCGTCGAGGCGGGCGGCCAGATCGGCTTCGCGGCGGGCGGCATCGGTGCGGGCATCGGCGCGGGCGTCGCGGACGCGGCGGGTCTCGCGGAGGGCAAGGTCGTGGGCCGATACGGCGCTGGCCGCTTCGTTGAGCGCGGTGTCGGCATCGTCGGCGGCGCGGTCGTGGCGAACACGCCCGGCGAGCAGCGCGTCGCGGGACGAAGCGGCCTCGGCGTGGGCGGCGTCGGCAGCCTCGGCGTCGGCGGCAAGGCGGGCACGGCGGGCGCGGCGCTCGTCGGCCTGCCGGTCGAGGTCGGCCAGCGTGCGGGCGGTGCGGTCGCGCTCGGCCTCGTGCTGGGCGAGACGCAGGGCGGCGGCGGTTTCGTCGACGCGCAGGTCGTTGAAGACGGCGAACGCGCCCTCTCCGTCGGACTCGGCGGCCCGAACGGCGGCGGCAGCCTGTTCGACGGCCGCGGCGGCGTCCACGCGACGGCTGTCGGCGGCCTGCACGGCAGCGGCGGCCTCGGGCACGTCGGCGCGAAGGGCGGCAAGGTCGGCTTCGAGCGCAGCGCGGCGAGCCTGCCGGGCCTCGGCGGCGCGGGCTGCCGACTCGGCTTCGGCGGCGGCACGGGCGGCGGCGGCTTCGGCGCGGCGCAGCGCGGCCTCGGCGACCACGCGGTCGGCACGGAACGGCGCGAGGTCGAGCGCGGCGAGGGCGCGGCGGGACTCGGCTTCGCGGGCGGCGGCGGCCTGCACGTCGGCAGCGAGGGCCTCGGCGGCGGCGCGCAGCTCGGCGAGGCGTTCGTGCTGGACGAGCCGCGACGGCGGCGGCGGCGCGTCGTCGGTGGCGCCGCCGAACACGGTGGCCCCTTCCGCCCATTCGCCGCGCCGCGTCACAAACCGCTGGCCGGGAAAGCGCACGGCCAGCCCTTGCGCCGCCGCAAGGTCGGGAGCAACGAACGTCCGTCCCAGCAGCGCCGTCCGCAGCGCCGTGTAACGCGGGGACGCGACCTCAACCCGGTCGGCCAGCGACGCGGAGCCGTCGGGCGTCGTCACGGCTTCGGCTTCGGGCAGCGCGTCGAGCACCACGAGCGCCGCCCGCCCGCTTTCGGTCTCCGCCAGACGGTCGAAGGCGCGGCGAGCGTCGGCAGCGGTCGCCACGACCGGCCACGACCGGGCCGCGCCGAGTGCCGCCACGAGCGCCGCCGCGTCGGCGGGATCGCGCGCCACGAGCGCATCGATCACCGTCACGAAATCGCCCAGCAACCCGGCCTCGGCAAGGGTTAGGGTGGATGCGTCAGCGCCTTCGTACGAGCGGACGAGACGGTCGAGCACCGTCGCTTCGGCCTCGGCGGCGCGGCGGGCGGCATCGGCCTCGCGACGCTCGGCATCGGCTGCGCGGACCGACTCGGCGAGGCGTTCGCGGTCGGCTTCGGCGCGGGCGAGCGCGTCGGTGGCGACGTCCAGCGCGGCACGGGCTTCGTCGACCGAGATGTCCGAATGGGCCGGCAGAGGCGCGACAACCGCCTCCGGTTCGTCCAACCGGCGGCGCTCGGCCTCCATCAGATCGAGACGAGCTGCGAGGCGATCGGCAGCCCGGCGGGCGTCGGCGAGCGCTGTCTGGGCGGAAGCTTCGTCGCGGCGACGGGCGTCCAACGCGGCACGCGCGCCGGCAAGGCGCTGCTGGGCGCTGTCGCGGGCAGACGTCGCGACGACGAGGCGTTCGCGCAGCGCGGCCACCACGGGCGCGGCGGCGGCGGCGTCCTCGGCGATGCGTTCGTGCGCCCGCTCGACGGCGGCGCGGCGGGCAACGAGTTCGCGCACGTCCTCCACCAGCCGCGCTTCTTCGCGCTCCATCGCGTCGCGGCGCTCGGCGGCGAGGCGGGCGTCGGCGTCGGCGCGGGTGAGCGCGTCGAGGTGCTGCTGGCGCGCGGCGTGGGCTGCGTTGCGGGCCGTCTCGGCTTGGGTTCGGGCGAGGGCGAGGCGCTCGGCGTCGGCGTCGAGGCGAGCAAGGGCCACACCATCGGCTTGCAGGGCACGGTCGAGGTCGGCGAGCGCCTGCGCCACCCGGTCGTGATCGTCCGAAAGCCTTCGGTGTTCGGCATGGGCCAGCGTTTGGTCGAGCCGGACGCGCTCGTCGTCCAAGGCCTTCCAGCGCTCGGCCCGTTCGGCCTGTCGTTTGAGCTTCCCGACGCGGTCGGCCAACTCGGCGGTGAGGTCGCGGAGGCGGGCCAGATCGCCCTGCATCCCGTCGAGGCGGGCCAGTGCCTGCTTGCGGCGCAGTTTGTAGCGCGTCACGCCCGCGGCCTCCTCAAACAGCCGGCGGCGGTCGTCGTCGGACTCCGAGAGGATCTCCTCCACCATCGACAGTTCGATCACCGAATACGCGCCCGATCCCATTCCCGTGTCCAAAAACAGGTCTTGGATGTCGCGCAGGCGGCACGACGTGCCGTTGAGCAGGTACTCGGATTCGCCCGAACGGTAGAGCCGCCGCCCGAGCGTCACTTCGGTGTATTCGGTGGGGAGGACGCCTCGCGTGTTTTCGAGGGTGAGGCTGACTTCGGCGAGGCCGAGCGGTTTGCGGGTGGACGTGCCGTTGAACAGCACATGCTCCATCTTCTCCGACCGCAGCGCCCGCGCCCGCTGCTCGCCCACCACCCACCGGACGGCGTCGACGAGGTTCGATTTCCCCGACCCGTTCGGCCCGACGATGCACGTCACCCCGGCGTCGAACGAGAGCGACGTTTTCTGGGCGAAGCTTTTGAAGCCGTGTAGATCGAGGCGGCGGAGGTACACGAGGCGGCGGCAAACGGGCCTGCAAGGTACGGCAGCGCGGACGCCGTCACCCGCCGGGCGTCCACGGTTTGAGGTATGCCGGTTCCCATGCGGCCACGTCGGCGGTGCGTCCGTCGGCGAGGGCACGGGCCGCGAGGCGAGCCACGGCGGCAGCCGTCGGCTCGTCGGGCGCTCCCACGAGCGCAGGAAGCGGATCGTCTAACCGAAGCCGTCCGCTTCCGATCATCGCCGCATCGTTCAACGACGCCCACCACGACGGCGCGTCGGCGACGGCCAGTGCCGAGGCCGGCGCGGTTTCGTGCAGCGCATCGGACGGTGCACCCGGAACGGCGTACGCTGCGGCGTACACCTCGCCGCGCCGCGACGGCAGCAGCGCCGCCAGCGTCTGCCCCGCAGCCGCGAACGGACGGGCCGCCTCGGCGAGCGCGTCGAGCGTAGGGACGGGCACGAGCGCGGCGTTCCACGCCAGCGCCAGCGCCTTGGCCGTGCTCGCGCCGATGCGCAGGCCCGTGTACGACCCCGGCCCCGCCGCCAGTCCAATCGCGTCCACGTCCGCGCCCGTCGCACCGGCCAGCGTCAGCACCTGCTCGATCATCGGGACGAGCTGCGCCGCGTGCTCTTGGCCTCGGTACAGCGCCGTCTCCGCCACCACGCGCCCGTCCGGCCCGCCGTCCCACAAGGCAACGGCGCACACGTCGGTAGCGGTGGTCAGGGCGAGCAGCATTTCCGAAAGCAAGCGAACGCGTTGGTATACCGCAACGGCGGCTTGGTCGTTGCCAGGTCGAGCGATTTTCCAGAAGCGGGGGGAACGTGCCACCCAGGCGATTGGACGCCCCGTGCGTTCTTCGAACCGAGGCGGGGCCTTCTGCTACGGCTCGCTTGATGATCCGGAGGCGACACCCCGGCTTGCTCTTCGTGCAAGAACGAGCCGCGGTCCCCGCGCAGACTATCTCGGCACCCTGGGCGCAGGTTTACGCACGCCTCAGCCTTCGATCAACCCGGCGGTGCGGAGCAGGCGCTCCACCCGGTCGAGCCGCTCGGTGCGGCTCCACGCCTCGGCGTCGGTGCGCGGGCGGATGCGCAGGACAAACGGATAGACGAAGCCCGTGCTGTCGTCGGAAGCGCCCACGCGCAGCGCCCCCACGAGCCACGCCACCGCCGCCACGCTGTCGGGGCCGCTGGTGCCGGTTTTGCCGTAGATCACCCAATCCTTGCCCGCGCGCAGGCGCATCAGGCGGATCAGCGCGTCGTGCTGGGCAGGCGTGGCGGGCAGCTGGCGGGCAAACAGGCGCGACACGAAACCGACCTGTTCAAGCGGTGAGATTTGGAGGCTGCCGTCGAGCCAGTATGTATCCACCTTGGGGCCGATGGTACGGTTTCCGTACGCGAGGCTGTCGAGCCACGCCTGCGCGGTGTCGCGTCCGATTTGCCGGGCAAGGTCTTGGTACGCCCAGACGACGGAGCGCCGGAAGGCCGTGGCGAGAGTTTGGTTTTCGGCCCAGTCGCCGGGCCACCAGTCCTGCTTGGGATCGCGGGCGGCGTCGTAGACGAACGTCGTCGTGGTGTCGCGGCCGAGCGTGAGCGCCAGCAGGGTGTGCGGAATCTTGTAGGTTGAGGCTGGAAGCGTACGGGCGTGAACGTCGCCCAAGGCCAGCGTATCGCGGCGGGACGTATCGACCACGGCGAACGCACCGGGGATGCCATCGAGGATTTCGCGCAGGGCCGTCGTGTCGGCGCTGAGACGCGGGGCGACGGCGAGCGTGTCGGGCCGAGCTTCCACGCCTTCCGTATCCGGTGCCCGGCACGCAGCAAAAGCTGGGAGCAACAGGACGGCAAGAACGGCAAGGCGCATCGGTTCGCAGGGGGTGTTCGGGAAGATAGTCCGCCCCGTTTCCAAACGGCCATTCCGCACGGCAAACGCACAGTTGGCTCACACAGCGTTCGCAAACGGCTCGGCAAAAACGCCCGATGCCCCCACGCCGAAGGTCGGGCGCGGAGGCATCGTGGAGGTGGCTGGGGAGGGAATTGAACCCCCGACACTGCGATTTTCAGTCGCATGCTCTACCAACTGAGCTACCCAGCCAAGCAGAGGCCCAATATACGCATCCTCCTACCGCCGCGCGTGCGAACGGACGGCGAAGACGATGCCCATCCTTCTCGGTGTGTGAAACGGCCAATCGTCCCCATCGTCTACGCGCAGCCGAACGCGACCGACGAGCATGCCGGGACGCACGCGCGGGCTTCGGAGCGGCGTCCCGGCAGGTCGGTGTACCCGAGGCGAGAGGCGCGAGCGTCACAGAGGGCTTCGAGGACACCCACGAAATGCCCAGCGTGGTAGACGAGGTCGAAGGGCATCGGTTTGACCGCGGTGTGCGGCGTGCCGCGCAGCACCAAGGCTCCACCGAGGCTCCGGCGTGCAACCCATAGCGCTCGCCCAAGTGTTCTCGGTGGCCGAATTCGAGTTGGGCGTAGGCGGTCGCCTTGCCGCTCCATAACCACGCAAGGTGGGCGGGCGAGGCCGTCCGAAGCACCGGCCGCGCCCCCAGCAATGCCGCGCACCAGTACGGCTGTTCCTCTCCGACGCAAGGGGCACGAACGACGGCAATGGGGTAGATACCGGCGTTGGTCAAGCACCCACAGTATCTAACGGGCGTATCTTGCTCTTGGCCCGATCCCATCCTGTACTCGTATGCGCCGGCTCGTCTTCGTTCTGCTCGCCCTCGCGTGCGCCCTTCCGCTGCGCGCCCAAACAGCCGCCCCCGACGCCACCAACCCCGACACGCTCGTCCTTCGAGCCTACCAAGCTCTCCTGGACTCGACGGCGTTTGCGTTTCGCTACTCCGCTTACTTCCAAGACAGCAATGGGCAGAGCGAAAAGGCCATATCGGGGCAAGGGTTGGCGATGGCCCCGCCGCCGGAAGGCCTCTTTCACCTGCGCATCACCCCCGACGAGGCCCCCGAGGATGTGATTGCGCTCGACCCCCGGGGCTTGCAATGGCGCTTCACGCGAGCAAACCGGATCTATATCGACAGCACGGCCCAAGGCCTCTTGAACACGGAGTATGTGTTTTTTGTCATGCACCCGTTCTCTGGCCTCTGGCTCTACCAGCTGCATCAGCAGAACCCCGGCGCGGTCTATGCGGGCTTGGATGCGGTGGGCACCCGCCCCTGCCACCGGGTCAACCTCACCGTGGACGTACCGGGACAGCAAAATTCGTTTTCGATCTGCTACGACGCCGAACTCGCGCTTCCGACCGAACTCGGCGTCCTCAATTCCCAAGGGGCTGGCGGGAAGCTGCAACTTACCGACGTGGCGCGAACCGCCCTTCCCGACACGAGCGCCTTTTCGCTGCCCTTGCCTGAAGGCTGGACGTACGCCAACCTCGACGGCTCCGACCGACCGCCGCCGCTAAACCTCGGCACCGCCGCTCCCGACTTTTCGCTCGTGGACGGCGATGGGCAGCCCGTGCGCCTTGCCGACCTGCGCGGGAAAGTCGTGCTGCTCGACTTCTGGGGAACGTGGTGCGGCCCGTGTGTGGCCGACCTGCCGAAGATGCAAGCGCTGCAAGACGCCCATCCCGATCTCGTGGTGCTCGGTCTCGCCAGCTACGAAGACGATGCCACCGACCCGGCGGCGTTCGCCCGCGAGCACGGCGCAACCTACCGCATCGCCAACGCCGACACGACCGTCCTCAACGCCTACAACGTCCGGGCCGTCCCGATGTACTACGTCATCGGGCGCGACGGCACGATCCTGTTCGGGGCCATTCACGACGACGAGGAGGACGCGGGCGGGCGGCTGGAGACCTTCCTGCGCAGCTACTTCGCCCGCTGACGCGGTTTCGCGTCGGCTTCGCACCCGGCGGCGACCGAACGCGGCGCGGAAGCGTTCGCAGCAGGACGCCCTGCCCCGCCGATGCTCTCGCTCGAAACGCCCGCGCTGCTCTTCGGCGCGATCTCGCTGCTGCTGCTGGCCTACACGAACCGGTTCCTCGCCATCGCCGCGCTGATTCGGAGCCTGCACGACCGCTACACGGGCAGCCACGACGCCGTCGTGCTCGCCCAGATCGCCCAGCTTCGGCGGCGGCTCCGCCTCATCCAGTCGATGCAGACGTTCGGGGCGGCAGCGTTTCTGCTGTGCCTCGTCACGATGGGCGTGGTCTACCTCGGCGGGCCGGGTGCGGGCGTGCTGTTCGTGGCGAGCCTCGTGCTGCTGATGGCAAGCCTGGGATTGTCGCTGATGGAAATCCGGCTGTCGGTGGGCGCGCTGAACCTGCAACTGTCGGATTTGGAAGACGGCGACCTCCGCTATCCCCGCGTTTCTCCCGACGCCCCGCGCCCGTTACCGTAACGGGCGATGGATACAAACGGATGTAGAGACGTCCCATTGGGACGTCTCTACGGGCCGTGGCCGCGCCGAAACGGTTTGACGGGACGATGCGGGCCGTCCGGCCATTCCGTCACCGCGTGCTGCCAGACGGGCGGGCGGGCGTTTTGACGAACCGTTCCAGCCAGGTGTCCATCTCCCACAGCATGTGCAGCAGGCTCTCGCGGGCGGCGTAGCCGTGGCTCTCCGAGGGCAGCATCACGAGGCGCGCCGTGCCGCCGAGGCCCTTCACCGCGTTGTAGAGGCGCTCGGACTGAATCGGGAACGTGCCGGGGTTGTTGTCCGCCATCCCGTGGATCATCAGCAGCGGCTCGTCGATCTTCTCCGCGTTCATAAACGGCGACATCCGGTTGTAGACGTCGGGCGCTTGCCAGTAGGTGCGCTCCTCGTTTTGGAAGCCAAACGGCGTGAGCGTGCGGTTGTACGCGCCGCTGCGGGCGATGCCCGCGCGGAACAGGTTGGAGTGCGCCAACAGGTTGGCCGTCATGAACGCGCCGTAGCTGTGGCCGCCCACGCCCACCCGCGTCGAATCCACGACGCCGCGCCGCACGCCCTCGTCGATGGCCGCGCGCATCGACCCGACGAGTTGCTCAACGAACGTGTCGTTGGGCTGAACGTCACCCTCGCCCACGATCGGCACGGCGGCGTTGTCGAGCACGGCGTAGCCGCGCAGCACGAACGGCACGGCCCCTTGGAAGCTGATGCGGTTGAAGCGGTACGGGCTGCCCGTCACCTGCCCGGCGGCGTCGGCGGTTTTGAACTCGGCGGGATAGGCCCAGACGAACGTCGGCAGCGGGCCGTCGCGCTGGGCGTCGTACCCGGCGGGCAGGTAGAGCGTGGCCGAGAGCGGCACGCCGTCGGCGCGGCGGTAGGTGATGAGTTCTTTCTGGATGTTCGCAAACTCCGGGTACGGGTGGGCGAAGCGCGTCACCTGCCGGGGCGCGACGCGGCGCACCGTCTCGCGGAGCCAGAAGTTGGGCGGCTCGGTGGGCGTTTCGCGCTGGGTGAGGATTTTGCCCTGCGCGTCGAGCACGGCCAGGGGCGCTTCGTAGGCCTCGCCGGACGAGCGGAACAGCTCCACCGTCTCGCCGCTGTTCACGTCCCAACGCCGCACGAACGGGCGGTCGCCCTCCGGCGACGCGCCGCCGCCGATCGTGAAGAGCGCTCCTTGCGCGTCGCGCAGCAGCACGCGCGTGCCCTGCGCCGTGGCGACGGTGGCCGGGCGGCCGGGGTCGGTGTAGCGGTCTTCCGACGAGCGGTCGAGCACCTTGACGAGCGCGCCGGGCTGGTCGGGGGCGAAGCGGTAGGTGCGCAGCTGGCGGGTGGCCTGCCAGAACTCGGAGACGAGCGCGAAGCTGCCGTCGCCCCATTGGATGCCGCCGTAGCGGAAGGGCAGCGTGGCGAGCACCGTGGGCGCGGACGTGAACGGCGCGGCGAGGGCGAACACGCGGTCGCGCTCCGTCGCCTGCCGCCGCCCGTCGCCGCCGTCGAGCGCTTCCACCCACACCAGCGTGGCGGGCGCGTCGGCGCGCCACTGGGCGGAGCGGACGCCCTCGGTGGTGGAGCCGAACGACACGGGCACGTTCTCCATCAGCGGCAGGTCGGCCACGCGCTTGACGAGGCGGCCCGTACGGGCGTCGAGCACGTCGAGCGTGCGCGGAAAGCGTCCGGCGGGGACGAGGTACGAGAACGGGCGCTTCATCGTCTCAACCAGCACAAACCGACCGTCCGGCGACGGCGCGGCGCGGCTGACGAGGCCCGGCGCGCCGAGGTTCGTCGCAGCGCCTGCGAGGGTCACGCGGGCGACTTGCGCGGTGGCGTAGTGCTCGAACGTGGACTCGTCGGCGGAGGAGGCGAGCAGGTCTTGGTAGGTGCGGCTCGGCGCAGCGCGTCCGGCGGTCTCTTGCGCAACCGGGCCGGACGGCGTGGTCGTCTCCGGCGGCAGCGGCGGGCGGCGCGACGTGATGAGCGTGGCGACGAACCCGTCCGATGACGGCAGCCAGTCGAACGCACCTGCGAGCGTCTCGTTGATCGCGAACGTGCCCACGCGACGCGCCTGCGCAGAGGCGACCGGCATCGTCCACAACTCGATGCGGTTGGCAGCGTCGTGGGTGAAGGCGACGTGCCGCCCGTCCGGGGAAAACTGGACATTGCGGACGCGAGGGTTGACGGGGAGGCCCGTCACGGCGCGGGACGAGCCGTCGCCGTCGAGCCGTCCGAGGCGCAGCGCGGTGGCGGCGCGGGTGCGGCTGGGGCCGTTGGTGCGCGGGTCGAGACGCATCCCGGCGAGGCGCAGTTCCGGGCGCGAGATCTCCTCGATGGTTGGCAGGTCGGACTGTTCGACGAACAAAAGCGTCTGGCCGTCGGGCGAGACGACCACGCCGGGCGTGGCGGGCGCATCGACGAGGCGGACGAGTTCGGGCGCGGGCGTGCGGTAGCCGCCGGCCGGGGCTTGGGCGTACGACGGCGCGGCAAGGGCCACGACGAGAGCAAGGGCGAGGAGCGGACGGCGCATCGGAGCGGGCGGGGATGGGTGCGAAGAAAATAACGCATTGCCCGACTCCGTGCGACGCTCCTCCCGTCATCTCCAGCGCCGTGTTCACCACCGCCTCGGCCTGACGAATGCGCCCGGTCGTATCCCGCTCGATCTTCGACGGACATCGCGTGTCCGCCGTTTCTCTCGTCACCGTGCGTCCGGCGCGGCGGGAGGCGTGGGCGCGGTGTCGTCGCCCGGCGGCGTGTCGTCCGCCATCGTGGCCGGGTCGGCGGCCATCTCCGCCAGTTCCGCCCCTTCGGCCTTCGTCGCGGCCGCGCCGTCGGCAGAACCCGCCACGGTGCGGGCCGAGCGGCGGCGGAGGCGTCCGAGCAGGCCGCGCGGCACCACGCCGAGCAGCGCCAATCCGCCCGCGAACGCGACGAGCAGCAGCGCCTCGGCCCACGTCACGCGGAGCGCCGGGAAGACCGTCCACGCGCCAAAAAGCACCGCCGCCAGCCCGCTCGTGCCCATCACCTTGGGCCAGTCCCACCGCACCGGATACGCCCGCTGCGCGTAGCCGTAGAGCACCGCCGTCATCACCGCGTAGCCGAGCACGTTCACCCAGCCCGCGCCCACGATGCCGTAGCGCGGCACGAGCACGAACGTGGCGGCCACGGCAGCGGCGGCCCCGGCGAACGTGGCGTGTGCGAAGTACTTCGTTTGCTTCTCGATGTAGAGGCCGGCGGAGAAGACGTAGTACCAGCCTTGAAGGAGGTACGCGAGCAGCGCCAGCGGCACGACGACGAGGCCGGGCAGGTACGCCTTGCCGATGAGCGTGCGGCCCATCACATGCACGGTGGCGATCTCCTCGGCAAAAAAAGCGATGGCCAGCAGCGCCACGACGAGCGCGGCGTGGAAAAGCGTGAAGATGCGGGCGAAGAGCGGCTTGGCGTCGGGGTCGCGGGCGTGCTGGAGGAAGAACGGCTGCCACGCGTACCGAAACATCTGCGTCACCAGCATCATGAACACCCCCAGCTTCCACGACGCATTGAACAGCCCCACGGCGGCCGTGCTCTCGCCCGCGGGCAGCAGGTGTTCGAGTCCAAACAGGCTCGCCCGCTCGGTGAGCGCGTAGCCGAGGCCGCCGGGCACGAACGGCAGCCCGAACGCCATCAGGTCGCGCCACAGCGCCCGGTCGAACACGGGCCGGAAGTGGCGGGCGTAGAGCGGAAGCACCCAGACCAGCTTGACCGCGCTCGCGGCGAGGTTGGCGGCAAACACCGACTCCACGCCCCACCGCAGCCCCACGACCCACCACAGGTTCAGCCCGATGTTGACGAAGATGCTCGCCATCTGCCCGGCGGCAAACCAGCGCGCCCGTCCCGCCAGCCGAAGTTCGGCGTACGGCACCACCGTCAGCGTATCGAGCACAAGAATCCCGACGGCGTAGAGCACCAGCCGCATCGGCACCGCGCCCGCGCCGCCGCCCTCCAACCCGGAGATCCACGCCAGCAAATCCGGCACCAGCAGAAACACGCCGCCCAGCAGCACCGACGTGCCCAGCAGCGAGAGCGTGGCGGTGGAAAACACCGCCGACACCCGCGCACGCCCTTCTTCCCCCGACGCGTACTTGAGGTACGACGACTCCTGCCCGTAGGTGAACAGGATGTTCAGGAACGTGAACGCCGCATAGACGAGGCCAACGAGGCCGTACTCGCCCGGCACAAACACCTGCGTGTAGAGCGGCACGAGCAGGAAGTTCAGCATCCGTCCGACGATGGACGAGAGGCCGTACACGGCGGTGTCAGATGCCAACTGTTTCAGCCGGGACATAGCGGGGGCGCGAGGGTCGTCGCGGCAAAGGGTACGACGGCCCGTTCGGATTCCTTCCGCGTGGGGAATGACGAAGAAAACGGCGTTCGCGCTCGCCCCGCTCGAAGTCGGCAAAACCGACCGCCGGTTCGACCGTTCGCCCGCCGATGCTCACCCCGCCGCCCCCGCCTTCCCTTGTCCCGTCCGACGCGCCGCGCGGCTCGGGCATCCGCCGCGCCGAGCGCGAAGCCGCCGAAACGCAGGCCGCGCTGTCGTGGCGGCAGCGGGTGGGCGCGCTCCGCAACGTGCCGCCGCTGCTGCGGCTCGTGTGGCAAACCAGCCCCGCGCTCACCACCGCCAACCTGCTGCCGCGGCTCGTGCGGGCGT
>Ga0209572_1001615_pt1 | contig 14327 bp, 10 predicted proteins | sample EBPBio232012_DNA_FD_185867 | JGI IMG/M metagenome (GOLD analysis project Ga0209572, IMG submission 185867) | Wastewater treatment Type I Accumulibacter community from EBPR Bioreactor in Madison, WI, USA - Reactor 1_1/23/2012_ DNA (SPAdes)... | ecosystem: Engineered > Bioreactor > EBPR >...
GGATTCTGGGGTTCATCGGCTGCTGCTTATCAAGGTGCTCCTACAATGGGTGAGGATGGTTATGATGTGGTGGAATGGATTGCGGAACAGGAGTGGTGTGATGGAAATGTTGGTACGTGGGGACCTTCTGCTTTGGGAAAGGTGCAGCTGGCAACGGCTAGAGAGAATCCTCCGCATTTGAAGTGTATAGTGCCTGTGGTGGCTTCTGCTCAGTTTGATTATCTGGAGTATTATCCCGGTGGTGTTTACAGGCCGGAGTATATGGAGCAGTTGAGTGCGCTCGGATTTGCCACAAGTACGCTTGTTATTGTCAATCCGTATTACAATGTTGCTTGGTCTATTGCTGAGGCTTTGAATTATTATCCTGATGAGATATTGGTGCCTACGCTGATGATTGCGGGATGGTATGATCATAATATTGATGTGATGCTTCCTTTTTTTGAAGGATTGCAGAATGAGTCGCCTTTGGATGTGCGCGATCAGCATCGCTTACTTGTAGGCCCGTGGATACATGGTGGACATGGAACTGCTAACCCGGGGACTAGTACTCAAGGGGAGTTGGAATATCCTGAGGCGGTGGGTATGAATCATGAATTGGCATGGCAGTTTTTGGATTATCACTTGAAGGGTATTGATAATGGTATGGATGATACGCCTGTGGTGCAATATTTTCAGATGGGTGATAATGCCTGGCTGGATAATGAAAGCTGGCCGCCTGCTGAAACGGTGAGTACGAGTCTTTTCTTTAATGAGGATGGAAGAATGACGCCAACCCTTCCTGCCGAAGCAAGTGCAAGCCGCACTTATGGCTACAACCCGAATGACCCCTCGCCTACTATTGGCGGGCCTACGCTGCGTAATGACCTTGACCAAGGTCCTTATAACCAAGTGCCTGAGGTGGAAAGCAGAAATGATATTGTGGTGTTCACTACTGATGTATTAACGGATGATGTGGTACTAAAAGGTAAGGCGCAAGTGAGGCTAAAGATTAGTTCTGATGTGACGGATACTGATTTTGCTATTCGCCTTTGCGATGTTTATCCTGATGGAAGAAGTATGCTGGTGTGCGATGGTATTTTCCGAATGCGCTTCAAGAATGGCTTTGCTCCTGCTCAAGAGAGCTTTATGACACCGGGACTTATCTATGATTGTACGATAGAATTGCCTAATACTGCCTTGACTTTCCTTGAAGGTCATCGGATTCGTGTAGATGTTACCTCCAGCAATTATCCGCGCTTTAACCGCAATATGAATACGGGTGGGGAGATGTACCCTAATGGCAATGGCGATATACTGGTGAATGCTGTAACTGCAAATAATACCGTTCATACTTCCAGTGTGAATCCTTCTTATATCTCGCTTCCTTTGGTGGGTGGGTTTCCTGTGGTGGGCTTGGAAGAAACGGCTGCTGAATCAACTATGTTTATCTATCCTAATCCTGCTACAGATAAGCTGATAGTGATGAGTGCTAATCCAATGAATGATTACTTACGCATCACGGACTTCAAAGGAGCTGTTGTTTTTGAAAGTAGAAATACCGGCTCATCGACTGAGATAGACCTTCAAGGTTTTTCATCCGGCATCTTTGCGCTAACTGTTCAGAATGGAAATACTATAGAGACGCAGCGCTTTGTAGTAAAATGATTTTCTAATTAAAGATTTATGCGAATACTGAAAATTACTGCTGTAATTGTTGTGCTGCTAATAGGCATTGCTGCGGTGGTATTCTTTGTGTTTCGCAAGCGTCTTATAAAATCTGTATTGCCGGAGGTAGAGGAAGTGTATGTGCAGAACCTCGTCATAGAAAATGGAGTTGGCCATGCGCATCTGGTTCTCTCATTGGATAATAAAGATGTCATCAACTATAATGTGAGTTCGATTGATTTGACTTTGCGGAATAATCAACTGGAGCTAATGCATTATCAAAGTGACTCAAGCTATACGCTGCTGGCTGGAGAAAAAAAGGATTTTGATCTAGAGTTTAAAATAAATACCAAGCAATTGGTGAAACGAATTCGCAGTTTACAAGACCAAGACTCCACGAGCATTTCAGTTAAGGGGAGTATTGTATTTGAGATGAAGTTTGGGCGATACACCATGGAGATAGATAAGATGGTGAAGGTGCGCGTGCCTACTCCACCGGATATCAAAATACGCGAGATTGAGTATTTAGGAATAAGAGGCAGAGATAGTATTGATTTCAATCTGCACATTGGTGTACTCAACAACAACCCAAACATCATAGGTATAAAAAACACGACTTATCGCTTTACTTCAAAAGACTTTATTGAGTCATCGGGTGTATTACCTGATGTAGTTTTAGACACTTCTGACACAGTCGTTAGAGTTGTTACTATTACACTGGTCACTAGCAGAAAGATGGAACTCTTATCTAAGCTAATCTTAAAAAACGATCCTATTGAATATGAGTTTGAACTGAATGGAATACTCTTACATCAAAATGAAAAGCGAAATGAAATAGGTATCTCTCTTGTAAAAAGGGATAAACTAAATTTCGATAATAAACGCAAAGGCAGTAGTCGAATAAAATTTACAAATTCGCGAAAGAAGGAACGACAAAAGAAGCGTCAGGAGAAACGGCAGAAGTAAGATTGTTCATAGCGTAGTTATATGAACGTATCAATAGCGTAACATTATGCCATTCAATTAACAAGTGTCAAAATTTTACCTTTACAAAAAAATAGCCCCATGAAGCGCGCATTGACTTTCGCTACTTTCTTTATACATTTTGGTTTTACTTTCTCTCAATCCATGGCCACGGGAATTGTTTATCATGATGCTAATGAGAATGGCAAAAAGGATGGAAAGGAAAAGGGGATTGCCAAAATTCCGGTAAGCAACGGTATTGATGTGGTACTCACAGATGAAAATGGGAAATACCAATTGCCTATTTCCAATGACAACATCATCTTTATCATTAAGCCTTCAGGGTACAAAACTCGCTGTAATGAGAGCAACCTGCCACAATTCTATCACATTCATAAACCGGCAGGTTCACCTACCAACTTTCAATATAAAGGAGTTGCTGCTACCGATAAACTTCCTAAGTCTATAGATTTCGGATTAATAGTTCAAAGCGAGCCAACGGATTTTACCACGCTCATCTTTGGCGACCCTCAACCATACGATATGAAGCAGATGGAGTACTTTGAAAAAGGTATAGTAAATGAAGTAGCTAATATCAAAAACGTTCCGTTCGGAATAAGTCTTGGTGATTTAGTAGGTGACAATCTTGACTTGCACCAACCTTATATCAGTGTTGTCAGGAAGGTTGGTATTCCTTGGTACAATGTAATGGGCAATCATGATATGAATTATGAAGCCGTTGAGGATTCTCTTTCTGATGAAACATTTGAATCTAACTTTGGCCCTGCCAATTACGCATTCAATTATGCCAATGTTCACTTCATTATTCTTGATGATATTCTTTACCCTGACCCAAGAGACAAAAAAGGCTATTGGGGTGGTTTCAGAAAAAGTCAGCTGGATTTTATTGCCAATGATTTAAAGCATGTAGATAAGAGCAAACTTGTAGTCTTGGCCTATCATATCCCTTTGCAATTTGGCAATGAAGAATTCAACCTACAAGACCGTCAAAAGTTTTTTGACCTACTCAAAGATTATCCACACGTGCTCACTCTATGCGCACATACACACTTGCAGCGCAATGATTTTTATACCATTGAAGATGGTTGGCAAGGGACAAAACCTTTACACGAGTATAACGCAGGAACGGCTTGTGGCGATTGGTTCTCCGGAGAAATTGATTCCGCAGGAGTTCCTTACTCCACCATGCGCGATGGAACTCCAAAAGGATATGCGTTTATCCAATTTAAAAACAATGAGTATGCAATTGATTACAAAGTCGCCTCGCAAAATCCCGATTATAAAATGGAGTTGTTTGTGCCTAAGGTCATTCCTTATAAAAAACGAATAACCTCAGAGGTCTATGTGAACTTCTTTATGGGAAACAAGAACGATAAAGTGCAGTCACGAATTGACAAAGGTGAATGGAAAGACATGACCTATGCTGACAAAGAAGATCCTTCATATCTGGCTGATTTGTTAAAGTGGGATTTGAGCGATACGCTGTTAACCGGCCGAAGAGGCAGCAATGCCGTTAAGTGTACTCATCTTTGGAAAAGAACTGTTCCATCAGACCTTACCATAGGTACACATACTATAGAAATACAAGTGACCGATTATTTCGGAAGAGTATATACTGAAGAAAGATCATTCAATGTAATCGAGAATATTAAGGGAAAATAACTCAACTGAAGTAACCATTAAAGCCTCACCATAATACCCGGACCTAAGAGAAAAAACCAACCGGAAGGATTGGCAGGATTATTACTGAGTAAATAACCACCTCCTCCGTAAAGAACGAAGCGCAGTTTTACATCGCGCCTCATAGGTGATAACGAACCTAAAGCAACAAGTGCTAAGCCTCTGTTGGTATTACTCTGAGAGAAGTCAAATGCATTGAGTGCTATAGTACCCACTCCTATTCTATATGGTTGGTATTGCGCGATACGGCCGGGTTTAAAGAAACTAAACTGCGCAATAGCAGCCAAACTCACACCGCCAAAAGAACCCAACTGCTCGCCCACCGGCTTATTAGGACGAACGCTAACCAATCCTGCCGGAAAAGAAACATCAATATCGAAGTTGACTCTGCGTTCAAGAACAATGTCAATGCGTTGTGTGTAGCTCTCCCCTTGATGCTTATCAGCATCATGCATAATCTCTATCTCTATGCGCGACCAATCGCCAAGGTCAGTCGTCTTTCTACTTAAATAACTGTTGAGGCTTATCGCAGAGTTTTGACAACCCTTCTTATCGTAAGATGCAGAGCGCACCGATGAATAACCGGGGCAGATAATGACGTTATCGATTGTTCGCATTTCTATGAGCTCTTGCTTGGAGCCCTTCACGGTGATTTTAATCTTCAGGTATTGTTTGCCGTACAAGCGCCCATCTTCGTCAATCTTATCTGGCAATGCTGTCAATACAATGTCTTTTAGAGATTTTCGGTAAAGAATAGGTGCAGTAATGGTGTTAATTACTACATGTTGTTCCGCAACATGATCACCATATGAAACATCAAGAAAATCAAGCGGACGTGCTCGTTGGTATTCGCGAATGTTCAAAGTGTAACCACTGTTTCTTCCGTTAATATAAATAGCCAGTTTGCGTTTGCTTACATTGAGTGGTACTTTCAAACGCATAGTCGCGGTTGTCTCACTTCTAATTAAAGAGTCGCGTTGAACTTCATTGATGTCTTCAAAACGAAAGCCTGCTCTATCTAATGATACGCCCTCAATCTTGATGTCCACTGTCTCACCCGGATATACCGAAAGGTTATCTGTGTAATCAGCGCCTTCTCTCAAAACACTTACTTTGGTGATAGATGTTTGTGGAAGAATGTTGAAGTTGGTAATGAACTTTGCTTTGTCTCCATCTTTAATAAAAAGATAACCATCTGAAATGCGGTGAAGGCTATAGACGCGCAGCCAACAGAGAATTTTATTGGTACTCAATTCACTTCTTGTGAAAAGCTCAGCTATCAACTTTCCGCCAGGTTCCTCTTGAGCTTCTATGCGGTAAGTTTTTTGTAATTGAACGTTTCTGTTGTAGTCAATTTGAATAGGAGTTCCCTCTTGAGATTCTTCATCAGAAAACACATCGCGTTTATCTGTATTTAGAAATGATAGGCGACTTACTTTGACACTGAACGCATACTCAATAGCGGGGGGGTCAAACAACGGTGTTTCATCTTCACTCAAACTTGGCTTAAGTGTTTTTACTCTTGCTTTCAAGTTTTTTGTTCCCATTTGATTGGGTAAAACATGCAATCGTAGTTTTTGTCCTTGACGGGTGAACATGTAATCAATGTCTTCACCCGTGGTCCAAACGCCATCTGCCACCACATTATTGATATTGTTGGTGGCCAATTCAAAGACCTTTTCTTCGCCAATGAATAATTCATCACTATTCGGATAAAAGCGAACAAAGGTGTTTGTAAACGGATAGATAGGAAGTTCAAGTGTTTTGAACTCTTGAGAATGAATATCTCTGAATGCAAAACGAAGAACAGTAAAATTTGACTTTGTGATATTGGCGAATTTTATTTTTCCTCTGTAGGAAATGTTATTTACCAAAATCAACGAGTCGACAACACTAAAATCACCCGAAGATATCAGTTGAAGATTTCCTATTGCACTACCTGACTTTGGAAAAAGAACTATTTCACATTCATCATCATCCTTAACGAATTGAAAGCTGAGATATTCTTGTTCTTTAATTCTGACTTTGTTCTGAGAAATCTTGAAAGAACTTGTGTCAATGTTCAATACGATGTCCTCAAAATATTTGTTAGCTAAATTAAAGGCAGGGTCTTGTTTTAGCATATTGCCGCGTTGAGCATTGCTATGAAGAACAATAGCGAACAGCAATAGCGTAAATAAAAAAACATTTAGATAAGACTTACTCATCATCACCCAAAACAATCAAACTAAAGCAACTAAAGTATTAAGCCTCTTGCAAGGACTTTTCAATTACTGGAGAATATTTCTTTGCTGCTTTTACAAAGGATACAAACAACGGATGTGGATTCATCACGGTGCTTTTATACTCCGGGTGAAATTGCGCAGCAACGAAATACGGATGATTATCCAATTCAATTATCTCCACCAGATTGCTATCGGGATTTATACCCACGCATTTGAATCCTGCATTTTCAAACTGAGATTTGTATTCATTATTGAATTCAAAACGATGACGATGGCGTTCTTCAATCAGTTCTTTTCCATATGCCTTATAAGCTTTACTGTCTTTAACCAACCTGCATGGATATGATCCTAAACGCATGGTCCCACCTTTGTTTACAACACTCTTCTGCTCTGCCATCAAACTAATCACGGGATGAGCCGTATATTCTTTCATCTCCGTAGAATGTGCGTCAGAAAGTCCAAGAACATTCCTCGCAAACTCAACAGTTGCCATTTGCATCCCTAAACAAATACCAAAAAACGGTATGCCATTTTCACGAGCATAGCGAATAGCTTCGAGTTTGCCATCCATACCGCGAGAACCGAAACCGGGTGCCACCAAAACACCATTTATACCTTGCAATTTCTCGATTGCATTTTTTACGGTTAGCTCCTCGCTATGAATCCATCTTATATCGACCGCTACCTCATTGGCAGCTCCTGCATGAATAAAAGCTTCAGCTATTGATTTGTATGAGTCTTTTAGCTCAACGTATTTTCCTATAAGAGCTATGGTCACATGACCTTTTGGATTCTTATGCTTTTCTAAAAAATCTTCCCACCTCTTTAAATCAGGCTTTTTCTTAGATTTTACATTCAATTTTTCAAGAACGACTTCGTCTAATTTTTCCTCAAGCATCATCATAGGCACATCATAGATAGTGGATGCATCAATACTTTGGATTACTGCATTTTGAGAAACATTGCAAAACTTGGCAATCTTATTTCTCAATTGTGGTGACAAGTCGTGCTCTGTGCGGCAAACCAAAATATCCGGTTGAACACCATTCTCCAACAATGTCTTTACCGAATGCTGGGTCGGTTTCGTTTTTAACTCGCCCGCAGCATTCAAATACGGAATCAGCGTAAGATGAATCACGATACAATCTTCTTCTTTTTCCCACATCATTTGACGCACCGCTTCTACATAAGGCAAAGACTCAATGTCGCCTACTGTTCCTCCAATTTCAGTTATGATAAAATCGTACTCACTTTTTGATCCTAATATTTGAATGCAGCGCTTTATTTCATCAGTGATATGAGGAATTACCTGAACGGTTTTACCTAAATATTCTCCTCTGCGTTCTTTATCAATAACACTCTGATAGATACGGCCAGTTGTAACATTGTTTGCTTGCGAGGTTGGGACATTAAGAAAACGCTCATAATGACCTAAATCTAAATCGGTTTCCGCCCCATCATCCGTAACAAAACATTCTCCATGTTCATACGGATTCAACGTTCCCGGATCTATATTGATATATGGATCAAGTTTTTGAATGGTCACGCTATAACCGCGCGATTGAAGAAGTTTCGCTAAAGAGGCCGAAATGATTCCTTTTCCGAGTGAAGATGTTACACCACCGGTAACAAAAATGTATTTGATATTGTCCGCCATGCCCGTAATTATTGCAGAAAAGCAATGTTTGTTTACGGGGTGCTAAAGTACACTCTTTATTACTATTAGATAAAGTTTTGTGTATAAGTTTGGCTAACTTTAGCGCAATAAATCCTGAGTGTAGCGCTTTGGATAATCTAAATCAATGAATCTACCTGTGTTTGCTGAAATCAATTTCCAATCATCCAAATCGAATTGAACGTGCGCAATTGAACAGGTTGGCATTTGACAAATATGTCCTGTTACATAATTTACTAAATATGAGAATCCAGGATTATGCCCAAAAATGAGCACATCCTTACAAGTGTTGTCCAGATTATTTACTACTTCTAATAAACGTACAACTGGAGCTTCATAGATTTTCAGTTCTTGTTTTATAGTTTTCAATTCGATATCAAACTGTTTCGCAAAATAAAATGCAGTTGTAATTGCACGGTTGGCCGGACTTGATACTATCAAATCAGTGGTTTCTATCCGATTTTTTAGTTTCTTGGCCATAAATGGTGCATTTCGATGACCTCGCGCATTAAGCGGTCTATCAAAATCTTTTATACTTATATCATCCCAATCCGACTTGGCATGACGGATTAAATACAGGTTTTTCATTTATCAAAGTTCGGATAGATTAACAAGTCTACAAAAAATTAGACCATTCTAACTTTTAAATTAGTAAAAGCCAACTTCATATATATTTGCTGAGATTGTGTTTGTCCAAATAGTGTTGCAATTCCTTCTGTGCATATATGGAAAAAATTTTTGAGTTCTTCGAATCCATTAATCCCGTTTGGGGCGCATTAGTGGCCACCACCTTTACTTGGTTAGTTACGGCATCTGGTGCAGCTTTAGTTTTTTTCTTTAAGACCATGAGCCGCAGAGTTTTGGATGGGATGTTAGGTTTTACTGGAGGAGTCATGATTGCAGCCAGTTTTTGGTCATTGCTTTCTCCAGCTATTGAAATGAGTGACGGTGAAGGATTTATTAAAGTTATGCCTGCCGCGGTCGGTTTTGCATTGGGTGCACTGTTCCTTTTCGGACTTGATAGATTACTTCCTCATTTGCACTTGAATTTTCCTAAGGAAAAGGCCGAAGGAGTTAATGTCAATTGGCATAAAACAATATTATTGGTATTGGCAATTACGCTTCATAACATCCCTGAAGGATTGGCAGTTGGAGTATTGTTTGGTGGTGTAGCAGCTGGGATTCCTGAGGCTAGTATTGCGGGTGCGGTAACGCTCGCCATCGGAATCGGACTTCAAAACTTTCCAGAGGGAATTGCGGTTTCTATGCCTTTAAGAAGACAAGGACTATCTAGGTTCAAGAGCTTTTGGTATGGGCAGCTTTCCGCTATAGTAGAACCCGTTGCCGGAGTCGTTGGTGCTTTGGCCGTAATACAGATGCAACCCATTTTGCCGTATGCATTGGCCTTCGCAGCAGGGGCAATGGTTTACGTGGTTATTGAAGAAGTTATCCCAGCAACACAGCAAGATAAATACACTGATGTAGCAACTTTAGGATTCATATCAGGCTTCATTCTAATGATGATGTTGGATGTTGGGCTAGGATAAATTTGGAAACAACGACATTTGTCTATACATTTGTGACAAATGACATAAAAATGACCAAAGCAAAAAAATACTACAATAAGCCAACAGAACAATCTCATGTGGCAAACGAGCCGAATATTGGTTATGCCTATTCGAACACCAATGAATATACATTGCTAAAAGTTATTCGGGATGGTATTAGTTATGAAGAGTTTGATCGTGTAAAGGATAACTCTGGTCTCAGTCTATCCGAATGGGCCAATTACCTCAATCTTTCAGAAAGAACGTTGCTTCGCTATGCAAAAAATGACGAAAATCTCGATAAAGGCACATCCGAGCGAGTGATTGAAATCGCTTTATTGCAAGAAAGAGCCGTTGAAGTGTTTGGGAGCATCTCTGTTTTTCACGATTGGATAAATACACCTTTGCGCGCTTTGGGAAATGTCAAACCGAAGGATTTTTTGGATAGCTCCTTTGGAATTCAAATACTCATGAATCTTCTTGGTAGAATAGAGCACGGTATTCCGTCATGATTTGCTATAGAATTGTTCGTTCGATCTATAAAAATGACATTTCAGGGGAAGGAGCAGAAAAGTATGGAGGGCGATGGAACAGCATAGGAACTCCCGCCTTGTATTGTTGTGAAAATCGTTCACTTGCCCTTCTTGAGATTCTTGTCAATCTGCATCCTTCGGCAGTTGTTCAGGGCTATACAATTCTTACCATTGAGTTTCCCGATTCCTATAAAATTTATGAGCCTTCTCTCAAAGATTTACCAAAAGATTGGGATGTTGTTCCGCTTTCAAATACTTCTCAGCTTTTTGGAGATGTGTTTATCGAAGAGAACAAGTTTTTGGCGATGAAGGTTCCTTCATCAATTATGAGGTTTGAGTATAATTTTGTCCTAAATCCCAAACATACGGGTTTTGAAAAAGTAAAAATTAAAGAACATACCTCGTATACTATAGATACTAGACTATGAAACTAATTCTTTTGCCAAGTCATTAAAATCAACACCGTCAAAATTACCTGAAGTCATCAAGAGTAAATTGGTTTCATCCCAGCTAATAGCTTTTAGATTCTCAACAAAAATTTTCGAATCTGTAAAAACTTTCACATTCTCCGACCCAAATGCATTTTGAACTTGTTCGGACGAAATGGCCTGTAGTTTCTTGTGCTCAATGGTATGTGGGTTGAAATAAACAAAAGCAACATCTGCATCTAACATTGCACCGCTGTATTCATCTAAAAAATTGGCGTTCAAACTGCTGAAGGTATGTAACTCCATACATGCGACTAATCTTCTATTTGGAAACTGATTTTTAAACGCTGAGGTTGTTGCTTTTAGTTTAGAAGGCGAATGAGCAAAATCTTTGTAAACAACCGATTTTTTTGACTCATAAACGAGTTCCAACCTTTTTGCCGCACCTTTAAATTGCTTTATTGCTTTATAGAAATTATCCTCAGATATACCAATTTGCTTACAAGCAAGCAAAGCCGCATTGAGGTTTTGAAGATTGTGATTACCAAAAATTTTAATAGGCACTTCTCCTCTACTCGTTTCTAAATTCGTTACTCCATCTTTTACGCTTGACGGATGAACGCCATATGAATACTTCTTGAAATTTCCTGTATGGTTTTCGGACAGTTTCTTTACTTCGTTATCCAATTCGCAGTAAATAAGTGTCCCGTTGTTTTCAATTTTATCCAAGAAGATTTTGAACTGCTCTATATAGTTTTCAAAAGTTGGAAAAACATTGATGTGATCCCAAGCGATACCTGTGAGTATTGCAATATGAGGATGGTACAAATGAAACTTGGGCCGTAAGTCAATTGGTGAGGATAAATATTCATCTCCTTCCAGTACAGCATATTTCGTTCCATGGCTCAGTTTGACCATGCAATCGAAGCCATCAAGTTGTGCTCCGACCATATAATCCGTATTGATTCCACATTCTTGCATTACATGCAATATCATGGCCGTTGTTGAAGTTTTGCCATGACTACCTCCAATAACAATCCTAATCTTATCCTTTGTTTGCTCATAAATATATTCTGGATAGGAATAAATATTCAGATTCAACTCTTGAGCCCTTAAAAGTTCCGGATTGTCCTTACGCGCATGCATCCCAACAATAACTGCATCCAAGTCATTTGTTATTTTATCCGGAAACCAACCTTCCAATTCAGGCAACAATCCTTCTTTTAGTAACCTTGATTTACTAGGCTCAAAAATCTCATCATCGCTGCCGGTTACTTCAATTCCCTTTCTATGTAAAGCAATGGCAAGATTGTGCATTGCGCTGCCACCTATGGCGATGATATGTGTTTTCATTTTAAAAATAGAACTTTCATTTTGACTGAAATCTAATCGCAATTTTGGTTTTATTATCTTCAATGTAACCGAGGAAGAAAAGGATTATCCATGAATCAATGTTGAATGACTTTTGTTTTCTCTTGGTAAAATCTACTCAAATGACAGACCTTCGCTTTTATGACGGATACAAACATTTCCACTACACGAGCTGACAAGAAAGGCTTAGGTCCTGGGGCATTGGTTCACATCGGGCAACAAAAAAATATACCCGTAACGGTCAATGCAATTATTTATGACCAAAACGGAAATCAAGAATTCAACATCAATGATTTATCAGCTTGCAACGCTATGGCAGATTCCCAGAGCATTTCATGGGTTAATGTGGACGGAATACATAATGCGGATGTGATTGCTGAAATCGGAAGACAATTTAAAATCCACTCGCTTGTCTTGGAGGATGTGATGAATAGCACAAGTCGCCCGAAAGTGGAAATTTTTGATGACTACATTTTTATCACCCTAAAAATGCTTGAGCGTAAAGACAATATCAAGGGACTTCGCGTAGAACAGCTGTCAGCAATCATCGGTAAAAATTATTTAATCACGTTTCAAGAAAATCCTGAAGATAGCTTTGATTCCATCCGAGAAAGAATACGCACAGCAAAAGGAAAAGTGCGAACCAAAGATGCCTATTACCTCCTCTATCTAATCTTAGACACTATAATAGACAACTATATCGCAGTAAGCGAAAAATTCTCGAACCAAATCAGTCAATTTGAAAGCGTTGTTCTGCGTAAACCCGATGAACAAACCCAGCAGAAAATACTTGCTTTGCGGAAAGAATTGCTTGATTTTAAGCGGAGCGTTGACCCATTGAAAGATGCGGTGAACACTATCATGCGCGAAATGGATGACGATATTGCTAAGTATTACCGAGACTTATATGATCACATTATTTATGAATCAGAAAACTTAGGCATGTACCGAGAGATGCTTGCCAACCTTCTTGATTTGTATCACAGCAATCTTGGTATGAAGATGAATCAAATAATCAAAGTGCTCACCATTATTACGACCATCTTCGTTCCGCTCACTTTTTTAGCCGGAATATATGGAATGAATTTCGAGAATATGCCTGAGCTACGCACCAAGTATGGCTATTACGTGGTACTTGGAGTAATGCTTGGTCTAGTCATTAGCATGCTAATTTACTTCCGAAAGAAAAAATGGATTTAATCAAAATTTAGCAATATCCATTCCCTTGTTTGCTATAAAATTGCGCCTTAAACGTTTTGTCTTTTGATATGAAAAATTACCATTTCGAAATGGATCACGTCTGTATCAGAATTTGATGATTGTCAATCACTAAAATTTTCGACAATCATTCTTTTTATCATTTTTTTTTTATTTCAAAACACATGAAAACAAAATACAAAGACCTTATAGAACAAACCTTTGAATGGCCCCAAGACGAATTCAAATTAGAAGACAACAATCTGCTGTTTCATGATATACCTTTAATGAAATTAGTAGAGAAATATGGCAGTCCACTAAAATTTACATATCTACCAAAGATTAGTCAGAATATACAACGTGCGAAAGCTTGGTTCGCGACAGCTAAAGCCGAGATTGGTTATGATGGCGAATACCATTATTGCTATTGTACCAAAAGTTCACACTTCCGATATGTACTTGAAGAAGCTTTGAAGAATGATATTCATATTGAAACGTCATCTGCTTATGACATCGACTTGATAAAAAGGCTCGGAACTCTTGGGAAACTTAACAAGACTCAACGTATCATTTGTAACGGCTTCAAAAAGGAAGAATATGTAAATAAAATATTTGATCTTCACTCCAGCGGTTATAAAGACATCATTTCTGTAATTGACAATAAATACGAGTTTGAGACATTTGAACAACTTGTTACCGAACCAATGAACATTGGAATCCGAATTGCAAGCGAGGAAGAACCTAAGTTTGAGTTCTACACTTCTCGTCTTGGAATCGGATATAAGGACATTGTTCGTTTTTACAAAAAGTCAATCCATGACAATCCACACTTGAATTTGAAGATGCTTCATTTCTTCATCAATTCCGGAATTAAGGACACTTCTTATTATTGGAATGAGCTGGTGAAATGCTTGAAAGTTTATTGTGAGTTACGCGAGATATGCCCAACAGTAGATTGCCTCAATATTGGCGGAGGGTTCCCAATTAAGAACTCGCTGGCTTATTCGTTCGATTATCAGTACATGGTAAGTGAAATTCTCCGT
>Ga0209572_1001621_pt1 | contig 14195 bp, 13 predicted proteins | sample EBPBio232012_DNA_FD_185867 | JGI IMG/M metagenome (GOLD analysis project Ga0209572, IMG submission 185867) | Wastewater treatment Type I Accumulibacter community from EBPR Bioreactor in Madison, WI, USA - Reactor 1_1/23/2012_ DNA (SPAdes)... | ecosystem: Engineered > Bioreactor > EBPR >...
AGGTGTTCACCGGCTCGCCCGGCAAGTACGTGTCGCTGAAGGACACCATCCACGGCTTCAAGATGATCGTGGGCGGCGAGTGCGACCACATGCCCGAGCAGGCCTTCTACATGGTCGGCACCATCGAGGAAGCCATGGAGAAGGCCAAGAAGGTCGCCTAAGGCCACCCCATTCACAGGAGGCCCTGAAGACATGGCACACACCATTCACGTTGACGTGGTCAGCGCCGAGGAATCGATCTACTCCGGCGAGGCCAAGTTCGTGGCGCTGCCCGGCGAAGCCGGCGAGCTCGGCATCTACCCGCGCCACACGCCACTCATCACCCGCATCAAGCCGGGTTCCGTGCGCGTCGAGAAAGCCAACGGCGACGAGGAGTTCATCTTCGTGGCCGGCGGCATTCTCGAGGTGCAACCCAACCGGGTCACGGTGCTGTCCGACACCGCCATTCGCGGCAAGGATCTGGACGAGGAAAAGGCCAACGCCGCCAAGCGCGACGCCGAGGAAGCGCTCAAGAACGCCAAGAGCGAGATCGACATGGCCCGCGCCACCTCCGAGCTGGCCGTGCTGGCCGCGCAGATCGCGGCGTTGCGCAAATACCGCCAGAAGCGTTGAGGGCGTTCTCCGCCGGGGTGCCGTGAGATGTCCGGCCCCCGGGCAAATCCCTACAGGCCCGCCTTCGAGCGGGCCTGTTTTTTTCCGGGTTGCCAGGCCGCAACTCATTACAATTTCGGGCATGTTGCTTGGCAAGCCCAAATCCGGCGCGGATGCGCAAGCCCGCGCCGCCGCGTTGTTGATCACCGAGGGTGCGCTGGTGGAGCTCAGCTCGGCGGATGCCCAGGAGATCGTGGGCTACATGCAACCACACCGGGCGCGCACCGGTGACGTCATCATCCGCCAGGGCGACGTGCAGAACAGCGATTTCATGGCCTTGGTGCTGGACGGCGAGGTCACGGTCGAAAACACGCTGGCGGCCGCGCACGACAGCATGGTGGTGTCGGTGCTCGGCCCCGGCAGCCTGATCGGCGACATGGGCATCATCGACGGTGGGGCGCGTTCGGCGACCTGCATTGCCGCCACCGATTTGGCGCTGGGCGTGCTGACGCGTGAAGCCCTGATGCGGCTCATGGACGAAGACCCGGCCGTGGCCGCGCGCCTGATGCTGGCCATGTCCAAGCGCTTGGCCGACCACCTGCGCGACACCAACCGCAAGTTGATCACCTTTGCCCAGGTCAGCAAGGCCTTGCAGCAGGAACTGGACGCCACCCATTCGGTGAACAAACGTCTGCTGGACGAGGTCTCGGCCGCCATCACCGCCGCGCCGCGCATGACGCCCTGAAGGTCCGGCCTGGGCTGGACTTCAGCGCAACACGGGCTCGTCGGGCAGTTCGTTGGGCGAGAGGGTGGCCCCGTCCTGGAGCGGGAAGTGTGCCACCAGCACGGCCGACACCTCCTCCAGCGCCTGCGTCAAGCCGTCCTCGAAACGTCCGGCCTGAAACGCGGCGCCCATGTGGTGCACCATGTCCTGCCATGCCTGGGGCGCCACCACACGGCTCACGCCCCGGTCGGCGACCAGCTCGATGGCGTGCTCGGCCAGCAGCAGGTAGATCAGCACGCCGTTGTTGTGCTCGGTGTCCCAGACGCGCAATTTCGAGAACATCATCAGCGCCCGCTGGCGCACCAGCGCCGACATCGGCACCTTGTCGCGCCAGTGGCGCCACAGGTAGCTGGGGGGCAGCCCGGCCTCGATGCACAGGCGCACTTCGCCCGAGTGGCGTTGCTCGCTTGCGGCCACGCGTGCGCGCAAGCGCTCGGCCAGCTCGCGCGGGACGGCCCGGCGCGTGTCCGAGACGTCGAGCCAACGGTGGCGCAGGGCGGTGACGAGGGGACGAAGCATGCTCACCAGCTCCCACTGGCGCCGCCGCCACCGAAATCGCCGCCGCCGCCCGAGCTGAAGCCCCCACCGCCCGAGCCGCCGCCCCAGTCGCCGCCGCCACCGCGACCCCAGCCACCGCCCGACGCCGGCGGCAGCACCACGCCGCCCCATGGGCTTCGTCCGCCCGTTCGGGCCCGGGGCAGGCCAGTGCCACCACCGCCGCCCGTCAGGGTGACCAATAAGCCGATCACGCCGACGATCACCGCCAGCACCAGGCTGCCTGTCACCACGAACGCCATGAACCCCAGCGCGCCGCCGGCCAGTACCGCACCCAGCTTGCGCCCAAGCACCGCCCGTCCGATCGAGCTCACGACGGGCAAGGCAATGAAGGCCAACACCAGCATTTGTAGGCCGTCAAAGGCGCCGAAGACCGCCGACTCCAACCACGTGCCGGGGGTGGTTCGTCCGTCCGTGGCGCCGGATGCAGCGACCGGCGGCAAGGCTTCGCCCCGGATGCGCGCGGCGAGCTGCTCCACCCCGGCGTCGATGCCGCCAGCGAAGTCGCCGCGCCGCAACGCGGGGGTAATGGCTTCGTCGATGATGTGCTTGGCGGCGATGTCGGGCACGGCGCCTTCCAACGTCTTGGCCACCTCGATGCGCAGGCGCCGGTCCTGTACCGCCAGCAGCAGGATCAGGCCGTCGCCCACCTGGCGGCGGCCGATCTTCCAGTCGTTGCCGACCCGGTTGGCGTAGGCGGCAATATCCTCCGGCGCGGTGGTCGGTACCAGCAGCACGACCACCTGCGCCCCCTTGTCGCGCTCCAGCCTGGCCAGCTTGGCTTCGAGCGCCGCCGCCTCGGTCGAGGTCAAGGTGCCGCTGGTGTCGACCACATGGCCGGTCAGCGCTGGCACGGGTTGCAGCGTCTGGGCCGGCGCGGGTTGCCCCAAGAAAACTATCAAAATGATAGCTAACATGGATTTCCAGATGCCGGCTGAGGCCACTTTTTTGTCGAAAGTCAGTGTTTTCGAAGCGGTAGGTCTGGCGGGTGGATCAGCGGGCCGGCGCGGCGGGCGATGAGCCAAAATCCACCCGGGGTGGGCGTGAAATGGCGGCTTCATTGGCCACGCTGAAGTTTTCCTTGGCCTGGTAGCCAAACACCAGGGCCGTCAGGTTGCTGGGGAAGCTGCGCGCCAGCACGTTGTACTCCTGCACCGCCTTGATGTAGCGGTCGCGCGCCACGGCGATGCGGTTTTCGGTGCCTTCCAGCGCCACGCGCAGGTCGGCGAAGGCCTTGTTGGCCTTCAGGTCGGGATAGCGCTCCACCGTCACCATCAGCCTGCTGAGCGCGCCAGAGAGCTCGCCCTGGGCAGCCTGGAACTGCCGCAACGCTTCGGGGTTGCTCAGCGTCTCGGGCGTGACCTGGATCGACGTCGCCTTGGCGCGCGCCTCGATCACCTTGGTCAGGGTTTCCTGCTCGAAATTGGCTTCGCCCTTGACCGTGGCCACCAGGTTGTCGATCAGGTCGGCACGACGCTGGTACTGGTTGACCACCTCGCTCCAGGCCGACTTGGTGCTTTCGTCCAGGCGCTGGAAGTCGTTGTAGCCACAGCCGGTCAGGCCCAGGGTCAGGAGCAGCGCGGCCAGCAGCTGCAGGAATCGGCTCGTCATGGGAAATCCCTTGAAAAAACAAAAGTTGGCCCGAAGCTACCATGCCGGCGCGTTCTGCCGCTGTCGGCCAACAGCCCGAGGCGCGGCCGCCTGCTCCCGGCCGTGAAACGGAGCACAATCGACGCGCAGGATTGTCCCTCATGCCCAAGAATGTCCACCGCGCCGCCAACCTGGGCGGCACCGCCGAAGACATCGAGGCCTCGTTTTACGAGGCCTTGCACAACGGCGACCTGGAGCAGCTGATGGCCTGCTGGGCCGACGAGGACGACATCGTCTGCGTGCATCCCGGGGGGGCGCGGCTGGTCGGGGCGGCGGCGATCCGGGCCGCGTTCGAGGCCATGTTCAGCGGCGGCACGCTGCACGCCACACCGGAGCGGCTGCGCCGGGTGGAGACTTTGGGCGCGGCCGTGCACAGCGTGCTTGAGCGCATTGACCTGGTGACCGCCGAAGGCATGCAACGCGCCTGGGTGGTGGCCACCAACGTGTACCTCAAGACCGCTCAAGGTTGGCGCTTGGTTGCGCACCACGCCAGTCCCAGCCGCACCGAGGTTGCGGAAGTCACGGTGCCCGCGCCGCTGCTGCATTGAGCACCCGGTTCGTGGCAGCGCCGCCCACCGGGCTTGGGCCCGATGCGTTGGCGTGGCCGGCGCCAGGCTACCGCGCCCCAGGGTGGCTGCCCGGAGGGCACCTGCAGACCATCTGGCCGGCGCTGCGAGCGCGCCGCGTGGCCGGTGCGCCCATCACCTACCGCCGCGAGCGCTGGGACACACCGGACGGAGACTTCATCGATGTGGACCTGCTCGATCCGGCCGCCCCACCGGGCGCGCCCCTGCTGGTGCTGCTGCACGGGTTGGAGGGCTCTTCGCGCAGCCACTACGCCGAGGCCTTCGCCGACTGGGCCCGCGCGCGGGGCATGGGCTTCGCCGTCCCGCACTTTCGCGGCTGCTCGGGGGAGATCAACCGCGCGCCGCGCGCCTACCACTGCGGCGACCACGCCGAGGTCGGCTGGATGCTGCGGCGCCTGCGCGCGCGCCAGCAGACCACCGGTGGCGGCGACTTGGTGGCGGTGGGGATCTCGCTGGGGGGCAATGCCTTGCTGCGCTGGGCGGGCGAGGCCGGGGCCTCGGCCGCCGACACGGTGCGAGCCGTGGCGGCGGTATCCGCGCCGCTCGACATGGCCGCCGGCGGGCAGGCCATTGGCGAAGGCGTCAACCGGCAAATCTATACGCGCATGTTCCTGCGCACCATGAAAGCCAAGGCCCGGGCCAAGCTGGCCCAGTACCCAGGCCTGTTCAGCGCCGAGCGCTTGCGTGCGGCGCGCGATTTGCGGGCCTTCGACGACCTGTTCACCGCGCCCTTGCATGGGTTCTCGGGGGTCGAGGACTACTGGCGCCGGGGATCGGCCAAACCCCATCTGCCGCGCATTCGTGTCCCGGCGCTGGCGTTGAACGCGCGCAACGACCCGTTTGTCCCGGCCACATCCTTGCCCCGACCGGGTGACGTTGGCCGGCACGTCACGCTGTGGCAGCCTTCCCACGGCGGACATGTCGGTTTTGCCCAGGGGCGCCCGCCGGGCCAGGTGTTCTGGCTGCCGCAAGCCGTTGGCAGCTGGCTGCTGGCCCAAATCGGCTGACGGCGCCACACCCTATCTCGGGCCGGATTTCCGGCATAAGATGCCTGAATGGACGACATCGTCAGGCAGGCCATGGTCAAGTGGCCGAACGTGCCGAACGCCTACGGCTGGCTGGGGCTGGATGCACGCGGCAATTGGTACCTGCGCGACGCCCAGGCGCAGGCCTTGGGCGCTTTTGCCAGTGGCACGCCGGGCGCCAAGGGCTCGATGTTGCGGCACGAGAAGCTGATCGACTTCATCCAGCGCAACTACGCCGCGGATGCCGAGGGACAGTGGTATTTTCAGAACGGTCCGCAGCGGGTCTATGTGGAACTGGAACTCACCCCCTGGGTCTGGCGCGTGCAGGCCGATGGCACGGTGCAGGCGCATTCCGGTCAGCCCGCGCAGTTGCTGGAGGTATTGACGGACGAATCGGGCCGGGTGTTCTTGCGCACCGATCTGGGCCTGGGCCTGGTGCACAGCCAGGACATGGGCCTGGTGGCCGATCTGGTGGAGCAAGAGCGCTGGCGGCCAACCCCCGTGCGTGCCGTCGACATGCCCATTGAGCATGGTTATGTGACGAGCCCACAGGCGCGGCAGGCGGTGGTCTGAGCCGCGGGGCCGAAGACCGTTTTGCGGTGTTCCTGACCGAATCCCTGCCCCGCAGGCCGATCGCCGGTGCAAAAATAACCGATACAACCGGCTCAGCCATGAAAAAAGCCGGCCCTGCGGGGACCGGCTTGGCAGGTGAGGCGCGCCGCGCTTACTTGGCGGCGTTTACCATGTACTCGATGGCGGCCTTCAGCTCGGCGTCGGTGGCGGTGGAGGCACCGCGCGGCGGCATGGCGCCCTTGCCGTTGATGGCGATCTTCAGCATTTCGTCCATCCCGGTGGCGATGCGGGGCGCCCAGGCGGCCTTGTCACCGAGCTTGGGTGCGCCGGCCACGCCCGCGGCGTGGCAGGTGTGGCAGGCTTTGTCGTAGAGGGCCTTGCCGCCATCGGCCGACACAGCGGCCACCGGGGCCGGTGCGGGGGCAGCGGCAGGGGCCGGGGCGGCGGCGGCCGCTGGCTCCGGAGCAGCCGCAGGCGCTGCGGCGGGTGCCGGAGCAGCAGCCGGTGCAGGTGCGGGGGCCGCGGCGGCGCCCGCGGCGCTGGCCGGGGCCGCAGGTTCGGCCAGCTTGCCGCCCGAATGGTTGGCCATGTAGACCACGGCGCGGCCGATTTCCAGATCGGAGAAGTTGCCACCACCCTGAGGCGCCATGGCGCCCTTGCCCTTGAGGGCGGAAGTCAGCAGGGCCTCATAGCCTTGGCCGAGACGAGGACCCCAGGCGCCGGCATCGGCAAACTTCGGTGCACCGGACACGCCGGTGCCGTGGCAGGCCACGCACTGCGCCTTGTACACGTCCTCGCCGGAGGACAGCGGACGACTGGCGTCGCGGATCTCGACGCTGCCGATCTTTTGCAGCCGCTCGGCGATGGCGCGCTCGGGATCGGTGGCACCAGGAGCGGACTTGTTGGTGGAAACGACGTAATACACCAGTCCGATGATGATGAACACCGGCACCACGAATGCCGCCACGCTGACCCAGAACAGCTGCTTCGGGGTTTTGATGGGGCCGGTGTGTGCTTCCTCGTGCGTGTTGTCGCTCATGGCGTCCTCGGGACTTCGGTCTTGGTATGGAAATTCGCTGGCGCCCGCGCACCGCCCTTGCTGGTATCCATGGGCGCGCGTGCCAATCCGCGATTATAGAGGGCGCCCCGAACGGCTTCGGGGCGCCAGGGTCGCGCTCAACGAGCCGGTGCGCCGGCGGTGGCCACGGGCGTTTGCGGCGCGGGTTCGGTCCAACCGCCGCCCAGCGCCTTGTACAGCGCCACGTCATTGGCGCGCTGCGCCAGCCGCACCTGTGCCAGGGCCTGCTGCACCGCAAACAGGGAGCGTTCGGCGTCCAGCAGATCAAGCGAGCTGGCCACGCCGTTGCGGTAGCGCAGGTCGGCCAGGCGGTAGCGGTCCTGCTCGGCCGTCATCTGCGCTTGCAGGGCCGCCAGTTGTTCACCCAGCGTGGCGCGACCGGCCAGTGCGTCGGAGACTTCGCTGAAGGCCGTCTGGATGGCTTTTTCGTACTGCGACACGGCGATGTCGCGCGCCGCCTGGGCACCTTCCAGCGTGGCCTGGTTGCGGCCGAAGTCGAAAATGGGCAGCGACAGGCTGGGGCCAAAGGACCAGGCTTTTTGTCCGCCCGAGCCGAACAGGCCGTCCAGGTCGCCGCTGACGCGACCCAGGCTGCCGGTGAGCGAGATACGCGGGAAGAAATTGGCGCGTGCCGCACCGATGTTGGCGTTGGCGCCGATCAGCTGCTGCTCGGCCGCACGGATGTCGGGCCGGCGCAGCAACAGATCGGACGGCAAACCGGCCGGTACCTCGGCAAAGGTGGGCAGCGGTGCCGGCGGCGCCGCGGAGGCACTGGGCTGCGACAGATCGCGCGGTGCCTGCGCGGCCACGGCGGTGGGCAGGGAGGGGATCAGACGATCGGGCAACGGCTGGCCGACCAGCAAGGTCAGCAGGTTGATGTCCTGCGCGCGCAGCCGCACCTGTTGTGCCCGCGTGGCGCGTGCGCTGGCGGTCAGCGATTCGGCCTGGCGCATGTCCAGCGCCGACGAGGCACCGTTGTCAAAGCGCAACTTGGTCAGCGACAGCGATTGTTCACGCGTGGCCAGGGTGCGCTCGGCCAGGGCTTGCAACTCGGTGTCGGTCTTGAGTTGCAGCCAGGTGCTGCTGATGGCCGCCACGAGGGCGATCTGGGTCGACTTGCGTGCCTCTTCGGTGGCCAGGTAGCTGGCCAGGGCCACGTCCTTGAGCGCGGCCACCCGGCCGAAGAAATCCAACTCCCAGGCGGCCACGCCGATGCCCACCGTGTACTGCGAAGCCACGCTGCCGGCGCCGAAGGCTGCCATCGCGTTGGGTGCCGAGCGATTGCCCGATGCGCTCAGGCCCAGGGTCGGAAATTGGTCGGCACGGCGAATTTGGTAGAGGGCGCGCGCCTGCTCGATATTCTGGATGGCCACGCGCAAATCGCGGCTCGACTCCAGGGCCAGACCGATCAGTTCACGCAATTGCGCATCTTGCACGAACTCCTGCCAGGGCAGGTCGGCCGCGGCTTGACCGGCGTCGGCGGTGGGGCCGGCGCTGACCGGCCAGCTTGCCGCCACCGGGGCGCTCGGGCGCTGGTAGGTGGGGATGAAAGAGCACCCGGCCAGGGCTGCGGCGGCGGCGATGGCGCTCAGGCTGGCCCGCAGGCCGACGGAGTACAGGGGGGTTGTCATGGGATGCTCACTTCTTTCGGGCCGCTCGTGCCTTCGCCGGCTTCCTCGGCTTCTTCCTTCTTGTGGTCGTCCTCGCGCGATTGCTTGTTGCGGAACAGCGAGCGCACCACCAGGAAGAACACCGGCACCATGATCACGGCCAGGGTCGTGCCCACCAGCATGCCCCACAGCACACCCGTGCCGATGGCGCGCTGGCTGGCCGCGTTGGCGCCGCTGGAGATGTACAGCGGCACCACGCCCAAGATGAAGGCGAAGGAGGTCATCAGAATCGGGCGGAAACGCAGTTTGGCCGCGTGCAGCGCCGATTGCAGAATGCTCATGCCCTCGGCCTGCAGGTCCTTGGCGAACTCGACGATCAGGATGGCGTTCTTCGCCGATAGACCAATCACCGTGATCAGGCCGATCTGGAAGTACACGTCGTTGGGCATCACGCGCATCGTTACACCCACCAGCGTGCCGAGCACGCCGAGCGGCACCACCAACACCACCGACAGCGGGATGCTCCAGCTTTCGTACAGCGCGGCCAGACACAGGAACACCGCCAGGATCGAGAAGGCGTACAGGATGCCGGCCTGGCCGCCCGCCTTTTTCTCGTCAAGCGAGATGCCAGTCCACTCGTAGCCGAAACCGGCTGGCAACTTGGCCGCGATGCGTTCCATTTCCGCCATGGCGTCGCCGGACGAGCGCCCTGGGGCGGCCTCGCCCGTGATGTTCATCGATGGGAAGCCCTGGTAGCGCGTGAGCTGCATCGGGCCGGTGATCCACTTGGCGCTGACCATGGTCGATAGGGGTACCAGTTGGCCTTGCGCATTGGGTACCTTGAGCGCCATCACGTCGGCGGGGGACATGCGCTTGCTGGCGTCGGCCTGCACGGTGACGCGGTTCATGTACCCCTTGTTCGGGTAGTCGACCACGTAGGCGGAACCCAGCGCCGTGCCCAGCACCGTGTTGATCGACGCGATGCTGACGCCTTGCGCGGAGGCGGCGTTGCGATCGATCAAGAGCTCCCACTGCGGCGCGTCTTCCACGCCTTCGGGGCGCACGGCGACCATCAGGGAGCTCTTGCCCGCTTCGCCCAGCAGCTGGTTGCGCGCCTTCAGCAGCTCGTCATGCCCCAGACCATTGCGGTCCAACAGGCGGAACGAGAAGCCGTTGCCGGTGCCCAATTCGGGAATGGCGGGGGGGGTGATGACGATCACGAACGCGTCCCGGATGCTGCTGAGGGCCTGGGTGGCGCGACCTGCCAGCGAACCGGCCGATTGTTCCTCGGTCGTGCGTTCGGACCAGTCTTTCAGCGTGGCGAAGGCCAGCGCCATGTTCGGGCCGGTGCCGGAAAAGTTGAAGCCCACGATGCTCACGATGGCCGCCAGCTCGGGCTGCTTCATCATGTACGTCTCGACCTCTTTCATCACGTCCACCGTGCGCTCCTGGGTGGCGCCCGGCGGAAGTTGCACGTTCACCATCACGAAGCCCTGATCCTCGACCGGCAGAAAACTGGTCGGCAGACGCGCAAACAAGAGGTACACGGCGGCGATGATGGCCACGTAAACGCCGAACACCACCCAGGCACGCTTGATCACGCGCGCCATGCCACCTTCATAGACCCCGGAAACCTTGCCAAAGCCGCGGTTGAACCCGTTGAAGAACGGACCGAAGAAGCCGGTCTTCTTGGTGTGGTCGTGCCCCTCGGGCAGCGGCTTGAGCATGGTGGCGCACAGGGCCGGCGTGAGCGTCAGGGCGAAGAAGCCCGAGAAGGCGATCGACACCGCCATCACGATCGAGAACTGGCGGTAGATGTTGCCGGTGGCCCCGCCGAAGAACGACAGGGGCAGGAACACCGAAATCAGGATGATGGTGATGCCGACCACGGCGCCCTGGATCTGGCTCATCGCCTTCACCGTGGCCTCGCGTGGCGGCAAATGCTCTTCCGCCATGATGCGTTCGACGTTTTCCACCACCACGATAGCGTCGTCCACCACGATACCGATCACCAGCACCATGGCGAACATGGCCAGGATGTTGATCGACATGCCCAGCTGCAGCATCACGGCAAACGCGCCCAGCAGCGCCACCGGCACCACGATGGTCGGGATCACCGTGTAGCGCCAGTTTTGCAGGAACACGAACATGACGATGAACACCAGCACCATGGCCTCGATCAGGGTGTGCACCACCTTCTCGATCGAAATGGCCACGAAAGTCGAGGTGTCGTAGGGAATGTCCCAGACCACGCCAGGAGGCAGGAATTTCTGCAGCTCCTGCATGCGCGCCTTGATGTCCTTGGACGCCGCCATGGCGTTGCCGGAGGAGGTGAGCTGAATGCCCAGGGCGACCGAAGGTGAGCCGTTCTGGCGTGACGTGAAACCGTAGTTCTCGATGCCCAGTTCCACACGGCCAATGTCGCGGATACGCACCGTGGAGCCGTCGGCGCGCGCGCGCAGCACGATGTTGCCGAACTCTTCGGGCGTGGTGAGCTGGCCGCTGGGCACCGTGACGGTGGCGGTGATCGACTGCCCGGGCACCGTGGGCGAGTCGCCCAGGTTGCCGCCGGCGATCTGCATGCTCTGGCTGGAGATGGCCGCGTTGACGTCGCCAGGGGTGAGCCCGTAGCCCTCGAGCTTGGCAGGGTCGATCCACACGCGCATGGCGCGGCCTGAGGCAAACAGCTGGACATTACCAACGCCCGACACGCGCTTGAGGTCGGGCACGATGTTGCGGTTGACGTAGTCGGCCACATCATCGCGACTGACCGTGCCCTCGGAGCTGAAGGACACCACCAGCAGGAAGCTGGAGCCCGCCTTTTCCACCACCACGCCCGTGCGCTTGACCAGGTCAGGCAGTCGGGGCGTGGCGCGGGCCAGGCGGTTTTGTACGTCCACCTGGGCCAGGTCGGGATCGCGCCCTTGCTCGAACGTCAGGGTCAGCTGGGCAAAGCCGGCGGCCGGCGAGCGCGACTCCATGTACATCATGCCCTCGGCGCCGTTCATTTCGCGCTCGATGATGGACATGACGGTTTCGTCGATGATCTGGGCGCTGGCGCCAGGGTAAGTGGTGGTCACCGTGATGGTGGGCGGGGCCACCGACGGAAATTGCGACACCGGCAGCTGCGTGATCGACACGATGCCCGCGATCATCACGAAGATCGCGATGACCCAGGCAAAGATGGGGCGGTGAATGAAGAAATTGGACATGGCCTGGGCTTTCCCCGATCAGCGAGAGGCCGCGGAAGCCGGTGCGGACGCGGCTTGGGCGTTGCCCTGGGCCGTCTGCCCCTTGGGCGACCACGGCACCGTCTTGACGGCCTTGATGCCCGGGCGCAGCTTTTGCACGCCGTCCACGATCACCTTTTCACCGGCCTTCAGGCCGTCGCGGATCACCCATTGCGCGCCCTGCGACTCGCCGACCTTGACCACGCGCTGGGCAACGGAGTTGTCGTCCGCCACCACCAGCACGGTGTCGCCCTTGGCGCCGCCGCGGGTGACCGCCTGTTGGGGCAGCAGCACGGCGTTCTGGACCTCGGCCTGTTGCAGACGCGCGCGCACGTACATGCCGGGCAGCAGCAGACCACGCGGGTTGGGTACTTCGGCCCGCAAGCTGACCTGGCCGGTGCCGGGGTCGACGGTGATGTCGGTGAACAGCAGACGGCCCGGGTGTTCGTACGGGCGGCCGTCGTCGTACAGAATCTCGACCTTGGCGGCCTCGCCCTTGCCAGCGCGCTCGAGCTGGCCCGACTGCAGGGCGGCGCGCAGCTCGGACACCGCGGCGGCCGACTGCGTGATATTGATGTAGAGCAGGTTGATCTGCTGGATCACGGCCAGCTGGGTGGCTTCCGCCGCGCTGACCAGGGCGCCTTCGGTCACCATCGAGCGGCCGATGCGGCCCGAGATCGGCGCGGTGACGGTCGTGTGGCCCAGGTTGATGTCGGCCGTGCGCACCGCGGCCTTGCCCGCCGCCACCTGGGCGGCGGAGGCGAGTTCCGCCGCGACAGCCGCGTCGAAGTCCTGCTTGCTGACCGCATTGGCGGCCACCAGCGGGCGGTAGCGGGCGACCGTGGCACGGTTTTGCGCCAGACCGGCCTCGGCCTGCGCCAGTTGGGCCTTGGCGCTCTGCTGCGCCGCCTGGTAGGGCGCCGGATCGATGCGGTAGAGCACCTGGTTTTCCTTGACCTCGGCGCCCTCGGTGAAGACGCGCTTGAGCAAGATCCCCGTGGCGCGGGCACGCACCTGCGCCGTGCGCACCGACTCCAGGCGGCCAGGCAGATCGGTGCTGAGCGCGATGGTGCCCGGCTGGACGGTGACGACGCCGACTTCAGGCGGGGGGGGCGCTTCGCCGGATTGCTCCTGCCCCTTCTTTTCACCGCACGCCGTCAGCGTGAGTGCAACAGTGATCGCCAGAGCGCTGAGTGTGGCTGCCTTGCGCAGCGCCGGGCCTTGAAATCGGGAAGTTTGTGTCATGTTCATGGTCGCTCTGATGGGGCAGCGGCCGGGGGCGCGGTTGGACTTCCCTCCGTGGGCCGGCGGCACTTGGGCACTTGTTGTGATAGGTCGATCTGCGTCAACGCGAATTCGATCCAATGTATTCGGGAGAAAACCCAAGGTCAATCGGACAGAATCGCGCATGCTAGCTCCAGACTCCATTTATATTCACTACTGCATATATAAATGGCGCATCTCTCCCGGGGGCGGAGCCGGCATAGCATAGGGGCTGTTCGCTTCTCTGGCTGTAGGAAAAAAGGCCGTACCCCACCGGAGCCCACCGCCCAACATGCCGCGACGCACCCGAGAAGCCGCCCAAGCCACCCGCACCGCGCTGCTGGACGCCGCCGAGCGGGTATTCGAACGCCAAGGCGTGGCCCGCAGCTCGCTGGAGACCATCGCGCAAGAGGCCGGCGTCACCCGGGGGGCGCTGTACGGTCATTTCCGCAACAAGGTCGACTTGTTCGGCGCCATGGCGGCGCGGGTGCCCTCGCCGCTGGAGGTTTGCCTGGACGGCGCGAGCGCGCACGCCGGGGACACGGGGGCGGACGAGGATGCCGTGTCCCAACTGCTGCGTGCGGTGCGCTGGGCCTTGCACCAGATCGTGCTGGACCCGCAGGTGCGCCGCGTGTTGAAGATCGTGTCCTTCATGTCGGAGCAGGTCGACGAGATGGCCGTCATTCGCTCGCTCATGATTCAGGACCGCCGCGACAACGCCCAGCGCATCGCCGCCATCCTCGAACGCGGCGCGGCGCAGCGCGGCCTGAAGCTGGCTTTTCCGTCCGACGTGCTCGGCCGGGCCATCTATGCCTTGCTGGTCGGGCTGGCCGTCGATTGGCTGGGCGACCCCCAGTTCGACCTGGAGGCGGCGACGATCTCGGGCATCGTGGCGATGCTGGAGGGCGCGGGTCTCGAGGTGAGCGCCGCCGATCGGGGATAATGACGCCCGCAAGCGCTTGAATTGTCGCGCCGGCCCCCAATGACCGTGGGTGCCGGCACCGCACGAGACGTCTTGCCGTTCCTGCCTTTCGTGCCGTGAACGCCAGCCACGCGGCTGTAGCTCAGTGGATAGAGTATTGGCCTCCGAAGCCAAGGGTCGTGGGTTCGATCCCCGCCAGCCGCGCCATCTTTCCCGCCCGGACGCACCGTTGCCCCTGTGACGCAACGCGCGCGCCGGCTGCCTGGTATCCCGCTGACGAATGCGGCGAAGTCCTTGCCGCCGCCCACTGCCACAGCGGCGCCGTGG
>Ga0209572_1001623_pt1 | contig 14177 bp, 13 predicted proteins | sample EBPBio232012_DNA_FD_185867 | JGI IMG/M metagenome (GOLD analysis project Ga0209572, IMG submission 185867) | Wastewater treatment Type I Accumulibacter community from EBPR Bioreactor in Madison, WI, USA - Reactor 1_1/23/2012_ DNA (SPAdes)... | ecosystem: Engineered > Bioreactor > EBPR >...
CGATCTGCTCAACAACAGACCCAGGCAGACGCTGGGCTGGTTCACGCCCTACGAGAGGTTCAAGCAACTCATGCAGGCCATCGAACAACAGCAAACAGCTACCATTCACTGATCAGTATTCGCTGATCCTCAATATCAATCAGCGGTGTTGCACTTCGGAGTTGAGGCCGCCATCAATATCGTGAACGAAAAGCTCTTGGTGATCGTGAAACCCTTGGCGACCAGCAGACTGGGTATCCAGACCAGGAAGGCGTAATAGCAAAAAATCACTGAAATCCAGAAAACCCAAACCACCATGGTGGTTTTCATGTATTTCGGTGAGAGCAAGGCCGCGAACTTGTTCCAGGCGCTTCCACCAATCTCCGACGTGGCTGTCGAGGCACGCTGGTTGGCCACCACCGGGGTCAACAGTGGCTTGCCGGTGCTGCGCCGAACCTGCTCTTCAATCGCATCGCAGATATCCGAGGCCTCTTGCTTGCGCCCCGTGTCTTCCAGCCAGCGCGGGGATTCGAACAGCGACCTTCTCATCCACAGCAAAAACACCACCGGAGCGGCGGCGATCATCATCAGCCAACGCCAACCGTCGTCACCCAACGGAACAATCAGGTAGCCCAGCAGCGCCGACAGCACGAAACCAAAGGAAAAGAAGCCGGCCAGCGCCCCGGTGAAACGGCCCCGGTACCGACTGCTGACGAACTCGGCCAGGTAGGGCGCGACGATGGCACCCTCCGCCCCCATACCCACGCCAGCCACCATACGCAAGAGGTAAAACTCATGAAAATTGGTGGCGAACGCGTTGGCGAAGGTGGCGACGCAAAACAGGACCAAAGCCCACATCATCACCACCTTGCGGCCGAACCGGTCGCCCAGCATGCCCGACAGCAGCGCCCCGACCAGAAAGCCGACATAGGTGCTGCTGGCAATCCAGCCAGCCTGCGCCGCCGTCAACCCCCATTGCTGGCGCAAGGACGGAAGAATGAAGGCGATGATGCCGGCATCCAGTGCCTCAAAGGCCAGCCCCAGGCCGCCGATGATCAGCAATTTGAAATGAAAGCTGCTGAACGGCAGCCGCTCCAGGCGCTCTGATACCGAGTACATGGGTTTTTCCGAAAAAAGGGAGGAAAAAGAAACGGGAATCAGCAGCAGCTGTTCTTATGGATGGTGCCGGCGCGCATGATCAACTTGATGGCCGTCTCATGCTGGGTCAGCAAGGCGATGTCGTCCAACGGATTGCCGTCCACCAGGAGCAAATCGGCGTACGCCTGCTCCGCGACCTCGCCCAGCAGACCTGCGTGGTTCAGGATTTCAGCGCTGATCAGGGTCGCCTGCTGGATCACCTTGGCGCTGCCCAGCACCTGGCTGCGCAGCAGCAGCTCTTGCGACTGCATGTAGTGTGTCTCACCCAGCAAATCGCTGCCGTAGCCCATCTTGACCCCGACGGCATCCAATATTTCCAGGGCGCGCAAGCCATTGGTGCGCACCTTGGCGATCTTGTTCACCGATTCTTCCGGCAAGCCGTACTTGGCCCCATCGTTGGCCAGACCTTCGTAGGTCACCAGCGTCGGCACCATGAAGGCCCCCAGCGCCTTCATTTGTTGGGCCGTGGCCTCGTCCACCAGATTCCCGTGTTCAATGGTGCGCACACCGCACTGAATGGCACGGGCGATGGCCTGTGGCGTGTAGGCGTGCGCCATCACGTAAGTGTTCGCGTTGCCGGCCTCCTCCACGATGGCGCGCAGTTCGGCCTCGGAGAACCCCAGGTTGTTGATGGGGTCGTTCGGCGACGCCACGCCCCCCGAGGCCATGACCTTGATCTGCGCGGCGCCCTTCATGATTTCCTCGCGCACCGCCAGCCGGCAGGCATCGACGCCATCCACCACCCGCGCGATATTGCCGATCTTGTTGGCGCACGCGCACGGATCCAGTATGTCGTTTCGCACCCTGAAATCGCCGTGGCCGCCGGTTTGGGACAGGGCTTTTCCGGCGCAGAACAGGCGCGGACCGACCACCTGCCCTGTGCGCACCGCCTCGGCCAGGGCCCAGTCGGCGCCACCGGCGTCGCGCACGGAAGTGAAGCCACGGTCAAGCATGCCGCTCATGATCGGCAAGGCTCGCAGCAGGGCCAGGGCATTGGGCATGCGGGCCACCGCGCCCAGATTGAAGGACGAGGCCACGACATGGACATGGCAGTCGATCAATCCGGGCATCAGGGTCATGCCCTTGGCGTCAATTTCAAACGCGCCTTCGCAGGCCAGGTCGGCTCCGCCAATCTTCAGGATGATGCCGTCCTGAATGAGCACACTATGAGTAAAAGTCAATTCAAGATTTCGAGTATCGAGAATCTTGGCATTTCGAATCAAAGTCGCTTGCATAATTTCAGAGCGCCGCATGCGGCCCCTCGTCTCCTTTCCTTGCGACTGTAGCGACGAGCAGGACGAAAGTGCGGCTACTTTGGGCCTGGTTCTTTGCTAAATTTTTCTACCCTCATGAGCAACACTCATACACACCATGCGTAGGCGCTGCCCAACCCTGTCCGAATTGAATGCCTTCGTCGTCTCGTCACGCCACTTGTCGTTCTCCAAGGCGGCCAAGGACTTGTTCGTCACGCAGAGCGCCATCAGCCGGCATATCGCGGAACTTGAAAGCTATCTCGGACACCCGCTGTTCATCCGGTCTCGCCATGGCCTGGTGTTGACGCGAATTGGCGAGAACTACCTGGAATTCGTGCGCCCCGCCCTGCAAGCGCTGGAAAGCGCCACCACGCAGGTGATGTCGACGGCCAAGCACACCCATTTGCTGAATTTGTTGGTGGCCCCGACCTTCGCGGCCAACTGGCTGCTGTGCCGGCTGGAGGCGTTCAAGTCGCTCAACCCAGACATTTCGGTCAATTTCGCGCGCTACCACACCACCGACATCATCGAAACGGGGCCCGAGTACGACGCCTCCATCCAGTACGGTTACGGCGACTGGACGCTCGGCGAGGCCACCTACCTGATCGGCAAGGAAACCAGCGTCGTGTGTTCACCCGAATACCGGGATCGGTTCTCGATTCAGCGCTTCAACGACCTCAAGAACTGCACCCTGCTGCAGCACATCGAAATTCCGTCGGCCTGGGAAGACTGGTTCATCGCCTACGCGGGCGAACGCAGAGAGGCACGCATCGGGCCGAGCTTCAATTTGTTTACCCTGATCATCCAGGCGGCGATCTCGGGATCGGGCGTGGCGCTGGTGCCCTCGTGCCTGGTCAACGACGTGCTTTCCAGCCAAAAATTGGTCGAGCTTTTCGACCAGCGCTTTGAAAGCCCGCTGGGCTACTACCTTTGCGCACCCAACTGGCGCAGCAACATGGAGAGCTACCAACGGTTCGGCGAATGGCTGCGACACGAGTGCCACCACGGCGGCGAACCCCGGCTGGCCAGCACCGAGGCCTCGCAAGAGCCGGCGCAAGAGTGCCGTTACTGCGTGCGCCAGCCGCTCCTGCCGGTGTAGCGCTCAGCCGGCGGCGCGCCGCGCCATGGCCTTGCGCATGCCCACATGCGCGATCCCCACCTCTTCAAACGGCTCGCCGTGGGGCTGGTAGCCCAGGCGGGCGTAAAAGGGCTCGGCGCTGCGCTGGGCGGCCAGGCGCACTTCGTGGTCGCCGCGGGCTCGGGCGGCGTTTTCCAGGGCTTCGACGACGGACTGGCCGATGCGGGTGCCGCGCAGCGGGTGCAGCACGGCCATGCGGCCAATGCGGGCGATGCCGGGGCCGTCCTGCAGCAGGCGGCCGGTGCCCACGGCCTGGCCCAGGCGGTTGAAGACCACGGCGTGCACCGCACCGTGGTCGGCGGCGTCCCACTCGTCCTCGCGGGCAATGCCCTGCTCTTCAACGAACACCGCCGTGCGCACGCCGGCGGCGGCCTCGCCCAGGGTCGCCCAGTCGCCGGTGCGCACGTCCAGCACCGGCTCGCCCGCCTCGTAGCCCTGCAGCAAGGCGCGCAGCGGCGCAGGCACGGGGCGCGAGGTCTGGCTTACCGGGTCGGCAAACACGTAGACCAGCTCGCCAGTGATCAGCAACTGCTCGCCCCGGAAGATGGCACCGACGAAGCTCATGGACGAATTGCCCACCCGCTCGCAGCGCATGGCGATGTCCAGCAGGTCGTCCATGCGCGCCGAGGCCTGGAACTCGACCTGCGCCTTGCGCAGGTACATGTCGCCTTGCAACAGCTGCATGGCGGCCTCGTAGGGCATGGCCAGCGCGCGCCAGTAGGCGCTGATGCCCAGGTCGAAATAGGCCAGGTAGTGGGCGTTGAAGACGATCTTTTGCACGTCCACCTCGGACCAGCGCACGCGCAAGCGGTGGAAATGGCGGAAATCCTGTCGTTTCATGGGCAAGGTGGGTTCATGAGAAAAACAGCCGTCAGTCGGCGTGGGAACATCCTTAGTAGCTATTAATACAGGAGCATCGTGCCCCTGCGGAAAACGCCCGGCGCAACGCCGCGGCCGCGTCCTGGTGCAGTTGGCGCGCCTCGGCGATGGCGCGGCCCATGGTGATGAAGCCGTGCACCACGCCGCGGTAAATCTCCAGATCGACCGGCACGCCAGCGGCGCGCAGCTTGTCGGCGTACAGCACACCCTCGTCGACCAGTGGATCGCACTCGGCCAGGCCGACCCAGGCCGGGGCGACGTCGTCCACCTCGGCGCTTTTCAAGGGGGCAAAGCGCCAGTCGCCGCGGTCCACGGCGTCGATGTACTGGTGAAAGAACCAGTCGATCATGGCCTTGTCCAGCACCGGGCCGTGCGCGAACAGGGCGTGCGAATCGGTGTCCTGGTGGTCGGTGGTGCCGGGGTAGATGAGCAGCTGCAGGGCCAGCTTCAGGCCCTGATCGCGGGCGTGCAGCGCACTGACGGCGGCCAGGGTACCGCCGGCGGAATCGCCCCCGACGGCGATGCGCGTGGTGTCCAGGCCCAGGGCCGCTCCACCCTCACCCGCCAGCCAGCGCAGCGCATCCCAGGCGTCGTGCACGGCGGTGGGAAAGCGGTGCTCCGGCGCCAGCCGGTAGTCCAGCGACAGCACCGCCGCCCCGCTCAGCTGCGCCAGCACGCGGCAAAAGGTGTCGTGCGAGGCGATGCCGCCAATGGTGAAGCCGCCACCGTGGGTGTACAGCAGCACCGGCAGGCCGGGCTCGGCCGAGGGCGCCACCAGCCGCGCGTGCAGCGGCTGACCGTCGCGGGCGGGCAAGGTGAAGTCGTGCACCCGCGCCAGTTCGGGCTTGGGCACGTCGAGCACGCCGATGGATTTGGCGTACGCGGCCTTGGCCTCGGCCGCGCTCAGGGTGTGCATGGGCGGGTACGGCGCCTGCGCCATGCGCTGGACCAGCAGGCGCATGGCCGGCGTCAACCGGGCGTGGATCTCGGGGCTGTGGGACATGTCGGGCAAAAAAGAAAACGCCGGCCTGCACGGCAAGCCGGCGCGCGAACCGCAGAGTCGGGGCCCTGGCTCAGCGCAGCGTGACGCTCACCGGCTGGGCACCGCTGAGCCCATCGTAATGCACGGTGGCCTTGATACCGCCCTTGGCCGGCACCAGGGGCGAGAACGAACCCAGGCTGACCACCTGCCCGGGCTGCAGGCTCAGGCCCGCCTCGCGCAGCGCGCCGGCCAGCCACACCACGGCGTTGAGCGGGTGGCCCAGCACGTCCGAGCCTTTGCCCTTGCCCAGCTCCTTGCCGGTGCCGTCGACCAGGCGCACCTGCATGTCGCGCAGTTGGTCGGACAGGCGTGCCTGGCCGGCCGGGTCGGTCGGCACGGCAATGGGCGTGCCGGTGACGCCCAGGCGCGCCCCAACGTTGATGGCGCTGACGCCCGTGCCCACCAGCTTGGGCGGCGCCGGGGTTTCCACCACCAGGTCGGGCAGCTCGATGAAGGGAATCACCTGGTCGATATGGGCCAGCACCTCGGCCGGGGTCTTGGCGGTGTTGATGGCGGCGCTTTTCACGCGCACCAGCATGTCGGCCTCGAACAGCGGGCGGGCGCCAAAATCGGCCGCCACCTCGGCGCCGCTGGGCAGCAGCATGTCTTGGTACAACGCGCCCCACACCGGCTTGTCGTAGGCAAAGCGCTTTTGCACCGCCGGGTTGGTGAGGCCGGCCTTGTAGCCGACCAGCGGCCCGTAGATTTGCGTCAGGCGGCGCTGCAGCTTGGCGCGCGTGCAGGCGGCGTCGGCCTCGGTCAGGGTTTCGGGCGGGTTGGTGGCCGGCTTGCGCGCCTTCAGGGCGGCGACCCAGCCGTCGATCTGGGCCTCGTTCAGGCAGCCCGGGGTCTCGACGACGCGCACCTGCTGGGGCGCGCCAGCACAGGCCGCGAGCAACGCCAGCGCGGCGGCGGCAACCAGCGTGGCGCCCGGACGTACTACACTGAATTTACCCATCATCCTCTCCTCATGTGCCAGAAATAAGGCTGGCGCATCGTATCCCGGAACCGTCGCCATGGCACTTATCCAATACCTGACCCAGATCGAGTTCGAATCCGGCGCCATTGCCCAACTGGCGGCGCATTGCCAGCGCATCGGCATGCGGCGCCCGCTGATCGTCACCGACGCCGGCGTGCGCGCCGCCGGGGTGCTGCAGCCGGTGCTCGACGCGCTGGGCGGCCTGCCGCACGCGGTGTTCGACGGCACGCCACCCAACCCCACCGAGGCCGCCGTGCGTGCCGCCGCGGAGATCTACCGCACCCAGCAGTGCGACGGCCTGATTGGCGTGGGTGGTGGCAGCGCCCTGGATTGCGCCAAGGGCGTGGCGATCGCCGCCACCCACCCCGGTCCGCTGGCCGGCTACGCCACCATCGAGGGCGGCGCCACGCGCATCACCGAGGCCGTGGCGCCGGTGATCGCCGTGCCCACCACCGCCGGCACCGGCAGCGAGGTGGCGCGCGGAGCCATCCTGATCGTCGACGACGGGCGCAAGCTGGGCTTTCACAACTGGTTGTTGATGCCCAAGGCCGCCATTTGTGATCCGGACCTGACCCTGGGCCTGCCCCCCCGCCTGACGGCCGCCACCGGCATGGACGCCATCGCGCATTGCATGGAAACCTTCATGGCGCCGGCCTTCAATCCGCCGGCCGACGGCATCGCGCTGGAGGGCCTGCGCCGCGGCTGGACGCACATCGAGCGCGCCACGCAAGACGGCGCCGACCAGGCCGCGCGCCTGGCCATGATGGCCGCCAGCATGCACGGCGCGCTGGCGTTCCAGAAAGGCCTGGGCTGCGTGCATTCGCTCAGCCACAGCCTGGGCGGCATCGATCCGCGCACGCACCACGGCACCTTGAACGCCATCTTTCTGCCCGCGGTGATCCGCTTCAACGCTGGTGCCGAGTCGATTCAGAACGAGCAGCGCCTGCCGCGCATGGCCCAGGCCATGGGCCTGCCCGCCGACACCGACGTGGCCCAGGCCGTGCACGATCTGACGGCGCGGCTCGGCCTGCCCACCGGGCTGCGGGCACTGGGCGTGACCGACTCGATGTTCGAGCAGATCATCCACCACGCCCTGCTCGACCACTGCCACAAGACCAACCCGCGCCTGGCCTCGGCCGACGACTACCGGCGCATGCTGATCGAATCCATGTGAACCGGGCGCCCGCCGGGCCGGCCCGGCGGCGCGCTCAGCGCACCCCGAAACGGGCGCGGCAGCCGCGGCTGACCCAGAGGTCGCCGTCGGCCGTGGTGCCCCAGCTCTCACCCTGACGGCAGTCGCGCTGCGACAGCTGCTCCAGCAGGCGCGGCGGCCCCTGGCGGGTGTCCCAGGCGCAGGTCGTCATGTGGCGGCCCTGGCTGCCGCAGGTCACGCTGTAGCGGCCCCGGTGGGGGGTATTCCAGGTGCGATCGGGCGGCTCTGTCCAATTGCCCCCGCTGAAGCCGGCGCCGGGATTCACCTGCACGGCGAACTCGGCCCGGCATCCCTGATGCACCCACACCCGCCCCGGGCTTTGGCCCCAGGTGCGGCCCGAAATGCAGGGCGCCTCGGACAGCTGGCGCACCAGCCGCACCTGCCCGCGCGCCGGCACACGGCATTCGTGCAGGCGGTGGTCGGCGCTCTCGCAGCGGATTTCCACCGTCTCGGCCCGTGACCCGATGGGCGGCCCACCGGCGCCATCGGCAAAGCGTGCGCGGCAGCCGTCGCGCACCCAGACCCGGCCGGGGCCGCTGACGCCCCAGTTGCGGCCTTCCACGCAAGGTGTCTCGGACAGGGTTTCCACCAGCACCGCCGAACCCCGGAACGGCGTGGCGCAACTGCGCAGGTCGCCGCCCTGGCTTTCGCAGGTGATCAGGCCACCCGCGCCCGGAGGGCCGTAGCCCTGAGCCAGGGCCAGCACAGGCGCCAGCACGGCGGTGGCGGCAACGAACAGGGCGTGGCGGAAACGGGGCATGGCAAACCCTTGTGAAATAAAGCGCAATCGCGTGGCGCCATGTTAGCCCGCCCCGGCGGCGCCATCGCGCTTGCCGGGGCAAGTCGGGGCACTGTCCGACACAACGCGCGCCCGGCCCCCTGCCCTCAGCGCACCCCGAAGCGCCCGCGGCAGCCGCGGCTGACCCAGATCTCGCCGCTGCCGGTCAGGCCCCAGCTCTGGCCTTCGCGGCATTCGGCGCCGGACAACTGCTCCAGCAATTGTGGGCGCCCCTGCCGGGCATCCCAGGGGCAGGTGGTGGTGCGCTGGTTGTCGCTGGCGCAGGTCACCACGGCGCGGCCACCCGGGCCACCGCTCCAGGCGCCGCCGCCGCTGCCGCTGCCTGACGCGACGAACTCGCCCCGGCAACCGTCGTCCACCCACACCCGGTCGCCGCGCTGGCCCCAGGTGCGGCCTTCGATGCAGCGCGTGTCCGACAACTGGCGCACCAGCTCGATGCGGCCCCGGCCGGGCACCGCGCATTCGCGCAGGCGCCCGCTGTCGCTTTCGCAGCGCACGCCGCCGCGCACGTCACCGCCAACCCGGCCACCGCCGCGGTAGGACTCGGCGAACACGCCGCGGCAACCGTCGCGCACCCACACGCTGCCGCGCCCGGTGCTGCCCCAAGTGCGGCCTTCGACGCAACGGGTGTCGGACAGGTTCTCCACCAGCTCGGCCCGGCCGCCAAAGCCGACACCGCACTCGCGGTAAGCCCCGTCGTGGCTCTCGCAGCGCACGCCGGCGCGGCCCGGAACCGGCGCGGGATACACCTGCGGGTAGCCCGACGGGTACGCCTGCGGGTACGGCTGGGGGTAGGCCTGTGGGTACGACTGAGGGTAAGCACCCGGGTACGGCGAGTCCGACATGGGAATCGGCGCGCAGCCGGCCAGGGCCAGCAGCAACAGGACGGAAAGCAGGCGCAGCATGGGGGAGGATCCTGGTTCAGAAAAAAGTTGACCGTGACGTGACGTGACGCGAAAGAGGTACAGCTTACAGCGCCAGCACCAGGCGCGGGTCGGGCGCGGCCAGCCAGTGCTCGAATTCGTCGGCCAGCTGGCGCGCGGCGGCGACGGCCTGGCTCCAGACGCGCACGCGCTCAGCGGCGGGCAGGCGCTGCAGATCGGTGCGGTCGGGCAGCTTGGCGCCCGGCAGGCTGGCCACCCATTCGGGCGCCGGGGCCAGCACCAGCATGGCGTCCAACGCCCGGCTGGCGCGGTGGCGCCAGCGCCAGGGCTTGTCCAGCCAGCCCGGCACCACCGCGCGCTGAAAATGCGGGTACAGCACCAGAGCGCCGGGCTGCGTCGCGGATTTCAAGCCTTTTTCAGCCTCAGTCGGCGCCCGATCTTCCTGAGTAGCTATTGATTCAAGAGCGCGGTAGTGTAGGTGCAGGTGGTAGTCGGTGATGCCGCCGTCCCAGTAGGCGCCGCGCGGCGCGCCGGCAATGTCGTGCACGGCCTGCAGCAAAAAGGGAATCGAGCCGCTGGCCTGCATGGCGGCGAAAAAATTGTCGGGCGTCAGGGCGACCTGGCGCGTGGGGTAGTCGTGCGGGGCAAACGGCAGCGGCGCCAAGGCACCGGCCGGCCCGGCGGGCCCCGAGAACACCACCCGCTCCAGCCAGGCGCCCATGGCGCGGCGGTGCACGGCGTTGCTGAGTGCCGCGCCCAGGTAGCCGGCGGCGGTGCGGGTCCGGCCCTCGCGCGCCAGCAGGTGGCGACCGCGCGAGGTCAGCACGTGCAGGCGGTAGCGCGGGTGGCCCAGAATTTGCGCCACCCGGCCGTCGAACATGCTGCGCAGGTTCTGCGCGAAGGTGTCGCTCATCTGCTGAGGCGTGGGCAGGCGGCGCCCCGGCGGCGCCTTCAGCTCGCTGTGGATGTAGCCATGCTCCAGCAACTCGAAGGCCGGTACCGGCTCGGGCAGGCAACCGGCGGCCATGCGCCAGGCGCCGATGCTGGCCCCCACCAGGTGCACCGGCTGCGCGCCGCCCGGCAGCCACCGGCCAAAGATGAAGCGGTCGAGCGGCCCGAGGATCAGGCCCTTGGGGCCACCGGCCGCGGCCGGAATCACACCCACGTCGCACGCTTGCAGCCCATGGCGCTCGATGTGCCGGCGCGCCGCCGGCCCGGCGTACAACCGCAGCGCACGCATGCGCCGGGTCAGAAAGTGAGCACCTTGTCGGCCTGCACGGTGGCTTCGGCCAATTCGGCCAGGGTGCCGATGCTCACCCCCGTGATCAACGGCAGCCCCAGCAAGCCGCGGTTGCCGGCGCAGGTCTTGCACAGGCGCACCGGCACCTCGTGCTCGACCAGTTTTTCCACCATCTGCTGCAAGGTGTTGCCCGAGGCGTCCTGCTGGTGAGGCAGGCCCAGCACCGTGGCGTCGGACATCAGAAACACGTCCAGCAGCGGCCGCACGCCCTCGCGCCCGGTCAGCGCCAGGGCCAGCCGCAGCGCCGACAGGCAGCGCTCGCTGCCGTAGGGCGGCGCGTGGACAATGATCAGGATTTTTTGCACGGATGCGGAGCGGGGCATGGCAGGTTCCATCTTGAGGGCTGGCGAGTCGATGCTACCGCAGCCCGGCGGCCGCATGGTCGGCCTGTGTAGATTTTTCGTGTTTTCTGGCCTTGGTCGGCGCCTGGTCTTACTGGGTAGCTATCTTTTTTAAAGTTCTGACGCGCCAGACCAGCGCCGGACCCATAGGTCACAATCGGAGTCATGCCCGACCGCACCGAACGCCCCGCTCGCCACCAATACGAAGACTTCATGCGCCATGTGTTCGAGCACGGCGTGGCCAAGGCCGACCGCACGGGCACCGGTACGCGCAGCGTGTTCGGCCACCAGATGCGCTTTGATTTGCGCGAGGGTTTTCCGCTGGTCACCACCAAGAAGGTGCATCTCAAAAGCATCATTTACGAGCTGTTGTGGTTCCTGCGCGGCGACGGCAACGCGCGTTGGCTGCAGGAGCGCGGCGTGACGATCTGGGACGAATGGGCCCAACCCGACGGCGAGCTGGGCCCGGTGTACGGCGTGCAGTGGCGCAGCTGGCCCAAGCCCGGCGGCGGGCATGTGGACCAGATCGCCGAGGTGGTCAAACAACTCAAGAGCAACCCGGATTCGCGCCGCATCATCGTCAGCGCCTGGAACGTGGCCGAGCTGGACCAGATGGCCCTGATGCCCTGCCACGCGTTCTTTCAGTTCTACGTGGCCGACGGGCGCCTCTCCTGCCAGCTGTACCAGCGCAGCGCCGACATCTTCCTGGGCGTGCCCTTCAACATCGCCAGCTACGCGCTGCTGACGCACATGCTGGCGCAGCAATGCGATCTGCAGGTGGGCGACTTCATCTGGACCGGCGGCGACTGCCACATCTACAGCAACCACTTCGAGCAGGTGCGCGAGCAGCTCGGCCGCGCGCCCCACCCCTACCCCACCTTGCACATCAAGCGTCGGCCCCCCTCGATTTTTGAGTACACGTATGAGGATTTCGAGGTGCTGGACTATCGGCACCACGCGGCAATCAAGGCCCCGGTGGCGGTGTAACGCCGTGCCGCAGCCCCCTCGGCGGCGACGCAGGCTCGACTGAATCGCTCGCCCATGCATGCCTTCCGTGCCAAGTTGCGATTTCGCCATCTGGAAATTGTCCGCATGGTGGCGGATCGAGGCAATCTGTCGAAGGCGGCGGCGGAGCTGCACATCACGCCCTCGGGGCTGTCGCGGGCGATCGCGGAAATCGAGGAGATCGTCGGTGGCGCTTTGTTCGAACGCACACCAAAGGGCATGGTCTGCACCCCACTGGGCCACGCCCTCTGTCGTCACACCGGGCTGCTGCTGGGCGAAATGGAGAAAACCGAGGCCGACCTGCGCGCCGTGCTGCACGGCGACCTGGGCAACCTCAGCGTCGGATGCTTCTCGCTGTTCAGTGGCTGGCCACTGGCCGATGCGGTGCGCGCTTTCTGCCGCAAGCACCCACGGGTCGATGTCTCGGTCCACATCGGCACCCACGAGAAACTCATCGGCGAGCTGGATTCCGGCGCGCTGGATGTCTTGATCAGTCGCTTTCCCGTCAGTCTGGACGTGCGCATCTACCGCACGGTGGTGCTGTCGCGCGACCCGGTGGTGCTGACCGCCGCCACCAACCACCCGTTGACCGGACGTGCCGCTCTGACCCTGGCCGACTGCGCACGTTTTCCCTGGGTGACCGCCTTGCAGGGCAGCCGGATCCGCTCCGAGATCACGCAGGGGTTGGTCGGCGCCGGCCTGTCGCCACCGCAGACGGTGGGTGCGCTGTCGCTGGAGTTTGGCCTGGAGATGCTGGACGACGCGCGCCACCTGCTGACCCTGCCGGGCAGCGTGGCGGCGGTACTGGCGCGACGCGGGCGCCTGTGCGTGCTGCCGGTGGAGCTGCGTCTGAGCCAGTCGCCCCTGGCGGCCATCTGGCGCCGTGACCGCAGCAGCAGCCGCCAGGTGCGGGCTTTCAGTGCCCTATTGGCCAAGGTGCTGGCGGCCGAGGGTGCGGCGATCACCACGGGCTGAACCCGGCCGACTTGCCATTTGCGCAAGAGGTTTACCGAAATGCGCATGACGCGCGAAGCCCTGCGCCGTTGCCCGCGCCTACCATGGGCCCATCCCTGTCGGGCGCCCATGCTGCCCGCACCGCCAGCCACAAGGAACTCCTCATGTCTCATTCCGTGGTCACGCTCACCGGGCTCGGCTCGGTGCAAGGCCGACACGTCGGCGGCGCCTGCCGCTTCAGCGCGATTCCCTACGCCGAGGCTCCTGTCGGCGCCCTGCGCTGGCGCGCGCCCAGACCCGCGCACTGGACCGGTACCCTGTCGGTCATCGACACCCCACCGATCGCGCCGCAATGGCCTTCGCGTCTGAGCGAAGCCATGGGCGACTTTGATTTGCCGCAGTCCGAGGACTGCCTGCACCTCACGGTCTGGACCCCCGCCGCCGATCGGGGCCGGCGGCCGGTGCTCCTCTGGCTGCACGGTGGCGCCTGGCAAAGCGGCGCGGGCGCGCTCGACTGGTACGACGGCACCCAACTGGCGACGCTGGGCGATGTGGTGGTGGTGGCGCCCAACTACCGGCTGGGTGCCCTGGGTTGGTTGCACCTGCCCGGCCAGACCGCCAACGTCGGCCTGCTCGACCAGGCGCTGGCCCTGGATTGGGTGCGCCGCCACGCAGCCGCCTTCGGCGGCGACCCGGAGCGCATTACCGTGATGGGCCAGTCCGCCGGCGCGGCCTCCATCGCCTGCCTGCTGACACGCGAGACGCCTGGTTTCGAGCGCGCCATTCTCATGAGCACGCCCCTGGGAGGGCGTCAACGACGCGGCGTGCGCTCCAGCGCGCAGGCGGCCCGACTGGGCGAGGCCTGGCTGCGCGCCCTGGGCGCCCCCGATCTGGACGCTGCACGCGCCGCACCGCTGGCAGATGTCATGCAGGCGCAACTCTCGCCCATCGTGCAAGACGCCCTGCGCGAGGAAGACTCGGGCCGCCCGCAATTCGGCCCGGTGGCCGACGGACAGGTGCTGCCCGAAGCCATGGACGACGCGCTGGCGCACGCCGCCACGCGCGCCGACGTGCTGATCGGATACACACGCGACGAAATGCTGGCCTTTCCCGGCACGCCACCCGGCCCGGCAACCCGTGCCATCGGGGACGACCTGTTCGGCACGCCCTCGCACGCGTGGGCGCAGCAGGCGCTGGACGGCGGTCGCAAGGCCTGGGGCTACCGCTTCGACCTGGCGCCCACGCAACGCTTT
>Ga0209572_1001624_pt1 | contig 14169 bp, 12 predicted proteins | sample EBPBio232012_DNA_FD_185867 | JGI IMG/M metagenome (GOLD analysis project Ga0209572, IMG submission 185867) | Wastewater treatment Type I Accumulibacter community from EBPR Bioreactor in Madison, WI, USA - Reactor 1_1/23/2012_ DNA (SPAdes)... | ecosystem: Engineered > Bioreactor > EBPR >...
AGCATGCACTGCCGACTTAGATGGCAATGGCACAATCAACGCAGCCGACCTTACCATCTTCAACGGCCTTTACGGAACCATCTGTCCATAATCGAACAAAACAAAATATCAAATACCCAAAACAGGCGGACCTCAAGTTCGCCCGTTTCATTTATTACCTAACCCAACCTTTCAGGAACTTATCTCCCCGTCATGCTGAACTTGTTTCAGCATCTCATTTTGTTTCAAGACAAAAAGTACAGCTCAAAACATCCATACGATGTCGAATGGTGTCTATACGATGTCGCATACTATTTGTACAAAATGGCCAAAATGGCGTATTACGCTGGTCAACTACCACTTCATTTCGCACTAACACAACAAGGCAAAATGGAAAAACCGTTTAGCATCACTACATTTGCGCGAATTTATTTTCGTAAATTCATCGTTCATGTCTTATTTGTCTGATAAAATTGTAGGTGAAGGACTCACTTACGATGATGTACTATTAGTTCCCGCCTACTCCGAGATACTACCGCGTGAAGTAAGTACCAAGTCGAAATTCTCCAAAAACATTGTACTAAATACCCCTGTGGTCTCCGCAGCCATGGACACTGTTACCGAGTCCGAAATGGCTATAGCCATGGCTCGTGCCGGTGGTATCGGGGTAATACATAAAAACATGACCATAGCCGCCCAGGCAGGACATGTACGCAAAGTAAAACGCTCCGAAAGCGGTATGATACAAGACCCCATCATCCTCTCCAAAGACTCTACCGTGGGCGATGCGCTCAAGCTCATGGCAGAAAACAAAATCGGAGGCATACCGGTAGTAGATGCTAATGGAATATTGGTCGGCATCGTCACCAACCGCGACTTGCGTTTCGAAAAAGACAACAACAAGCCAATAGAGCAAGTGATGACCTCAGAAAACATCATCACCACCGACAAACCCAACGACATGGCAGCCGCAGAAGACATCCTTCAGCAGCACAAAATCGAAAAACTTCCTGTAATAAACAAAGACAGAAAGCTCATTGGCCTAATTACCTACAAAGACATTATCAAGTTAAAAAAATACCCCAACTCTTGTAAAGATTCGCTCGGTCGTCTGCGCGTGGCAGCAGCCGTTGGTGTCACGCATGACACCATCGAGCGCACCGAAGCCCTCGTAAAAGCAGGCGTAGATGCAGTGGTCATAGATACAGCACACGGTCACAGCAAAGGCGTGGTAGAAATGCTCAAAAAAGTAAAGGCCGCCTTCGGAACCAAAATAGATATTGTCGTGGGAAATGTAGCCACCCCCGAAGCCGCTAATTCTTTGATAGAAGCAGGCGCAGACGCGGTTAAAGTAGGCATAGGTCCGGGCTCCATTTGCACCACCCGCATCATTGCCGGTGTTGGCGTTCCTCAGCTAACAGCTGTTATGGACGTAGCCAATGGAATAAAAGACAAAAGCATTCCCGTCATAGCCGATGGCGGTATTCGCTTCACCGGTGATATTGTAAAGGCTCTTGCGGGCGGTGGTCATTCGGTCATGATAGGCTCCATGTTGGCCGGTACAGAAGAAAGCCCTGGCGATACCATTATATATGAAGGCAGAAGGTTCAAGTCCTATCGCGGAATGGGTTCGGTTGAGGCCATGCAGCAAGGTTCCAAAGACCGCTATTTCCAAGATGCCGAGGATGATATCAAAAAATTAGTTCCTGAAGGCATATCTGGTCGCGTTCCCTTCAAAGGTTCGGTACAGGAAGTGGTTTATCAAATAATAGGAGGACTCCGTGCAGGCATGGGCTATTGCGGAGCTGCCAATCTAGAAACACTGCGCCAGGCCAAATTCATTCGTATCACCAGTGCCGGCATAAAAGAAAGCCACCCGCACGATGTCTTCATCACCCGCGAGGCCCCTAACTATAGTTTAAAGTGATGAACTAATAACTAAAAGTGATTCATGGCTGAATCAATTCTAAGAGATAAAAGCTATGCTTTTGCCATTGAGATAGTGAGAGTTTGCCAGGTTCTACAATCCGAGAAAAAAGAATTTGTCCTGAGCAAGCAGTTATTAAGAAGCGGAACCTCAATCGGTGCCTTAATTCGCGAAGCAGAATTTGGTCAAAGCAAAGCTGATTTTACCCACAAAATGAGTATTGCTTTGAAGGAAGGCAATGAAACACTCTATTGGCTTTCACTCTTGAAAGATACTGATTACATTATTGAGAGTGACTTTTTGAAGCTTCAATCCGTTTGTAAAGAACTAATAGCTATGCTGGTAGCCACAATAAAAACGATGAAACAAAAATTATAGGTTGTTTTAAAAATCAGTTCTCTTAAGGTGATTACGATACCCTTGATTTACAGCGAGCAGGTTTTTTAGTTTTTCGCTCTTCACTTTTAGCTGTATGTTCATCTTTTCACATTTCATTTTAGTTTTTCACTTTTAGTTTTTCACTTATATAGTTACGTTTGCACCCCTCATTTTAAAATGATTACACGACTGTTATGAAACTGTATTCACTGATTTTTATCTTCTTGGTTTCTTTCGTTTCAATTACTTCACATGGTCAAGACAAGAACGCAACTGTTCTTTCTATTGATGATGAAAAAGTAACCTTAGAAGAATTTGAAAACATCTTCAAGAAGAACAACCGCGACTCTGCCATTACCAAGCAAGCCTTGGATGACTACATGGAGTTATTCATCAACTTCAAACTCAAAGTAAGCGAAGCACGTGCACTCGGATTAGACACGGTGAGCAAATTCAAAACCGAATTGGAAGGATACAGAGGTCAGTTGGCTCGCCCATATCTTACCGATACCGACATGCTTAATGAACTAATCAAAGAAGCATACAGCAGACAAAAAGAAGAAGTACATGCTGCGCACATTTTGGTTAAATGTGATGCAAAGGCTTCTCCTGCTGATACGTTGAAAGCCTACACAAAAGCAATGGTATTGCGTGAGCGCATCATGGCGGGTGAAGACTTTGGTAAAGTTGCCGTAGCCAGCAGCGAAGATCCAAGCGCGAAGGATAACAACGGAGACCTTGGCTTCTTTACGGCTTTTCAAATGGTGTATCCTTTCGAAGACGCAGCCTATCAAACAAAAGTTGGAGAGGTTTCTATGCCGGTGCGAACCAGCTATGGTTATCATCTAATTAAAGTACTTGACAAGCGCACAGCTCAAGGAGAAATACACGTTGCTCATATCATGGTGAAGCCTAAGTTGGAAGAGAACGGTGAGCAAAATGCACAAACTAAAATCAATGAAATTCATCAGAAACTCATCTCGAAAGAATTGACATTTGAGGATGCAGCTGCCAAGTTCAGCGAAGATGGAAGTTCAGCTAAAAAAGGCGGAGAGTTGCCTTGGTTTGGAACTGGCAAAATGGTGGAAGAATTTGAACAAGCTGCTTTTGCATTGAAGAATGACGGAGATATATCGCAACCCGTAAAATCCTCCTTCGGTTGGCACATTATTAAGCGACTAGGTTACAAAGCCCTTCCAACTTATTCAGAAATGGAGAAGGAGTTGAAGAGTAAAGTTTCTAAAGACGGTCGTTCTGAGAAGACAAGAAAGTCTTTTGTAGCCAAAATAAGTAAGGAGTACAATTTCACATTAGATAATAAAGTAGCTAACGCTATTTATGCCAAAGCAGATACCAATGTTTTCAAAGGAACTTTCAAGTTGAAAAAAGGATTGATGAAGAAGAAACTCTTCACCATAGATGGGCAATCAAAGAAAGTGAGTGACTTTGTTACACAATTAAACAAGCGTGGAGTAGTAAAGGGCTTACAACAAGCGCCTGCTGAATATGTCAAAGCACAACTTGAAAAATATACCGAAGATCAATTGTTGGCTTATGAAGATTCTAAGTTGGAAAGCAAGCACACACCTTTCCGTCTTTTGATGAAGGAATACAAAGAGGGAATTTTACTATTTGAACTCACTGACCAAAAAGTTTGGTCGCGTGCGGTGAAGGACTCTGTTGGTTTGGAAAAATTCTATGAAGAGAACAAAAAGAACTACATGTGGCCTGAGAGAGCAGATGTGGTGATATACACTTGCGCCAACGAGCAGATAGCTGAACAATTGAGAAAACTAGTCAACCAAGGAAGAGACCGCAGCGCCATTGCAGGGGAATTAAACAAAAACTCGCAGCTGAATCTTCAAATAGAAGAGGGCGTGTTTTCAAAAGAAGACCGCGACATCTTTAGTAAGCTTCCTTACTGGCGTAGAGGTCTTAGTGATAATATCTCCAACAATGGACAGATAGTCATTGTAGATGTTCGTGAGGTGTTGAATGCTTCGCCTAAAAAGCTTGACGAGGCTCGTGGTGCCATTACTTCCGACTATCAAACCTATCTGGAAGAACAGTGGATTAAGGAATTACGTGCTAAACACAAATATTCAGTGGTTAAGAACGTTCTTTATTCCATTCATTAATTACAAGGTTGAAGTCAAGCAATCTTCACATAATAAATAAAACTCAAAGCCTCAGTATAACACTGGGGTTTTTGGCTTGTGTCGTCTTGCTCTTTTCTTCTTGTAGTGAGAAGAAAACCGATGAAGCAATGGTAGTTCAGGTGGGCGACAAGGGGTTGACCTGGACTACATTGATGGATGTTATTCCGGATAATTCTTCTGCGCAAGACAGCGTCCAGTTAGCTGAAAGGTTTATTCAAGACTGGGTCAAAGAACAGCTGGTGATTAGGAAGGCAGAAGAAAGCCTTTCTGAAGAAAAGAAAGATTTCGATGAGTTGATTGAGAACTACCGGAAGTCGTTGCTCACTTACGCGTTTGAAAAGGAATGGGTCAATCAAAAGCTGGATACGAATATCAGCAACGAAGAGATTGAAACCTATTACCGTGACAATGAACAGAACTTTGAGTTGCGTAACTATATCGTCAAGGTAAAGTTCAGCGCTTTGTCAACAAATCATAAAAAACAGCTTCCTCAGTTGAAAAAACTCTTCTACAGCGTCAAAGAGGAAGATTATGCAAAATGGGAGCAGATGTGTGTTGACCTGGGAGCAAGTTATTACTTCAATGAAGACAAGTGGTTGCTTTGGGATGAGTTCATAAAGCAGGTTCCCATTCAAACAATGGATGTAGAGGATTTTCTTAAAAGGAATAAGAATGTGGAGTTTGAGAAAGACAACAACCTCTATTTGATTTCCATTACAGACTATCAATTGAGCGGAAGCCGCTCACCTTTGAGTTTTGAAAGAGAGAAAATAAAATCGATGATAATTAACCGAAGACGTTTGCATTTGCTTGAGACTATGAAGAACGACTTGTATCAAAAGGCATTGCAAGACAACGAGGTTAAAACGTATTACGGCAAATAATGAGAGTACTGATAACGATAGCATTGCTTATTCCTGCAATGTGCTTTGCACAAACAGGACAAGTGATTGATAAAATAATAGGCATTGCAGGAAATGAAATCCTACTTCATAGTGAGTTGGAAGCAGCCGTCCTTCAGATGACACAAGGCAAGGGCGGTGTTACAACTGCGCAGCGCTGTGAAATTTATGAGAATCTGATGTACGAGAAATTGCTGCTCAACCAATCCAAAATAGATAGTATAGAAGTAACGGACTCTGAAGTACAACAGCAAGTGGCGCATAGGATAAACTACTTCGTTCAGATGTTTGGAAGCGTTGAGGAGTTTGAAAAGTATTACGGGAAGACGCAGTCACAATTGAAAGATGAGTACTTTGATATGATCAAAGACCAGCTACTGGTTCAGCGCATGGAAGATCAGGTAACCAAAAACGTGAAGGTGACACCATCAGATATTCAACGCTACTACTCGTCTGTTCCTAATGATTCTTTACCATTGATAGGAGAACAAGTGGAATATTCTAAAATAACTATTGACCCAACAGTAAGAGAAACGGAGAAGCAACGAATCATACATTTCATGGATTCGGTGCGGACCCTATTGGTGAGTGGAAGAACCTCTATGACTTTAGAGGCTGCCAAGTGGAGTGAGGATCCAGGCAGTAAATACAAAGGTGGCTGTTACCCCATGCAACGCAAAGGTTCGTTTGTACCTGAGTACGAAGCAGCTGTGTCCAATACTCCGGAGGGAACCTACTCTCCGGTCTTTTCAAGTACGTATGGCTATCACATAGTGAAGGTGGTGGAAAAGAGAGGCGAGTTTTATGAGTCGTGCCACATTTTAATGTCTCCAAAAGTGGCTGCCGATGATTTGGATAATGCCCGTAAATCCTTAGAGAGATTGTTACCATTGCTTCGTTCAGACAGTATTTCTTTTCCCGAAGCAGCATCCAAATTCAGCACAGACGAAGAAACAAAGAATCAAGCAGGAAGAGTCATTGACCCTTCAACCTTGGGCACTAAGCACGATGTCGGAAGTCTTTCTCCTGAAATGAATCTTACCCTCATGAACATGAAGAAAGGAGACATCAGCGACCCTATCTTGGTCACCAAGCAAGATGGTAAACAGATGTATGCCGTTTATCGTTTAGATGAAAAACGACCTGCACACAAGGCCAACTTGAAGGATGATTATGAGTTATTCAAGAGAGTAGCTGAGGAAGAAGTCAAAGCCAAGGAAACGGACAAATGGGTGAAAAGAAGAATTGCCGAAACGTATATCAAGATTGATGATGAATTTGCAAACTGCAAGTTTGAATTTCCTTGGGCGCAAAACAAACCTTAACAACTTTCGTTGAAAGTCTTTTTTTGAACGGTCATTACATTCGCAAGCCTTTCGCCATTTTTGAATCGAATTTCAAAAGGTGAAAGTTCAATTAGAAAAAAGACAACCAACAATATCGCTATAGAAGTTATATGTCAGAAATTAAATACACCACCGATGCCGAAGCATTGGACTCGCTAAAAGGCAAGTACGCCACCCTACAAAAAGAAATTAGAAAAGCCATTGTCGGTCAAGACGATGTAGTAAAAAACGTCTTGATTTCCGTTTTCGGTAACGGTCACTGCTTGTTGGTAGGTGTTCCGGGATTGGCCAAAACGCTTTTGGTAAGTACCATTGGTAAAGCGCTTGGTTTGTCTTTCAATCGTATTCAATTCACTCCGGACTTGATGCCGAGTGATATCATTGGTTCTGAGATATTGGATGAAAGCCGTCATTTCAAATTCGTGAAAGGACCTTTGTTCTCTAATATCATTCTTGCCGATGAGATTAACCGTACTCCTCCTAAGACGCAGTCAGCTTTGCTGGAGGCCATGCAAGAAAGAAGAGTAACGGCTGCTGGTCATGCTTACGATTTACCATCACCATTCTTTGTACTTGCAACGCAAAACCCAATTGAACAAGAAGGAACTTATCCGCTTCCTGAAGCGCAGCTCGACCGTTTCATGCTGAATGTTTGGGTAGATTATCCTTCGTTTGCTGAGGAAGTACAGATTGTAAAAAGCACTACTTCCAGCTTGGTAGCCAATGTAGAACCTGTTATCACAGGACAAGAAATTGTTTTCTACCAACAACTCATTCGCAAGATGCCTGTGCCTGATAACGTGATTGAGTATGCGGTAAAGCTTGTTGCTAAAACACGTCCTGATACAGAGTCATCACCTGCGATGGTCAACAATTTCCTAAGCTGGGGTGCAGGTCCAAGGGCTTCACAATTCTTGATAATCGGAGCTAAGTGCCATGCCGCACTAAATGGCAAATACAGTCCGGACATAGAAGACGTAAAAGCAGTGGCTACTCCAATTCTTCGTCATCGTATTGTGCGTAACTATAAAGCGGAAGCCGAAGGCTACACAGTGGAAAGAATCATCAAAGAACTTTTGTAGATCTTTCTGTTTCGGTAGTTGCACTGGTCATTAAGCGATGGCCGGATACTTCGAGTCATTAAATTCATTCCGGTGTAAGCTGCAATAGAGTTTATTTTGCAGCCGTATGAAATGGCTGAAAAGAATTCTATTCTCGTTACTAATTCTTATACTGACCGCAGTCGTCCTGTTGGTCATTTTTATTTCTCCGGTGGTAGAATGGACGATAGAGAAGTATAGCCCTGAGTACATAGGCCGTCAGGTTCAGATGGAGGACTTAACCATTAACCTGCTTATCGGTCGTTTGAATATAGATAAGTTAAAAGTATCTGAAGCCAATGGAAGTGCAGATACCTGGCTCAATTGCAACCGTATTTCAGGTGCCATCAATGTTCCTAAGCTGTTTGTGGCGAAGTATGAACTTCAATACGCTATTGTAGATGGACTAGAAACCGTTGTTCTTCAAAATGGAAATAATTACAACTTTGATGACCTGTTGGCTTTGCCCGAAAAGTTTGTATCAGAAAAGGCCGAGGAACCTGAGCAGGAAAGCGACCCCGTAAATTGGCAGATAAAGAACATCTTTCTTACCAATTCGAAACTGCGCTATTCAAGTACGGACTACAATATTGACTACACCGCATCGAACTTGAATATTCACAGCCCGGTAATTTCGGCTACCATACCGGAGATGGAATTTACCTACGGCTTTGATATCAGCAGTGGTGGCCATCTGGAAGGTGCATACAGAGTCAATACGGATAACCTACAGTATGGATTACACTTTATAACCCAAGAGTTGAACCTTGAAGGCACCTATCCTTATGTGCGTGATTTTATAGCCATCAGTAAGCTAAGCGGCATGTTGGATAGCGATTTGTTTATCTATGGCAACCATAAAAACTCCGCCTATTTCTCTACCAATGGCAATCTGGCGTTGAGCGCCATAGAAGTAGTTGATACCCTCAACGAGTCCATTGCAGCCATCAAGAAACTGGAGATTGAGATGGACTCCATCGAAGCACACACCAACTTTTATGACTTTGGAGACATTACACTTACCGGTCCTTTTATCAAGTTTGAACTATACAAGGATGGTGATAACTGGACACGCCTGATGAAGATAGCACAAGAGGAAGGTGTGGTTTCTTCGGAGCAAGCCTCTTACTCCAATCCATTTGTGATTATCGCCAACTACTTGCGCGAGTACATCAAGGAGTATGTGGTGAGTAGTTATTATGCCGACCACATTTCATTGAAAGAAGGCAGCGTTCATTTCAGCGATTTCACCTTGCATGACAAGTTCACGGCCAACATGGATGGCATGACGATGGACATCGACAGGTTGAACACCAGCAACGATAGGCTGCTTATGAGCTTCGCTTCTATGCTCAACGAGTCGGCTGATTTCGATTTAAACGTAGCCATCAACCCACGCGATTATCAGGACATGGAGATGGATTTCTCGTTGGATAAATTCAACATGAGCATCATCAACCCATACATGGTGTACTATGTGGCAGCGCCTTTCAATGAAGGCGTTTTGAAGTTTGATAACAAAACCACCATCGCTTCAGGTATCATCAATGTGGACAATAAAATAGAGATAACACAGCCGCAAATAGGGAAGAAGGTGAAGAACAGCACCGCCATGAACAACCTGCCGGTGAAGCTGGCGGTGGCGATGCTCAAAGACCCGCAAGGCAACATAGTGCTGGACATTCCGGTGGAAGGCGACCTCAACGACCCTGAGTACAAGTTGGGCAAAACCATTTGGATGATTCTTAAAAACCTGCTCATCAAAGCGGCTCAAGCACCGGCAAAAGCATTTACGAACCTAGTAGGTGATAAGGAAGAGAAGCTCAACAACGTGGTCATCTCTTATGGTTTGCCGCAGTTGATGCCCGACCAGTTGCGCACCCTAAAGAAGATGACCGAGCCACTAAAGATTAACGATGAGATGAACATCACCTATACCCAATGGATAGACGTGCAAGAGGAAATCAATACCATGGTTACCCTTGAAGCCCGCAGGATGTATGCAGAGGACAAAGGCCTATTGACCGATAAAACTAAGAAGGATGCTATTGCTCAGTACAAACAACTGATAGCCATCAGCGTCAATGATTCCTTGTTCAATCAATGGTTGGATGGCAAGATTTCCAAGAATGGAATAGTGGAGTCACCGATAGAGAAATGCAAAAGGGTAGTAGATGAAACAGCAATCATTGCTCGTCAAAAAGAATACATGCGCCTGCGTGAAAATCTTCTTATTGAAACATTGACCAAAGAAGGAATCGACAAGAAGCGCATCTCCATCATACCTATGGGCGAAAGGAAATTCCCGCAAGGCGATGTTCCCAGATTTACCTATGAAGTAAAGGTGAACGAAGAATAAAGGACAGACTGTTTTTCCTTTCTTATCCTTGCACCTCAAAAAAATCAGCTTAAGAAGTGAGCAAAAAAATCATAGTTCTCGGTGCGGGCCTTGTGGGTTCTGCCATTGCCATTGACCTTCATAAAAATGCCGAAGTCGCTTCGGTTGACTTGAACTCAGGGGCATTGGACAAGCTAAAAGAACACGGCATCAAAACCATACAAGCCAACCTGGGCGAGGAGGACGGTGCTATTCAAAAATTGGTCAAAGACTATGACCTCGTGATAGGCGCTGTGCCCGGCTTTATGGGCTATAAAACCGTGGAGCAAGTCATCCTTGCAGGCAAGGACATGGTGGATATTTCCTTCTTCCCCGAAGACCCCTTCGGCCTCGATGAACTGGCCAAAAAGCATGGCGTAACCATCGTTACCGACTGTGGTGTGGCACCCGGCATGGGCAACATCATCCTTGGGCATCATGATATCAACATGACCATCAAGCGCTATGAGTGCCTGGTGGGCGGCTTGCCCGTATCGCGCGAGTGGCCGTGGGAGTACAAAGCCGTTTTCTCACCCATCGATGTGATAGAAGAATACATACGCCCCGCGCGCTACGTCCAAAACGGACACACTATCGTGCGCGAAGCCTTGAGCGATGCGGAACTCGTGGAGTTCAAAGGCATAGGCACGCTGGAGAGCTGGAACAGCGATGGCCTTCGCTCGCTCATCAAAACCATGAGCCATATACCGGATATGATTGAAAAAAACCTGCGCTACCCGGGTTGTATCGAGTACCTGCGCGTGTTGCGTGCGGGTGGTTTTTTCTCTTATGATGAAATAGAAGTCAACGGCCAGCGCATCCGCCCCATTGATGTCACTGCCAAATTGCTTTTCCCCCAATGGAAACTGAAACCGGGCGAGGAGGATTTCACCGTGATGCGCATCATCATCGAAGGCGAAGAAGGCGGCAAGCCCGTTTCCTATACTTATATGCTCACCGATCGTTTCGACCGCGCCACCAATACCATTTCCATGGCGCGCACCACGGGTTATACCTGCACAGCCGTAGCTCATCTGGTGCTAAATGGTTCATTTACAAAGCATGGCATCAATCCACCGGAATATGTGGGTCAGCATGCGGGCTGTTTCGAGTTTGTAAAAAATTACTTGGAAGAAAGAGGCGTGGTCTATTCCATTTCGAAAAGCTAACAAATTGCTCCTTTTGGGTCTTGGTTTGGGAAAAGAAGGTGCTTGTTGACTGGCCTTTTTCCTCAGTCTATTTTGTAAGTGATTTAAAATCAAATACGTAATGCCACGCCCATTTTCGGGCTACCCCCACCGAACGTTCGGAGATGGCTCTGAACTTTCGGGCTACCCCCACCGAACGTTCCTCGGGCCATGCCCGAAATCGGGCTACCCCCAAGGAACGTTCCTTGCACCCCGCCCGAAAATGGGCGGCCTCCACCGAACGTTCCCTACACCCCGCCCGAAACCGGGCGACCCCCTCCGAACGTTCCTTGGGCCATGCCCGAAACCGGGACACCCCCACCGAACGTTCGGTGGGCATAGCCCGAAATTATCCGGCCAAAAAGGAACACTCTCTTAGGTTGTTTTTAATTGTATTTATTTGTAAATAAAATACTTGTCGCTGTTTTGTTAAAGTAAAACCCCAATCGGATGGATTGGGGTTTAGGTCTATTTTCAGTAAGAAATCGAATCAAGATTCACTGCCGTAGAGTTTCGCTTTGGCGTTCAGCATCGGGAAACCATTTTGATGCCAATAAGGGTAAGTCGGGGTCACCTCGCTTACCGCATCCAGTTGTTTGATTTGGTCGAGCGAAAGTTTCCAATCGGCACAGGAGAGGTTTTCTTTCAGTTGTGCCTCCGTCCGTGCACCCACAATTATGCTGGAAACGGTGGGGCGTTGCAGCACCCAATTGAGCGCCACTTGCGAAACCGTCTTTTCCGTTTCCGTTGCAATTTTCTCCAATACATCCAGAATATTTTCAATTCGGTCATCGCTGAAAACGCTGGCAGGAATAGGACTGCCGCCTTGGGTAATGCGCCCGTCCTGCGGTTGTTCGCGGTTGCGTCTGTATTTGCCACTCAGCTTGCCGCTAGCCAGCGGGCTCCATACAATGGTGCCCACATTTTGGTCCAGTGCCAGAGGCATCAGCTCCCATTCAAAATCTCTATTGGCTAAAGAATAATAGGCTTGATGCGCAACGTATTTGCTCCAGCCATAGCGCTCCGATACGGACAGCGATTTCATCAAATGCCACCCCGAAAAATTGGAACACGCTATGTGCCGCACCTTGCCGCTGTTCACCAAGCTGTCCAAGGCTTTCAGCGTTTCCTCCACAGGGGTATTGGCATCAAAGCCGTGCAGGTGATACACATCTATATAGTCCGTCTTCAACCTGCGCAGGCTGTCCTCACAAAACCGGATGAGGTGCGAGCGCGAAGAGCCGAAGTCGTTCACCTCGTCCGTCATCGGGAAAGTGCCTTTGGTGGAAATGAGCACCTTGTCGCGCATGCCTTTCACGGCTTCGCCCAAAATCTCCTCCGACAAGCCACGCGAATAAACATTGGCGGTATCAAAGAAATTGACACCCGCATCCATGCAGAGGCCGATGAGCTTGCGCGCTTCCTCCACATCGGTGCTGCCCCAGGCGCCAAAGAAATCGCCCTTGCCGCCAAAAGTGGCCGTTCCAAAACTCAACACCGGAACGCGTAGTCCGGAGTTGCCTAGTAATCTATATTCCATAATTATTTTGTATCCGTGTTTAACAAAAAGAAGGGTCAAAAATCGCAGTTAATCACCTTCATGGTTTTGTGTTTGCTAAAATTGGAGATAACCATCTTCTAGGTGAAAAATGAAATTGTCCGGTCGCCCATTTTAGAGGAATGTTTTCAACATAAAATGGAAGGACAAGATGAAAACAACAATCAGATGGCTTCAAAAGCAAAGCCCAATAAGTTCATTTACAGTTAGGCCTTTCATTTTATCAACGCTATTTCCACAGCGGACGTGTGTACAACTTTGAAATTGGAAATAGCTATCCCGCTTTTGTTCCACGATACTTTCGTGGGCGTTTCACAGAAATATGAAATATACGTACTACGGTCATAGTTGCTTTTTGGTAGAGGTGAATGGAGTGAAAATTCTGTTCGACCCCTTCATCACAGGCAACGATTTGGCCAAGCATATCGATATCAATAGCATCAAGTGCGACTATGTTTTGCTCTCTCACGGGCATTACGACCACGTGCTGGATGCAGAAGCCATAGCGCGTAACAACAATGCCGTTATCGTAGCCAATTTTGAGATAGCTACCTATTATGGTAAAAAAGGGTTGAAGTATCACCCTATGAACCTCGGAGGTAAATGGGCATTTGACAAATTCACCGTGAAGGCTGTATCGGCAGTACACAGCAGTGTCTTGGCCGATGGCACTTATGGTGGCGGAGCGATGGGCTATGTAGTAAAAGCAGGCGATTTCAACTTTTACTATTCAGGTGATACTGCGCTTACATTGGACATGCAGTTGATACCACGCTTTGCGTCTTTGAATGCGGCTTTCCTCTGCATGGGCGATGACCTCACGATGGGCGTGGAAGATGCTATCGAGGCAGCGCATTTCATACAATGTGAAAATGTAATAGCCATGCACTTTGATACGTTTCCTGTTATCAAATTGAATCAGAAGGAAGCAACGGAGCTATTTGCTCAAGCAGGAAAAACGCTTAGTGTGCCTGCCATTGGCAATACCTACGATTTATAATTAAGAGAACATAGAACAACAAACAAATAAGAAATAGAATGGGAAAAATTCTTACCGTAGCCAATCAAAAAGGAGGTGTTGGAAAAACCACTACCGCCATCAACTTGGCTGCCGCATTGGGCGTACTGGAGTTTAAAACGCTTTTGGTAGATGCCGATCCACAGGCCAATGCCACCAGCGGTGTAGGTATTGACCCTAAGAATATCAAAGCGGGCATCTACGAATGCCTTGTGAATGAAATCAATCCAAAGGAGTT
>Ga0209572_1001627_pt1 | contig 14140 bp, 13 predicted proteins | sample EBPBio232012_DNA_FD_185867 | JGI IMG/M metagenome (GOLD analysis project Ga0209572, IMG submission 185867) | Wastewater treatment Type I Accumulibacter community from EBPR Bioreactor in Madison, WI, USA - Reactor 1_1/23/2012_ DNA (SPAdes)... | ecosystem: Engineered > Bioreactor > EBPR >...
GTCGGTGTCCGGGCCCCCGATCTCGCCGAGCGCCTGCTCGTCGTCCATGCCGACGCCCTGCAGGTGCACACGCTGCCCGGTCCGGCGCCGACGGCGCTGGTCGCCAACCTCCCCTACAACGTCTCGGTGCCCGTCGTCCTGCGCTTCCTCGAGCTCTTCCCGACCATCGAGCGCATCCTGGTCATGGTCCAGCTCGAAGTGGCCGAGCGGTTGGCGGCCCGGCCCGGCTCCAAGGCCTACGGCGTGCCCTCGGCGAAGGCTGCGTGGTATGCCGATGTGCGGCTCGCCGGCACCGTTTCCCGCTCGATCTTCTGGCCGGTCCCGAATGTCGACTCCGGTTTGGTCGCCTTCGAGCGCCGCTCGGCCCCCGAGACGACGGTGAGCCGGGCCGACGTCTTCGCCTGCGTCGACGCTGCCTTCGCCCAGCGGCGCAAGACCCTGCGGGCCGCCCTGGCCACATGGGCCGGGTCCCCGGCCGAGGCGGAGCGGGTGTGCCGCGCGGCCGGGATCGACCCGACCCTGCGCGGTGAACGCCTCGACATCCATCAGTTCGCGGCCCTCGCCGAAGCACGAGGCAGGTGAACCCCGCTGGTCCCAGCCGCCGCCGGCTCGGGATGGACGCCAGGCGCCCGGTCCTGACTAGGGTGGCGTCATGACCTCGGCCCATCTCGCGCCCGTGCCGGTGACGGTGCGTGTCCCCGGCAAGGTCAACCTCGAGCTCCTCGTCGGTGGGCTGCGCCCGGACGGCTTCCACTCCCTGTCGACGGTCTTCCAGGCCGTGAGCCTGCATGACGACGTCACGGTCGTCGAGGCCGATGATTGGGGGTGCACCGTCACCGGCCCCCTAGCAGTCGGTGTCCCGGAGAGCGGCGACAACCTCGCCGTCCGCGCCGCCCGGGCCCTCGCCCGCGTCACCGGCATCGACACCGCGGTGCACATCACCATCCGCAAGGGCATTCCGGTGGCCGGCGGGATGGCCGGAGGCAGTGCCGATGCTGCAGCGGCACTCGTTGCCTGCGACCGGCTCTGGGAACTCGGCATGGCCAGGGAGGAGCTCGAGGAGATCGGGGCCGACCTCGGCAGCGATGTGCCCTTCCTCGTCGCCGGCGGCACGGCCATCGGCAGCGGCCGCGGGGAGCGGCTGGCGCCGGTCCTGGCTCGCGGGACCTTCCATTGGGTCTTCGCCCTCGCCGAAGGCGGCCTCTCGACCCCGACCGTCTTCGCCGAGATCGACCGGCTGCGGGCCGACCGCGACATCCCCGAGCCCAGCCCGACCCCCGAACTCATGGGAGCGCTGCGATCCGGGGATCCGACCCAATTGGCGCTGCATCTGCGCAACGACCTGCAGGAGGCGGCCATCGCGCTGCGTCCGGGCCTGCAGGAGGTCATCGACGACGGACTCGAGTTCGGGGCCCTCGCGGGCATCGTTTCCGGCTCGGGCCCCACGGTGGCCTTCCTCGCGCGGGACCACGAGACCGCCCTCGACCTGGCCGTCGCGCTCACCGCCAGTGGGGCGGTCCGCGACGTGCGCCGCGCGCACGGCCCGGTCCATGGCGCGCACGTCATCCCCGGCCCGGTCGACTGAAGCGACGTCCTCTCCCGTGCCCAACCTCATCTCGGTCGAGCGTGCTTCCCTCGCCCTCGGCACCACCCAGGTGCTCGACGCCGTCTCCCTCGGCCTGGGGGGTGGTGACCGCATCGGCATCGTTGGGCGCAATGGCGGCGGCAAGACGACCCTGCTGCGCGTGCTTTCGGGCACGCGGACCGTCGACTCCGGACGCGTGGCGCGGGTCGGTGGCCTCACCGTCGGCACCCTCAGCCAGGACGACACTCTCGACCCGACCCGCACGGTTCACGAGGTCGTCCTGAGGGACCTCCCCGAGCACGAGTGGGCCGCTGACCCGCGCATCCGCGACATCCTCGAGGGTCTGCTCGGCGGGACCGACGGTGCGGGGGTCGGTGGACTCGACGCGACCATCGCGCCACTCTCCGGCGGAGAGCGCCGGCGGATCGCGCTCGCCGCACTCCTCGTCCAGCGTCCCGACGTCCTGCTCCTCGACGAGCCGACCAACCACCTCGACGTCGAGGGTGTGGCCTGGCTTGCCGACCACCTCGTGCGCCGTCACTCGTCGCCGACGAACGCGATCCTCGCCATCACCCACGACCGCTGGTTCCTCGACGCCGTCGCCGGGCAGACGTGGGAGGTGGAGAATGGCGCGGTCCACGCCTACGAGGGTGGGTATGCCGCGTTCGTCCTGGCCAAGGCCGAGCGCTCGCGCATCGCGGCGGTGACGGCGGACCGCCGCGACAACCTGTTGCGCAAGGAACTCGCCTGGCTGCGCCGTGGCGCCCCCGCCCGCACGAGCAAGCCGAAGTTTCGCATCGAGGCGGCCAATGCACTGATCGCGGCCGAGCCACCCCCGCGCGACGACGTCGAGCTGGTCGGCTTCGCCACCTCGCGCCTGGGCAAGGACGTCATCGATCTGCAGGACGCCTCGGTCGAGGTCGCCGGGCGGGCGCTGCTCGACCGGGTGACCTGGCATCTCGCGCCGGGGGAGCGGATCGGCATCGTCGGGGTCAACGGTGCCGGGAAGTCGACCCTCCTGCGTGTCCTTGCCGGCGAGGTGCCCCTCTCGGCGGGAAAGCGCAAGGTCGGGGTCACCGTGCAGGTGGCGCACCTGACCCAGGAAGTGCGCGAGCTCGAGGAGTGGGCCGACCGACGGGTCATCGAGGCAGTGGAGGCGGTGAAATCGACGATCCGGTTGGGGCGCAGGGAGATCAGCGCCTCGCAACTGGCGCAGCGACTGGGATTCACCGGTCCGCGCCAGCAGACGCGCGTGCGCGATCTCTCCGGTGGGGAGCGGCGCCGGCTGCAGCTGACCCGCCTGCTCATGAGCGAGCCGAACGTGCTGCTCCTCGACGAGCCCACCAACGACCTCGACATCGAGACGCTCACCTCTCTGGAAGACGTGCTCGACGGGTGGGCCGGCACCCTGCTCGTCGTCTCGCACGACCGCTACCTGCTCGAACGGGTCTGTGACCGGCAGGTCGCCCTGCTCGGTGACGGCAAGGTGCGTGACCTGCCAGGGGGTGTGGAGCAGTACCTACGCCTGCGGGGGGATCAGCCGGCCCCGCGGTATACCCCTGGCACGGCGGTGCCCGCGCCTGCCGCGGCGCCGGCGAGCACCGCGCCGAGCACCGCGAGCCCGGCCGAGCTCCGCGAGGCGCGCAAGGTGATGGCGCGCGTGGAGAAGCAACTGGCCCGGCTCGGCGAGCGGGAGGGTCGCCTGCACGAGCAGATGCTGGAGCACGCCACTGACCACGCGCGGGTGCTGGGACTCAACGCCGAGTTGCGCGCGATCGTCGACGAGCGCGATGCCCTCGAGGTGGAGTGGCTGGAGGCTGCCGACCTCGTGGACTGAAGGCCAGCTCGGTCAGCTCGCCTCGACGGTGCCGAGCACGCGGCGCAGGAGGTCCACCAAGGTGGCGCGCTCGGAGTCGTCGAGACCGGTGAGGATGCCGCGCTCATGGGCCAGCAGGGCCTCCAGGGCCGCATCGACGGTCTGCAGGCCCAGGCCCGTGAGGCGGACGATGACGCCGCGCCGGTCGGTCGCCGAGGGGTGTCGCTCGACGAAACCGCGCGCGGTCAGCCGGTCGACCCGGTTGGTCATCGTGCCGCTGGTGACCAGGGTCTCGGCGACGAGTTGCCCTGGGGAGAGCTCGTAGGGGACGCCGGCGCGTCGCAGCGCCGAGAGCACGTCGAACTCCCAGCCCTCGAGGTCCTGCTCGGCGAAGGCCTCGCCGCGGGCCAGGTCGAGTCGACGCGCCAGGCGTGAGACGCGGGAGAGCACGGCGAGCGGGGTGACGTCGAGATCGGGTCGCTCGTGGCGCCAGGCGCCGACGATGCGGTCGACGCCGTCTCCGGAAGAGGTGGTCGTGCTCATGCATCAAGAATACGCACGTCAAGTATCTTGACATCAAGATATATCGGGGCAAGGCTGGTCGCAACGGTCTGAGGACAAGGAGCCGAACGATGCCCACCTGGGATCCCGGACAGTACGCCCGCTTCGGTGACGAACGCGCCCGCCCCTTCATCGACCTCGGCAACCGCATCGGGGCGAGTGCGCCACAGGTCGTGGTCGACCTCGGCTGCGGCAACGGGCCGGCCACCATGGTGCTGGCCGAGCGTTGGCCCGACGCGCGGATCATCGGCGTCGACAACTCCGAGGCGATGATCGAGGCCGCCACAGCCCATGACGTCGACGGCCGCGTCGAGTGGGTGCTCGGGGATCTGGCCACCTGGGACCCCGTCTCGGTGGGGTCGCCGGTGGACGTCATCACGAGCAATGCCGCCCTCCAGTGGGTGGACGGACACCGCGACCTGCTCCGACCGTTGGTCGATGCCCTCGCCGACGACGGCTGGCTCGCCTTCCAGGTCCCCGGCAACTTCGGCGCGGCCAGCCATCGCCTCATGCGTTCGGTGGGGGAGGAACACTCACGGTGGGATGTCATCGAGGAGGCGCTACGTCGCCCGGCGAGCGATGACCCCGAGGACTACCTGGCAGCCCTGGCCGGGCCGGACACCTCGGTCGACGTGTGGGAGAGCACCTATCTGCACGTGCTCGATCCCGTTGGGGCACAGGAGAACCCGGTCCTCGAGTGGGTTCGCGGCACCGGCCTGCGCTCCGTGCTCGAGGCGCTCACCGACGAGGGTGAGCGCACGGCATACCTCGAGGCGTATGCCGCGGAGCTCACCGCCGCCTACCCTCGCACCCCGCTCGGCGTGGTCCTTCCCTTCCGACGAATCTTCGCTGTCGCGCACAAGGTGGTCAGTGCCGACTGACGGTCGGGTTGCGTTCCAGGCCGGTGAGGCCGTTCCACGCAAGATTGACCAAGTGGGCGGCCACTTCGTCCTTCTTCACCTTGCTGTTCTCCAGCCACCACTGACCGGTGAGGGCAACCATGCCGACGAGCATCTGGGCATACATCGGCGCTGCTTTGGCGTCGAGGCGGCGGGACTTGAACTGCGCGACCATGATGTGTTCGACCTGGCTGGCGATGTCGGAGATCAGGCTGGCGAAGGAGCCCGTCGCCTGCCCGGTCGGGCTGTCCCGCACCAAGATTCGGAAGCCGTCCGTCGAGTCCTCGATGTAGTCGAGCAGGGCGAGGGCGGCGGCCTCGAGGATCTGGCGGCTGGACAGGGACGAGGTGAGCGCGCCGGTGATCGACGCGAGGAGACGCTCGATCTCGCGGTCGACGACCACGGCATACAAGCCCTCCTTGCCGCCGAAGTGCTCGTAGACGACCGGCTTGCTGACCCCGGCGCGGTGGGCGATTTCCTCGACCGTGGTGCCCTCGAAGCCCTTGTCCGCGAAGAGGCTTCGACCGATGCCGATCAGTTGCTCCCGCCGCTCGCGGCCGCTCATCCGGGCGCGGGACTTGGCTACTCGCTTGGTCGACGGTTCGGTGGCCACTCGCCCATTCTTGCCCACCCGCGTGGGCAGGACCGTCGGCGACGGGATGTGAAGCGCCGCCAGCCTCTCGCGTACCCTTGCTGTGCTCCCGCGCAGGCCGCGGGGCGTTCCCCGGTTGGTCTGCTGGCAGGGCCCGCCTGACTTTGAATCAGGACAAGCGACGTAGGTTCGATTCCTACCCGGGGAGCCGTCCGTCCGCCCCGCACCGCGGCTGACTGAACGGGGACACTCCCGACCCGGACGCGCTCAGGCGGCGTCGGACCTCAATTCGAGGGAGCCGGGGCGGTGGTCTCGGGATTCGTCGGGGTGGGTTCACTGGTTTCCGTCGGCGTTTGCGTCGGAGTGGGTGTGGGCGTACTGGTCGTGGGGGGCGGGGTCGTCTTCGGCGGATTGGTCGGCGTAGTGGGCTCCGGTGTCGGCAACGCGCTGGTCGGGACGACGACAGGCACCGTGGGCCGGCGAACCGGCGCCCGCGTCGGCGTGGGGGTGGGAGTGGGAGTCGCCGACGGGCTGGGCGACTCCGAGGTCTCCGTCGCACTCGGGCTCGAGGAACTCCGGGTCGGGCTGGGAGTCTGGCTTGCCGTCGATCCTGGCCTGTCACCCATCATGCGGTCTCCTCCCACCCTGGGACATTGCGGCTGATCACGGGCCACAACCGGCGCATCCACCGCCAACCCGCCGCGGCAGGGGCGAAACGAGAACTCGCTAGAGTGAGCAGGTACGCCGCCTCCCCACCCCGCAGGAGCCACCGCGTTGAACTCCGTCCGACCGGCTGCCGTCATCATCCTCGCCGCAGGTGAAGGCACCCGGATGAAGTCCTCGACCCCCAAGGTCCTGCACCCCATCGGTGGGTTGCCGCTCCTCGGCCACGCCATCCGCGCCGCACGCGCGACGGCTGCTGAGCACGTCGAGGTGGTCGTGCGTCACCAGCGCGACCTCGTCGTGGAGTACTGCTCCAGCGTCGACCCGGCGCTCGTCGTCGCCGACCAGGACGAGGTGAAGGGCACCGGCCGAGCCGTCGAGTGCGGCCTTGCTGCACTGCCAGCCGACCTGGTCGGCACCGTGCTCGTCACCAGCGGTGACGTCCCCCTCATCGAGGGCCAGACCCTCGTCGACCTGGCCAACGCCCACGCGGCCAGCGGTGCCGCGGTCACGGTCGTCACTGCCGAGGTGGCCGACCCCACCGGTTACGGCCGGGTGGTCCGGGGCGCCGATGGCGGCGTGGAGCGGATCGTCGAGCAGAAGGACGCGAGCGAGGCCGAACGCAGCATCCGTGAGATCAACTCGGGCATCTGGGGCTTCGACGCAGCAGTCCTGCGGGACGCCCTCGAGCAGGTGGGCACCGACAACGCCCAGGGGGAGAAGTACCTCACCGACGTCCTCGCGCTCGCTCGCGCGGCCGGCCACCGGGTCGGCGCGCACCGGATCGACGACATCTGGCAGACCGAGGGCGTCAACGACCGGGTCCAGCTCGCGAAGTTGGGCCGCGTCCTCAACGACCGGGTCTGCGAGAAGTGGATGCGCGCCGGGGTCACCATCGTGGACCCGGCGACGACCTGGATCGACACCGACGTGACGATCGGCCAGGACGCGCGCATCCTGCCCGGCACCCAACTGCTCGGCGCGACGACCATCGGTTCCGGGGCGCTGATCGGACCCGAGGTCACCCTCATCGACACCGAGGTGGGTGAGGAGGCCGAGGTCGAGCGGGCCAAGGCGAACCTTTCCGTGATCGGGGCCGGCGCGACCGTCGGGCCGTATTCGTACCTGCGCCCGGGCACGGTGCTCGGGGCCAAGGGCAGGATCGGCGGTTTCGTCGAGACCAAGAACGCACAGATCGGCGCCGGCGCCAAGGTTCCCCATCTCACGTATGCCGGTGACGTCGAGATCGGCCCTGGCGCCAACATCGGGGCCGGCACGATCTTCGCGAACTACGACGGTGTGGCCAAGCACCGCAGCCGCATCGGCAAGGACTCCTTCGTCGGTAGCCACACCGTGGTCATCTCCCCGGTCGATGTCGCCGACGGCGCCTACGTCGCGGCCGGCTCCGCGCTCACCCAGGACGTCAACCCGGGCGAGATCGCCGTGGCGCGTGCCAAGCAGCGCAATGTGCCCGGCTGGGTGGCGCGTGCCCGGCCCGGGACCCGGACCGCAGCGGCCGCCGAGGCGGCCGCTGCGGCGGGCACACGGCATACCCCATCCGACGGGGACGACAGCGGCACGGAAGGTGAACGGTGAAGGAGAAGGAGCGGCATCCGTCCGCGAGCATCAAGAAGCGGCCCAAGAGGCGGCTGATGGTCCTCAGCGGTCGGGCGCACCCGGGACTCGCCCAGGAGGTGGCCGCCGACCTCGGGACCGAACTCGTGCCGACGAGTGCCTACAACTTCGCCAACGGCGAGATCTACGTGCGCTTCGAGGAGTCGGTGCGCGGAGCCGATGTCTTCATCCTCCAGAGCCACACGGCCCCCATCAACGAGGCGATCATGGAGCACCTGCTCATGATCGACGCGGCCAAGCGCGCCAGTGCCAAGCGGATCACCGTCGTCATGCCGTTCTACGGCTATGCCCGTCAGGACAAGAAGCATCGCGGGCGTGAGCCGATCTCGGCACGGATGATCGCCGACATGTTCGCGGTCGCGGGCGCCGACCGGTTGATCTGCATCGACCTCCACACCGACCAGATCCAGGGCTTCTTCGACGGTCCCGTCGACCACCTGATGGCGATCCCGATCCTGTCCGCCTATGTCGCGGAGAAGTATGGCGACCAGGACCTGGCGGTCGTCTCTCCCGATGCCGGCCGGATCAAGGTGGCCGAGCAGTGGTCCAAGCGCCTGGGCGGTGCACCGCTGGCCTTCATCCACAAGACGCGCGACATCAACCGCCCCAACGAGACCGTCGCCAACCGTGTCGTCGGTGAGGTCGAGGGCCGGGTCTGCGTGCTCGTCGACGACATGATCGACACCGGCGGAACGATCGCCAAGGCTGCCGACGCCCTCATGGAGGCGGGCGCCAAGGACGTCGTCATCGCGGCGACTCACCCGATCCTGTCGGGGCCGGCCGTCGAGCGGCTGCAGGCCTGTGGGGCGCGGGAGATCATCGTCACCAACACCCTGCCGATCGACCCCGAGCAGGAGTTCGACGGCTTGACCGTCCTGTCCATTGCCCCGCTCATCTCGGCGGCCGTGCGGGAGGTCTTCCTCGACGGCTCGGTCACCTCACTGTTCGGCGGCCGAGCCTGACCCTGTGCCGGCGTTGTTCGCGGCAGGTCAGTGGGGGAGCCGGGCGATCTGGTCGGGGAAGACCCGGCAACAACCGCCGATGAGCGTGGCGCCTGCCCGGCGCCAGTCGCTGACGCCGCCCTCGTCCCACTGGGCCTCCCCCCGCCACTGGCGAGCGACGGCGTCCCAGGTCTCGCCGCTGTTGGGGTAGGCCACCCCCGTCAACTCGTATGCCGCGGGGTCCAGTTCCGTCAGTGCCGTCGCCACGTCCTCGGGCGGGCAGCAGTTGACGCCCACTGCGAGGGTGGCTGGATGGGCGGCCGCGAGCGCTGCGAGATCGGCGAGCGGCTCACCCGTGCGGGTCGTCCGGCCGCCCGGTGCAGGGGTGAAGGCGAACCACGTCGGCGTCGTCGCGCCCATCGAATTGAGCTCTGCGACAACCGCCTCCAGCTCCCTCGCCGTCGGGAGGGTCTCGACGGCCAGGGCATCCACGCCTGCCTCGATGAGCGCGACCAGGCGCTCGCGATGGTGTGCGCGGAGGATGGCCTGACCCTCCTCGCCCCGGGGCAGGTCGTAGGCGCCGGTGTACTCCGAACCGTCTGCCCGGGAGGCCCCGTAGGGCCCGACGGATCCGACGACCCAGCCCGACCCGTGCTCGTCCCGTGCCTGTCGCGCCGCGGCCACCGCCAGGGTGAGAAGGGGGGCGAAGTCTGCCCGCGGCATACCGGCCCGGGAGAGGGAGTCCGGCGTGAGTTGGTAGGTCGCGGTGGTGGCGACCTGCGCGCCGGCGTCGAAGAAGGAGCGGTGTGCGGCCGTGATGGCGGCCGGGTCGATGCGCAGGACGCTTGCCGACCAAAGGCTGGAGGAGAGGTCATGCCCCATGGCCTCGAGTTGCGTGGCCAGGCCCCCGTCGAGCACGGCCGAGGTGGGGAAGGCGTCGGTCATGTGGCGGCCTTTCGGGCTCGGTAGGCGGCCGCGTGCGCGCGGTTGGCGCACGCTGTGTCGCAGAACTTGCGGGACTGGTTCTTGGTGAGGTCCACCAGGACGTTGTCGCAGTCCTCGCGGTCGCACAGGCGGAGGCGATCGAGCGTGTCGGTGCGGATGACGTCGACCATGGCCATGGCGGCGTCGACGGCCATGCGCACAGCGATGGGGGCATCGGGTTCGGTGCCGTGGATGTGCCAACCGAAGGGTTCGTGGATGACCAGCTGCGGCAGCGCCCGACCGTCGCGGAGCAACGCATTGACGATGTCGACCGCTTGGTCGACACCGACGTCCCACAGGGTGCGGAGCCGATCACGCACCCGCCGCACCTGCGCGAGATCGGTGTCGTTGTCGGGCCTCGAGCCCGTCCAGGACCATCCCGCCATGTGTTCGAGCAGGTCGGCGACGGTGTTCAGCGTCTCGGGTGCACCGACCGTGGGCTTGGTGTTGACCAGCGTGGCCGCCCACTGGAGGGTCACTTCTGTATCAGGAGCAAATATCAAGTTGACTCCTGACGCTTGGGATCCCTATCGTCATGCCCAACAGCATACTTTGGTCCTGACGAGAGAGTGGGTGTTGGTGATGGTGGAGACGATCCGCAAGAAGGTGGGGAGTGGCTTCGTGCTCGTCATCGCCTCGTGCCTGTTCTTCGCGACGTCGGGCACCTTTGCCAAGGCGTTGATCACGGCCGGGTGGTCGCCGTTGGCCGTCGTCACGGTCCGGGTCGGAGGCGCCGCCCTCATCCTGCTTCCGTGGAGCCTGGGGACCCTGCGGGGACGGTGGGCCGAGATCCGCGGCCACCTCGGGCTCGTCGGCGGCTACGGCCTGCTCGGCATCGCGGCCGCCCAACTCGGCTACTTCGGCGCGGTCCAGCGCCTGGATGTCGCCGTTGCCCTGCTCATCGAGTACCTCGGGATCGTCCTGGTCGTGCTCTGGATCTGGCTGCGCACGCGCGTCACCCCCCACGCCTACACCCTGCTCGGGGTGGCGCTGTCCATCGCCGGGCTCGCGCTCGTGCTGCAGATCTTCGGTGCGGCTGCGCCTGATGTCGTCGGGGTCCTCTGGGGCCTGTTCGCCGCCATCGGCATGGCCGGGCACTACCTGCTCGCGGCCCGCCCGACCCCCGTGCCGGCCGTCGCCTTTGCCGGGCTGGGTCTCACGGCCGGCTTCGTCCTCCTCGTCCTGGCCGGTGTCCTCGGTGTCGTGCCCTTCGTCGTGGGTGGCGACTCGGTCGTCCTGGGGGGCTCGCAGTTGCCGGCGTGGGTGGCGTTGGCCGAGCTCATCGTCATCGCCGCGGCCGCGGCATACCTGATGGGAATCGCGGGAGCCCGGCGCCTGGGGTCCACCCTCGCGTCCTTCGTCGGCCTCACCGAGGTGCTCTTCGCCGTGCTCATTGCGTGGGTCTTGCTGGGGGAAACCCCCGGGCTGATCCGCGCCATCGGTGGGCTGCTCATCCTCGGCGGCGTCGTCGCCGTGCGGATGGGCGAGATGCGCGCCGTCGACGAGCACCCGGAGATTGCCGCCGACGACGTCCTCGTCGACCCCGAGCCCGAGGCCGTCCACGCTCCGTGACGTACGTGACGTGCTGACGGTGCCTGAACCCCAGCTTCTGCGTCGCGCAGAAGCTGGGGTTTCGAACGGCTATTTCCGGTCGGCGGGCCAACCTCCGCGTCACGCAGAAGTTGGGGGTATGCCGCCGCCAGGGCGCCGATTTCGCGCCGCCGCAACGGATCGCCTAGACTCGCAGGGTTGCCTCGGCGAGGGACGGAGCACCGGCCACAGCAGTCCGGTCGCGACGATGTCCGTGATCGACGCGGTGGCGCCTGCAGATCCGATGTGATCCGCCGGCGGCGCCCGTGTCCGTGCGTCGTCCCGCGTCGAGGCCCACCGCGAGGCATTCGCCCCGCACCCGTCCCCTCAGGGCCCGGCTCCCCTGCCGCGCCCGCCACCACGTGTCAGGAGTTCCCGTGTCCAGCACCAACAAGCTCGTTGCCGAGGAGCGCACTCAGTTCGGCAAGGGCGCGGCCCGCAAGATCCGCCGCGACCACAAGATCCCCGCCGTCATGTACGGCCACGGCGCCAAGCCGATCCACATCACCCTCCCGGGCCACGACGCGATGATGGCGCTCAAGCACGCCAACGCGCTGCTCACCATCACCCTCGGCGACGAGGAGCACATGGCCCTGGCCAAGGACGTCCAGCGCGACCCGATCAAGCCGGTCATCGAGCACGTCGACCTCGTCATCGTCCGCAAGGGCGAGAAGGTCACCGTCGACGTCCCCGTCCACATCGAGGGCGAGGCCGCCCCGGAGACCGTCGTCACCACGGACAGCAACACCCTCCAGCTCGAGGTCGAGGCCACGAACATCCCCGAGTCGCTCACCGTCTCGGTCGAGGGCCTCGAGGCCGGCACCCAGATCCTCGCCGGCGCCGTCGAGCTCCCTGCGGGCGCGACCCTGGTCACCGACGCCGAGGCGCTCGTCGTCAACATCACCGCGATGATCTCCCAGGAGGCCCTGGACGCCGAGATGGCCGAGGCCGAGGCCGAGGCGGGCATCGAGCACGAGGAGTCCGACGCCGACGCGGAGGCCACCGCGGCCGCAGAGGGCGAAGGGGTCGCGGCCGCCGACGAGGCCTGAGCCCCCACCGGTTTCTCCGCTCTTGGGTCCGGGGTTTCCGTCGCCATGGCGACGGAAACCCCGGACGCAGTCGTTGGGGCGAGCACGCGGCATACTTGGTCGTTGTGACTGCTGGACCTTGGGCGATCGTCGGACTCGGCAACCCCGGCCCGCGCTACGCGGGCAACCGGCACAACGTCGGCGCGATGGTCATCGACGAACTCGCCCGCCGCACCAAGTCCACCCTCAAGTCGCACAAGGCGCGCGCCGTCGCCGCCCAGGCCCGCCTCGGGATGCTTCCCGGGGGAGTGCCCGGCCCGAGCGTCGTCCTCGCCGTCCCCTCGTCCTACATGAACGAGTCCGGCGGCCCGACCAAGGCCCTGCTCTCCTTCTTCTCGATCCCACCCGAGCGGCTCGTCGTCATCCATGACGAGCTCGACATCCCCGCCGGTGACGTGCGCGTCAAGCTCGGGGGCGGCGAGGGTGGACACAACGGATTGCGTTCCATCAGTTCATCGCTCGGCACCAAGGACTACCTGCGGGTGCGGGTCGGCATCGGCCGACCGCCCGGCCGGATGGACGCCGCCGACTACGTCCTTCGCGATTTCGGCACCGTCGAACGCAAGGAACTCCCCTTCCTCCTCGACACCGCGGCCGACGCCGTCGAGTCCCTCGTCACCGTCGGTCTGCTCGACACCCAACAGAAGTTCCACGCACCCTCATGATCACACTCGCCCCCCTGCTCGATGCTCTCCTCGGAGCCGGTCCGATCGCCCGCACCGTCGAGTCCCTCCGGTCCGCGGACGTGGCCGACGTCGCCGTCGCCCCCGGCGCACGCGCCGCCCTCGTCGCGGCCCTCCAGGCCGCCTCCGGCCCCTCGGGTATGCCGCGCAGCCTCCTTGTCGGGACCGCCACCAGTCGCGAGGCGGAGGACCTCGTCGCGGCACTTTCCGCGATGATCCCGGCAGAATCGGTCGGCCTCTTCCCCTCATGGGAAACCCTTCCGCACGAACGTCTTTCCCCGCGCTCCGACACCGTCGGCACCCGGCTGGCCGTGCTGCGTCGGCTGGCGCACCCGGACCCCGACGACACGACCTACGGCCCGCTGCGGGTGGTCGTCGCGCCGATCCGGGCGGTCCTGCAGCCGATCGCCAAGGGTCTGGGCGACCTCAAGCCCGTGGCCCTACGCGCCGGCGACACCGCCCCCCTCGAGCAGGTCGTCGAGGCCCTTGCGGCCGCGGCATACCACCGCACCGATCTTGTCGAGAAGCGCGGCGAGTTCGCCGTGCGCGGCGGCATCCTCGACGTGTTCCCGCCGACCGAGGACCACCCGGTGCGGGTGGAGTTCTGGGGGGACGAGGTCGAGGAGATCCGCTGGTTCAAGGTCGCCGATCAGCGCAGCCTGGAGATCGCCGAGCACGGCCTGTGGGCGCCGCCCTGCCGGGAACTGCTCCTCACCGATCAGGTGCGCGAGCGCGCCGACGCCCTCGCCAATCAGCTGCCGGGAGCACGCGACATGCTCCACAAGATCGCCGCCGGCATCGCCGTCGAAGGCATGGAGTCCCTCGCGCCCGCCCTGCTCGAGGGCATGGAGACGATCCTCGACGTGCTTCCGCGGGACGCCGCGGTCACCCTCGTCGACCCCGAGCGCGTGCGCACCCGCGCGCACGACCTGGTCGCGACCAGCCAGGAGTTCCTCGAGGCGGGCTGGGCCAACGCGGCGTCCGGCAACGCCGTGCCGATCGACCTCCAGGAGGTGTTGGGCTCGAGCTCCTACTGGTCGATGGCCCAGTTGCGCGAACACGCCGCCATGATCGGACTCCCGTGGTGGGACCTCAGCCCCTTC
>Ga0209572_1001629_pt1 | contig 14109 bp, 7 predicted proteins | sample EBPBio232012_DNA_FD_185867 | JGI IMG/M metagenome (GOLD analysis project Ga0209572, IMG submission 185867) | Wastewater treatment Type I Accumulibacter community from EBPR Bioreactor in Madison, WI, USA - Reactor 1_1/23/2012_ DNA (SPAdes)... | ecosystem: Engineered > Bioreactor > EBPR >...
CCGGTGATGGTGGCATGCACGCCCGAGTTGAGCATGAAGTACCACATCACTACACCAAGGATGAGGTACGGCCAAAGGACATACACCTTCATCCTGTTCATCACCAGCATGATGACAAACAAGAGCATCGCAAGGCCAAGATACATCCATGATAAACCCGTAGAATAGAAAAATGCAATGGTGAGGATGGCACCCAAATCATCTATTACCGCAAGCGCAGTAAGGAAGACTTTCAACGCTACCGGAACACGATTGCCCAACAGAGACAACACACCAATAGCGAAGGCGATATCCGTAGCCATAGGGATACCTGCGCCCGAGGAATACTCCGTTCCGCTATTGAATATAAAGTGGAGGCCCGCAGGAATGAGCATACCTCCGAGTGCTGCGAAGACGGGCAACATGGCGGTCTTCACACTACTAAGCTCACCTATATATATCTCCCGTTCTAACTCCAGCCCGATGAGCAAGAAGAAGATGACCATCAGTCCATCGTTGATCCAGTACTCCAATGGCTGACCACCAATATTGGTATGCCACAGATGAATATAACTTTCGCCATTGGCTGAGTTAGCAAGTAGAAGTGACACCAGCGTACAACACACCAACACAATACCCGAAGCCTTTTCATTGTCCGTAAAGTCGCGAAAGAGTTTGGTTATTCTTAATGGTGGTTGGGTGTTCTGTTGTTTCTTCATTCTTTAGTTTTCTTTTTCTTTAACCGCAAAGGACGCTAAGCGTTTACGCAGAGGTCGCTGAGCTTTTTACAATATTTCTTCAAACACATAGGCACATAGTTTTCTTTAATAAGAAAAGAACGAGATTGAAGCCTTTGGCTTGAACATAGTCTGCGCACAACTATGTGTGTCGAACTTGTTCGCTTTGTATTCTCTCTCATCATTTATCATCTATGTGTCTATGTGTTTAAATATTTTCATCACCGCAAAGTCGCCAAGGACGCAAAGCCTCTTTTGACGCGCTAATCAAAGTGAGATGCCGAAACGAGTTCGGCATGACTGCACGCCTTCACTATTGATAATTCATAACTAAAGCAGCTTCTTAAGTGCTATCTCAAAAGCCGTCTTGGTGATGCCTGTTTTCTCTTTGTTCTTCTGACGTATTTGTTTCAATGCTTCACCAATGATGTTGGAAGTATCGGAGAAGATGCCTTCGTCCGTCATGTCCACATCGCCATTGCTCATGAGGTAGGCAAAGACACGCGCCATGCCACAGTTGGCTATGAAGTCAGGTATTACGCTGATGCTTTCATCTGCCTTCTCTGCGATAGGACCGTAGAATATCTGCGGGTCGGCAAAAGGTACATTGGCTCCGCAACCGATGACTTGCAGTCCCGCTTTTATCAAGCGGTCCATTTGGTCGGCAGTAACCAGGCGAGATGCTGCACATGGCAAAAAGATGTCTGCCTTTGTATCCCAAATCTTTGCATTCACCTCTTCATAAGAGAGAAGATTGCTTGCCTTCAGCTGCATGTTTTCTTTATCTATAAAAAGCTTTTTTACTTCTTCATAACCAAGACCATCTTCATTGATAAGGCCACCGTTGCGGTCTATAATGCCGAAAACTTTTGCACCTGCTTGTGCGCAGTAATAAGCAGCAGCGGCAGCTACGTTGCCCCAACCTTGTATGATTACTTTTTTATCTCTGATATTGCCACCCCATAGCTCATAGTAATGGCGCACGGCTTCGGCCACACCATAGCCCGTTATCATATCGGCTACTTTGTATTTCTTGTGGAGGTCGGGTGTGTACTTTTCATCTTCCAACACCTTGATAACGCCTTGGCGAAGATTGCCTATGCGTTTTACCTTCTGTGCTTCTGTTGGAGCGAAGTGACCATTGAAGACACCCTCTTGCGGGTGCCAGATACCATTGTCTTCAGTGATAGGAATTACCTCATGTATTTCATCCACATTGAGGTCGCCACCAGTGCCGTAGTAGTGTTTGAGCAACGGAGCCACGGCTGCATACCAACGCTCCAGCACTTGTTGCTTGCGCGGGTCGCGCGGGTCGAAGTTGATACCGCTCTTAGCACCGCCTATCTGCGGACCACTCACGGTGAACTTCACCTCCATCGTTTTGGCCAAAGACTCCACCTCTCTTTTATCCAAGCCGGCACGCATGCGTGTACCACCACCGGCAGCACCACCGCGCAGGGAGTTAATCACCACCCAGCCCTCGGCTTCGGTAAAAGGGTCTTTCCATTCAAAAACGATTTCAGCTTTCTTCGACTCGTACTTCTCCAGCAGTTCTTTCATTGAGATATTCTTTTTAAATACGGGTGCGAAAGTAGCAAGAAGGGGAAATTGACGGGGTGAGAATGAGCCAATGTGTTAATGTGCAGATATGACAATGACTGTGCGTTATGCCGCGCTTGTTTCGGCATCCTATTAGGAGCATAGCATTGGCTCTAAGGTAATTGAACGATAGGTACCGATTGCAAACCATTCGTGTTCTTCAGTTGGCTTGTAGCAAACACAACTTAGCCCCCAAAAACAAAAAGACCCGCCATTACTGGCAGGTCCTTTTGTCGCTTTATTACAGGTGTAAGTTGAATAGTTAGATAGTGTTTACACACTGTCTTCATTTATATCAAAACCAACTGACTCTTTGTTGTCATTTATTCTATCAATCGTTCATCCGTCCATAGGATGTTTTTGTCCTGCGGCAGGCGGTGGTGTATATCCGCATGGCTGCGGCTATCCAGTGCCATGCCCTTCTCTGCATTGAAGTAGTCGAAGCCCAGGCGTATCTTTTCATCGCGCGTGGCGGTTCTCAACTTTGCCTGGAAGGCGTAACGACTGCGGGGTGGTATGCTCTTGAGCACCGCTACCGAGCCGGTGCAGTCCATCAAGGGTTCTACTGCGTACTTCAGCGTATCTATCACCAGCGAGTATTGCTCGCCATTGCAAGAGGTGGTGAGGAAGTAGGCCGTATCCGGGTTATCATTTACCAGAAAGCCTTTTACTTCTATCATGTCCTTTTGCTTATCCAGGCGTGAGGCCACATAGTCAAAACTGATGACCTGTGGCAGCGGCTCTTGCTCATAACTCTCGAGCATCTGTCGGGCTGTTCTTTCCTTGGCCGTATCCACGTGGCCGCAGGCTGCAATCGTGAGGCCTGTTGTTGCCAAAAAGAGGTACTTATTCATAATCTTCATCTTTTAGTTAGACTTTAATTGCTTTAGAAGACATCCCCTGCGTTGCAGGTTACTTATATATTATAAGAGAGAGAAAAGAAGGGGTTACTGTTCTCAAAGCGCAAGGTGCACACAAGCAGCGACTGTGGTCTTACTAAGATTTACAGCATCTTTATCGAATTGCCACCTGCTTAATGAATTGTACTCTATGGAATTATATGATGCGCAGTCGAATTTCTTTGCGCGCTAAATTCCTCTCCTAAATAGATCAAATAGCTTCTCAACATATGATTTTGTATTTCTGTCAAGGCCTTGGTATTTGTATTTCATTCATATTAAAAAAGGAAATCGGTCGGGAATTTTTATATGTTTGTAGCACTTTTTAGTGAATTTGTCTTCTCCCCCCTAAAAAAGACAAGCGTCTCTAACTAAGACGCCCTGCAAATAGATAGTGAAAACTTAGTGTTTGTTTCATAATCCTCTTGCTACATTTACCCTAGCGAAAGGACCACTGGAAGATTCGCTTGCTTAAACAATTTTGTTCAACCTAATTAATTGACCGTGAGAAAAACTCTACGCTTCTTGGCTATTAGCCGCATTCCCCTTGTTCAATTGTGTTTAACTTGTATGCTGATGTTGGGCATGGTAGCCCTGTCATCGGCACAGTCCGGCCCTGTGTTTACAGAGCATCCGGACCTTACTGTTAACTGCGATGAGCCCATCCCCCCCTTTGCAGATTGCGAGGCTACCAGCCCCAATTGCCCCGGGTCGGTTACCATCACCACCTTTGAAAGCGGTGTGGGTGGCACTGAGCAGCTTTGCTCGTTGGCTCCTTCTAAGCTTGGCAACTCCGTGGGTTGGGCCTTCTGGCTCTCTCTGGAGAATATGCCTGTAGAGCGTTGGAAGTTTGATGGACCTGCTTACCTGGCGCACTATGCCGATGGCACTGCGCACCTCTGGGGCACTATCCAGAACTACAACGTGGCTTCATACAAGTTTGAAGTAAGCCTGTGGTTCAGCAGCAAAAGAACTTGGGAAGAATGGTCGGCACTTGGCAGAGGCTACAGAAATGAAAGCGGTCTTGCCGGCAATAACTACATAGACTGGAGCTATTATGAACTGATGGGCGAGTTCTCTACCATTACCGGTATTGACGGTCTTGAGGGCAATTACCTCAATGTGGGTCACTACCCTACTTCTTATTACTACGGTTTCCAAAGTGGTATAGGTGCTAATAACAAAAATGGCAATGCGGGCTTTGGTGGTGCATTTTGCTACACCGGTATGGTGCTTGGCGAACACTGCGGTGCAGGTGTGGGTCACATAAGTGTAGATACCAATTGCGGAGAGGAGAACTGTGCTAACACAGCCATCACCAAAATATGCAAAGCGGTGGATACCTGCGGCAATGTTGCTTTCAACACGCAAGTGATTAACGTGGTAGATAACGTAGCTCCTGTGGTAAATGAATACGAAGCCATCATCAGTGTTCCTTGTGGTGAGCATTATGAGAACTTCATCTCTGCTACCGACAATTGCTCAGAGGTAATTATTACATACACCGATCAATTGACTATACCGGGTTGTGGTGGTCAGATACTGAGAACCTATAAAGTGAGTGATGGTTGTGGCAACTTCGTGTATGCTACACAAACCATCAACCTCGAAGGCGATGCGGCTCCTGAGTTCATCATTTTCCCTGAGGATACGTTTATCTCTTGTAGTCAGGTAGAAGAATTGAACAACGTTAATTTGACATGGACAGGTCCTTGCAACAGCATTGTACTTAGTCATTCCGATGAAACAATCGAAGGCTCTTGCCCGGGTAACTACACATTGATTCGCACTTACACCTTGAGCGATGATTGTGGTAATGAAACTAACCGTGTTTGGACGGTACAAGTTCAAGATACTGTAGCTCCTATCCTTCAAGGTGTTCCAGCAAATATGTCTATCAACTGCGGTGATGCCATTCCTGAAGTGAATGTGACCACCATAGACAATTGTGATTTCTCTGTAGTAAATGTTACGCTCGTAGCTACTACTGAACCAATCGATTGCGGATACAACTTCATTCGCACATGGACAGCCGTTGACGGTTGTGGCAACGTGGCAGAAGCAGTACAGGTGATCAGCCTGTCAGACCAAGAGCCACCGGTATTCACCTTCGTTCCTGAAGATGTAAACCTTGCATGCTCTGATGGTACTTCTATAGATGAGTTGGAAATGGCCACCGCTAGCGATGATTGCCTAGGTGTATATGTTCTATTTGATGATGCTCCTATTGAAGGCAACTGTGGCAACGGCTTTGTGCGCACCTTTACCGCAACAGATGCTTGCGGCAATCAAATAACGGCTACGCAAACAGTTTCATTCTCTGATGATGTGGATCCTGTGTTCACCTTTGTTCCTTCTGACATCAACGTCAACTGCGGTGACGACTATGAACTTCCTGATGCGATTGCCGAGGACAATTGTTCCTCAGTAACGGTAACTATTGAAGATGATTTTAGCGTCTCTTGCGGAGGAAGCTTTACAAGAACTTATACTGCAACTGATGGTTGTGGCAACACTGCCCAAGCATCTGTTACTGTAACGTTCAATGACAACGAAGCTCCGGAGGTTATCTCTGCTCCTGCTGATGTAACGGTAGATTGCAACTCTATCCCAACAGTGGAAGAAGCCAACCTTCAATACATAGATGATTGCGGTGCTGTTGAGGTGGCTTTCAACGAAACAATTGTTGAGACACCGGGCACTTGTGCTGGTTCTTACGGCATTGTTCGTGAGTGGACCTTGACAGATGATTGCGGTAACAACACAGTAGTTACTTGGAACATTACCGTTCATGATAACATCCAACCTCAACTGCAAGGTGTTCCTACGGATATCGCCCTTAACTGTGGTGATGCCATCCCCGAGGCTAATGTTATAGCCATTGACAACTGCGACCCACAAGTAAACGTGACGCTCGTAGCAACTACAGAGCTAAATGATTGTGGTTACAACTTCATTCGCACATGGACAGCGATAGATGACTGCGGTAACATAGCAGAAGCGGTTCAAGTAATCACACTTACCGACTTGCAACCACCGGTATTCACTTTCGTTCCTGGAGATATTAACCTTGCTTGCTCTGAAGGTTCAAGCATTGATGATTTAGAATTAGCCGAGGCATCAGATGATTGCCTTGAAGTCACTGTTCTTTTTGATGATGTTCCACTTGGTGGAAACTGTGGCGATGGTATCCTTAGAACTTTCACTGCAACGGATGCTTGCGGAAATACTATTACAGCAACACAAACCATTTCATTCACTGATGATACTGACCCTATATTCACTTTCGTACCGTCAGATATCACTGTTAACTGCGGTGATGATTATGAACTTCCAAATGCTATCGCTGAAGACAACTGCTCTTCTGTTGAAGTAACATTCGAAGATGAATTCAATGTTTCTTGTGGTGGAAGCTTTACAAGAACTTACACGGCAACTGACGGTTGTGGCAACACTGCTGAAGCTTCTGTTACCGTTACCTTCATAGATACCGAAGCTCCTGAGGTTATCTCTGCTCCTGAGGATGTAATGGTTGATTGCAACTCTATCCCAACAGTGGAAGAAGCAAACATTCAATACATGGATGATTGCGGTGCAGTAGAAGTAGAATTCAATGAAAACATTGTTGAAACTCCTGGCGCCTGTCCTGGTTCGTATATCATTGTTCGTACTTGGACATTGACCGATGATTGCAATAACTCAACCGAAGTAGTTTGGAACATTAATGTGCATGACAACATTGCTCCTCAATTACAAGGTGTTCCTGCGGACATTACGCTCAACTGCGGTGATGCTATCCCTGAAGCGAACGTTATAGCTATCGACAACTGCGACCCACAAGTAAACGTAACGCTTGTTGCAACTACTGAATCCAACCCTTGTGGTTATAACTTCATTCGCACCTGGACCGCCATTGATGACTGTGGTAACGTAGCGGAAGCGGTTCAGGTAATATCTCTGTCCGATTTGGAACCACCTGTATTCACGTTCATTCCTGAAGATGTGAGCCTTGCATGCTCTGCCGGTTCTACTATCGATGATTTGGAATTGGCTACCGCAACAGATGATTGCCTTGGGGTTAGCGTTTTGTTTGAAGATGTTCCTCTTGGCAGCAACTGTGGTGATGGTATCCAAAGAACTTTCACCGCAACCGATGCGTGCGGAAATAGCATTACTGCGGTACAAATCATTTCGTTCACCGATGATGTAGCTCCGGTATTCACTTTCGTTCCTGAAAGCATAGCATCTGAATGCGGTGCTAATATTGAACTGGAAGATGCTGTTGCTACCGACAACTGTTCTTCAGTAACCATCACTTTTGAAGATGAGGCCACAGGCTCTTGCGGTAGTTTCACTCGTATATACACAGCTGAAGATGGTTGTGGCAACACTGCAACAGCTACCGTAACTGTATCCCTTCAAGATGAAGAAGCCCCGGTAATTAGTGGAATTCCTACCAACTCGGCATTAAACTGCGGTGATGTGGAAGAAATTGATCCAATTGTTACAGACAACTGCTCATCTGCTGCTGACATTGTAGTAACCATGGAGTCGTCCACGGAGCCTGTAGATTGCGGTTATATTCTTACCAGAACATGGACCGCTACCGATGCTTGTGGCAACACTAGCACTGCAACTCACATTGCTACAGTAACAGATACTGAAGAGCCTTCATTCACTTTTGTACCTGAAAGCATGACGGTCGTATGTGGTGATGAATACACCTTGGAAGATCCTATTGCTGAAGATGATTGCTCTGACCTAGATATAATCATCACTACAGAACAACTCGGTGGTTGTGCCGGAAGTTTCAGAAGAGTATTCACTGCGATAGATGCTTGTGGCAATACCGCTACAGCCGATCAAGTAATTACAATTACTGATACGGTTGACCCAACGTTTGTACTTACACCAACAGATGTAGAAGTGAGCTGTGACAATATTCCTTCGGCTGAATTTGCTGACTTCATCTATTTCGACAACTGCTCAGAGCCTGAGCTGACTGTTCAAGAAGATATCGAACAAGGCGGTTGTCCCGGCACTTATGACATCATTCGTTTGTATCAATTGCAAGACGCTTGTGGTAACCGTTCTTATCACACATGGACAATACATGTTGTGGATGACGTTGCCCCTGTATTCGCATCTGCTCCCGCAACGTTGATATTGGATTGCAGTGCTCCTGTTCCTCCATTAGAAATTACAGCTACTGACAATTGTGACGGTGAAATCACCTATACCTCAACAGAAGAAACTATTCAGTTGGAATGTGGCTTCCAGTTAATACGCACGCGCACTGCAACTGACGCTTGCGACAATACGGCAACATTCACACAAACAGTAACCGTAGAAGACTTTGCTCCTCCGGTATTGTCGTTCTTGCCTGCAAATGCTACATTGGATTGCTCTGATGCGCTTCCAGAAGTAACAATGCCTACAGCAGAAGATGCTTGCTCAGGATTCACCGAAGTAACCATGACAGAGACAGTTCTTCAAGGAACTTGTCCGGGTGCCTATACGTTGTTCCGCACCTACCGTAGCTCTGACTTATGCGGCAACGAAGCCATCCACATTCAAACTATTACCATTATGGATATGACAGGACCTCAGTTTATCAATTTTGAACCTGAGATAACCATCGAGTGCACACAGTCCAATACTCCTTTTGCTATTGTGATTGACAATTGTAGCACTGCAACTTTGGAATACAGTGATGAAGTCTTTGGTAGTGCATGCAGCGGTGGTATCATCAGAACTTACACAGCAACAGACGTATGTGGCAATGAAACCATCATGGAACAAATCATTAGTTTGATTGATGAGCAAGCTCCTGAGTTCACTAGCTTCCCTGCTGATGTAGCAGTTTCATGTGATGCTATTCCTGAAGTTAGTTCGGCTAACATCACATACGAGGACAACTGTTCTGATATCGAAGTAGGCTTCTCAGAATCTATTGAGGAAGGAGATTGCCCAAACAACTACACGCTCCTTCGCACTTGGACTTTGACTGATAATTGCCTTAATATGGAAACAAGAACATGGACCATTGAGGTAAGCGATACCCAAGCTCCACAAATCATTGGTGTTCCCGCAGATGTATTTATTGACTGTACTGGAAGCATTCCTGCTGCCGAGGTATTTGCTATAGACAATTGCACTGAAGAAATTCCTGTGACTTTGTTTGCAACCACCGTTCCTGAAGGCTGTGGCGAAATCTTCATTCGCAGATGGTTTGCCGAAGATGCTTGTGGAAACTTGAGTCAGGCCATTCAGAATGTCATCATCACCGATTTGTTTGCTCCTGTGCTTAGCAGCTATCCGGCTGATATTACTCTACCATGTGATGCTGTTGTTCCGCCAGTGGAAACCGTTACTGCTACTGACAACTGTCTGGATAATGTAGAAGTAGAATTTACTGAAACGTTTGATGGCACTTCTAACTGTGCAACGATAACTCGCACATGGTGCGCTGCTGATTGTGTGGGCAATGAAGAATGTCATACACAAACCATTACCTATTCTGATGACGCAGGTATGGTTGAAGCAGATGTAATGAACGCATGGGCTGTAAACTGGCATACAGCAGTAGTTGAAGTAACTACGGTTAGTACCGATTCGTGGACACTTGAAGTCTTGGATTTAACTGGGCGAGTAATTGCACCATTGTACAATGGAACAATACAGGCCGGTGAAACACGCAAGTTCACTTTTGACCCCATTGCGTTTGGCGATGCTATTTACATCGTTCGCTTTACTAATGGAAAAGAAGTACTTACTAAAAAGGTACTTTTGGCAGAATAAGTTTTAGGATTTTAAAAGAAGAGCCGCAGAATTAATATTCTGCGGCTCTTCTTTTTTTCAAAAACGCTTGTAGTCTTATTTAGGGCCCTTCGGACCTTTATCACCTTTTGGACCTTTATGGTCTTTGTCTTCTCGCTTCTCTTTTATACTGCGCATTACCTGGTGCTGAAACTCCCTTTCGGAAGATGCAAGTTTGATGGTCTTATCCACTCCCAAAACAGGCAAACAATCTTTAAAGAACTTTGCCTCTAAGTCGGCTTCCTCCTTTCTTTTTTGCGTGATAAAATCAATGGCCGCAGTGGCATCTTTTTCTGTTTTGCCGGAATCGTTTAAGGCTTTGTACTTATCACGAATGGATTTGCGCACTTCACTCTTTTGCTTGTCATTCTCATTATACAAAGGCCAGAATTTCTCCGCTTCTGCTACAGTCAATTCCAACTTCTCTGTTATAAAAGCACGTTTGAGGGCTTCTATCTTTTCGCGCTTCTTTCCATCTTCAGGGCCACCCTCGGGCTGCGCAAAGGCTGCTTGCAATGAGCACATCATTGCCACAGTAGCTAAGAACATTTTTACTTTTTTCATCTTGTATTTATTTAAGTCGTTTATAAAATCAATTACCAAGTATATCGCTTTCTTCATCCAGAAGGTATTGCATCATTTCTTCCTCAGAGAGGCTATCAAGTGTTAGAGCCTTATCGTTGGCAGATGGTTTAATAGCAATATCATTTTTTATATCAGCCGTTGTTGCTATTTCTTCTACAATAACCTCTTCCATCATGCCGGAGGTAACAGCTTCTATGTTCACTGTCTCTATCTGTTCGGCAAACAGACTATTCATCTCCTCATTGCTAAGGGTATTTAAAAAGTCATTTTCATCAAGTGTCGTTTCCGCAAGCATTTGGTCGAAGCTAATTGAGTTCGGTTGAACTTGCTTATCGGGAAGAAGAAAAAGAACAGCACCTACAACGCTTGCCGCTGCAGCAATGCCAACAACCATCTTACGCAGTGAAAACACTTTCGCCTCACTCTCCCTAGTTATGTTTTGTAAGATGGCTGCTTCGCTCTTTTCAAAATAATCGGCAGGAACATTCCACTCCTCATGTTCTTTCAATGCCAAGGTTTTTGCTTTGAAAAGAATACTCTCTTGTTGCGACATGAAAAAACCATCGTCAGCGTCTTCCTCCTCAATTCTATTAGCAATGCACTCCTGCATTGATTCAAAGTAGTTTTCAGGAACCTTTAATTCGTCCGCCTTTCCGGAGAATTTCTTTAAACTATCGGTATTCAATTCGTCTTCGTTCATGGCTATTTATTCAATAGATAAGACTCAATTTTCTTTATAGCATGATGAAAGCTTGCCTTCAATGCACCAACGCTGGTGCCGGTTATCTCTGATATCTCTTCATACTTTTTTTCTTCGTAATACTTCATTACAAAGACAGCCTTCTGCTTTTCAGGCAACATGGCCATGGCAGTTTGTAGTTGCATTTGCATAAAATCACCGGTGTACAATTCATCTTCCTGAAGTACGCCAATCAATTTATGTTCTACATCTTCCATTGGAACATTCATGAGTTTCTTTTTCTTCTCCAAGAAAGTTACGCTCTCATTATAGGCAATTCTGAAAAGCCAGGTGCTTATCTGCGCATCGCCACGGAAAGCATCCAAGTTCTTCCAAGCTTTGATGAATGTATTCTGTGTTAAGTCATCGGCATCATCATGGTCCAGCACCATTCTTCTTATATGGTAATAAATGTCCTTTTGATTTTGTTTTATCAAAATGCGAAATGCCTCTTCACGCGAAGATTCGTTGCGAAACATTTCCAATATGCGCTGATCTGATACCAATGAATATTAACTATGCCTATAAGACTACAAAGTATGCACGTGGTTTAATTTGAAAAACAAAAAATATCCTTACGACCTACTTTTGCGGCCAAGAAAAGCAATACTGGTTCATCGCTTGGTTGAAACGATACCAAGAGGAAAGTCCGGGCTGCAATGGGTACCGCACCCCGTGAAAAGTGGGGGCGGCAGGCGGGCGACCGTTTGCTGACAGATAGTGCTGCAGAGATTAAGACTACCGCAATGCAAATTGCGGAAAAGGTGAAAAGGTGAGGTAAGAGCTTACCGGTATTGCAGGCAACTGCAATAGACTTGGAAAACCTTGCGGGCTGTAAGACCATGTAAACCGGGAGTGCAGGGAGTGTTTCTTTTTTTTTTCACTTCCTGCCGGAGGATGACCCGTCCGGCCCCGGAGGGTAGGTCGCATAGATAAATGATGGACACCGTGCGCAAGCATGGATACAAAACTCGGCTTATAGGTATTGCTTTTCTTTTTCATTGGAATAAAACAAAACGGGCTGCCCAAGTTGAGCAGCCCGTTTTTATTTCTTATTCTTCTTTATCTGAAATTATAGCCCGGCTATGTATTTCTTCTTAGGATACTTCACGGTGAAGCGAAGTTGCTTTTTGATAGTTTCACCCGGTGCAAGATTCACTTTCCAAGTTAACTTACCGGTATTAGCATCGTACTGCGCTCCGCTAATCTCTTCGGTGTTTACTTCTACATCACTGTTTTGCGAGATAGGAAGTTGGTCTTCTATTACTAATTCGATTGCTTGCTTCTTGTTGTTCTGAACCGTTATCTCAAAAGCTCTGGAAGTTTGCTGCTTGCTTCCGAATATGCCAGTCTTGCTATACTCTTTTAGCATCTCGCGCTTCACATTGACTGCACGGTCGCGACCAAGAGAAAGGTTCAAGGTATCGTTTGCTTGTGCAGGGTCGATGTATCCTTTGCCTACAAAGGTGCCTTTGAAGTAGATATTGCTTTCACCGGGTAACAATGAGTATTGTGCCCAATCGGTAATCTGCGCACGAAGGAAAGCATCGTTGTCAATCTTAGGAATGGTGATGTGGGCATACTGCGCCTTGAGCGATTGTGTTTGCATAGTCACATCATACTGTTGGTTATCGCTTGGAATGTCGTAAGGAACAGAGATTTTGAATTCTGTATTTACGGTGTTGTTTTGAACGGTGGTGTAATCCGCTGCGGTTGGTGCCGCTTTTCCTGCACCAGAACCTGAGATAACCACTTCACTTAGAGTTTCCTCATAAGCTACAGACGGTGTTGAGTTCATATAGCTATCTGCTTGACTTCTCTTGTCATAATTGCCATACACAACAGGCTCATAGACGTTGACATACCAAGGATAAAGCGTTGGTATTTGACCACCTACAGAAGGATTGCCTGTGGAGATGGTGAGGTTTACTTTTTCCCAATCGCGTCCAGTGCTTTGATACACTTTTGCACGGTAAACAAACTCAACCGGTGAGTTGACATCCTCAGCACGAAGGTCATATACCGGATACCAACCCGCATTTCTCACGACATAAGATACTTTTAAATTCGTAGTAGTCGCTTTTTGTGCTATCAAGGTGACTAATATCTCACTTGGGTTGGTGCCTTTGCGAGCGTTCATGCTATTCAATTGGTTTGAAAGTCTGCTTATCTCCAAGTTGTTCTTCTTTTCCTGATCTCCCAATTCTATCCAACGGTATTCCAATTCCTGAAAGCGCTTACGAAAGAAGTTGGCCATGTCTTGCAAGTCTTCTACTACCAGCGTGCTGTTTTCACCACCAATCTTTCGGTTGTTCTCCAATAAGGTTTTCTCTTGAATGACTACATTTTTTAATCCTATCAACTCTTGTTGTTTGAAACGAGCCTCTTCCAGGCTGTCGTTTACTGCCTTTACCATCGGGCTTGACGACTGATCAAGCGTATAGTTGATTTGATGGCGAACAGACATGATGGTGTAGCCCGCATTGCCTTCTACTTGAATGGAATTAGGATCGAGATAGGCCGTCAGGTCGGTGATACGGAAGATATTTTCGCCTTCCTTTAGTTGAACGCTACCGTTTTCCGTAACCTGTGCCCCGTTCATAAAGACAGTGACATCGTTGATTTTGGTGGCGATTGTTTTGGATGTTGACTGGGCCAGTGTTTGAAAAGAGGCCAATGCAACGAAGGTGAGTGCAACGAATACTTTTATCGTTTTCATAGATAATTAATTATGTGGTAAAATTATACATGG
>Ga0209572_1001631_pt1 | contig 14107 bp, 11 predicted proteins | sample EBPBio232012_DNA_FD_185867 | JGI IMG/M metagenome (GOLD analysis project Ga0209572, IMG submission 185867) | Wastewater treatment Type I Accumulibacter community from EBPR Bioreactor in Madison, WI, USA - Reactor 1_1/23/2012_ DNA (SPAdes)... | ecosystem: Engineered > Bioreactor > EBPR >...
AGCTCGTAACGGCTGGCTTCCACCGAGCCCGGTTGCGACTGGCGCCAGGTTCGCGTGGCCTCCAGCGCCGCCTGGCCCGAGCGAGATTGCACCGCCATTTCGGCGGCGCGCTTGAACAAGGCACCGTCCCCGGTGCGCCGCGCGGCATCCAGCATGTAGGCGGTGCCCATCTGGGGGTCGCCGTCGTTGAAGAGCATTTCGCCCAGCAGCAGCTCGTACATCAAGCGGGCGGTCAGGCGGGACTGCGCGGGCGCAGGCTCGACACCAGGTGTAGTTGGCGGTGCGGTGTTCGGCACGGCCGGCGTCTGAGCCAGTGCCCAAGGCAGGGACGCGGACAAGACCAGAACGGCCACTGCACGGGGGAATTGCTTCATCAACTCATAATAATCCAAGCTAGGAACCATCACCCGATGCCTGAACTGCCAGAAGTAGAGGTCACGAGACGCACGTTCGCGGAGCGAATTCGCGGTGCGCGCGTGCAGGCCGTGCGCCTGGGCCAGCCCTTGCGCTGGCAACTGGGCGTGGCCCCGGAACAATTGCTCGGACGCACGGTGCGGACCGTCGGCCGGCGCGGCAAATACCTGGTGATGGAGCTGGACGAGGGCATCTTGCTGTTGCACCTGGGCATGTCCGGCAGCTTGCGTTTCGAAACGGCGTTGCCGGCCCCAGGCCGGCACGACCACTTCGACCTGACCACCGATCGCGGCGTGCTGCGACTGCACGACCCGCGCCGCTTCGGTGCCGTGGTCTGGGCCGAGGATCTGGACGCCGACGTCGCGTTGCGGCTGCTGGGCAGCCTTGGGGTAGAGCCGCTCAGCGACGACTTTCATCCGCAGGCCTTTCACGACGGACTGAAGACGCGCCGCGCCCCCATCAAGCAGGTGTTGCTGGAAGGGCGGCTGGTGGTGGGGGTTGGCAACATCTACGCCTCCGAGGCGTTGTTCCTGGCCGGGATACGGCCCACCACCCGCGCCGACCGCCTGTCGCGGCCACGCTCGGACCGGCTGCACGCGGCCATTCGGCAGGTGCTGGGCCGGGCCGTCGAGCGTGGGGGCAGTACCTTGCGCAACTACTACAACGCCAGCGGGGAGGCCGGCCGCTTCCAGTCCGAAGCCGCGGTGTACGGCCGGGCCGGCCAGCCCTGCCTGACCTGTGGCGCGCCCGTGCGGCAGATTCGCCAGGGCCAACGCTCCACCTTCTATTGTCCGGTCTGCCAGCGGGGCTGAACGGCCGGGCGGCGATCCGGGTGTGACGCAACACGGTGTATCGCGGTGTAATATGACCGCATCATCAGGAGAGGCGTGGGCTGTGGCGGGTTTCAACGAACAGTTTGACAGACACGGGGCATGGCGCCGAGAAATGGGCCTGCGGCTGAAGGTACTCGGCGACTGGCTGAAGGAGCACGAGCTGCTTGACGACGGCGCGGACGAATCGGTGCAACGCCTGGTTGATCAGTTGCGTTCGGACAAGGTCATGGTGGCCTTCGTGGCGGAGTTCTCGCGCGGCAAGTCCGAACTCATCAACGCCGTTTTCTTCGCCGGCTACGGTCGCCGCATCATGCCGGCCAGCGCGGGGCGCACCACGATGTGCCCGACCGAGCTGGGCTATGAGGCCCATCTGCCCCCCTGCTTGCGCCTGCTGCCCATCGAGACACGCCTGAAACCGCAGGCCTTGCTGGAGTGGCGCATGGCGCCCGAGCAGTGGACGCGCGTCGATCTGGACGTGAACGATCCCGCGCAATTGGCCGGGGCCATGGAGAAGGTGTCCGAGGTGCTGCACGTCAGCGAGGACGAGGCGCGGGCCCTGGGTTTCTGGCACGACGACCGGCCCGAGGACAACCCGCCGGTCAATGCCGACGGGTCGGTCGAGGTGCCGCGCTGGCGCCACGCCTTGATCAACATGGCGCACCCGCTGCTCAAGCAGGGCTTGGTCGTGCTGGACACACCGGGGCTGAACGCGATCGGTGCCGAACCTGAGCTGACCATCAACCTGATCCCGCAGGCCCAGGCGGTGGTGTTCATCCTGGCGGCGGACACCGGGGTGACCAAGTCCGATCTGACCGTCTGGCGTGCGCACCTGGCGACCATGGAAGGCGGTGAGGGCACGCGTTTCGTGGTGCTGAACAAGATCGACACCTTGTGGGACGGGTTGAGCACCTTCGAGCAGATCGACCACCAGATCGAGCGGCAGTGCGCGGAAACCGCCCACACGCTGGGCTTGTCCGCCGACCAGGTGCTGGCGCTGTCGGCGCAGAAGGGTTTGTTGGCCAAGGTGCGCGGGGACGACGTGCTGCTGTCCGAAAGCCGCTTGCCGGAGTTTGAGCAGTTGCTGGGGCGTCAGGTGCTGGCCCAGCGCCAGGGCATGCTGGTGACGGCGGTGCGCGGTTGCGTCGCCAACCTGCAAACCCAGGCCCGGCGCACCCTGGCCGTGCGTCGCCGCGAGTTGTCCGAGCAACTGCTTGAACTCAAGGGCTTGCGTGGCAAGAACGACAGCGTGATCCGTCAGATGCGTTTGCGCCTGGAGCAGGAGAAAGCCGACTTCGACCACAGTGCCTCCAGCGTCCTGGCCGTGCGTTCGGTGCACATGAAGCTGCTGCGCGAGGTATTCAAGCTGCTGGGCAGCGGCACCATCAAGCAGGAACTGGCCACGCTCAGTGCCGCGCTGCGCGAGCCGGGCCTGAAGCTGGGCATCAAGAAATCCTATGCCTCAGGGTTCGACAATCTGCGCCAGGTGATGCGCAAGGTGCAGTCCCTGGAAGGCGAGATCCAGGCCATGCTGTCCCATTCGTTCCGGCAGCTCAACACCGAGCACGGCTTCTCCCTGCACACGGTGTCCGCGCCCGACATGGCGCGTTTCGAGATCGATCTGGCGGCGGTGGAACGCAGCCATATGCAATACCTTGGCGTGGGCGCCATGTTCCAGTTGTCCCGACCCGAATTTGCCGAGAAGCTGGTGCGCGCCCTGCATGCGCGGGTGCGCTCGATTTTCGAGACCGCGCTCGGCGACATCGAAATCTGGACCAAGTCCTCCTCCAGCCAACTCAACACGCAACTGCGCGAGCGCCGTCGCGCGTACGGGCGGCGGATCGAGGCCATCCAGCGTATCCAGGACGCGGCCGGTGGGTTGGGTGAGCGTATCGAGGAGATCGACGACCAGGAAGTCGCGCTGGACAGCATCGACGACAAGCTTGACCGCCTCTCGCGCGAACTTCTGACGGCCGGCGGAGCGGGTGCCAGTGTCGCGGCCGCCCTGACGACGGTCGCGTGAGGAACACCCACTCGCAGGCGTTGTCCGATCGCGTCATCGGCTGGCAGCGCGTGCATGGACGCCACGATCTGCCCTGGCAGGGCACGGGTGATCCCTACCGGGTCTGGCTGTCCGAAATCATGCTGCAGCAAACCCAGGTCGCCACCGTGCGTGCCTACTACCCGCGTTTTCTGTCGCGCTTTCCCGACGTCCAGGCGCTGTCCGCGGCCGGGCAGGACGATGTGCTGAGTTTGTGGAGTGGCCTGGGCTACTACTCCCGCGCGCGCAACCTGCACCGCTGTGCCCAGGAGGTGGTGACGCGTTTTGGTGGCGTGTTTCCGGGCAATGCGGCGGAACTGGCGACGCTACCCGGCATTGGCCGTTCGACGGCGGCGGCGATCGCCGCGTTCTGTTTCGGCGAGCGGGTGGCCATTCTGGACGGCAACGTCAAACGCGTGCTGTCCCGGGTGCTGGGGATCGCCGACGATCTGAGCGAGGCCCGACACGAGCGCGCCTTGTGGTCCCGGGCACAGGATCTGCTGCCCGACGCGGAGCCGATGACGGCCATGCCCAGCTACACCCAGGGTCTGATGGACCTGGGAGCCACCGTGTGCATTCGCCGGGCACCGGCCTGCGCGCCGTGCCCGCTCAGCGACATGTGCGTGGCCCGGCGCGAGGGTGAACCGGAGCGTTACCCGGTCAAGACTCGGCGTATCCGGCGCATGGCGCAGCAGTTGTGGCTGTTGCATGCGTTGGACGGGCAGGGACGGGTCTACCTGTCGCAGCGGCCGGAAACCGGCATCTGGGCACGTCTGTACTGTCTGCCGGCTTTCGAGGCCCGGCACGACCTGATGATCGCCCTGCCCGAGGCCGTGCGTGACACGGTGACCGAGCACACGGCCTTTACCCACGCCCTGACGCACCGCGAACTGCACATTCACGTGGTGACCGTGCGTCAACCGGGTGCGCTGACAGGGCCCAATGGCGCTTGGCATGGCCCCGACCAATGGCCTTTGCTGGGGTTGCCCGCCCCGGTGCGGCGTTTTCTGACGGCGTTTGAGCCGGCTTCACCAGCCCTGCCTGGGCCTTAAACGCGGCCGTCCAGCTCGCGGTGCCGGCGCAGTGTCGACCAGGCGCTGGCAAACCGCGCGGCCAGCTTTTCCGTCAGGTAGACCGAGCGGTGCTGACCGCCGGTGCAGCCGATCGCCACGGTGACGTAGCTGCGATGGTCCTTGGCCAAGGCCGGCAGCCAAGTGTCGAGAAAATGCGAGATCTGTTCCAGCATCAGCTGCGCCTGGGGTTGCTCATCCAGGTAGGCGATCACTGGGCCGTCGCGTCCCGTCAGGGGGCGCAGATGCGGGTCGTAGTGTGGATTGGGCAGCATGCGCACGTCGAACACGAAGTCGGCGTCCAGTGAAATGCCACGCTTGAAGGCGAAGGATTCGAAGACCAGGGTCAGGTTCGCTTGCGGCGCGGCGATCAGGTCCTTGACGACGGCCAGGAACTGGGCCGGGCGCAGCGCGCTGGTGTCCACCACATGCGCGTGCTCGCGCAACTCGGCCAGGAGTGAGCGTTCGCGTCCGATGGCCTGCAAGAGCGCTTGCGAACCGTCGGTTTCCGATGGCAGGGACAGCGGGTGGCGCCGCCGGGTTTCGGAGAAGCGCCGCACCAGCGTCTGGTCGTTGGCGTCCAGAAACAGCAGGCGCAGCGGAACGCCGCGGGTCTGCAGCTGGCGCAGCAGCCTTGGCAACTGCTGCAGGGATTCACCGCTGCGCACGTCCACGGCCAGCGCGATCTTGCGCCCGTTGCGTTCGTCCTCCAGCGCGAGAAAGGACTCCAGCAGCTCGGGCGGCAGGTTGTCCACGCAGTAGTAGCCGGCGTCCTCCAGGGCGTGCAAGGCGACCGACTTGCCCGATCCGGACATGCCGGTCACCACCACCAGTTCGATCTTGTTCATGTCTTCCCCTCCCCACGGCGCGGCGTCCTGGTCGGGCCGGCGGGAGCCAGCGTCGCGCCATGCGTTTGGAGCAATTCTCGCGCATGCGCCAGGGTGGCGTCGGAGATCTTTTCGCCGCTGAGCATGCGGGCGATCTCGTGCGCGCGCGCGCCTTGCGTGATCGGCTCGACCTGGCTGCTGGTCGCGCCCGTCGCGCCCTGTCCCTTACTGACCAGCAGATGGTGGTGGGCGTATGCGGCGACCTGAGGTAGGTGCGTGACGCACAGCACCTGTCGATCGTGCCCCAGGCGCTGCAGCAGGCTGCCGACGGTGGCCGCCACGGCCCCGCCAACCCCAGCGTCGACCTCGTCGAAGACGAGCGTGGCGGCGGTGCCGATTCGGCTGGTGGTGACGGCAATGGCCAGGGCCAGGCGGGAAAGTTCGCCCCCCGAAGCCACTTTGTCGATTGGGCGAGGGGTCGACCCAGGGTGCGCGGCAACCAGCAGGGTGGTGCTTTCCAGGCCATGGGCCAGCGGCTCGGACAGTGGCTCCAGCGCAACATCGAAGCGCCCGCCTTTCATGCCCAGTTCCTGCATGGCCTCGGTCACCGCGGCGGCCAGGCGGGGCGCCGCGGCGCGGCGCAGACGCGAAGCCTCCTTCGCTTCTCGCAGGAAGTGCTGGTCGGCCTGCTGGGCTTCGCGCGTCAGGGCGTCCAGGTCGGCCGCCGATTCCAGACGCGTCAGTTCTTGGCGCCAGCCGGTGAGCAGGGCGGGCAGATCCTCCGGCGCGCGCCGGTAGCGCCGCGCCAGTCCCATCCACAGGCCCATGCGGGCGTCGAGAGCTTCCAGCTGGCCTGGATCGGGTTCGGCACGCCGCAGGTAGGCGTGCAAGGTGTGCGCGGCGTCCTGCGTCTGGGCGATGCTGGCTTCCATGACCTCGATCAGGGCGGAGAACTCGGGCTCCACCGCGGCGTGCGCCTGCAACTGGCCGGTGGCTTGGGCCAGTTCGGCCAACGCGCCGCGCCGTCCGTCGTCGCCCTCCAGGGCGGACGCGGCGGCTTGCGCGGCCTCCATCAGCGCCTGGGCGTGCGACAGGCGGGTGTGGCGCTGATTCAGATCGTCCCACTCACCGACCCCGGGGGCCAGTTTGTCGAGTTCGCCAATCTGCCACAACAGGCGTTCGCGCTCTTGCGCCAGCGAGGCCTGGGCGGCCTGGGCTTGCGCCAGCGTGCCCGCCGCCTGTTGGCGCAGCGCCCAGGCCGCGGCCAGCGCCGGGCTGTCCACGCCGGCGTAGCTGTCCACCAGGCTGCGCACGGCGGCCGGGCGGGTCAGGCTCTGCCAGGCGTGTTGGCCATGGATGTCCAGCAGTCGGTCGGCCAACTCGCGCAGCTGGGCCACGGTGGCGGGCGAGCCGTTGATCCAGGCCCGGCTTTTGCCGCTGGCGTCGATGGTGCGGCGCAGAAGCAGGGTGTGCGAGTCGGCGTCGAAGCCTCTTGTTTGCAGCCAATCCAGGACGTCCGGTGGCGCGTCGAACTCGGCGCTGATTTCGCAGCGTGCCTGCCCTTCGCGCACCCAGATGGCCTCGCCGCGCCCACCCAACACCAACTGCAAGGCATCGATCAGGATCGATTTGCCGGCGCCGGTCTCGCCCGTCAACACCGTGAAGCCGGTGCCTAGCGCCAATTCCAGCGCCGGCACGATCACGAAGTCGCGCAAGTTCAGGTGGCGCAATGCCATGGGCTCAGACGCCTCCCTCGTTCCAGTGCAGCTTCTCGCGCAGGGTGTCGAAGTAGCTCCAGCCCCGAGGATGCAGAAAGCGTGCGCGAAAGTCGGTGCGCCGCACCAGGATGCGGTCGCCATGGTGCAAGGACGTGAGCGATTGCATGTCGAAGCTGGCGCTGGCGTCGCGGCCGCCGACGACCTCGATGGCGATCTCCACCGGGTCGGCGATGACGATCGGCCGGTTCGACAAGGTGTGCGGGGCGATCGGCACCAGCGCCCAGGCCGGCACCAGCGGATGCAGCAGCGGACCACCGGCCGACAGCGAATAGGCCGTGGAACCGGTGGGCGTGGCGATGATGATGCCGTCGGCGCGGTGGTTGGCCACGAAATGCCCGTTCACCTCCACGCGCAGCTCCACCATGCTGGCCGCCGCGCCACGGCTGACCACCACGTCGTTGAGGGCGTAGGCCTCGAACACGCAGGCGTCGCCGCGCTGGACCTTGCCCAGCATCAGGCTGCGGTGGTCTTCCTCGTAGGCGCCGGCCAGCATCGGCGGCAGCGCATCGCGGTAGTCGTCCAGCGCAATGTCGGTGATGAAGCCCAGCCGGCCCTGGTTGATGCCGATCAACGGTGTGCCGTAGCGCGCCAGATGCCGGCCAATGCCCAGCATGGTGCCATCGCCGCCGACCACCACCGCCAGATCGCATTCGGCGCCGATGCCGGCCACATCCAAGGTGGCGAACTCGGTCAGGCCGATGGAGCGGGCCGTGCGCTCGGCCAGCACCACCTCGCAGCCCTGGGCCTGCAGGAAGCGGCCAATGTCGATCATCAGCTCGCGCGTCGAATCACCCAGGGTGACGGCAGGCGATTCGGTGTATTTGCCGACCAGGGCCACACGGCGGAACTTCAGACTCATCGGCAAATTACATCATAATGAAACGCACTTTTTCTGACGGCCCGTGAACTGCCCCGGGACCGCCGGTTGATCGCATGATGGCTGATTTTCGTGGCTTAGACAGGACCGACCGAACCGGTGCCCCGCCCGGGCGCCGTCCCACGCATGCTTGACGACCGTTCCCGCCTGTTGCTGAAGACGCTGATCGAGCGCTACATCGCCGATGGTCAGCCGGTCGGCTCGCGCACGCTCTCGCGCGTGCCTGGGTTGGAGCTGTCGCCGGCCACCATCCGCAACGTGATGTCGGATCTGGAGGAGCTGGGCCTGATCGCCAGCCCCCACACCTCGGCTGGTAGGGTGCCCACGGCGCGCGGCTACCGACTGTTCGTCGACACCATGCTCACCGCCCAGCGCGACGACTTATCGGCCCCCGCTCTGGTGCCCGAGCAGCCGCAGAAGGTGATCGCCAGCGCGGCCCAGCTGTTGTCCAACCTGTCGCAGTTCGTGGGCGTGGTGATGGCGCCGCGCCGTTCGTCGGTGTTTCGCCACATCGAGTTTTTGCGGCTGTCCGAGCGGCGCCTGTTGCTGATCATCGTGGCGCCCGATGGCGACGTGCAAAACCGCGTGCTTTTCACCGAGGACGACCATTCCCCCGGGGAGCTGATCGAGGCCTCCAACTACCTGAACACGCACTTTTCAGGCATGGCCATCGAACAGGTGCGCGCGCGGCTGGGCCAGGAGGTGGACCGCCTGCGCGCGCAGATCGCCAAGCTCATGCAGGCGGCGGTGCAGGTCGGCTCCGAGGCCATGAGCCAGGCGCAGGACGAGGTGGTCATCTCCGGCGAACGCAACCTGCTGGCGGTGACCGATTTTTCTGGTGACATGAACCAGTTGCGCCGCGCCTTCGACTTGTTCGAGCAGAAGGCGCAACTGATCCGTCTGCTCGACGTCTCCAGCCAGGCCGAGGGTGTGCGCATCTTCATCGGTGGCGAGAGCCAGACCGTGCCGGTGGAGGATTTGTCGGTGGTCAGTGCCCCCTACGAGGTCGATGGCCAGGTGGTCGGCACGTTGGGGGTGATCGGCCCGACGCGCATGCCCTACGACCGCATGATCCAGATCGTCGACATCACCTCGCGCCTGGTCAGCAACGCCCTCAGCCAGGGCAAGCCGGGCAGCGCCTAGAATCCACGGTTGGCGGGCCGTTAGCTCAGTTGGTTAGAGCAGGGGACTCATAATCCCTTGGTCGCTGGTTCGAGCCCAGCACGGCCTACCAATTTTTATAGGTTATACTTTCAGGCTTCGTGCGGCTGTAGCTCAGTTGGATAGAGTACTTGGCTACGAACCAAGGGGTCGTGGGTTCGAATCCTGCCAGCCGCACCATTTTTTTCCTGACAAGCCCCGCAAGTCCATGATTTGCGGGGCTTTTCTCTTGGAGGCTTGGGCCATGTTCACGGGCATCATCACCGGCGTCGGGCGCATCGTCGAGGTGCGTGATCTGGGCGCCGACAGCAGCCACGGCAAGCAATTGGTGGTGCAAGCCCCAGCCGGCTATCTGGACGACGTGGGTCTGGGCGACAGCATCGCGCTGAACGGCGCCTGCATGACCGCTACGCGCGTGGAGGCGGCCACCGGGCGCTTCGCCATCGACATCTCGGCCGAATCGCTCGCGCACACCAGCGGGCTCGACCGCCCCGGCACCGTGAACCTGGAGAAAGCCCTGCGCGCGCAGGACCGCCTGGGTGGCCACCTGGTGTCGGGCCATGTCGACGGCCTGGGCGAAGTGAGCTATTTCGCCCCGGTGGGCGAGAGCTGGGAGCTGCGCATCCTGACCCCGCCGGAGCTGGCCAAGTACCTGGCCTACAAGGGCTCCATCACGGTCAATGGGGTCAGCCTGACGGTGAACCGGGTGGCCGATTCGGCGCGCGGCTGCGAACTCAGCATCAACCTGATTCCGCACACCGTGCAGAACACCGCGCTGCACACCCTGACGGCCGGCGCGCACGTCAACCTGGAGATCGACCTGATCGCTCGTTACGTGGAAAGAATGCTCTCGGCCGGCGTCTAGAAAGCCTGACAAGCTATCAAAATCGTAGTTTAACCAGGCCGGTGGCCAGCGCCGTGCCGCACAGCACGACGGCGCCGCAGCCCAGCATCCAGGGCGTCACGACCTCGCCCAGCAGGGCCGCGCCGTAGAAGACCGCGAACACCGGCACGGCGAAGGTCACCGTCAGCGCCCGCGCCGGGCCCAACTGCTCGATCAGACGGAAGTACAGCACGTAGGCGATGCCCGTGCACAGCACGCCCAGCGTGGCCACCGCGGTCCAGGCCGCGGGCTCGGGCGGTGTGGCCGGCCACAGCAGCAGCGCCGGCAGCGCCAAGCCCAGCGCGGCACCGATCTGGCTGCCGGTGGCCACCATCAGCGGCGGCAGTCCGCTCAGGTAGCGCTGCGTGAAGCTGGCCGCCACCGCGTAGCTGAGCGTTGCCGCCAGGCAGGCCAGCACCGAAGCGGCCGCCCACCAGGCGTTGGCGCCCGAGCGCAGCCCGACCTTGTCCCAGGCCAGCAGCGCCACGCCGATGAAGCCGATCACCAGCCCCAGGCCGCGCGAGACGCCGGGCCGGTGGCCGAGCCAGGCCCAGGCCACCAGGGCGCCGAACAGCGGCACGGTGGCGTTCAGGATGGCCGACAGGCCGGTGGACAGGTGCAGCAGGGCGAAGCCGAACAAGGCGAACGGGATGGCCGAATTGACCAGCCCGCACAGCAGCACCGGGCGCCAATGCCGGCGCAGCGCCCCGGCTTGTCCGCGTGCCAGCATCAGCGGCAGCAGGAACAGCGCCGCCACCGCCACGCGCACGAAGGCCATGGGCAAGGGGCCAAAGGCCAGCGAGGCCTGCCGCATGAACAAAAAAGAAGAGCCCCAGATGGCCGCCAGCAGCAGGAATTCGACCGCCAGCGCGGCGCCAATGGGAGCGGGGGAGGCGGGAACGGCCGTCGACATGGCCGCGAGTATGCCCCGGCCGGGCGGCGCCACGCCGATACCCACTCATGAAAAATCGCCCCTGCTTTCATGCGCGCCGGCCATCAATCCGGTGGCAGGCGGGCCCATCCGCGTCGCTCGGGCCCAGCCGCCACCCTGGGCCGAGCCGGTGCCGCGCAGGCTATGAGAAGCATAGCGCGGCAGGCTGCCTACAATTGCCACTCATGCAAGTCAGCCCCCTCATCTTCAAGGCCTACGACATCCGTGGCACCACGCCGGTGACCCTGAACGAGGAGGTCGCCGAGGCGCTGGGCCTGGCCTTCGGCACCCAGGCCCTGGCGCAGGGCGAGCGCGTGGTGGCCGTGGGGCGCGACGGCCGCCTGTCCGGCCCGGCGTTGGCCGCCGCCCTGATGCGCGGACTGGTCGCCGCGGGCGTGGAAGTGATCGACATCGGCATGGCCACCACGCCCATGCTGTACTTCGCCGCCACCACCTTGTGCTCCAGCGGCATCCAAGTCACCGGCAGCCACAACCCGCGCGACGACAACGGCTTCAAGATGGTGCTGGCCGGCCGGGCCATCCATGGCGAGGACATCCAGGGCCTGCGGCGCACGATCGAGGCCCAGGGCTGGACGCGCCGCGCCGGCGGCAGCCTGCGCACGCACGACGTCATGCCGGCCTACCGCGAACGCATCGTGGGCGACATCCGGCTGGCGCGGCCGATCAAGATCGTGGTCGATTGCGGCAACGGCGTGGCCGGTGCCTCGGCCCCCGACGTCCTGCGCGCCGTCGGGTGCGAGGTGATCCCGCTGCACTGCACCGTGGACGGCAACTTCCCCAACCACCACCCGGACCCCAGCAAGCCCGACAACCTGCGCGACATCATCGAGGCGCTGCGCGGCTCCGACGCCGAGCTGGGCCTGGCCTTCGACGGCGACGGCGACCGCCTGGGCATCGTCACCCGGGACGGCCACACCATCTTCCCGGACCGCCAGATCGTGTTGTTCGCCCGCGACGTGCTGCAGCGCGTGCCCGGCGGCACCGTGGTGTTCGACGTCAAGTGCTCGCAGCAGCTGGCGCCGGCCATCCGCGCCGCCGGCGGCGAGCCGCTGATGTACAAGACCGGCCACTCCCTGGTCAAGGCCAAGATGCGCGAGATCGGCGCCCCGCTGGGCGGCGAGATGAGCGGCCACATCTTCTTTGCCGAGCGCTGGTTCGGTTTCGACGACGGCACCTACGCCGGCTGCCGCCTGCTGGAGATCGTCAGCCGCTCGGCCGACCCCAGCGCCGTGCTCGACGCCCTGCCCAACAGCCACAGCACGCCCGAGCTGAACGTGAGCTGCGCCGAGGGCGAGCCGCATCGCCTGGCGGCCCAATTGCAGGCGCTGGCCGGCGATGCCTTCGCGGCCCCTGCGCAGGTCACCACCGTGGACGGCGTGCGCGTCGATTGGCCCGATGGCTTCGGCCTGATCCGGGCCAGCAACACCACCCCGGTGCTGGTGCTGCGCTTCGAGGGCCGCACGCCCGAGGCCTTGGCGCGTATCCAGGCGACCATGATGAACCTGCTGTACCGCGTCAAGCCCGATGCACGGGTGGATGCGGCGGCGCACTGACCCGGGCGGGCGGCCCCAGGGTTCGGGCGGCCCGCGCCTGAGCCGCCCCGGCCGATAATGCGGGGCACACCGCTTTCCGCCGGCATGTTTCACCCGCTTTACAACCTCGCCGCCTGGCTTGCCCAACCCCTGGTGCGGCGCAAGCTGCGTCGGCGCGGGGTGCTCGAGCCGGCCTACCTCGACAGGGTGCCCGAGCGCTTTGGCCACTACGCCGTGCCGCGTCCCGAACCGGCGCCAGGCGAGCCATTGGTCTGGATCCACGCCGTGTCGCTGGGCGAGACGCGTGCCGCGGCCCTGTTGGTCGAGGCGCTGCGCCGCCAGCGCCCGCAGCTGCGCTTGCTGCTGACGCACGGCACGGCCACCGGTCGCGCCCAGGGCATCGCGCTGCTGCGCCCCGGCGACGAGCAGGTCTGGCAGCCCTGGGACACGCGCGGCGCCGTGCGGCGCTTTCTGCGCCATTTCCGGCCCGACGTCGGGGTGCTGATGGAAACCGAGGTCTGGCCGAATCTTGTGCGCCAGAGCGCCGCCCTGGGCGTGCCGCTGGCCTTGGCCAACGCCCGGCTGTCCGAGAAATCGCTGCGCGGCGCGAACCGTCTCGGTGCCGTGATGCATCGCACCTACGCCGCCCTGGCCACCGTCTGGGCGCAGACCGAGGCCGACGCCGAGCGCCTGCGCCAGGCCGGGGCGCGCCAGGTGCAGGTGCTGGGCAACCTCAAGTTCGATGCCCGCCCGGACGTGGCCCTGCTGGCACGCGGCCAAGCCTGGCGCGCGCGCGCGTCGGCGCCGGTGGTCCTGCTGGCCAGCTCGCGCGAGGGCGAGGAGGTGGAATTTCTCAAGCAGGTGCTGGCCGTGCTGCAGGCCTGGGGCGCGCACCCGCCGGCCCCGGTGGACGGCGTGGCGCGGCGGCCGCCGCAATGGCTGATCGTGCCGCGCCACCCCCAGCGCTTCGACGAAGTGGCCCGGCTGGTGCGCGCCAGCGGCCTGAGGCTGGGCCGGCGCAGCCAGTGGGACGCCGCCGGCCCGGCGCCTGACGCCGCGCCGGTCGAGGTCTGGCTGGGCGACAGCCTGGGCGAGATGCCGGCCTACTACGCGCTGGCCGACGTGGCCCTGCTGGGCGGCAGCTTCGAGCCGCTGGGCGGGCAGAACCTGATCGAGGCCGCGGCCTGCGGCTGCCCGGTGGTGATGGGGCCGCACACCTTTAACTTCAGCCAGGCGGCGGAGCTGGCCGAGGCCGCCGGCGCGGCCCAGCGCGTGACCGATCTGGCGGCCGGCATCGACGTGGCGCGCGCGCTGTTGACCGAGCCGGCCGAACTGGCCGCCATGCGCCAGGCCGCGCTGGATTTCGCCGCCGCGCACCGCGGCGCGGCCGAGCGCACGGCCCAGGCGCTGCTGGCCCTGCTGCCAGGCGCCGAATCGGCCAGAACTTGAGCTTTATGAGCTGTATTTAGGATTTATCCGTAAATTAAACTATTGCCTTGAGTCGCCTGTGATGCGACGCAGGAGCAGTAGATGGCCAAGGCGCGTGCTAATTCGTGGGAAGTAACGGACGAGTTCTGGAAGCGAGTGGAGCCCTTGGTGCCGCAGCCAGCACGTGATCCACAGAGGCAGTACAAACGCGCAGTCGGGGCAGGCCGCCCGACGAAGCCGCCACGGCTGGTGTTCGAGGCGATCATGTATGTGCTGCGCACGGGCTGCCAGTGGAAGGCGCTGCCGGCTGAGCG
>Ga0209572_1001632_pt1 | contig 14071 bp, 14 predicted proteins | sample EBPBio232012_DNA_FD_185867 | JGI IMG/M metagenome (GOLD analysis project Ga0209572, IMG submission 185867) | Wastewater treatment Type I Accumulibacter community from EBPR Bioreactor in Madison, WI, USA - Reactor 1_1/23/2012_ DNA (SPAdes)... | ecosystem: Engineered > Bioreactor > EBPR >...
GGCGATGTGCCCAATGTATTACAGGCCGCATTGGACATTGAGCGTTTTGGTGCGGATGGAATTACCGTTCATCCCAGGCCGGATCAACGACATATTCGCTTCAGCGATGTGTATGAATTAAAAAAGAATATCTCAACAGAGTTTAATATTGAAGGTTATCCTAATGATCATTTTATTGAAATGGTTCTGGATGTGAAACCTGCACAAGTGACACTTGTGCCTGACCCGCCTGGTGTGCTTACATCCAATGCCGGGTGGGATGCAATTAAGAACGAAAAGCTTTTGACCGGTTTGATTTGTCTTTTTAAAAAAACCGGTATTCGCACAAGTATTTTTTTAGATGCAAATTCTGACATGGTTAGTGCGGCTGCTCAGACTGGTACGGATAGAATAGAACTTTATACCGAATCTTATGCGGCTCATTACAAACAAGGCAAAGAAGAAAGTATAAAACCATTTATTGATGCTGCACGAAGGGCCAATGAACTTGGCTTGGGCTTGAATGCAGGACATGATTTGTCGCTTGAAAATCTTCGATATTTTGCTCAAAATGTTCCTCAATTGTTGGAGGTTTCTATTGGACATGCATTGATTAGTGATGCGCTTTATTTAGGTCTGGAGAACACAGTCGCCTTATACAAAAGAGAATTGCGATAGGAATGAATCTGTATTTCAAAACACTGGGCGAAGGAAAACCCCTCATCATTCTGCATGGATTATTTGGTAGTGGAGACAATTGGCTCACGCTGGCAAAGCAATGGGCAGAGTCTTACAAGGTCTATCTGGTTGACCAGCGCAATCATGGTCATTCTCCTTTTGCCAATGAAATGAATTATGAGGTGATGAGCGAGGATCTTTATGAGTTCTTTGCCTCTGAAGGCCTGCGCGATGTGTACCTCATGGGGCACTCCATGGGTGGAAAGACGGTGCTGCGCTTTGCACAGAAATATGATTTTCTGATAGAGAAGATGGTGGTGGCCGATATGGGTATTAAACAATACAAACCGCATCACGAGGATATATTTAAGGCTCTGCTAGCAGTTGATGTAGCCAATAGAACATCAAGAAAGGAAGTAGAGGAAGTACTTTCAGCACACATTAAGGATGAAGGAACTAAGCAATTTCTACTGAAAAATCTATATTGGAAGGAGCAAGGGGTCTTGGCTTGGCGATTTAATCTTGACATCCTTTTTACTCAAAGAAATGAAGTGATACAAGCTTTGCCCTCGGAGAGAATAAACGTGGACACACTATTTTTATCGGGCGGAAATAGTGATTACGTGCTTGAGAAAGACAAGGAGTCTATTCGCACATTGGTTCCAAACGCGCATTTCGAAACGATTGAAAATGCCGGTCACTGGCTTCATGCTGAAGCTCCCAAACAATTCATGGACAAGGTGAATCACTTTCTTGATAATTGAGCCTTTGTCTATCACTGATATATTGAATTAGCGTGCGCTCTTCCTAAATTTGCACCTACTCAATCACACAAATTATTATGGCTTCAGATAAGAAAGTTCTCGTACCGGTAGATTTTACTAAGGTGAGTGAAACGGCAATGGAACACGCGCTGGTGGTTGCAAAAACCATTGATGCAGAGATACATGCCATACACATCATTGCTCAAAAAGCACAGATTGCCGAGGCTAAGTTGAAGCTTGAAGCACTTCGTGTCAGAACGCTTGAAGAAACAGGTACTGAAATTCAAACGCTGGTTCGTATAGGTAATATTTTTGAAGATATAGATAAGGCCGCAACAGAGTTGGATGCAAGTCTTATTATCATGGGAACTCATGGATTGCGCGGTATGCAATTTCTTACCGGAGGTCGTGCGCTGCGTATCGTTACCGAAAGTTCCATTCCATTCATTGTGGTGCAGGAGAGAACAATTCGTCCGCATGGTTATCACAAGCTTGTAGTGCCAATGGATTTACACAAAGAGACTAAGCAAAAGCTGAGCCTTGTAGCAGATATGGCCGATTACTTTGGGTCTAAAGTTTTTTTGATTTCTCCGGGAGAAACCGATGAGTTTCTTAAGAATCAATTGGAGAGAAACATCATCTTCTCTAGCGAGTATTTGGAAGGAAAAAATATTCCTTACGAGGTGCAGATTACTGAAAGCAAATCGGACGGATTTGTAAAAGATTTGCTGAAATACAGTGCATCCATCGATGCTGATCTTATCTGCATCATGAACTTCTATGACAATAGTATTATGAGTTTCTTTAGCAGCAATTATGAACAACAGGTTATCACCAACGAAGCACAAATCCCTGTGTTGTGTGTGAATCCTGTGGATACGTATGTAGCGTTTAACGCATAAAGATTTTTCTAAGTATGAAATGAAAGACCTCTTCTATATAGAGGTCTTTTTTTTGTTCTTTTTGCTATCTAACACCTTTTTTTCGAGTTGGAGAGCCGCTTGTCCGATTACTTTAATATTTATAGCGAGATGATCTTTTGTGTTTCTTATTTCCAACGGGACCACGCTTAACTGTTGCATTTCGAGATTGATCTTATTGCCGACCTTAGAATTTTCAATGCCGTTCATCATTGCTTCTGGCAACTTGCTTAGAAGTGAGTCGAATCGGAAAATCAAAACCTGATTGGCCTTTTCTAAGAGATAATCATGCAGCCAATCGTCTGCTGCACTGGCTAATTCGTTCTCAGTGTATAGGTCATAATCAAAATGATCAACTAGAAATGTTTTACCATCTTCTTTAAATCGAGGCCGTCCCTTTAAATACGCACTTCCTCGCACATCACCGCCCAAAGCGAGCTTTACATAGAGAAGACTGTCGCCACCAAGAAAGTCCACTTGGCGAATGCGCAATTCATAGCCCGAGTAATTAAGATCTAGTGTATCGGTTATGGTCTTGGTGAGTTTGCTCAGCTCTTCATATGGAAGTTTGGCGGCAATATTCGCTTGTAATTTATTCTCCCGAGAAGTCAGCTTTTTATATTCTGGAAGTGGTGTTGGTTTTTTAGATAATGACGATGAATCGCCTGCGGTGAGAGAATAATATCCTTGCAATGAGATAACAACCGAAGGGTCTTTGGATGGTTCATTATTCCAACACGCACTCAAATCTTGGCCTTTCATACTCAACCAAAGTGGGGTGCCTTTTTTATTAAGTAAAACGGGTTTTTGAATATCAAACCAAATCTTCTCTATTGCATCGGTCAGTTTTAGAGCTTTGTTGATTTGCGATTCAACTACCTCTTCTATTTTTTCTTGTTCCGTTGCTATTCTGGTTTCAACTTGATTGGTAAGGCTGATAATAATTTTTCCAAGTTCAAGTTGGGGTTCCTGCTCCCATTTAATGCTTTCAAGTGTGGCATCACATTCAATCTTCCATCCTTTCACTATCTCTGGCTTCACTAGCATACTTACCAACGCTTTGGCTTCAACCGGTTTCTTGTTTGTCAATGCTATTCCAAGTCTTCTGGTGGTTGCGGTAGCCGTAATATGAATAGGCACATCTGCATATAGTTTTTGCGAATTCCATTTAAGTTTGATAAGGTCATAAAACTCCACATCCATTTCGAGCATTCCTTTTCCATCGTCAATGGGAATACTTAGATGGATGGGCTTGCTTTCCAGCGTTTCATTTATTTTTTGAGAGATATCCGAAATGGCTATACTTAATGGGAAAACTAACGTACTTAACTCCGCTTGAGGATAGCCTTCGAAAGAAGTAAAAGCAGGAGCTTCAGGCTCAACTCTTACTTTGCTTTGTAAGTAGAGATACACCAATAGTCCGCCAATCAATACAACGAAGAGCGATATGAGTAGAACTTTTCTCATTTAAGGAAGCCAGATAGAGTGCACATTCTACAATAATAACCAAAAAAGCAAAAAGCCTCCGCTCATGCGTGAGCGGAGGCTTTTTAATATTTGTAGAAGAGTACTAGAGCGAGGATATTCCGTCCTTGGCCGATTTAAGTTTATCTAGGTTGTTACGTGCAGCGTCTATTAAGTCTTGTTTGTCCTTCATGTCTTTTTGCAATACTTGCAAATCACTCTTCAGGTTTGAGTTTTTAGAGTCGAACGAATCGCTGTCAGATTGTAATTCATTCAACTTAGCTTCTTGTTTCGATTTTCCTTGTTCAGCTTTTAAAATTGCGTTTTCTGTCTTTGTGAGATTTGAGCTTGCCTTTGTGAGATTGCTCTGAAGTTTTTCTTGCTTAGTGCGCAGTTTACCAAGTTCTTTTATCACCTTTTCCCCTTCTTTGGTGTTGAGAGAGCCGGAGTAGTTGAGTCGGTTGTATTCACCTTCTTTGGTGGTGATTAAGCTCGCCTGTGCATCCACTTCTTTCTGCGCTTGGGTTACGGCATTTTTATTGTTTTGTAATTGGGAGTTGAGGGACTTGATGTCGCCATCTTTTTTATTGGCCTCGCTATTGGCCTCGCGAATATTGTTTTCCGTTTTTTGTTTCGATTTGTTGTTGCTCTCTAGTTTGGAGTTTAGTTTCTCTTGCTTCTTGCGCAATTTTTCCAGGTCGCTCACCTGTCCATCAAAATATTTCTGTTGTTCGGCAATATGCTTGTCGTAATACTTTACATAGAAACTTTTGATTTGTGTAGTTACTGAGGCTTTAATTTTAGAAGATAACTCCGGATTGTTTTCAGAAGTAACATAAACGCCTTTCTGTTCTGCCGCAACTATTAGGCGGGTGTAATCACCATCACGCTCGGTTTTGTAATGAAAGGTCATTGAGTCTGTCGACCATTGAGGAATTACCATTCTTTGTGTAGAAAGAAAGCCGTTGTTCTTTTTCCCTTCAATTGTAAAATTGGATTCCAAATAGTTTTTCCAGTCTTTGGTATATTCATCGGTGTCGGCATTTATCTTAACGGTAGTTGCATTTGCCGTGGCTGTTCCAATGTTGTACTGGTGTTGCTCATAGGTCAGGGATGGACTGGTCATCAACCTCTCTGTTTGTTTATCGAGTCGTTGGGCTGATAATAAAGTGGGGATGCAAAGTGCCGCAATGAGAAGTAAGTTTTTCATATTACTCGTGTTTAAGTTTTAAATATTGTTTTTCTTTAAGTGCTACAAATAAAGGAATAAGCGCAATAGATACATAAAAAAAGCCTCATCACAATGAGGCTTTAAACGTTGTGCACCCACCTGGGCTCGAACCAGGGACCCTCTGATTATGAGTCAGATGCTCTAACCGGCTGAGCTATGGGTGCCTTTTTTAAATAGGGGGGCAAAAATATGCGGGTGTTCCCTTTTTGCCAAATGAGAGTTTGTTTTTTAAGAATGGGGTATTGGGTTTTTGGTTTTGGGGTGTGGAAGATTTGATGGTCATTTTTTGTTGGCTACAAGCCAACGGGATGAGAGCAGCGGGCTATCAAGCCCGATTCATTTGGGGGCATTCACATTTTACTTTGTTTGCAGCTACTGCACTGGCCTCAGGACATTTGGTCAAGACTGTTTAATCAAGCTCCTGATTCTTACGATGGCACTTTTCTTCGGGTCTGAACCTTTGAAGATTTGATCATAACACATATATTCAATAGTGATTCTGTCGTTCAAAAAGAACATAAGATAGGGCGACTTTTCATCCATACAAAATTTGGAGTCATTCGAAATAAGCTCTTGAGCGTTTCTCGGTAGAAACACAACATTTGGCTCATTTAAATGATTAAACTTTTTCTTGATTTCATTAGCTACAATTATGCGCTGGTACTGTGTAATCATAAAGGTATCGTAAAGTATATATACCTTTTTGCCTTTGGTACTTCCTTTCTTAAAAACCTCGTTCAACTCTAAAATACAGGCAGAACAAACCAAATCTTTTATAACAATAATGGTACAAGCATCTTTTATTGTAACAGATTGACCAACCTCGTCCTCGACCAATATTCTTCTCTGGGAAAAGGTGGTTGAACTGGTTGCAGCCATCACAATTAAAAGAAAAAAATACTTCATTTAACTCGTTGGTTAGAATAGTGAAAAAAATACAGTTCTAAGTAAACATAATCTTTGCTAATCGGTGGCTCTTCTGATTTATCCCATGGCAATAAACCGTTGTCCAAACGAACTTCTACCATTAAGTCTTTAGCCATATTCCAAGTGCCAGAACCTAAATAAAAAGGATAATACTCATCCTTGCCTAATACCTTACCTGTGACTGGGTATATAACAGGTTCTCCTATTAAGTGTATCCTGCCGTGAAGGTCAATTTGAAAAGTTTGTTGATATACCTCTTCAAAGCCCTTTGTCCAAGAACATATAAGCGTGGAATCATTTATGAATGAAACATCTGTAGTCTTACTTACACCTCGAGAAAAGGCTTCTCTTCCAGCCGCCAAATAGTCCATTTTAGTGAGAAAAGAAAAGGACGAATCCGCTTTAGCCATAGTATCAATAGAACTCCAATAAGGTGGGTTATAGTATAAACTGTCAATATAATTCAAACGGTGATCATAGACATATAAAACAGGCTCAGAAACCATTGGCCATACAAAAAACTTATCATTGAAGGCAATTAAATTGTTTCGTGACGTGTGCACCAATCCTATATAACCCGTATTGGGATCAACTCGCTTTTCTAACACTTGTTTCTCATTCCATAATTCCAAGTAGGCTTCCATATTCTTATGCTTTGTAGCCCATAGTTGGCCAGAATTGTAATACTTACCAAAGCACAATCCGTTCTTAGTAAAAAAAACCCTTGACGACTCCTTGTCCCGAGTTAATTTAGACCGTGATTTAATTGCATTAAAGTCTTTGTTCAGGCAGTAAAGCCAATCCTGAACCAAAAGCCATGGGTTATTATCTAAATCCCAGAAAACATCAACATAGGGGTATCGTGGGTCAATCTTATCTGATTTTTTGTATTCAATAGTTCGCTGTGTAGTCTTATAAGTATGGGTATCAATTTCATGAAAATAGATTTCATACTTAGCGTGATTTATTCCAGTAAATATTAAACATCGCTGACCGTCATTTGAAATTGAAGGATTAAAATTACGGGTAACTGTCACTCTTTGTATAGGGGCTTGAATTACGAATGCAGAATCAAGATTAAATCTATCTGTCGACTGTCCCAAAATGATTAGATTGTATAGCATTATTATGCAAGTAAACAAAGACTGCCGGAAACGATTTTCCGACAGTCTAGTTCTTTGAGAATTACCCGCCAATTTATACATCAGTTCTGTCCACTATTATTTCTACTCCTGTGAGTGAAGTTGTCCATGTAACGGTATATACTCTTTCAAAACTTTCTCCAGAAACGCGCACTCTTTGCTGACTCGATCCATTTGCTTGCCCATTATCAATAGCTTCTTCGGCTAAATCGTAAAGAGCCAAACCCCATGTTGCATCGTTCGGATCAAGAACATAGCCTTGGTTAATTGGCCTGCATCTTCTTAAACCAAAACCTGAGCAATCCAATGTAATTCCAAGCATCGTAGTATTACCGACTTGATACTGATCCGTTGACTGATTAACATTGCTGTATAATGGAAACCAGCCACTTCTATTTACCTGAATAATAGGCCATGCAAATAAATTCAGACTTAAAGCAGTCATTGTAAAAGCTAATGTAATTATTCTTTTCATAATGATAAATTTTAATTTGCCCTACTTCTATATGTTTTAAAAGGAGTGTTCGGGTCATATTTTTCTCCTTTGCAATTCTTTATAAAACAGAATGGTATTCTTGCTTCATCAGAAGCATTTGCCAATTTATATATCAGTTCTATCCTCAATAATTCGCACACCACTCAGTGAAGTCGTCCATGTAACTGTATATACTCTTTCAAAGCTTTCTCCAGAAACGCGCACTCTTTGTTGACTTGATCCGTTTGCTTGCCCAATATCAATTGCGTCTTCCGCTATATCATACAGAGCTAAGCCCCATATTTCATCATTGCTATCAATGATGTTTCCTTGATTAATTGGTCTACATCTTCTTAGACCAAAACCAGAACAATTCAAAACGATACCCAACTTATAAGTATTCCCCTCTAGATATAGGTACGTATCTTGGTTGACATTGCTATATAGTGGAAACCAACCAGATCTTTGAACATCTATAATAGGCCAAGCGAAAGCATTTAAACCAATCCCAATTGACAATACCAATAGCGAAATAATTCTTTTCATTTGATTTAATTTTTAATCCCTTCCTACTCTGTTGATGGCTTTTCGGTACCGCCCCGATTTTCTCTTAATCGCGCGAACTTTGGAAAATCTGTTCAAACACTTTTTATAAAATGCTTGCATGGCACAATGGTGAAAAGAATTTTCCACCCCCACAACCAAAAACCAAAAAGTGGTAAGAAAACCATATAAAAGTTGCAGAAAACGGGTAGTTTGTTGCAAAGAGGAAATTAGCCAATTTGACAATTAGCCAATGAGAGGATATGCCAATATGAGAATTAGCCAATGTGCGAATGTGATAATGCCGTTGATACAGTGTTTTTGGGATTGGCTAAAGGCCAAGAGCTAACTGCTAAGGCCTGCAATTATTAAATACTCAAAGCACCTTCCATCTGCCCAGCAAATCCTTCTCGAAGTGTCGGCTTACTTCTATCACCCTCTTGTTGTTGAGTTCTAAGGTTTTGCTGCGCTTCATAATTCGCTTTATATATTGTTGGTTGACGAGTTGGGTTTGGTTCACCCTCATAAAACCATAAGGACTCAGCAGCTTATCGCACTCCTTCATGCTGCGGGTAGAAATGTGTTGCTCGTCACCCACAAAAAAGGTTGTAAACGCGCCTGACGATTCGCACATGATTATATCACCAATAGTAACCAACTCTTGGCCCGTGGTGGTGGTAATAATTATGCGTTCCTCCAGCGGATTGTGGCGGGTAGTATTATTGAGAAGCACTTCGGTAGAACCGGGCAGTGTTTTGGTCTGCTTGCGGTGGCGGAAACGCTCTATGGCAATAGCAAATTGCTCCGGGCTAAAGGGTTTTAGTAGGTAATCAGACGCTGCAAGCTCAAAGGCACGCTGGGCATACTGGTCAAACCCGGTGATAAAAATGACTTCAAAATCTATGGCAGGAAGGGTGCGCAGCACATCAAAGCCTGTCATATCGCCCAAGTCTATATCCAGAAAAACCAAATCGGGTTTGATGCTTTCTAAGGCACTTAGTAAATCTGCTGCATTATGGCATTGTGCTTCCAATACCAAATCGGGATGAAGCGCAATGGATTCTTTCAGGAGTTCGCGAGCAGAGTGTTCATCGTCTGCAAGGATTGCTCGGTATAGCGTCATAGTATCACGAAAAAAGTTCTGGTACAATTATACAACATCCCGCACTATTACCGCCCAACCATGGATAGACCCTACCTACACTTTTACTATAATTCGTACTGTACAATCTTCATACCCGATATTTATTTCATTTGTTAAAACCTAAAAAGTGGTTGTTTTTGGGCAAAAAGTGGTAGAATTTAACAAAAAAGCAGCATATTTAATTTTCACGCGCAGGTGTTCATTTTTTAATTCTTGTTGGTTTCATAGTCTTTCGCACCTTTGAGGGGAAGCAAATATTAACATCAGATAATATGCAATAACAAGCCATACAGAAGCATATAAACCAACAGAAAGCAGTTTTCTTTAGAGAGTACTCCTTATATATAGGTATAGCATGGTTGCAGGTCTTAAGCAGAGAGTCAGAGCAATAAAAAGGCATTGTTATACTATTATATATATGCTACTTCTATAAACCAATGATGAAGCATCAAGGAAATGGTTCTATCTATATGAATATTAATAGAGCGGTAATAGATGTGCATATAATAAATAAGAATGAGTGGTACAGGACAAGGTCAAAAGAACTACTAAGACCATCTACGGAAGGTGGATTTCAAAAGCAGATGCAGGGGAATTGAAGACAACAATGGGAGCATTTTATTTAAAGAGAGCGACTTCTTTCTTAAAGTGAGGAACTTCTTGTTTAAAACATACGACTTCTTGTTTAAAGTGAACAGGTTTTTGTTTAAAGTGAGTATTACTGTTTTAAACAAGTAACTTCTTGTTTAAAGCAAGGGGCTTTTTGTTTAAAGCAAAGGACTTCTTGTTTAAAGTGAGCAGGTTTTTGTTTAAAGAGAGCGACTTCTTTCTTAAAACAAGGAACTTTTTGTTTAAAGTGAAGGGCTTTTAAACAAAAACTTGGAGTTTTTAAGAAAGAACAAGTGTCACTTTGGGTAATATTGCGTCAGAAGTACGCTATAATTTATTCAATATATCTAAAAATTGTGTTTTTCAATAGTATAAATAAAATGATTTCTATCTAAGAATAATATGGTTTTATATATGAATTTATACTATTGGTCGAAAAGTTCAATTTAATTTGAAACTATTTTAGAACGGGTGGCGTTCAAACTACCATCAGCGGCAAAGCGATAACAACAAAACGCAATGCTTCTGAACCAACTGTCAGGTATGACACTGGGTAGTTTATGAGTCAACAGATTGTGGCATTTACTGCTGCTATCCGGCCCGAAAGAACAAGTAACAATAGTTCCACGAGTAGAACCCCCCCCCTTTCGGTGAGCGTCAGAGAATAGCGTATTATAAATGGCTAAATAATCGTCTTGATTTCGGACTAATTTATACGTAACCCATAAATAAATAAAACGCGATGAGAAGAATATCACGCTTTTTTATGAGTTTATTGCCCGAGGCTTTGGTCAACTTTGGGCGCGGTGTGGAAACCAAAATGTCGCAAGAAACGGGCATTTTTTCAAACCCCACACCACCTATCAGTACCTTAAGCGCTACGCGAGAGGCATTGGAAGTGGCTATAGACCATGCAAAAGACGGGGGTCTTGTGCAACGCCAAGACCGCGATGCGCTGGAGGTGGTCTATAAGCAACAGCTCTTGCAATTGGCCGACTATGTTGCGCTGCAGGTCTCTAACGATCCTGCATTGATGGAACGTTCCGGCTACACTCTTACCAAAGTGAGAGAGGAGATAGGTCCTATGCCTGCGGTTTCAAACCTAAGCGTAACCTATCCTGCCTTTAGCGGTGAGATGGACCTGAAATGGAGCCGTATTTATGGAGCTCAGTCCTATACCGTGCAACATAAAGAGTATGGCACTGCTGACTGGGCCACTACCAATTCTACTCGTGGTAAGACTACTATTTCTTTTTTGGAACCACAAAAGAAATACGTCTTTAGAGTAGCTGCTATCGGCTCAAAGGGTCAAGGCCCATGGTCGCAAGACTTTGTTGCCATAGCCATCTAAACTAACGAGCGTTACTTTCGCTCTATAATGAAAACCCCGCCAAAGTGTCCCCCGGCACTTGGCGGGTTTTTCTTTTTGGAAGAATGAATTATGAATTGTCTCTTTGCAAATCCTCTGTGACCTTGGCGACTTTGCGGTTAACATTATTCACCACAGAGAACACAAAGACTAATATTGAAACGATCCAACAGAGCTAAAGGCTGTTATAGATTTTATTCAAACCTATGAAGCAGAGGAAGGAATACTTTTACTTCTCTGCCGGTGTATTCTCCCTCAGGAGAGTAGTTGTTTTGGTAGGTATATCCGGCTTTTTTCTTTTCTATTTTTTCTATGGCGTGCAGTTGGTCTTGTACAATCTGAGTTCCGTAGGAAGATTTCTTTCCTTCAATCAACTGTTGTTTCTTGTCACCGGAGGGCAAGCGACCGTTGTCTTTTACCTCCAGTAAAAGATGTTTTTCATCGGTATGTATCTTGATGGAGATAAGCCCGTTGTTTTCTATCTTTTCAAATCCATGCCAGATACTGTTTTCTATAAAAGGCTGTATAAGGAGCATGGGAATCAAAATGTTCTCCGCATCTAAGCCTTCATCTACTTGCAGCTGATAAGAAAATTTGTTTTTGGAGCGCAGTATTTCCAAATCCAAATAGGCCTTGAGCAAGTTGATTTCCTCATCCAGCGGGATGCGCTGTTCAAATGAGTTCTCCAAAATTCTTCGTGTAAGAAAAGCGAATTTGTTAAGGTAATCGCCCGCCTCTTTTGTCCGGTCTGTTTTGAGGCAGTGGTAGATGGAGTTGAGGCAGTTAAAAATGAAGTGAGGATTCATTTGAGCGCGAAGAGCACGCATTTCAAGCTCTGCATGTTGTTTGCGAATTTGAGACTCTCTGTTTTGACGGTAAAAGATGAAGATGACAAAAGCAAAAGTCAGCGAAAAGGGGATAAGGGAAAAAAGAGCTACTTGAGTAATGACTTGACTATCGCTGTTGGTTTGAAGCAGACACACGATGAACCCTTTCCCAATCTCAGTAATACCCATAAAAAAAACCTAATCAATGTGCAATACACCTATACCGTTCCAAATATATGCTGTTCTGTAGGGGTTAGGTGTTTAGCATTGGGCTATAGGTTGTGCCGTTGTTTCTTATCATTACAAAGCCAATGCTAAAAAGGGTAGACTTTATAACAAAAAATATACTGTGCAAAAACCAGATTTGGCTCCTGAAACTTGCTGTCATAAATGAAAAGATGAAACTACAGCACATGAAATAAGCAAATATGCCAATAAGAATCCAAAAATCGGATTGCCTGAAAACAGGCTCATCTCTTTTGGTAAGTTGTAACAATTGGTAAGCGGCAAGCACTACCAGCATCAAGGAGGATGCCGCATCATTGAATCCATTGGCTATTGGTTTTTCGGAAAGCAGCAACACTTTGCCATAACTGATGAGCCACATGATGATGGCGGTAGGATAGAGAAAATTACTGATTTTTTTTAAAAACTCGGATGGAACAATTTCTTTGATGATATAGATATAGACCAGTATTTCGCTCAATACATAAATGCCCAAAATATGGTCGCTCCATGACCAAATCGCAGGAAATAGTATTTTCATATCCGCAAGAAATCCCCATAACACAAGAAAAAATAGCACCCGATAGGGTTTAGTTAGATATTTCCAATTATAAAGGGCTATCCCAGCGGTGATTAAAACAAATGACTCGCTAATTAAGGTAGAGTCTTTAAGTCGTTCAAGGGTCAGTGCGATCCAAATAAAATGGGGTACTTCCATTGCTAAATTTTAGAATGTTCTTTCCTTGGGCATTTATAGGAACAAAAATGACTTTTATTTTGTTGGTTTCATCCGCATCAAACCCAAAGAAATAACGGACACCGGCAATCTCGTTGCTCTGTGCAATAAAGTCTGCAAGATCTTTATTGGGGTAATTCTGTATATATCCTAGTTTGGATGTGTTATATGGGTTGTTGCTTCCACTTGGAAAAAGTGTTAAAAAGGCCCCGCAGAAGTTTGAAACATCTGATTTTGAGATATTAGAATCTGAATTCTGAATGCCCGACTGGCTGCAAAAAAAACTCTCCACGCCTTTCGCGCTAATGCTTCCTGAATAGTTAAAGTGATCAGTAGTAATAGCTAGTGTATTTGCAATTGGTGCGTTTGGCAATGATGCCGGGTTTACGGCTGTTGGTTCCGGCTCCAACGCAATAAAAAGTTTTGCCGTTATTGCACCTTCTGCTTTGCGGTAGCAAAACCAAAATAGAAGGTCTTTTGTCTCATTCGCGGTGAATTTGTCAAAGACGGTTTTAGTAAACGTTCCTCCCAAGCCCATGGTTTGGGAGATACTACTTAATGTAGGATGTAGGACAAAATCGGTGATTAAAGCAAGTGCTTTTGTAGGACTAATGCGGTGGCTCATTGAAAAATTTTCTTATTTATTTAATTCAGCAAAATTCTGTGATGCGCTACGATAATAGCGCATCACAAGAATCTTCTTGGTATAAGAAATAATTTGGTCCTCAAAGTTTCTGTTGTGTGTATTGATAAGCTTGGCTATTAGCTGATATTACTTCTGTATCTTATTCTTTAAACTACAACTAAACTCCGAGATGTCATCGAGAGAGTTTTGGTTTGTCAATGCCGATGACGGTTTGTGATGTCGTATTCATTTCGCATGATATAATTCTCTAAAGAACTGTGCCTTTACCTCATGCCTTGGTGGAAACGTTCGCAAAGGATGAAAAACTCCAATACAAATGCAAGCGATTTGGAGAAACCGGTCGTTTTTAAGGAGAAACCGGTCGTTTTTAAGGAGAATTTGGTAAAACAGAA
>Ga0209572_1001633_pt1 | contig 14065 bp, 1 predicted proteins | sample EBPBio232012_DNA_FD_185867 | JGI IMG/M metagenome (GOLD analysis project Ga0209572, IMG submission 185867) | Wastewater treatment Type I Accumulibacter community from EBPR Bioreactor in Madison, WI, USA - Reactor 1_1/23/2012_ DNA (SPAdes)... | ecosystem: Engineered > Bioreactor > EBPR >...
AAGATTCCTAACAATTGCGTCATATTAAATTTATTTGCTGGTTGAATAGTCTCTTGCGATGCTCCTGTTGGAACTCCTGCAATTACTCTTGTAACTCTAAATTTATATGCCGTAACATTAGCAACTGACGTTGCATTTATCCATTGATTCATGGCTGTTAGTGTACTTCCACATTGTGTTCCTATTGTTGAAACAGGATTTGGTGTGTTTAAGTAACATGCAGGTCCATAGAAAGACTGCCAAACATTATTGTACATAACAGTTACCTCAAACATATATCTTGAGTTGTAAGTTGTACCTGGAACGTTTGATAATGAAATATTATTTGTTGGTCTATCGATAATAATTGGTGCAGCTAAAGGTGCATTAGTATTCATATCCACTTTCGTGATTTTGAATCGATATCCTTGAGCTTGATTAGACCAAGTAGCAGTTACCGTAGAGTACCAACCTGCTAAAGTAGTTCCGCAAGTAGCTGGTGCTATTGTTGAACAATTTGTATTAACTAATAAAGCCACACTTGTACCACTTGTTGGCACTAATGGACAACTTGGTGTTACATCAACTCTAGTTAAACTTGTAACAACAACAGATTGACCAGTTGTAGTCAAGAACACTTCAAATGTACCCACACCAGAAGTATTAGCAACAACGTTAGCTGGTGTTTGTGCAACACCTCCTAAAGTATATGCAACTGTTGAAGTACTATTAGGTACTAATCCAGAAATTGTTAAAGTAGCATTTGTATTTAAACAAGCTGTAGTTGTAGAAATTGAACCATATGTTACTGAGTTAACTGCAACTGTTACTACATTACTTGTTGCAGAAGAACAAACTCCACTAGTTACAACAGCTTGATAATATGTAGTAGCTGATAAGTTACCTGTATTAAGTGAAGCTGATGTGGCGCCTGATATATTAGTCCAAGTTGTTCCGTTAGCAGATTGTTGCCATTGGATTGAACCAACATTACCAGTTAAAGAAAGTGATGTTCCGCTTCCTGCACATAAAACAGTAGCATTTGCACTAGCTGTACCAGCAACTGAAACTGGAGAAACAGTCAAATCAACTGTAGCCGTTGAAAAACAACTTGTTGATGTGTTAGTAGCTACTACACTATATGTTCTATCTGATGTTGGTCTAGCATAAACTGAAGCTGAATTACCTCCTGTATATGGAGTTGACATCAAAGCATCTGTATATAACTCTGTGGTTGGTGACCAAGCATATTGAAGTACAGCTGATTTTGTTAAAACAATGTTTGGTCTAGAAGTACCAGAACCAGTAGGTGTAGCAGCTGATAATACTGTAGCAGCACTAGCACTATCAACTCTGTACCAATTTGATGAAACAAAACCTAAAGTAGAATTAGTAGATTGTACAAAATCTGTTGAAGTACCTGAATTTGCATTACTATATGAAGTTTGAATTACCACATTGCTAGTTCCATCCCATGTAAAATTAGAGTTAAATGGAATAGAAACGTTCGTTGGTAATCCTGTAGTTGGAATAGTTAAATTTGCAGCTGTTCTTACTGTGGTTAAACCTCCAATAAATGCTGTAGATGTAAGAACTGTATTAGTTGTATGACCCATTGCTACACTATATGAATTTAAAGTTCCTGTAAAACTTGTTCCCACGGCGGTTACATTCATTGCAATCGCTGAAATTTGATCACCTGGATTAAATCCTAATGCAGTAAGTTCACTAGCTCTAATTAACATTTGATGTTTAGCTCCTCCATAATAATTTGAGAATGGAGCTGGATAAGCCGTAGTAGCATTAACAGTAGTTCCTGTACCTAAAACTAAATTAGCAGGAACAGAAGCAGATGCTGTCAACAAAACAGGACTTTCGTTAACACATACAACATTATTAGAAGCAACTATAGTATTTACTGGTAATGGATTAACAGTTACATTATAAGTAGCTGTATTCACACACCCAGTTGAGTTGCTTGCTGTTAAAATATAAGTCGTAGTAGTTGTTGGATTAAATGTATATCCAACATTCTCATTTCCACTTACTCCTGTACTTGGTGACCAAACATAAGAATCATAATCACCTACAACAGATGTTACATTGACTACACTTGAATTACCATTACATAAAGTAGCAGAAGTTGCACTTAATGTTAAAGCTGGTGGCGGTGTAACTGTAGCAACAACAGCAGTTCTTGCTGAACTACAACCAGTTGAAATATCCAAATTGTAAAAGAAATAATATGAAGTACTTGTCCCTGATATATATCCACCAGTCACTGAAGAATTAGTAGAGGTGTAAGGAAATGTGTTACCTGAAGAATCTCTTAACAAACCTGTAATGCCTGTGTAAGCTTTTAATAACAATCTATAACCTGTACCTACTGGAACTGTAAAATTCAAAGGTAAAGTAACTGGTGTAGTCAAACCAGTACCTGTAACAGGTATTGCTGAAGTAGAAGCTAATTCAGTACCAGAAGAATCATATAATGCAACTGTCATAGTTCCAGTACCTGTAGGATAAACAATAGCACTATTCAAATTTAATTGCGATGTGGCATTGAAAACGATACCTGTAGCAGTTCCAACATAAGACCCACTTGCACCTGTTGTTGAAGGTTTACCCCCACTTTCTGAACTACCACCAAGATTAGCACCTACATAATAAGTTGTAGTAGTAGAAATTGACGGAGTAGTAAAGCTTGAACCTGAAAATAATGAAGAACCTCCAGTAGCATTAGCATACCAATTTAAAGATGCTCCAGATGATGGAGTAGCACCTAAAACTACAGTACCTATACCACAACGCTCTCCAGGAGTAGTTGAATCTACAGATGGAGCATTAACTCCAATATTTATAATATTTGTATCTTCGAATAAACCACTATCAGCACAAGTTACTCTGCAGAAATAAGTTTCTGGAGAAGATAAAACTGGTGTTGTAAAAGTAGTATTTATAGCTCCTGAAATAGCACCTGCAGAGTTATACCATTGGAATGAAATTCCTGTAACTCCGGTTGTAAATCCTGATACTGATAAATTTGCTGTACCTGAATAACAAACATTAGCAACAGAAGATACTGCTGTACCTGCAGTTGGCGTGCCTGTACAAGCTGGAGCTGGTAAAATATTGATAATATAATCTTCTGTTTCCCCCCAAGTATATGTACCACAACCAATTGGTGTTGTAGTAGCTGTACCTGATTCATTCAATAAAACCCTCATTCTTGTGTTTCCTAAAGAAGCAGTTAAAGGAACTGTTATAGAAGAACTAAAAACTACTCCATTTGCTGGAGCTGTTGCTGGTCCATCTACTCCTCCAGTGTGATTATATGCCTCACCTGCATCTGAGAAATCTCCATCTTTATTCCAGTCGATAAAAATTTTAGTCCAACTCACCCAATAACCATTCATACTAGATTGTTTTACCTCAATAGGATATGTTGTTAACTGAACAAAATCTTGAACAGGTAATGATGTAAAGTCTGTATAAGTTGCAATAGAAGCTGGGTTATTAATAAATACAGTTGGAGCAACAGCTGGATTCACAAGTGAACCAAAAGTTACTTGAGCCACATCTACATCTGAAGTACTTGTAGCATTTGAAGTACAATAATTATTAATTGTTAATTGTGCTCCAGTAGAAGTTCTAGAACATCCTCCTGGGTTTAATACAACTCTATAAAAATTAGCTGTACTAGCAGCTGTTGATGAAGTTGTAATTACAGAAAGTGTACTTGATGTAGCACCTGAGTAAGTAACATTAGCTGGAGTTCCATCCACAACATCAGAATAAGTTCCTCCTAAAGTTGTAGCTCTTTGCCATTGATATGTTAATGGTAATGCTGCAGTCGCTGCAACACTAAAAGTAGCCGTAGCACCTGCTAAAACCGTTGCTGCTGTTGGAGCAGTAGTCACTAAAGGATTATTTATGATAAGCTCAGCTCCTACTGAATTTGTATCTGAACATGGAGTTGATGCTAAAACTACAACTCTATAATAATGAGGTCCAGCAACTGGAGTTGCAACTGTTGTTGTAACAATTAATGAATCAGTATTAGAACCAATATATGAAGCTCCTGTAGGAGTTCCTGCTACAACATCGTTGTAAGTTATACCATCAGATGAATATTGCCATTTGTAACCTGTAAATGATCCTGAAGCTGCTGTTGTAAACGTAGCAGTTCCTCCAGAATAACATACTGTTTGGCTACTTGGATTGGTATCAATTAACGGAGCTGTATTAACATTTAATGTCACTGTAACCGATGTTGGATCGTTTGCAGGACCATTAATTACAACATAATAATTTGTTCCCGAATTAGCAACAGTTCTATTTGTAATTGTTAAAGTTGCTGTATGAGCACCTGAATAGTCTCCTCCATCAACAATAGCTTCTCCACCTAAACCTGTATCTTCATACCACTGGTAAGAATATATTGGACTTGGTAATGCACTTAAATCTTCTGCAACAACTGTTCCTGAAGCTACAACTGTAAAAGTAGCAGTTCCTGAACCACATAAATTACTGTTAGTTGGTTGTGTTGCAATACCTGTATTTCCTACATTTAATAAAACTGAATTTGAAACTAATGGATCACATGGAGAAGTTCCTGTGATTACACATTGGTATAAATTACCATTCATAGTATCTGCACCATTAGTTATAGATAAACTATTTGATGTTGCTCCACTATAAATTCCGCCATCTGTTATTGGACTGAAACTTGTTCCTCCATCTGTAGATTCTTCCCATTGGTAAGAAATTCCTGTTCCTGAAGCAACTAAACTAAATGTTGCACTGAACAATCCACCAGATGAAACAACCGTTTGATCAATTGGTTGAGTAGAAATAGCCACTGGCTCTCTAACGTCAACTGCATAATAAACTGTCGTTGGACAACCGCCGTCTGTTACTGTATAAGTAGCAGTAACTGTTCCAGCTGAAGTACCTGTAAGTTCTCCACTAGTACTAATAGTTGCTGTACCTGTACCATTAACAACTCCCCATACTCCTAGAGCAGTAGCATTTGTTAAAGACAATGTGTTTGGCATACATAATGCTGTAGCACTACCTGTAGCAATAATTGGATCAACTGTAGGGTTTGGATTTACAACTAATGCAGTTGCATTTGTTCCTGAAGTAAACGCATTATAAACTACAAAAGTTCCAGCAGTACTCGAACCTGTTAAAGATACCGTAATTGTAGTGTCATTAACAACTGTAAATGGTGTTGAAACTCCATTTAAATGAACAGCTGTAGCGTTTGTAAAATTAGAACCTGTTAAAGTTACAACAGTTGTTGCTAAATCAGCAGAACAAATAGTTGTTGGTGTAAAACTCGAAACCACAATTGGTGGAGGAGTTAATGTCCATGCAAAAGTAAAAGTTCCTGAATTTGCTGCCCAACCATCTTGAATCCAATAAGCTGTTTGAGAAACACCTGTATTGTTAACCCATACTTCATTTTGAATATCTGTATCTCTACAAATAACAACTGTTGGCGCACCACAAGTTCCATAAACTAAAGTGTGAACAGAGTCATAATTATTTTCTGTTTGTCCTATTGTTAAAGTAAATCCAGCAGGAACTGTAATTGAATAATATAAGTCTGGTGCAGTACCACTTGAATTACAAGTTGAAGAAAAATTATTAGTAGCACCTACAGTTGTTCCACTATAAGGACTTGTTAATGCATCTAAGCTTATTGCACTTGAACAAACATCACCAAATATAAACATGAATGGTGATGAGGTAGACCAACTGCTATAGTCAGTTCCTAAAGCACATTCAGAACGTACATGTAAATAATAATTTACTGAAGGAGTGATTGCAACTCCTGTAGCAGAAGTTGAAGTTGTTATTGTTCCTGATGTTGGAGGAGTTGCTGAAGTAGTTACTGCATATTCATATTGAACTGGAGCATTACCACTTGCTGATGGCGTCCAACTTACATCAACTGAAGAAACTGTTAAATTATTTGCAGTAAGTCCAATAGGGCCATAACAAGTTGGAGAAGCTTTTATTGAGACATTATCTAAATAAGAGTTGTAACCAGCATTACCTTGAAATAAGAATCCTACATATAAGCTAGCTTGGTTACCAGCACCTGAAGGCAAAGTAATTACATATTTAGTCCATCCAGCTGTTGCACTATATCTTCTTATTTGAGTTCCAACTGATGTCCATGTTGTTCCATCAGTTGACCATTGAGGCGTAATACCTTCTGTTAAATATAAGGTTGCTCCACCATCAGTACTATGGTACCAATAAAATTCTACATCAACACTAGGAATTCCTGTTGAAGAAATAACTGGTGTTACTAAACGTGTTTGAGTAGAATTACTAAAAGAGTTATAATATACCATATGCGTTCCTTCTTGAGGACTTGCGGTTGGAGATGTTGCTGAAGTAACAAAAGTTAATGGTAATGAACCACTAACATTTTGTTGAGACCAACAAACTGGAATTGCGGAAGCATTAAAACCTTGAGTTAAAGGTAAAATAGCAACATCGCATAACGTTGTAAATGAGAATGCACTTGTCCAAGCAGACTTATTTGTACCATCACAATTTGATCGTACCCAAACATAATAAGGAGTAGCTGAAGTTAAACCCGTTAAGTTAGTTGTTAAGACACCTGCACCAACACTTCCACTAGGCGTTGTTAAATCATTTGGAGCGGCATTAGAAGTTGAGTAATAAAACTCATAACCACTCCCAGCAGCAGGAACTGAAGCTACCCAAGTAATAGTACTTGAATTTGTCGTAATTGCTGAAGCAGATATTGCACCTGGTGATTGAGGACATAAAGATAATATACCATCAAACTCATCTGCACCGATATCTGGAATACTTCCACCACCATTTACAGAACCTGTAGGTCCTGGACGAGCATCACCGTCATAATCAATATTAATTCCTGAAATAGCTACAGTAGCTCCTGCAGATTCCAAAACAGAAGTACTTCCAGCAGGAATGTGTAAATCAGTTGCTGATGCAAAAGATGGATTTACTGAAAAACTATTAGCGTCTTTAGCCGTAGCCGTTTGCCATGCTCCAAGATTAGTTCTATTAGCGGCACTGTAAAAACCAACATGACCGCCAGGAACAAAATAATTATTATTATTAACAGTTCCACCTGAAATATTTAAGGTCCCAGCTGTGTAAAAACCATAAGCTACAGTACTTGTAGCATTATTAATAAGAATATTATTTAAAAACTTATCAAATCTTACTCCAGCAACTGAAGCATTAACACAAAAAGAAGAAAAGTTAACTCCACTTCCCAATTGAGTGTTCATTACAATGGAATTGTTTACAAAATTAACTCCAGTAGCTCCTGCTGTAAAAAACACACCAGTTGGAATAAATGTACTTGTTGTTGAAGTTTGATAAACAACCATTTTACAATCTCTAATAAAATTATTAGCAATTGTTGACAAAGTATTATTAGTTGAACCTGTAATAAGAATTCCATGAGCACCCCAACCACCAGTTGAAGGCTGATTAATGTCATGTATGTTGTTTCTTAAAATAGATATACCATAATTTGATGAACCTACTTCAATACCAGCTATTGATGCTGAATATCCAGTAGTACCATAATCCCCTACTCTAATATCATTTCCTTGAATTAATGCTCCACCAGTAGTAACTGCTGAAAATGAAACAAGTATACCTCTGTTACCAATATTATCTGCAGAAACAGAACTACCAATAACATTATTTCTAATAATTAATCCAGTATTTGGATAAGTAGCACTTGCACCATTGGCATAAACTCCATGATAAGCGCGTGTAATAAGATTATTTTCAATAATAGTATTTAAACTACTATATGCTCCTGTAGCAATAGCTGAAGCATTTGACATATTAATACCATAACTAGTTGTTGTAGAAGTAGCAGAATTTCTACCTCCAACAACAATACAGTTTTTAACAGTATTGTTATCAGCACCATCAGTGCCTGTTGTACTATTGGAAGCCAAACGAATAGCTGCGGTACCTGTTGAAGCATTTGTTGCAACAATAATACTAAGATTCCTTGAACCCGGTGTAGCTAAATCATCACCATCAATAGTAACATTATCAGCACCAGATAATTCAATTACACCTCTACTCGCTGTTGGTGCAGCTGCTGAATTAATTGTAGCATTTCCACTTGCTGTTAACAAAATTGAAGTATAACTCGATGGAGTTGCACTTTTTAATAAAGCAACTGGTGTTGCTGGCTCAGTTGTTGAACCTGTAACAGTTATTACTATAGCTCCTTGATGCGTTCCTGCATTAATAGCAGTAAAAGCAGCGTTAACTGTAGCATAACTTCCTGTCATGGTACCAGCTGTTGCTGAAACCGAAACTTGAGAATAAACTCCAATACCTGTAAACAAACAGCATATTAAAATAAAATTCTTAAGCCACGACATCTTCGTTTTTGAAGCAGAATTGTTGATTACTGCATCACCACGAAAATTGAATTTCGATTTTGGTCTGAAATTCAACGAAAAGTAGTCATTCGTCATAATTTTAAAAAAAATTGGTTAATTAAAAGGGTCAATATATAAATAAAGTTATATAAACATTCTAAAAATTAGCTTAAGATTTAAGCTAAAAAAACAACCATACAAATTAAGTTACTTGTATGGCTGTATTATTTAAAATCTAATAGATAATTTTTTTGGAAACTTTTGTTCCATTTTCAGATTCTACAACAACTAATAAAACTTGTTGAGATGAATGAAGGTTGTTTATCTTATACTCTGTAGCATTAACTTTATCATTAGAGAATAATAAACTTCCTCTAATATCAAAGATTTGAACTGATTTCATTGGAGTTAATGAAGAGGTAATATTTATCGTTTGGTTTTCTTTAAAAATCACTAATGACTCCTCTGTAAATAATTGGTCATCTACTTGTAAAGCACTGTCTGTAAAACGAAGCTCAAAACGATTTTCAAAAGTTCCAACATTTGTTGCAAAAGTATAATTGCCTTGTTTCAAATTATGAATCACGTTCAATAATTTATCTTCTAAATATACTTTTTGAGTATTAAAAATTCCATCGAAATTTGATAATTTAATTTCAAATGTTCCTGCAACTGTACTCTTAAATCCTAAAGGTATAACGTCATTTTCATTGAAAGGCAATCCTTTTCCTTGAATGGCTAATTTCTTAACTCCTAATGTAGAATAGAAATTTACTGTACTTCCAGAATCTAAGATTTCTCCATCATAACCACTATCATAATCGTTAGTTGCTCCAGCTGCATATCCTACCATTGTTTGTTTGTATGCTCCTTGATTGTTAAATACTTCTAACCATACACGACTTTTATTGTTAGCATTAACTGCTGTTGCTTGATTATTATATCTAAAGAATTGATTGTTATTTCCAATTGTTCTCATTGAGTTATTGAAAACTGCATTTCCATTCATTAATCCTTTTATAAAGAAACTTTGTCCAGATGCTACTTTTCCGTTTGGAACAGCATTATTAGCTCCTGGCGCTCCTGTTGTTCCAATTCCACCCATATAATTGTAAACTGCATAATCACTATTTACATAGTTATTATTAGTAATAATAGTGTTATGCGTCCATAAATATATAGTTTTTTCAATCACTCCAGTACCAGTTGTAAGTCCATTGAAATCGAAGAAAGTATCAATATTTAAAGCACTTGGATATGGATTACCAATCAAGTTTACATCAGCTGCACCTATAACAATAGGTGTACTAATCATACCATTATTTGGAACTCCAAAAAACTGACCATTAAAAATAGATGGTGTAACAGCGTCATGTGTATTAGGAGCTCTAATGATATACCCTTTACCTGCAATCATTAAATTAGTACTTGTTTCACTTATCCAATTATTAATTGCTGGACTAAATGAATAGTATTTATCATATTGTGTTAGCGGTGACAATCCAACTAAAGTTTGTGGAGCTACTGGTGAAGACCAATAAGTATAATCAAATTTTCTAACTGGTGTAGTACTTCTTTTATAAGTAATATCTCCAACATTTGTTATACCATTCACAACCTGAACTAAACTTGAATTATTTTCAAAAGTTAAAGTTCCTCCAGAAGTATCAACAATATTTTGAACAATTAATGAATGACCTCCTAAGAAGGTAATATCACCACTTGAAATATATACAGAACAAGCATTTAAATCACCAATTGAAGTGTAATCTCCATCAAAAATAGCAGTTTTAGTTGCACTTGGAAAACCATTACTCCAAGCAGAACCATCCCATGTCGTTTCGCTGTAAGTAACTGTAATAACATTTGAATAAGCTGTACAGCTTCCATTGGTAACTACCGCTCTATAATATCTTGTTGCAAATAAAGTACCCATTTGAGCAGAAGTCAACGTTGAAGAAGCACTTGCTGGAATAGCAACTGGAGTTGTAAAAGCTAAATTAGCAGAATATTGCCATCCGGTAACTGTACCAGTTGTTCCTGTTAATGTTAAATCAGTTGGCGCACCGTAACAAATAGTTTGATTTCCTGAAGCAGTACCTGCAACAATAGGTGAAACAGTTACTGGAACTTCTGTTACAGTTGAACAAACTGGCGACGGAGTACTTGCACTTGCAGTATAGGTAACAGCTGTAGCTGGCATTGCATATACAGAAGCAGATCCTGTACCAGCTAAATAAGGTAACGTTGCAGCAGCATTAGTATATAAACCTGGAACAGCTACTCCATTTGCAACTGGACCTACTAAAGTATTCCAAGTTACAGCTGATGAAGCACTTCCTGAAACAAGCACATTATCTACAGACCATGACCAGTCATAATTAGCATTATACCAAAAACGAATATAAACTGTTGGTTGACCTAAATATGCATTAAGTGGAATATTAACATTTACGAAACCAGTATAAGACCCTTGATCACTTGTGTAAACCGCTAAGTTAGTCCAAGTTGTTCCATTTGTTGAAATTTGTACTGAACCACTATCTCCAGAAAAATAATTGTATGTATGCCAAAAACTCAAAGAAGCATCATTATAACCAACTGTACTAAATGCAGGTGAAGTTAAAAATGTATTTCCTACTAAAACTCCGGAAACACTTCCAGTATCCGTATCAGCATGATAAAATTGTGATGAGTCATTACTATGAATAATACCAAGAGGTTCATTATAACCATCTGGTCTTAAAGTCCACATAGCTAAAGCATTTCCTCCATTGTTTACTACTGCCCATGAATTAGTAGCGTCATTAAAGTTTTCATACAATATTGGAAAACCATTAACAATACCACCTGAAGAAGTAAGTTGAACCGCTGGACCAGACTGACAAACAGTTGGTGTTGCTGGTGTTACTATAATAGGTGTTGGTAACGGATTAGCCGTGTAAACAAATTTCACTTTGTTGAACCTAAAAGGTGAAGCTGTTTGAGAAGCTGTTAATGTATAGGTTTGTGTTGTATTTGATGTTATAATATAAGGATCTCCAACTGTACCAGAACCTGTAACTCCTGTTGAAGGCGACCAAGAAAAAGTCTGGTAACTTGCAAGACCTGTAGTAATAACTATAGGATTAGATGGGCTTCCAGCGCAAACAGTATCATCAATATTATCGATAACTAATGCAGGAGGAACAGTAACAACTTCAAATCCGTAGTCTTCTGTTTCTCCTCTAGCAATACCAGCATTACAAGCACTTGGACTTGTAGCATTCCAGTCAACCACTATTCTCATTCTTGTGATTCCTAGCGCAGCTGTATTTGGTACTGTAAAATTAATTGTTGGTGGCGCAGATAAATAGGTCGCAGAGTTATAAACTCTCTCCGTAGTATTATCAAAAGTTCCATCTTGATTCCAATCTACCCACATTGCAATACCTACTCCACCTGCCATATCATTGTAAGAAGTAGAAACACTAACATTTCCTAAACGTGCTTGCGTTATTACTTGTGAAGTATAATTTGCATATCCTGAAGGTGCATAACCAGTAGCATTAGAAACATCTGAAATTGCACCACTTGTGGCAAAATTTGTAAAATAATTAGCATTACCCGTACTTAATGAAGCACAATAATTTATTTGAACTAATGTTGTGAAATATGGATTTCCTGCATTATTCAATACAACCCATTCACCAAAATCTCCTGAACCACAACTAGAACGAACCCAGAAATAATAGGTTGTTAAACCTGTTAAACCTGTTAATGTAACACTACTAGACCCTGTAGTTCCTGTTGGTATAGTAGCATTTGTTGGTGGAGTACTTGATGTTGAAACATAATACACATAACCAGAAGCTGGTGTAGGTGTAGGTGGTGTCCAACTTAAAAACGCTGTAGAACCTGTTATACTTGAAACTGAAACAGCAGATGGTTTTAAACAAATAGACTCATAAACTTGTAAATCATCAACAAATAACTGTCCGTTATTTTGATCTGAAAAAGCTTTCAAACCAATATAATACACTCCATCGGCTGGTGGCGTAAAAGTGATTTTATTTTGAAAAGGAGAAGCTTTAATATTATTGTGTGTATCTAAAACAGTAGTCATAGAACCCGACAATGGCGATGTACCATAGGCAACTTGCATTTTATTAGTAACTGTAGATGGAACATCTGTACCTCCATATAAGTAATCTACTGTATATGATTTAGAAGCTAATAAATTAATACCACCTGTATAAAACCATACATCTGCTGGATTTGAATTTCCTGGATTTTGACCATTATACATTAATATGTTTTGATCCATACCAGAACCTGTGTAATAATCTGCACTAGAAGTAACCCATGGATTTCCTGCTCCTACATTTTGTTGTGAAGAACAAACAGGAAGCAATAAACCTACTGTAGCATGGTAAGGTGTTGTTCCATTTGGAACTGGACCATCGAATGGCTCATAATAAGGTGTATTTACAGGCAAACAATAGGTTGTAAAAGTACCAACTGTTGACCAAGCACTTACATTAGATGAAGTAGTACATACCGAACGAACAGCATAATAATATTGTGTTCCTGGAGTTAAACTAGTTAAATTAGCAGTAAGAACACCTGCTAAAACTGAACCTGTAGCTCCAGATGGCGTAGAAGATGCTCCTACATAATATTCATAACCATCACCAGGTGCTGGAGATGCTGCAGACCAATTAATTGTAGCTGTTGATGATGTTAAACCCGTAATATTAAGACCTCCTGGCGCAAAACATGTTACTGGAGTCCAACGGAAAAGTTTATTAGAAGTTGTTAAAATCTGCGCACTTGAATTTCTTAAAGCTACAGTTTGATTATTAGCTGTTCCCAAAGGCATTGTTGCAGGTGAAACAGGCCAGTTTGCTAAAGCTGAATAATTTAAGTTTTTGTAATCAGTATTAGTTGCGCCTCTTAACCCTATTTGACCTTGTGTAGCACTTCCTGCTGTTGGATTAAAAGTATTGTAATGCATCTCTATAACATTTGTTCCTTCATACAACCACAATTGACAATTCAAATTGTTACTATCAGTTGCCGCTGCAGTCATTGTGTTTGCTGATCTTTTAACAATCCATTGTATTTTAAAAATCCTAGAACCAACTGAACCTGTCGTAGCATGAAAAACATTTAGTGTTGTAGCATTTGCAGGAACTAAATCCAAATCAATAGCATATAAAGATATTACACCTGAATATCCAACTGCACTTGAAATAGGAGTTATTTCAGTTAATGCAGGAGCTGTCCCAAAAGTCACAAAACCATGCATAGAAACATTTATAGAAGCATAGCTCGATCCATTAAATTGGAATGAAAAAGGTAATGCTAATGCAGTTGCAACTCCATTATCAATATTTCCTGCAGTCCCAAATAGAGGTGATGTTGTAGCAATATTTGCATAAGCAGGTGTAATTGGCAATTGATCTAACGTATAAGACGAAACCTGCGCATTTACATTGTTACCACCTAGAAAACCAACTAGTATAAGCAATAAGGCTTTAATTGTGTTTGATTTTAAAAAGGCATTCGTTACTTTTTCTTGTAATGATATCATCATAGCATTTGTATTTAGGGTAATATACTTTTATTATAAGTTGATAAAAATACATTAAATTTTTGTAAAATTTTAATAT
>Ga0209572_1001645_pt1 | contig 13994 bp, 14 predicted proteins | sample EBPBio232012_DNA_FD_185867 | JGI IMG/M metagenome (GOLD analysis project Ga0209572, IMG submission 185867) | Wastewater treatment Type I Accumulibacter community from EBPR Bioreactor in Madison, WI, USA - Reactor 1_1/23/2012_ DNA (SPAdes)... | ecosystem: Engineered > Bioreactor > EBPR >...
ACTCAATGGCCGCCCATTGCGACGGATGCTCGCTGCGGTGCTCTTGCACCATGCGCACCGCGCGCTCGCGCATCTCGGGGGAAAACTTCGGTGACTTTCTCATCTTGGCTCCATTCTCTAGCGAAGGGGCCTCCGCAATTCCCGGGGCGGTTCACATAGCCGAGCGAGTTGATGTAGGGGCGCCGCTCAATGGCGCGCCAGAAGGTGTGGAGCGCCACTCAAACCGAAAGCTTCAATCTGTGACCAGCCCCCCACCAGCCGTACCAATCTGAAGTTAGTGGAGTCCGTCAACCACCAGGAGAATAACGGAGATGAAGAAGAGGAGACTCACCGAAGAGCAAATCATCGGTTGCCTCAGGCAGGCTGAGGCGGGCATGCCGATCAAGGAGCTGTGCCGCAATGGCGGTTTCAGCGACGCGACGTTTTAAATAGGCAATGGGGTCAGGTCTCATGGGATGACCCGTTGCAAACTCACGAAACGCGTGAGGTACGCGAGATGAGAAGACAGCCCCATGAGCACAGCATGCTATCCCGTAGCCGGCGTGGACGTCGGCAAGAACACCATGCACATCGTCGTGCTGGATCAGGCCGGTGTGGTAGCGCACAAGGCGCGCTGCACCCGAGGGCACGGGGTCACCGAGAGCACGGGGTCAGGTCTTGTCTTTTGCTATCCCTGGGAGTAATACGCGGCCACGTCTCGTGCGCATCTAATTCCCCGGCGCGTTGGTCCACGTCGCCTCGCGTGGAGGCCGGCGCGAAGCCATCTTCGAGAACGATGTCGACCTCCGAGCGCTGCTGGACGGCCCTGGCCCATGCGCTAAGCCGTTTAGACCGCAAGAGTAGCAATGCCGGCGATGGCCCTTTTGGTCGCAACCCGCAGGCCGGCGGTAACCAGCTTCCTGAGCGCGTTCGAGACGAAGCCGTGCCAGTGGACAGCTCGGAACCAAGGGTTTGACTCATCAGGGGTTTCCCACCCCATCGAGTGTTTTGTTAGCCATTTATGGGCACTTTAGATTTACTATTCGCGGGCTTCAAACGCCGTTGGACCCCTGCCTCCGGAGCCGCTGTGCTGGTTTTCACCGTCCGCCGCCGCGCCGCAAGGGCCTATGCTTGGCGCCACTCTTTATTCCTACAACGGAGCTCGCACGATGCTGAATCGCCGCACCATGAACACCCTGGCCGGCCTGTGCCTGACGGGTCTGGCCGCCACCGCCGGCGCACAGACCAAATGGGACCTGCCCAGCGCCTACCCGGGCAGCAATTTCCACACCGAGAACCTGACCCAGTTCGCCAAGGACGTGGATGCCGCCACCAGCGGCAAGCTCAAGATTCAGGTGCACGACAACGCGTCGCTGTTCAAGGCGCCCGAGATCAAGCGCGCCGTGCAGGGCAACCAGGCGCAGGCGGGCGAATTTTTGATGGTGAACTTCCAGAACGAATGGCCGCTGTGGGGGCTGGACGGCCTGCCCTTCCTGGCCACCAGCTATGCCGACTCGGCCAAGCTGTACCAGGCCAGCAAGCCGACGGTGCAGAAGAAGCTGGCCGAGCAGGGCATGATCCTGCTGTACGCCGTGGCCTGGCCGCCGCAGGGCATCTTCGGCAAGAAGCAACTGGCCAGCGCCGCTGACCTGAAAGGTGTGAAGTGGCGCGCCTACAGCCCGGCCACGGCCCGCATTGGCGAGCTGGTGGGCGCGCAGCCCGTCACCGTGCAGCAGGCCGAGCTGTCGCAGGCCATGGCCACGGGCGTGGTCGAGAGCTACATGAGTTCGGGCTCGACCGGTTACGACACCAAGACCTACGAGCACCTGAAGTTCTTTGCCGACACCCAGGCCTGGCTGCCCAAGAACGCCGTGGTGGCCAACAAGAAGGCTTTTGATGCGCTGGACAAGGCCACGCAGGACGGCCTGCTGAAAGCCGCTGCCGATGCCGAGAAGCGCGGCTGGGCCACCAGCGAGAAGAAAACCGGTGAGTACCTGGACCTGCTCAAGAAGAACGGCATGACCGTCTACCCGCCCTCGGCCCAGCTCAAGGCCGACATGCAGAAGGTCGGCGAGACCATGCTGAAAGAGTGGCTCGACAAGGCCGGCCTGGAGGGCAAGGCCGTGGTCGACGCCTACCGCGCCGCCAAGTAAGGCCACGGGCCCGCTTTGCGGTCAACTTGTGCGGGCGCTTCGGCGCCCGCGGTCGTCAAGAGCCCCGCCCCAACCTCCCCCTTCGCCGAAAACCGCGCCCCCATGCGACGACTGCTTGACTTCCTCTACGACGCTGCGGCCTGGCTGGCCGCGCTGGCCATGGTCGGCGTGCTGGCCATGGTGCTGACCTCGATCCTGGGGCGGCTTCTGCACTTTCACCTGCCGGGCACGGACGCCTACGCCGGCTACGCCATGGCGGCGGCGGGCTTTCTGGCGCTGGCGCACACGCTGAAAAAAGGCGATCACATCCGCGTGACGCTGTTCATCGGCCGTTTTGCCGACCAGGCGCGGCACCGCATCGAGATGTGGGCGCTGTCGGTGGCGGTGCTGCTGTCGGGGCTGTTTGCCTTTTTCTCGCTGCGGCTGGTGTGGGTGTCGCACGAGTTCAACGACATGTCGACCGCCAACGACGCCACACCGCTGTGGATTCCGCAGCTGGCCATGGCCACCGGCACCACGATCCTGTTCATCGCCTTTGTCGACGAATGGGTGCTGCAACTTCGCGGGCTGCGCGATGCTGAGGCCGACTCCGGGGAGGCCAAGCACAATGAGTGACTTCACCATCACCGCGATGCTGATCTTCGCGCTGTTTGCCCTGCTGGGCAGCGGCGTGTGGATTGGCCTGACGCTCACGGGCGTGGCCTGGATCGCCATCGAGCTGTTTTCCACCCGCTCGGCGGGCGATGCGATGGCGGTGACCATCTGGGGCTCGGCATCCAGCTGGACGCTGACGGCGCTGCCGCTGTTTGTGTGGATGGGCGAGATTCTGTTTCGCACGCGCCTGTCGGAGAGCATGTTCCGCGGTCTGGCGCCCTGGGTCAACTGGCTGCCAGGGCGTTTGCTGCACACCAACGTGATCGGCTGCGCCATTTTTGCGGCGGTGTCGGGCTCGTCGGCCGCCACCTGCGCCACCATCGGCAAGATGAGCCTGCCCGAGCTGGGCAAGCGCGGCTACCCCGAGGGCATCACCATCGGCTCGCTGGCCGGCGCGGGCACGCTGGGCCTGTTGATCCCGCCCTCGATCATCATGATCGTCTACGGCGTGGCGGCCGATGTGTCGATCGCCAAGCTGTTCATCGGCGGCATCCTGCCGGGCATCGTGCTGGCGGGGCTGTTCTCGGGCTACCTGGTGGTGTGGGCGCTGCTGAACCCCGGCAAGGTGCCGCAGCCCGACCGCGCCATGAACCTGCGCGAAAAGCTGCACGAATCGCGCCACCTGATCCCGGTGATGGGCCTGATCGCCGCGGTGCTGGGCTCAATCTACAGCGGCGTGGCCACCGCCACCGAGGCCGCCGCCGTGGGCGTGGTGGGGGCGCTGGTGCTGTCGCTGCTGCAGGGCAGCCTGAACTGGCAGACTTTCAGGGATTCGCTGATGGGCGCCACGCGCCTGTACTGCATGATCGCGCTGATCCTGGCCGGCGCCTCGTTCTTGACCTTGGCCATGGGCTACATCGGCCTGCCGCGCCACCTGGCGGAGTTCATCAGCGGGCTGGGGCTGTCGCCCTTTGCGCTGGTCATTGCGCTGGCGGTGTTCTACGTGCTGCTGGGCTGCTTTCTGGACGGCATCTCGATGGTGGTGCTGACCATGGGCGTGCTGCTGCCCACGGTGCAGGCGGCGGGCATCGACCTGGTGTGGTTCGGCATCTTCGTGGTGGTGGTGGTCGAGATGGCGCAGATCACGCCACCCGTGGGCTTCAACCTGTTCGTGCTGCAGGGCATGACCAAGAAGGACATCGCCTACATCGCCCGCGTGACCTTCCCCTTCTTCCTGCTGATGTGTGCCATGGTGGTGCTGATGTGGGTGTTTCCGCAGATGGTGACCTGGCTGCCCGCCAAGATGTGACCCTGGAGGCGACCGCCGACCGCGTTCAACGGTCCCGCAACGCCGCGTTCTATCATCAGGGTTTGGCCCGCCCTTGCCGCGGGCCGTCACTTTTGAAAGAGAAGTCGTGTTCAAGAACCTGATGCTGTACCGGGTCGGCCCCGAATGGCCCACCTCGGCGGCGCAACTGGAAGAAGCGCTGGCGCGCGAACCCTTCGCCGAATGCGGCGCCACCCAGCAAAAATCCACCGGCTGGGTGCCGCCGCGCGGCCAGGCGCATGGCGCGCTGGTCGAGGTGGTGGATGGCCAATGGATCGCCCGCCTGGCCATTGAAACCAAGCCCGTGCCGGGCGACGCCGTGCGCCGCAAGACGCAAGAGGCCATCGCCCAGATCGAAAAAACCACCGGCCGCAAGCCCGGCAAGAAGGAAGTGCGCGATCTGCGCGACGACGCCCTGTTGGCCCTGCTGCCGCAGGCTTTTCCGCGCCGCGCCGAGATCACCCTGTGGCTGAACCCGCACGAGCGCTGGCTGGTGCTGGACACCGGCGCGCAAGGCAAGGCCGACGAAGTCATCACCAGCCTGGTGCGCGTGGCCGGCAAGGGCTTTGCCATTGGCCTGCTGCAAACCGCCCGCTCGCCCCAGGTGGCCATGACGGCCTGGTTGGCCGCCGAATCGGCGGACGAATTGCCCGAAACCCTGCACATCGAGCGCGAGTGCGAACTGAAGGGCAGCGGCGACGAGCCGGCCGTGGTCAAGTTCACCCGCCACGACCTGGCCACCGACGAGGTGCGCCAGCACGTGGCCGAAGGCAAGCTGCCCACCAAGCTGGCGCTGGGCTGGCAGGGCCGCGTCGGCTTCATGCTCACCCAGACCCTGCAGCTGAAGAAAATCGGCTTCCAGGAGGGCGTGTTCGAGGGCGAGGCCAAGGCCCAGGGCGACGACCGCTTCGATGCCGACGTGGCCCTGGCCACCGGCGAGCTGAGCGCGCTGATCACCGACCTGATCGACGCCCTGGGCGGCGAGGTGGAAGCCAGCGCCGTCACCGACCAGGCGCCGGCCACCGGCACCCCGGCCACGGCCACATCCGCCCCGGCGCCAGCCCCCGTGCCGGCGGCCACCGCCGACGCCGACGACCCACCGTTCTGAACCCAGCCCAGGCCCTGACGCGCCATGCACGCCGTGTTCGCCATCTGCCTGGGCGCCTGCGTCGGCGCCCTGCTGCGCTGGCGGCTGGGTTTGTGGCTGAACCACGCGCAGGCCTGGTTGCCCTGGGGCACGCTGGCCGCCAACCTGATCGGCGGCTACCTGGTGGGCCTGGCCGTGGCCGCGTTCCAGCACCACCCGCAGATCGATCCCGTCTGGCGCCTGCTGCTGATCACCGGCTTTCTGGGCGCGCTGACCACTTTTTCCTCCTTCAGCGCCGAAGTGGTGCAGATGCTGCTGACCGGGCACTACACCCGCGCCGCCACCACCGCCGCCCTGCACCTGGCCGGGTCGCTGCTGCTCACGGTGGCCGGGATACGCACCGCGCTGTACCTGATGGGCGCTCGGGTGGCCGGGTAGCTACTATTTAGATAGCGACAAAGCTATTGTTTACACCGGCCTTTGGCAAAAAATACCAGAAATTGCTGTTGCCCGAGGTGGCGCGCGGCCACCGCGCCACCGGTCTGAGCCCCCTGTCCTTCGACCCGTGGGCCAGGCATCCAGGCACGTACAGACTCAGGAAGCCAGTGCGATCACCACCGCGCTTTCGTCCAGCCAGGCCTCGGCGCGGCTGCCGGCACGCAGCCGATTCGGTTTGGCGGCGAAGCCGACCAATTGCAGTTCGCCGGCCAGGGTGACGATCACCTCGTCGCGCTGCGCGCCGCGCGACACGCGCAGCACCGCCCCAGACAGGCGATTGACGCCGCTGGCGTCGGCCGCGGCGGCGTCCTTGGCCTGCACCCGCACCGCCGTGGCCTTGCACAAGGCCAGCACGGGCAGGCCAGGCGCCAGCCCCAGCAGCTCCGCGCTTTCCCGCGTGATCAACGAGCCCAGCTCGCTGCCGCCTGGCGGCGTGAGCACGGCGCGCACCATGGGGTCGCGCGCGCCGTCGCTTTCCAGCCGCGCCACCTTGCACGGCAGGTGGTTGCGCATGCTGGTGCGCGGGCCGGCCAGCGCCGGGCTGCCCGCGCCGTTGACACGCGCCAGCACGCCCCGGCGCGCCAGTTGCAACTGATCGGCCGCCGCCAGCAAATGCTCGCCCGCCGGGGTCAGGCGCGCGCCACCGCCGCCCGAGCCCCCGACGCTGGAATCGACCAGCGGCTCGCCGGCCAGGTTGGTGAGGGTGTGAATCGCCTGCCAGGCCGCCTTGTAGCTGATGCCGGCCGCGCGCGCCGCCTGCGAGATCGAGCCGTGCTCACCCACCAACTGCAGGATCAGGATGCGCTTGTCGGCCTGGGCGTAGCCCAGCGAACGCGCGGACAACAGTTGCTTGACCATGTCGGCGATTGTGACGCCAACAAAGCCGTGCACCGCGTCCTCAATCGATCGGGACGATGCGGACCGTGGGCGCGCTGCTGGCATCGGCGGCCGCGACGGCGACGAACAAACGGCCGTGCGCGTCGTCGTAGGCCACGCCGCGGATCTTGGGCCAGCCGCTGGCCAGCACCCTGACCTCCCCTTTCGGGTTGACCGCAAACAGCCGGCCGCCGCTGCCGCCAAAGAACAAGGTGCCGTCGCGGGACGCCGTCATCAGGTCAATGCCGTCCAGCGTGGTGAAGGTGGCCAGCACCTGCCCGTCGGCCAGCGTGGCCGGCTTGGCGCGCGCGGCGCCCAGCGAGAACAGCAGCACGTTGCCGCTGTTCTGGTCGTTCACGAACAGCCGGTCGCCGACCACGGCCACGCCCACCGGCTTGCCCAGGCCGGTCACCAGCTCTTGCTCGCTGGCCTGCGCGCCGCTCACGCTGAGCTGGCTGATGGCCCCGCTGCCGCCCTTGATGAACCAGCTGTCGATCAGCGCGCCATCGGAGGCGGTGGTGATGGCGATGCGGCGGCGCGTGGCGTCCAGCCCGCCCAGGTTGGCGCTGGCGGTGGCGCCCGGCACGGCCACCACGGCCCCATCGGTGCCAAAACCAAAACGCGTGGTGTACAGCACGCCTTTCGAGTCGCCCGTGATCTGCCCCAGCGTGGCGCCGCTGGCCGGCGGCGCGGGCAAGGCCATCGTCTGCGCGAAGCCCTTGTCGCCGTCCCAGACGCGGATCGCGTTGCTTTTGTCGTCGGTCAGGTACAGCTTGGACTGACCGGCGTCCCAGTACAGGCCATTCAGCGAGGCGCCGGCCACCGCCAACGTGCTCGGGCCGCGGTCCACGCTGTCGCCGTCGCCGCCACAGGCCGTCAGGCTCAGCAGCGCCAGGGTGGCGCCGGTCAGCAGCACGCGCCGTGCACGCGACCAAAGGCCCTGGCGCAAGAGAGACAAGGATTCAACGGAGCTCATGTGCACCTCGGTGTGGGGGTGGGTTGGGGGATCGGTGAAAATCGCTATTCTATTCATGAATAGCGAAAAACTCGCCCCTCCCCTCCGAGACCGCCCCATGCATTCACTGCGTCTGCCCTGCCTGTCCTTCGCCGGTGTTCTCGGCGTCGTCCTGCTCACCGCCTGCGGTGGTGGCGATGGCGACGAGCTGGCCGCCACCCTGCCGCCCGCCGCCAGCACCCCCTGGCAATGGACGCTGCCGCCCGGGTGGGCGCCGCCCGTGGTGCCGGCCGACAACCCGATGAACGCCGACAAGGTCGAGCTGGGGCGCCGGCTGTTCCACGAGCCGCGCCTGTCCGGCAACGGCACCCTGGCCTGCAGCGGCTGCCACACCCAGGCCAGCGCCTTCACCGACAACCGGGCACTGGCGCGCGGCGCCACCGGCGAAGGACATCCGCGCAACTCCCAGCCGCTGGCCAACGTGGCCTACAGCACCACCCTCAACTGGGCCCGCCCCGACGTGCGCACGCTGGAGCAGCAAATGCTGGCCCCGCTGTTCAACACCGCCCCGGTGGAAATGGGGGTCAACGACGCCAACCGCGCCGACGTGCTGGCGCGCATCTCGGGTGATTCGGCCTACCGCGGCCGCTTTGCCGCCGCCTTCGCCGGCGAGGCCAGCCCGGTCAGCTGGGACAACGTGATCAAGGCCATCGCCGCCTTCGAGCGCACGCTGATTTCCGCCGACAGCCGCTACGACCAGGCGCAGGCCGGCCAAGCCACGCTCAGCGAAGCCGAAGAGCGCGGGCGCGCCCTGTTCTTTGGCGACCGCGCGCTGTGCTCGCAGTGCCACGGCAGCCCCAACTTCAACGACCAGTTCAGCAGCGCCGCACAGCCGTCGGCGGACACGCCGTTTCACAACACCGGCCTGTTCAACATCGGCGGCGGCGCCTACCCGGCGCCGAACCGGGGCGTGTTCGAGCTCACCGGCGAAGCCACCGACATGGGCCGGTTCCGTGCCGCCAGTCTGCGCAACATCGAGCTGACCGCGCCCTACATGCACGACGGCAGCATCGGCACGCTGGAGGCGGTGCTGGACTTTTACGCCGCCGGCGGCCGCGACGTCGGCAACGGCCTGTACGCCGGCGACGGGCGCGCCAACCCGTTCAAGGACCCGCGCATGTCCCGGATTCAGCTGGGCGAACAGGACAAAAGCGACCTGGTGGCCTTTCTCAAGACGCTCACCGACACCGGCTTCGTGACCTCGCCGGCCTTCGCCGGCCCGTGACGCGCCGGCCGGCATGCGTAGAATCGCTATTCTTCAATGGAATAACGATCAACGAAGTAACGACTGCCTCGCTCCTTCGCCCGCCGTCCCGCAACCCCCAAGGAAGTTCTTCATGCCGACTCCGCTCCGCTCCGCCCTCGCCGCCGCCCTGGCCTTGTCGCTGGCCGCCCACGCCGACGAAATCAACGTCGCCGTGGCCGCCAACTTCACCGCGCCGGCCAAGGTGATCGCCGCCATTTTCGAGAAATCCACCGGCCACACGGCCAAGCTGGCCTACGGCTCCACCGGCGCCTTCTACACGCAGATCAAGAACGGCGCGCCGTTCGACGTGTTCCTGGCCGCCGATGACGAGCGCCCCGCCAAACTGGAGAAGGAAGGCGACATCCTGCCCGGCTCGCGCTTCACCTACGCCATCGGCCAGTTGGCGCTGTGGTCGCCCAAGACGGGCGTGGTCGACAACCAGGGCGCGGTGCTCAAGGGCACCAGTTTCAACAAGCTGGCCATCGCCAACCCAAAGCTGGCGCCCTACGGCGCGGCCGCGGTCGAGACCATGAACAAGCTGGGCCTGACCGCGGCGCTGCAGCCCAAGCTGGTGACGGGCGAGAGCATCGGCCAGACCTACAACTTCGTGGCCAGCGGCAACGCCGACCTGGGTTTTGTGGCGCTGGCGCAGATTCAGGAGGCGGGCAAGCTCAAGGGCGGCTCGGCCTGGGTGGTGCCGGCCGATCTGCACGCGCCCATCGTGCAGGACGCGGTGATCCTCAAGCGCGGCGCCGCCAACCCCGCGGCCAAGGCCTGGGTGGCACTGCTGCGCACGCCCAATATCCAGGACATCATCCGCTCTTACGGCTACGCGCTGAAATAGGTCCGCTCCCAGAGAAATTCAAGCATTTTTTGCCATAGGCCGGCGCCGATATTGCCTGAGCAGCTATCATCGGAATAGCAAAATACCGCCCCCCGGCCGCCCATGCTTGACACCACCAGCCTTGCCGCCGTCCGCCTGTCCATCGAGCTGGCGGTGTGCTCCACCCTGCTGCTGCTGGCGCTGGGCACGCCGCTGGCCTGGTGGCTCGCGCGCGGGCACTCGCCGCGCTGGAACTGGCTGCGCGTGCCGGTGCGCGCCGTGGTGGCGCTGCCACTGGTGCTGCCGCCCTCGGTGCTGGGCTTTTACCTGCTGGTGGCCATGGGGCCGAACGGCCCGCTTGGGCGGGTCACGCAGGCACTGGGCTGGGGCACGCTGGCCTTTACCTTCTGGGGGCTGCTGATCGGCTCGGTCATCTATTCGCTGCCCTTCGTGGTGCAGCCGCTCATCAACGCCTTCGAGGGCATTGGCCAGCGCCCGCTGGAAGCCGCCGCCACCCTGCGCGCCGGCCCGCTGGACGCCTTCTGGCACGTGGCCTTGCCGCTGGCGCGGCCGGGCTACCTGACCGGCGCGGTGATGGGCTTTGCCCACACGCTGGGCGAGTTTGGCGTGGTGCTGATGATCGGCGGCAACATCCCCGGCGCCACGCGCGTGATCTCGGTGCAGATCTACGACCACGTCGAGGCCCTGGAATACACCCAGGCGCACTGGCTGGCCGGCGGCATGCTGCTGTTCAGCTTCGCCGTGCTGCTGGCGCTGCACGCGACACAAAAACCCCGGCGCCAGGCCTGACACCGGCCCGACCGCCTCGGCGGCCAGTCAAATCACTCTTGATTTGATAGCTGCTCTGGCATATTCCACGCCGGACTAAGCGGTGTTTTCCCCTCAAACCACCTGACGAATCGGCAGATCGCGCATCCGCTTGCCGGTGGCCGCGAAGATGGCGTTGGCCAGCGCCGGCGCCACCGGGGGCACGGGCGGCTCGCCCACGCCGCCGGGCGGCACGTCGATGTTGTCGTTCACCAGGTGGGTGCGGATGGTGCGCGGCGCCTCGTAGTGGCGCATCACCACGTAGTCGTTGAAGTTGCCTTGTTGCACGCGGCCTTTCTCGAACGTGATTTCGCTCATCAGCGCCAGCGACAAACCCATGATGGCGCCGCCCTGCATCTGGGCGCGGATGCGCTCGGGGTTGACCTGCGGGCCGCAGTCGAGCGCCATGTCCACGGCCACCACATGGACCTCGCCCTTGTCGTTGACCGCCACCTCGACCACCGTCGCGGTGTAGCTCATGAAGCTGTAGGCAAAGGCCAGCCCCAGGCCGTGCCCCTTGGGCAGCTTACGGCCCCAGCGGGCACCGCGCGCAGCGGCCTCCACCACGTCGCGCATGCGCCCGGTGTCGATGGGGTAGCGCTCGGGCGATTCGGTGTAGTTCCAGCTGTCGCCCAGCGTCGTGGGGTTGATCTTGCGCGGCGGGCCGATCAGGGCCAGGAGGTACTCCTTGTGGTCGCGGCCCGCGGCCTTGGCCAGCTCGGCCACAAAGCACTGCACGGCAAAGGCGTGCGGGATGTTGAACACCGAGCGGAACCAGCCAATGCGCGTGTGCGCAGGCACGTCGCCGGTTTCGATGCGCACGTTCGGTATGACAAAAGGCACGTTGATGGCCGTCATGCCGACCTCGGACGGGCCTTCGCCCATCGCGCCCTGCTGAAACAGCGAGCTGATGGTCGGCGCCACCGTGCGGTGCAGCCACGACTGGGGCATGCCGTCGGCGCCCAGCACGGCCTCCAGGTGCTCGACCGAGACGGTGTGCAGGTAGTCGGCGTGGATGTCGTCCTCGCGCGTCCAGGTCAGCTTGACCGGCCTGCCCTCCATGGTCTTGGCGACCAGCACGGCCTCGGTCACGTAGTCGGGCTTGGACTTGCGGCCAAAGGCGCCGCCCAGCAGCAGGTTGTGCAGTGTCACCTGCTCCAGCTTCAGGCCCAGGGCCTTGGCCGCGCCGTCGCGCGCCGCATGTGGGTTTTGCACCGAGGTCCAGATCTCGGCCTTGTCCGCGCTGACCCGTGCCGTGGCGCTGGGGGGCTCCATGGAAGCATGGGCCAGGTGCGGGATGTAGTACTCGGCCTGCACGCGGCGCCCCTCGGGCGCGCCCTTCCAGGCGTCCAGTGCGTCGCCGTCGTTGCGCAGCATCTTGCCCGGCGCGCGCGCGGCGGCCTCCAGGGTCTTGCGGTACTGCACCGAGTCGTAGCTGCCGTTGGGGCCGTCGTCCCACTCAATCTGCAGCGCCGCGCGGCCCTGCATGGCGGCCCAGGTGTTGCGTGCCACCACGGCCACGCCGCCCAGCGGCTGAAAGACCGGCGCGCCGCTGTAGGCGGGGATGTCGACCAGCTTCAGAACCCCGGGCACGGCCAGCGCCTTCTCACGCCCCGTGACCGTGCGCACCTTGGCGCCCACCACCGGCGCGCGCGCCACCACGGCAAACACCATGTCGGGCTGGCGCGCGTCGATGCCGTACAGCGCCTTGCCGCGGCCGATGTCCTGCAGGTCAACCACGCGCACCTGGCCCTTGCCGATGTAGCGAAAGTCCTTGGGCGACTTGAGCTTGAGCGCCTCGCCCTTGGGCACGGGCTGCTTGGCCGCCTCGGCCGCCAGCTCGCCATAGCCCAGACGGCGGCCGCTGGGCGTGTGCAGCACCTCGTGCTGCATGGCCCGCACCTGGCCCACCGGCACGCCCCAGCGCGCGGCGGCAGCGGCCTCCAGCATCTGGCGTGCGGCAGCGCCGACGCGGCGCATGGGCACAAAGAAGTGGCGCACGCTGCGCGAGCCATCGACGTTCTGGTTGCCAAAGCGCGCTTCGTCGGAGTCGGCCTGCACCACCTTGACACGGTCCCAGCGCGCCTCCATCTCGTCGGCCACCACCATGGGCAGGCTGGTGCGCACGCCGGTGCCCATTTCGGCGCGGTGCGCCAGGATGGTGACCAGACCGTCGGGCGCGATCGACACAAAGACCAGCGGGTTGTCGACCGTGCCGCCGGGCATCGAGTCGGCGCCGTATTTTTTGACCACGCCCTGGGCCCAGACCTCGCCGCCCAGGCCCACCGCCAGGCTCAGGCCGCCGGCCGTTGCTTGCAGAAAGTGGCGGCGCTGCACGCCAGAAAGTTCGCTGAATTTATCGCGGGTGTTCATGACCGTGCCCCTCCTGCCAGACGACCAGACGCCAGCTTGACCGCTTCCCGAATGCGCACATAGGTGCCGCAGCGGCAGATGTTGCCGGACATGCCCTCGTCGATCTGCTCGTCGGTGGGCTTGGGCGTGGCTTTCAGCAGCGCCACCGCCGACATGATCTGCCCGGCCTGGCAATAGCCGCATTGCGCCACGCTGGTCTCGACCCAGGCCTGCTGCACGGCGCGGCCGACGCGGTCGTTCTCCAGCGCTTCCACCGTGGTCACCGCCTTGCCGCTCACGGCCGACAGCGGTGTGGTGCAGGCGCGCACGGCCTCACCGTCCAGGTACACGGTGCAGGCGCCGCACAGGGCCATGCCGCAGCCGAACTTGGTGCCGGTCAGGCCCAGCTCGTCGCGCAGCACCCACAGCAGCGGGGTCTCTGGCGCGGACTGCACGTCCTGCGTCTGTTGGTTCAGGGTGAAGCGGACCATGCACGATCTCCGATCAAGGCAATACGGCGCTTCACCTTGCCACAAGCCCCCGACTTCAGATGTAACCGCCGTTTAATGCCGACCCAAACGACGGGAAAAATTGTGGACCGCGCCCGCCCGGCGATTCACTATGATGGCCCGTCCCTCGTCTCCGGCCCACCATGAACACCCAGCTGCACCCCCACCAGAAACAGGAGTTGGCCGAGCTGGCCGAAATCGCCATGCGCGAGCGCGGGCTGGAGCCGCGCTTTTCCAGCGCCGTGCGGCACCAGCTGGACGACATCACCGGGCCCAGCCAGGACAGCGGCGCCGACATCGCCGACCTGACGGCCCTGCCCTGGTGCTCGATCGACAACGACGATTCGCGCGACCTGGACCAGCTGACAGCCTGCGAGCCGCTGGCCGGCGGCGCGGTGAAAATCCTGGTCGCCATCGCCGACGTGGACGCCCTGGTGGCGCCCGACACGCCGATCGACCGCCACGCCCAGATCAACACCACCAGCGTCTACACCTCGGCGCGCATCTTCCCGATGCTGCCCGAGAAGCTCTCCACCGACCTCAGCTCGCTGAACCCCGGCCAGACGCGGGTGGCGATGGTGACCGAGATGGTGTTCCAGGCCGATGGCACGCTGGCCAGCAGCCGCATCGGGCGCGCCCGGGTACACAACCAGGCCCAGCTGGCCTACGACGCCGTGTCGGCCTGGCTGACCGGCGATGGCCCGTTG
>Ga0209572_1001648_pt1 | contig 13975 bp, 13 predicted proteins | sample EBPBio232012_DNA_FD_185867 | JGI IMG/M metagenome (GOLD analysis project Ga0209572, IMG submission 185867) | Wastewater treatment Type I Accumulibacter community from EBPR Bioreactor in Madison, WI, USA - Reactor 1_1/23/2012_ DNA (SPAdes)... | ecosystem: Engineered > Bioreactor > EBPR >...
GATCTCGACGCTGTCGAAGCGGTACTCACGAACGGACTTGCTGCACTCGAAGCCAATCCATCTAGAACTCAATCAATGACTGGGTTCAAATGAATCTCTTCTATATCATTGAACGCAATTTAGTATTAGGCGCATCTTGGCGGCTTGCCCAGGCCACCGCGGCAACGTTCCGGACGCCAAACCCAGCGCCTGATCGCCTGCCAATCGGCCTCAGCGGCACGGCCGGGCGTTTGCTGGGCTGGCAAAGCAGGGAAGCGCCGCGGCAGGTCCGGTCAGGGCGCGCGACTGCCGTTTTTGCCCCAACCCACCGGCCCGTAGATAGGCAATGGAAATAGCCTGATGCCGGCGCCAAAAAACGATATCCAGCTATCGTTTATAGAGCGGTTTTGCAGGCTGATGCCCAGCCGCATTCAGCCACCACCACCCGTTCTGGCTGAGCTTGCCCGAGCGCTGCGCGGGGCTTCGACAGACTCAGCCTGAACGAGTTTCTAGAGAGTGGAGAGTGCACTCCGATTGGTATCCACCCAGATCCAACCAACGCGCGCCGTTTGAGCTGCGTCTGCCCAACCGCGCCCGCCGGGCTTCAAGCGGGCAGGCCAGACCCTGTCGACGGACTGCCCCGAATCAACGGGGGGCCCACAATTGGCACCAAAACAAGCCGCGAAAACCGCCTGATGCCGGCGCCAACAAACGCAGTAGAGCTATCAATTAATGAGCATTCAGCTGCTGCTCCAAGCCATTCAACACCCGGTAGCAAGGCAACACCTGGGCCAGGCTGGCGTTGGGTTCGCGCCCTTCGCGGATGGCGGCGAAGAATTCGCGGTCTTGCAGCTCGATGCCGTTCATGCTCACGGCCACTTTGCTCACGTCAATCGACTCGTCCTTGCCGGTGAACAGGTCGTCGTAGCGGGCGATGTAGGTCGCGGTGTCGCCGATGTAGCGGAAAAAGGTGCCCAGCGGCCCGTCGTTGTTGAAGCTGAGGCTGAGCGTGCAGATGGCGCCGTTGGCGGCTTTGAGCTGGATGCTCATGTCCATGGCGATGCCCAGTGTGGGGTGGATCGGGCCTTGCACCGCGTTGGCCTGCACGATGGGGCTGCCGGCCTGGTAGGCAAACAGATCCACGGTGTGCGCGGCGTGGTGCCACAGCAGGTGGTCGGTCCAGCTGCGGGGCTGGCCCAGGGCGTTCATGTTGGTGCGGCGAAAGAAGTAGGTTTGCACATCCATCTGCTGGATGTTGAATTCGCCTTGCAGCACCTTGTTGTGCACGTACTGGTGGCTGGGGTTGAAGCGCCGGGTGTGGCCCACCATGGCCACCAGGCCTTTTTCCTGCTGCAGCGCCAGCACTTCCTCGCCTTCGGCCAGCACGTCGCACAGCGGAATTTCGACCTGCACGTGCTTGCCGGCCTGCAGGCAGGCCTTGGCTTGCGCGGCGTGCATCTGCGTGGGGGTGCACAAAATGACCGCGTCGACCTCTTTCAGCGCCAGGCTGTCGGCCAGTTCGGTGCTGACGTGACCGATGCCGTACTTGGCGGCCACTTCCTTGGTTTTGTCCAGGTCGCGGCTGATGAGCGACACCACCTCAACGCCGTCGATGTTCTGGATGCCGTCCAGGTGCTTGATGCCAAAGGCGCCCGCGCCGGCCAGTGCTACTTTGATGGTCTTGCTCATTCTTGGTTCTCGAGGATCAAATGGCCCACGGCCGTGTTGGAAGCGGGCACGTGAAAGAAACGGTGCGCCACCTTGGGCGCCTTGCCACCGGCCACGTCGGCCATGGCGCCGCGCGCGATCAGCCACATCACCAGTTCGATGCCTTCGCTGCCGGCTTCGCGCACGTAGTCGATGTGCGGCATGGTCGCCAAGTCTTTCGGGTCGGCGATCAGGCGGTCGAGGAACTGGTTGTCCCATTCGGAATTGATCAAGCCGGCGCGCGGGCCCTGCAATTGGTGGCTCATGCCGCCGGTGCCCCAGATTTGCACCTTGAGCGGCTCGTCGTAGCTTTCGATCGCGCGGCGAATGGCCTGGCCCAGGGCAAAGCAGCGCGCACCCGATGGCACGGGGTACTGCACCACGTTGACGTGGAAGGGAATCACCTTGCACGGCCATTCGGCGGGGCTGCCAAACATCAGGTTCAAGGGCACCGTCAGGCCGTGATCGACCTTGAGGTTGTTGACGATGGTCAGGTCAAAATCCTGCTGGATGACCGACTGCGCGATGTGCGCCGCCAGGTGCGGGTGCCCCACCACCTTGGGCACCGGGCGCGGGCCGTAGCCTTCGTCGGCGGGCTCAAACTCGGCCGCCGTGCCGATGGCAAAGGTGGGAATGATGCCCAGGTCGAAGTTGGTGGCGTGGTCGTTGTAGACCAGGAAGATCACGTCGGGCAGGTTGTCCTTCATCCACTGTTTGGAAAACTCGAAACCTTTGAACAAAGGGACCCAATACGGCTCGTCCGTCTTGCCCAAATCCACCGCGGCGCCAATCGCCGGCACGTGCGAGGCGAACAGCGAGGCGGTCACGCGGGCCTGGCCATTTGCTCCTGATTTAGTAGCTGTATCGTGTTTTTCCACGCCGGCAACCAGGTTCTTTTGTTGCTTTTCTTCCCAGGCTTTCCAGGCGGCGGACTGGCTCACGGCGCCTTGCGCGTCGCCGCCCTGCCCCACCACCCGGTTGCCCTCCGGGCTGCGGCCACCGCCGACCATCATGTCGCGGTACTGCTGCTCGGTCATGCCGGTCATGCTGCCGGCCATTTGCTGAAAGCTCATGCCGTCGGTGGCGCCCAGCTTGGACAAAAAGTAGATGTTGCCGCCGGTGCGCATCATCCAGTTCAGATCACGGGCACGCACCGCCGCGCGCTGCTCGTCGGTCATGTCCCATTCGGCCAGGTAGGCGTCTTCGTCTTGCTTGAAGCGCTCGCGGTTCTCGGCCTTCATCAGGCTCATGCAGAACTGGTTCAGCCAATAGCCCTTGCGCGACTGGTCGGCGTCAAAAATGGTCGTGCCGGGCACGTCGAGATAGGGTTTGTGCAAAGCCATGGTCAGTCTCCTAGAAAACGATGGAAGTCAGGGAACTAGAGCAGCGCGAGCAAGCCCAGAGCGGCCGGCAGCGCCTGCACGTACAAGATGCGGCGTGAGGCGGTCAGCGCGCCGTACACGCCCGCCACCAACACGCAGCCCAGGAAGAAACGCGCCACGTGCACTTGCCATGCGGCGTCGCCAATGCACAGCGACCAGATCAGCCCGGCCGCCAGAAAGCCGTTGTACAGGCCTTGGTTGGCCGCCATCACGCGGGTGGGTGCGAACAGCTCGCGCGCCAAGGCGCCCTTGAACACCTTGGGGCCCAGAGAGGTCCAGGCGAACATCTCCAGGTACAGGATGCCCAGGTGCTCCAGGGCAACCAGGGCGACGAGCACGGTGGCAAGCGTGGTCATGGGCCGGCTCAGGCCTGTGCTTCGTCGGGCCAGTACAGGCGCATGGGGTTGTCCACCAGCAGCTTGCGTTGCAGCTCGGCGGTGGGGGCGATATGGGGAATGAAGTCGACCAGCAGGCCGTCGTCGGGCATGTGGTCCTTCAGGTTCGGGTGCGGCCAGTCGGTGCCCCACAGCACGCGGTCGGGAAATTCTTGCACCACGCGGCGCGCAAACGGCACCACGTCGCGGTAGGCGGCCTGCTCACCGTCCAGCGCCTTCGGGCCGGTGACGGACAGGCGCTCGGGGCAACTGACCTTGCTCCAGACGTTGGGGTGCTCGCGCATGAACTTGAGGAACAGCGCGAACTCGGGACCATCGATCGGCTTGCTCACGTCGGGGCGCCCCATGTGGTCCACCACCACCGTGGTCGGCAGGCTGGTGAAAAAGTCCCACAGCTCGGGCAAATCCACCGCCTCGAAGTAAATGACCACGTGCCAGCCCAGTCTGGCGATGCGGCCGGCGATCTCCAGCAACTCGTCCTTGGGCGTGAAGTCGACCAAGCGTTTGACAAAGTTGAAACGCACGCCGCGCACGCCGGCGGCGTGCAGGCTGGCCAGTTCCTCATCCGTCACGCTGCGTCGCACCGTGGCCACGCCGCGCGCCTTGCCGCCGCTGGACAGGCAGGCATCGACCATGGCGCGGTTGTCGGCGCCGTGGCAGGTGGCCTGCACGACCACGTTGCGGGAAAAGCCCAGATGGTCGCGCAGGGCGAACAGTTCGGTCTTGGTGGCGTCGCAAGGTGTGTACTTCCGCTCTGGCGCGTAAGGAAACTCGGCGCCGGGGCCAAACACGTGGCAATGCGCATCCACGCTGCCGGGCGGCAGCTTGAAGCGCGGCTTGCTCGGGCCGCTGTACCAGTCGAGCCAGCCGGCGGATTTTTCAAAAGGGCCTGTGGTGGGTTTGCTCATCGTGCGTCCTTTAATCGATGTACTTCAAACCCGCAGCCGCCAGCGGCTCGCGCATTTTGTATAAATCCAGCCCCAGCACCCCGCTGGAGAATTTTTCGCGCTTGGCGCCCTCGTTGGCTTCACGCGCGGTGGCAACGTCCAGCACCTTGCTGGCCATCGCGCGCGGCACGCAGACCACGCCGTCGTCGTCGGCCACGATCACATCGCCCGGCGTAACCAGGGCACCGGCGCAGACAATGGGTATGTTGACCGAGCCCAGCGTGGCCTTGATGCAACCCTTGGACGAGACGTAACGGCTCCAGACCGGGAAGTTCATTTCGCGCAGCACCTTGGTGTCGCGCACCCCTGCCTCGATGATCAGGCCGCGCGCGCCGCGCGCCTGAAAGCTGGTGGCCAGCAGGTCGCCGAAGAAACCGTCGCTGTTGTCGGCCGTGACCGTGGCAACCACGATGTCGCCTGGCTGAATCTGCTCGGCGGCCACGTGCATCATCCAGTTGTCGCTCGGCTGCAGGAGCACGGTGATGGCGGTGCCGGAGACCTGCACATCCTGCTGGATCGGGCGCATGTAAGGCTTCATCAGACCGACGCGGCCCATGGCCTCGTGCACCGTGGCAGACCCGAGCGCGGCCAGCGCGTCGGTGGTGGCGCGGTCGGCGCGCTGGATGTTCCGGTAGACGACTCCCAACTCGTACATGATCACTGTCCTTTCGCTTTCAGGGCCGCGTCCAGGCGCGGGTAGACGCGGCGCGCATTGCCTTCAAACACCTTGTAGCGCTCATCGGGCGTGAGGTGGGGCGTGGCGGCCACGTAGCGTTTGGTGTCGTCGTAATAGTGACCCGTCTCCGGGTCGATGCCGCGCACGGCACCAATCATTTCGCTGGCAAACAGGATGTTGTCGACCGGGATCACCTGGGTCAGCAGGTCGATGCCCGGCTGGTGGTAGACGCAGGTGTCAAAGAAGATGTTGTTCAGCAGGTGGTCTTGCAGCAAGGGCTTTTTCATCTCTTGCGCCAGGCCACGGAAGCGCCCCCAGTGGTAGGGCACCGCGCCGCCGCCGTGCGGAATCACGAACTTGAGCGTGGGGAAATCCTTGAACAAGTCGCCCTGCAGGCACTGCATGAAGGCCGTGGTGTCGGCGTTCAGGTAGTGCGCGCCGGTGGTGTGAAAGCACGGGTTGCAACTGGTGGACACGTGCACCATGGCCGGGATGTCGTACTCGACCATCTTTTCGTAGATGGGGTACCAATGCCGGTCGGTCAGCGCCGGGCTGTTCCAGTGGCCGCCCGAAGGATCGGGGTTCAGGTTGATGGCGACAAAACCGTAGTCCTTGACGCACTTTTCCAACTCGGGAATGCAGGTCTTGGGGTCCACGCCGGGCGACTGCGGCAGCATGGCCGCGCCGATGAAGTGATCGGGAAACAGCTGGCTGACCCGAAAGCACAGCTCGTTGCAGATCGCGGCCCAGGTGCTGGACACCTCGAAATCGCCAATGTGGTGCGCCATGAAGCTGGCGCGCGGGCTGAAGATGGTCAGATCCGACCCGCGCTCTTTCATCAGCTTGAGCTGGTTGCTCTCGATCGACTCGCGCAGTTCGTCGTCGCCGATCTTCAGATCAGCGACCTTCGGCTTGGCCGCCGAATCCTGGATGCCCGCGATCTGCTGGTTGCGCCAGTTCTCCAGCGCCTTGGGCGCCGTGGTGTAGTGACCGTGGCAATCGATGATGAGCGGTTGGGTCTGGCTCATGGGCTTCCTTGGGAGCAGGTGGATGGGAACGTTTTTGGATTGTGCCCTCCGTCCACGCCCACGACCACCCGGTTCGGCCACTAGCAGATATTTGATTTTGATATAAGTCTGATCGGGCTATGCAAAAGGCGTGATCATGGACTTGCGGCAACTGGAGTACTTCGTCCGCGTCGCCGAACTCGGCGGCTTCAGCCGCGCCGCCGCTGCGTTGGGCGTGGCCCAGCCGGCGCTCAGTCGGCAAGTGCGGCTGCTGGAGGTGGAGTTGCGCCAAAGCCTGTTGCAGCGCAACGGCCGGGGCGCGACGCCCACCGAGGCCGGCCTGCTGTTGCTGGAACACGGACGCGGCATCCTGCACCAGGTGGAGCGCGCGCGAGAAGCGCTGGCGCAACTGCGCGGCGGGCTGGCCGGCCGCGTGGTGCTGGGCTTGCCGCCGACGGTGGCACGGGCGCTGGCCGTGGTGCTGATGCGCGCCTTTCAGCAGCGGCACCCCGAGGCCCGGCTGGTCATCATGGAGGCCCTGTCCACCAGCGTGCAAGAGCACCTGGGCAGCGGTCGGCTGGATCTGGCGGTGCTCTACAACGCGCAGCCGGTGCCGGGCATCGAGACAAGCCCGCTGGGCAGCGAAGAATTGCTGCTGGTGCAGCAACGCGACGCGGGCAACGCGGAGGCAGACACCGACGACGCCCTGCGCATCGAGGCCGCCAGCCACCTGCCCCTGGTGATCCCGAGCCGCCCCAATGCCATTCGCATGCACGTCGAGGCGCAGATGGCCGTCGCCGGCTGCCGATTGAACGCGGCGCTGGAGATCGACGGCGTGCGCGCCATCCTGGATCTGGTCGAAGGCGGCAGCGGCAATGCCATCCTGTCGCGCCAGGCCGTGGCCAGCGCGCCGCGCCCCGAGGCTTTTCGCACGCGCCGCCTTGTGATGCCCTCGGGCGAGCCGCTGCGCATCACCTTGTACACCGCGCAAAGTGCGCTGCGCCCAAGCACCGGCACGCAGCAGGCGACGCTGGCGCTGCTGCGCGCCCTGGCGCGGGATTGGCTGGAGACGACTTGAAGCGTCCCCGCGTCAGTTGACCCAGGTGTGCAAGCGGCTCCAGGCGGCGTCCATTTCGTCCACCAACTGGGTCATCTGCGCGGCCACCGTGGTCGGTCCCTGAATGCCGAACACGCTTTGTCCCGCGGCCTCGTAGATCAGCCGCGCGTCGTCGCGCTCGTGCATGGAGGCGAACACGTCGCCCACCAGCACCTGCTGCAGCGGCATGCCCAGGGGCACCGGGGCCTCGGGCGTGTTCCAGGCATCGATCCAGTCGCTGCGCACCACCCGGCACGGCTTGCCACTGTGGGCGCGGGTGATCAAGGTGTCCTCGCTGCCGCTGGCCATCAGGCGCGCCAGCAGGGCCGGCGGCGTGTGGTTCTCGCGCGCGGCCATCCACAGCGTGCCCAGCCAAGCACCCTGCGCGCCCATGCCCAGGCAGCCCAGCACCTGGGCGCCGGTGGCGATGCCGCCAGCCGCCAGCACCGGCGCGTTGCCGGCCATGGCCACGATCTGCGGCAGCAGCGACAAGGTGCCGACCGGTCCGGTGTGACCACCGGCGTCGTAGCCTTGCGCCACCAGCACTTCCACGCCCATGTCCAGCGCCTTGCGCGCATGGCGCACCGAGCCCACCAGCGAGAAGGTGAGCTTGCCGCGCCGCTTGGCCTCGGCGATCAGTTCGGCGCGCAGGCCGATGGCCGTGGCCACGCCCCGTGCGCGCGAGCCCAGCACGGCCTCGATCTGCCGCTCGAACAGCGCCTCGGAGCGCACCTGCGTGGTGAAAAAGCTCGGCTTGACCGGCGGCGCGACGTCGAAACGCTGGCGCAGGCCCTCGACAAAGTCCACGTGCCCGGGTGGCAAGGCGCTCTTCAGGGAGTCGATGCTGGCCTCTTGCGGCACCTTGGACGGCAGCATCAGGTCGATGCCGTAGGGCTTTCCGGCCAGCCGTGTCTCAACCTCCTCGATGATGTGCGGAATCTCCTCGGGCAGCTCGCGCGCCAGGCCCAGCACGGGGAAGCCCCCCGCCTCGGCGATAGCGACCACCACGTCGGTGGCATGCGAAAAGCCGAAGATCGGGTGCGTGATGCCAAGCTGCTCACAGATGGGTGTGCGGACGTGCGTCATGGCGGAGTTGGCGGTCACCGGGCTCACTTGGCTTCCAAGCCGGCTTGCTTCATCACCTTGCTCCATTTGGCGTGCTCGGCCAGCATGTAGGCATCGAACGCAGCCGGTGCCATCGGGTCCAGCTCCATGCCCAGGCCGTCGAACTTGGCCTTGATGTCGGGCATGGCCAGAATCTCGACGACGTCCTTGGACAGCTTGTTGACGATGGCGTCGGGCACCTTCTTCTGCGTCACCAGGCCGAACCAGGTGCCCACGGCGTAGTCGGGCAACTTGGCCGCCTCGGCCACCGTCGGCAGCTCCGGTTGCGACACCGCGCGCTTGGCCGTCGTCACCGCCAGCGGCCGCAGCTTGCCGGCCTTGATGTACGGAATCGCCAGCGCCGAGGTCAGCGGCATCATCTGCACGCGACCGGTGAGCAGGTCATTGAGCGCATCGGTCTGGCCCTTGTAGGCGACCTGGGTCAGCTCAATGCCCGCCTCCTGCACCAGCAACTCACCCGACAGGTGGTTGGAGGTGCCCAGCCCGGTCGTGCCGTAGGTGATGGGCGGCTTGCTCTTCTTGGCCAACTGCAGAAACTCGGCCATGGTCTTGGCCGGCACACTCGGGTGCACCACGATGACATTGGGCACCACGCCAATGCCCTCCACCGAGCGGAAGTCGCGCGCCACGTTCCATTTGGCACTTTTTTGCAGAATCGGCAGCACCGCGTAGGCCGGGCTGACCACCAGCAGCGTGTAGCCATCCGGTGCCGCGGTGGCTGTGAAATCGACACCGATGGCGCCGCCCGCGCCGGCCTTGTTCTCCACCAGCACCGGCTGACCGTACTTGTTGCTCAGCTTCTCGCCGATCAGCCGCGCGATGCTGTCCACGATACCGCCGGCCGAGTAAGGCACGATGATCTTGATCGGACGGTCCGGATAGTCCGACTGCGCGGCGGCGGGGGTCAGGGCGGCCAGACTCAGGCCGGCGCTCAGCAGCAGGGTTGAGGTGAATTTCATGGGATTTGTCTCCTTGGTTTATCGATGGAAAAGCTCTGCCTGACGGTGCCACCGGGGGGCACTCGCCAGCGCATCAGTTGGGCTGAATGCCCGCCTGTTTGATGACCCGTGTCCACTTGCTGGTTTCGGCCGCCACATAGGCGTCAAAGGCAGCGGCGGACTGCACGTCAAGGTCCATGCCGATGCCGTCGAGCTTGGTCTTGACTTCGGGCAGGGTCAGAATCTCGGCCACCTCTTTCGACAGGGTGTCGACCACCGCCTGCGGCATCTTCTTGGGGCCCACCAGGCCAAACCAGGTGCCGACTTCGTACTTCGGCAACTTGGCCGACTCGGCCACCGTGGGCAATTCGGGGCTGGCGGACGAGCGCTTGGCGGTGGTCACGGCCAGCGCGCGCAGTTTGCCTTCCTTCACCTGAGGAATCGCCAGTTGCGAGGTCAACGGCATCATCGTGACGCGGCCTGACAGCAGGTCGTTCAGCGCATCGGTCTGCCCCTTGTAGGGCACGTGGGTGAGCTTGATCTTGGCTTCCTGCACCAACAGCTCGCCCGACAAGTGGTTCGAAGTGCCCATGCCGGCGGTGGCGTAGGTCAACGGTGGGTTGGTCTTGCGGGCCAGTTGAACGAACTCCTCCATGGTCTTGGCCGGCACGCTCGGGTGCACCACGACGATGTTGGGCACCACGCCAATGCCGCCCACGGCGCGGAAGTCGCGCACGCCGTTCCAGCGCACGCTCTTTTGCAGGCTGGGCAGCACGGCCAGGGCCGGGCTGGCCAGCAGCAGGGTGTAGCCGTCCGGCGCCGCGCGGGCCACGAAGTCGATGCCGATCGCGCCGCCAGCGCCCGATTTGTTTTCGACGATGACCGGTTGCCCCAGCCGGGTCCCCAGCTTGTCGCCGATGACGCGGGCGATGGTGTCGACCACGCCGCCGGCCGAGTACGGCACGACGATGCGGATCGGCTTGTCGGGGTAGGTCGACTGCGCCGCCGCCGGCGCGATGGCCACGGCGGTCAGAGCGGCCGCGGCAAGTACGGAAGTGATGAATTTCATACTGCAATTTCCTGTGAAAGTCCTGCCACGAGCGCGCGCTCAGGCGGCCACGCGGCTCATGGTGCGGCGCGCGATGTTGGTCAGGTGGATCTGGCTGGTGCCTTCGTAGAGACGGAACAGGCGCACATCGCGGTAGAACAGCTCGGCCACGTTGTCCGCGACGTAACCACCACCGCCCCAAACCTGCACCGCCCGGTCGGCGACGCGACCGGCGGTCTCGGACGCGAACAGCTTGCACATGGAGGCCTCCATGGTCACGTCCTCGCCGTTGTCGCGCTTGCGGGCGGTCTCCATCAGCAGGGCGCGCGCGGCATGCACCTCGGTGTTGCTCTCGGCGATCATCTGTTGCACCAGCTGGAAGTTGGCAATCGGCTGGCCGAACTGCTGGCGCGAGCGCGCGCGCTTGACCATTTCCTCCACCAGGCGGATGGCCGGGCCAATGCACAAGCCTGCCAGGTTGATGCGTTGCTTGTTCAGCGCCTTCATCGCGGTGCGAAAGCCCTGACCCTCTTGCCCGCCGATGATGGCGCTCTTGTGCACGCGCACGTTCTCCAGCAGCACCTCACCGACCGGCGAGCCGTGCTGACCCATCTTGCGGTAGGCCGGCGGCGTGCTCAGGCCCGGTGTGCCGCGCTCGACGAGGAAGGCGGTGATGCCGTTGGCGCCCTTGCCCTCGGGGTCGGTGCGGGCGAACACGGTGAACAGGTCGGAGATCGGCGCATTGGTGATGAACACCTTCTGGCCGTTGATGAGGTAGTCGTCGCCGTCCTTCACGGCGGTGGCTTTCTGCGCGGTGGCGTCGGAACCGGCTTCGGGCTCGGTCAGCGCAAAGCAACCGGTGAGCTCGCCGCTGGCCAGTCTGGGCAGGTACTGGCGCTTTTGCTCGGGCGTGCCGTCCACCACCAACGACTCCGAGGCAATGCCTGTCGCGCCGCCGAAGCGGGCGCGGAACGCGGTGGCCACTTGGGAGACTTCGATGTTGACCAGCGACAGTTCCTCGCTGGTCAAGCCCGAGCCGCCATATTCCTCCGGGATGCTGTGGCCGAACAGGCCCACCTCGCGCATGCGCTGCACCAGCGCTTCGGGAATTTCATCTTCCTTGTCGACCTGGGCTTCCAGGGGTTGGCACTCGGTGCGCACGAAAGTGCGTACTTCTTGCAGAAGCTGGGCGAATTGTTCAGGGTCACGGATCATGGTTGGGGTCCTTCAGATTCAATACAGGCCCTGGGCAACGGCCAGTTGCCGGGCTGCGTCCTTAAGCTGGTGCACGACCTCGCGCACCAGCCGGTCGTCTTGCACCCGGTAAGCCGCCAGGGTGCAGTTCATCGCCAGGGGCGAATCCCCTGGGGCTTGCTTCAGCGGCACGGCCACCGCGTGAACTTCCTTGCGCCAGTCGCCATGCGAATAGCAAAAACCTTCCTCGTTGAATCGCTTCTGGTCGGCCGTCCAGGCCGCGCTGACCTGCTCGAACAGATCAGCGCCCTGCACCTTCAGGAAATTGATGATGGCGGCGCGCTCGTCGGGTGGGCGCGAGAAAATCAGCGCCCGGCCAATGGCACTGACCACCAGCGGCCGCGAACTGCCGATATCGGGCAAATGCTGGTTGGCCGAGTCGGCGCGCATGGAGTCGATGTAGACAACGTCGGCGCGGTCGCGCATCCCCAGGTTGACCGAGCAACCGGTCGCCCTGGCCAATTGCTCCATGATCGGGCGCGCCAGCTGGCGCATGTGCATGCTGGCCAATAGCGGATGGCCCAGGGACAGCACGCCCGGCCCCAAGCGGTACTTCTGCAGCTGGGAGTCGTGCGTCAGGTAGCCCAGCAGCGTGAGCGTGTAGGTCAGGCGCGAGACGGTCGGCTTGGGCAGGCCGACGCGGTCCGATATCTCCCGGTTGCCGAGCAACGGCGCCGTCGCGGTGAAGGCGCGCAAAACCTCCAGACCGCGCGCCAGGTTCATGGAGAACTGGCGGTCGGTCGACACGTCATGGGGGTGGATGAGCCCCGGCAAGGAGATCGGTTTCACGGTTCGGCCTTGAGGTGGAATGCTGTTCATGATTCGACTTTGCACCCGGCAAGTCAACGAATTGAGTCGTGTGTTTCGCAGATCGAAACACTGTATTGATGCGACTTGGCTGACGTGGCACAACCGAGGTCATCCATCGCAACAAGGGCTTTGACAATGACGACGACTCCCACGCCACGCGGCGCCTTGCACGGCGTTCGCATCCTGGACATGGCCACGGTGCTGGCCGCGCCGACCGGCTCCTCGCTGTGCGCCGATCTCGGTGCCGACGTGGTGAAACTGGAGCTGCCCGACGGCAGCGACGCGCTGCGCCACATGCAGCCACTGCAAGACGAGCAGGCCCTGTGGTGGAAGGTGTCCAACCGCGGCAAGCGCGGCATCAGCCTGGACGTGCGCAAGCCGCGCGGACGCGAGATCTTCCTGTCGATGCTGCCTAAGTTCGACGTGCTGGTGGAGAACTTCCGCACCGGCACCATGGACCGCTGGGGCCTGGACATCGCCACGCTGCACAAGCACAACCCGCGCCTGATCGTGGTGCGCCTGACCGGCTTTGGCCAAACCGGGCCTTACCGCAGCCGCCCCGGCTTCGCGCGCATCTTCGAGGTCATGACCGGCTTCACCAACCTGACGGGCGAACTGGGCGGCTCGCCTCTGCACGCCAACTTTCCGATCGGGGATTCGATCGCCGGGGTGTTCTGCGCGTTCTCCATCGCGGCCGAGATCGCGCGCTTGCGCGGCGATCCGCAAGCCGAAGGCTGCGAAGTCGACTTGTCGGCGACGGAAGCCCTGTTCCGGATTCTGGAGCCGCTGCCGGTCGAGCACGAGGTGCTGGGCCAGGTGCGCGGACACGTGGGCAACCGCACCACGTACACGGCACCTTCCAACATGTACCGCAGCGGCGATGGCCTCTACTTCACGCTGGTCGCTTCGTCACAGACCACCTACGAACGCTTGTGCCGCGCCATTGATCGCCCCGACCTGCTCACCGACCCGCGCTTCGTCACCAACCCCCAGCGGATCCAGAACATGGAGGCCTTGGACGATGAGCTTTCGCAGTGGTTCGGCGCCCGGCCGTACCAGGAGATCGACGCTGCGCTGGGCAAGCACGAACTGCCCTACTCCAAGGTCTACGACATCGAGGACGTCAAGGCCGATCCGCACTTCCAGGCGCGCCAGATGATCATCCGTCTGCCGGATCCGGATTACGGCACCCTGCCCGCGCCCTGCGTGGTACCGCGCGTGCCGGGTCGCGAAGCACCGATTCCACGCTCGGGCCCCGCCGTCGGCGAGCACAACGCCGAGATCTATGGCCAGCTGGGCCTCAGCGTCCAGGAGCAGGCCGACCTGCGCGCCCAGGGCGTCATCTGAGCACGGCCGTCGCGGCCCCTCACCCACCAGGAACCCACCCCATGAACCAAGACCCCATCGTCATCGTCTCCGCCGCCCGCACGCCCATGGGCAGCTTCCAGGGCGACTTTGCCAACCTGGCGGCCCACGACCTGGGCGGCGCGGCCATCAAAGCCGCCATCGAGCGCGCCGGCATCGCCCCTGAACTGGTCACCGAAGTGCTGTTCGGCAACTGCCTGCTGGCCGGTCAGGGCCAGGCCCCGGCACGTCAGGCCGCCTTCAAGG
>Ga0209572_1001649_pt1 | contig 13958 bp, 10 predicted proteins | sample EBPBio232012_DNA_FD_185867 | JGI IMG/M metagenome (GOLD analysis project Ga0209572, IMG submission 185867) | Wastewater treatment Type I Accumulibacter community from EBPR Bioreactor in Madison, WI, USA - Reactor 1_1/23/2012_ DNA (SPAdes)... | ecosystem: Engineered > Bioreactor > EBPR >...
AGGTGCCCAAATTCACCTGAAATAACAGTCGCCCCTAAAACCACTCAACACTAGGAAAAAACAAGGAAAAAGCACTCTTGGCAACCCCTATTTTTTACCTAACCCACTTGGCGACAAGTGTTTCTTAATATTCTGTCGTTAGATTCACCTTGTCGAGCAGGCACAATTTAAGTATCTGCGCGGCACAAGAAAAACAACATAAGAAAACAATAAGGAAGAAACGTATGCGTATGAATGGCATTGTAATGGCGGTAATTGCGAGTGTGATGCTCAGCGCCTGCGCGGCAACCCCCCAAGAAGACCCGATGGAGTCGATGAACCGTGGCATATTCAAATTCAACGAAGTGGTCGATAACATCCTCCTGAAGCCCGTGGCCAAAGGCTATCGTGGCATTACCACCCCGTATATCCGCGACCGCATCGGCGGCATCGCGAACAACCTTGGTGAACCCGTGACCGTTGCGAACGCACTGCTGCAAGGCGATGTGAACCGCAGCTTCATTTCGTTCTGGCGCTTCCTGATCAACAGCACTGTGGGTATCGGTGGTATGTTCGACGTGGCTTCGACCGCAGGCCTTAGCTACCGCGTTGAGGACTTCGGCCAGACGCTCGCCGTCTGGGGTGCAGGTTCAGGTCCGTACATCGTATTGCCGATCTTCGGTCCATCGAACGCGCGTGATACCGTCGGCATGGTCGTCGACTACTTCACCGATCCGTTCCACTACGCGATGGAAGACGATACGGATGAGTTCTACTACGGCGCCGCGAAAGGTATCGTGAAGCGTGAGCGTCTGCTCGATCCGATCGATGATATCTATGAGAGCTCGCTCGATCCGTACACCTCGTTCCGCAGCATCTATACGCAGCAGCGCGAGTCGGAGATCAAGAACAGCTACGACTACAGCAAGGATAAAGGCCAGTTCTAATGCGTCGCTTCCTTCTTGCAGTTCTCGCCATTGCCTTTGGTGCTTCAGCAGCAGTCGCTGCTGACACCAAGGCAGCGAACGCTTTCGTCGATAAGGTCGCCAGCGATACACTGGTCATCGTGAAATCTGCCGACCCGTTGCCGAGCAAGCAGGCGAAGCTGGAGAGTCTCTTCAAGACCAATGCCGACATCCCGTTCGTTGCGCAATTCGTGCTCGGCCGCCACTGGCGCGCCGCATCGCCGGCACAACAGAAGGCCTATGTGAGTGCTTATGAACCGTTCCTGATGAAGCATTATGTCGGTCGCCTGCTGAAATATTCCGGCCAGAGCTACAAGGTGGCGAATAGCAGACAGGACGCCGATGGCGGTGTCGTAGTGACGATGGAACTGGTCGACCCGGGCAAGCCGAGCGTATTCGTCGATTATCGTCTGCGTCAAGAAAAGGCCGGTTACAAGGTGACCGATATCATCGTTGAAGGCGTGAGCCTGCTCAACACCCAACGCTCCGAGTTCAACTCGGTCGTGAACAGCAAGGGTCTGGACTACCTGATCAGCGCCCTGCAAAAGAAAGCTGCTGCGCCTATCACCGCCAGCAACTAATCACTTTCCGAATTCTGGATAATCGTGCCGCTATAGGTGGAATGGCTTGTACTTGATGCGCGTGGGCACAAGACTTTCAGTGCCGAGGCGTTTCTTGCGATCCTCCTCGTAGTCCGCGTAGTTGCCCGCGAACCATTCCACATGCGAGTTACCCTCGAAGGCGAGAATGTGGGTCGCCACACGGTCAAGGAACCAGCGGTCGTGCGAGATGACCACGGCGCAACCGGCGAACTCGAGCAAGGCTTCTTCCAGTGCACGCAGCGTCTCGACATCCAGATCATTGGTCGGTTCATCGAGCAACAGCACGTTGGCACCGGACTTGAGCATCTTGGCAAGGTGCACGCGGTTACGTTCACCACCCGAAAGCTGGCCTACGGGGCGTTGTTGGTCGGCACCCTTGAAGTTGAAGGCCGAGCAATAGGCGCGCGACTTCATCTTGATCTTGCCCAGTTCGATATCCTCGTTACCGCCGGAGATCTCTTCCCAGACGGTCTTCTTCGCATCGAGCGAATCACGTGACTGGTCGACATAGCCGAGCTTCACGGTCTCGCCGACCTTGAAGGTGCCGCTATCGGGTGTCTCGCCGCCGGTGATCATGCGGAACAGTGTGGTCTTACCCGCGCCGTTGGGGCCGATGATGCCGACGATGCCGTTCTTAGGCAGGTGGAATTCGAGGTTCTCGATGAGCAATCTGTCGCCGAAGCCCTTGTTGAGACCGACGGCCTCGATCACCACATCACCCAGACGCGGGCCTGCGGGAATGATGATCTGTGCCGTGGCTTGGCGCTTCTCGCTTTGGGTCGCCAACATCTCATCGTAGGCTTTTAAGCGTGCTTTGGATTTTGCCTGGCGCGCCTTGGGCGATGAACGCACCCATTCCAACTCGTCCGCCATCGCTTTCGCACGTGCGGATTCTTCGTTCTCTTCCTGCTTCAGCTGTTTGGCTTTCTGTTCGAGCCAGCTGGAGTAATTTCCCTCGAACGGTTTGCCTTGGCCGCGATCAAGCTCCAGCGTCCAACCCGTGATGTTGTCGAGGAAGTAACGGTCGTGGGTCACCATCACCACAGTGCCTGGATAATTCTTCAGATAATGCTCGAGCCATGCGACCGATTCCGCATCGAGATGGTTGGTCGGCTCATCGAGCAGTAGCATGTCGGGCTTTTCGAGCAGTAATTTGGCGAGCGCGACACGACGCTTCTCACCGCCGGAGAGCTTGGTGACATCGGCGTCACCGGGAGGACAACGCAAGGCTTCCATCGCCACCTCGATCTCGCGATCGAGTTCCCAGACATTGCCCGCATCGATCTTTTCCTGCAGCACGCCTTGCTCTTCGATCAGCTTCATCATCTCGTCATTGTCGGTCACTTCGCCGAGCTTTTCCGAGATGGCATTGAAATCATCGAGCAGCTGTTTTTTATCCTTCAGTGCTTCCATCACGTTCTCGAAAGCATTCTTCGTTTCGTCGAGCTTGGGTTCCTGCATCAGGAAGCCGACCTTGATGCCCTCGGCCGCCCAGGCTTCGCCGTTGAATTCTTTGTCCATGCCCGCCATGATCTTGAGCAGTGTCGATTTACCCGCGCCGTTATGGCCGACGATGCCGATTTTCGCGCCGGGGAAGAAGCTGAGCCAGATATCCTTGAGGACGGTCTTGCCGCCCGGATAGGTTTTCGAAAGGCCCTTCATGACGAATGTATATTGGACGGACATTGGTGCTCCTTGAATGTGGGAGCACTATAGCGACTAGCGCCTATCCGCAAAGAAATTTTTGATCGGCTCGCCGCATTCCGCTTCCATCACGCCACCAATGACCTCGGGTATGTGATGGCAGGTCGTATGCGAGAAGACACGCGCGCCATGTTCGACCCCGCCGCCCTTGGCATCATAGGCGCCGAAATAGACACGGCGGATCTTGGCGAGCGAGATGGCCTGCGCGCACATGGCACAGGGTTCGAGCGTGACGTAAAGATCGCAATCCGGCAGGTACTTTTCACCGCGCGCTTTGCAGGCCAGACGTATCGCGAGCATCTCGGCGTGGGCGGTCGGATCCTTGCGTCGTTCGACCTTATTATGTGCCATGGAGATCAGATTCCCGTCGCGATCAACGATGCAGGCGGCAATGGGCACCTCGCCCTTATTGGCTGCTTTATGTGTCATTTCAACAAGTTGTTGCATGATTTTCGACATGAAACGGATTTTACTCCGAACCTCGCGCCCTGCCAATGCATTAAGTAAAATTTAACGGCCAGCGCCGCATAATGGCAGGATGGCACGTAACCGTAACCGATCTTCCTATGAGGAGAGGCTGACCCCCGCGCAAGTAGGGTGGCTGCGGGAGAACCGTCCGCGCGAATACCGCGCCCTTGACCATTACGATGTCGAGCAACTGACCCCCGAGATGATACGTAGTTTGCGTTACAACCATTTACGCGACCTGTCACCCGAGCAGCTTGACCAATTGGCGTCGGTGCCAGAGCAGCTTGCGCGCATCCTGCCGCGTGATCGCGTCGTGCGGGAGACCGAGCGTCTCTATCGTTCACCCGAAGCACTTGAGCATGCGCGTGATGTAATCGAAACCGTCAGTGGTACGCAGAACGCACCTATGCTGCTTAACAGCGCCGATGATATCCTGCGCGATGCGGCGATCTATGGCGTGATCGAAGCGGCCTATGATAATGGTACGGCAGATGGTAGACCGGTGGCCGAACAGCGCCTGCGTGATGCGGGTCTGACCGATGTGAGCACCTTTAACATGGGTCCGGGCTCTACCGGCCGCAGCAACAGCAATGTGCAGGCTGTCATGGCCACCGAGCACAGTAACCCCGATCGCCCGATCACACTTCTGGCGTTTCGCGGCACGAAATCCGATCCGAAAGAATGGCGCGATGGCGTGCCGGGCGAGGATCAGTATTTCAATGATATCAGCGCCCATCTGTTCGGCGCCTTCGACTATATCGTCGGCCGACAAGTGGGTTCGTACCAGACCAGTATGGATCGCTTCGTCGCGGCGGCAGGGCGCGGCGATCTTGACAATCCCGCGGATGGCATCTTCGACGTGATCGAGCGCGAAATCGCCGATGCCGAAGCGCGCGGCGTGCGTCCGCGCATCATCATTTCCGGCCATTCCTATGGTGCTGATAATGCGGCGCGCATGGCCTATATTGTGGCGCGTGCTTACCCCGAATATGCCACCGACATCGAGCTGATCGGCTTTGGCCCTACCCCGACCCTGATGATCGAGGAGCAACTGCTCATCTATCGCGCGTTGCAAGGTCCCGACAGTCCCTATGCGAATGTCGATATCGACCGTATTCCCGATGACCAGCAACGTGTACTGCTTGCCCAATGGCGCGAAGAGATGGGCGAGCGTGTCTATAAATACCGCGCGAAATGGGATCCGTTCTCGATCTTCACCGATGCGATGCAGTTCTTCAGTTTCGACGACCCTGATTCGATGGGTGCGATCCACCGTGACATGAGCGAAGGCCACCTCGACTATCAGGCAGAGCTCGTGCGTGAAGCCGTGGCGCGCAACGCGATACAGCTGGTGAACCAACCAGCCGCCACCGATGACTATCTTCGTGCTACCTATCTGCGTTCGTTGGCAAACCTGCCGCGCGAGATGGACGTCAACGTCAACGAGGTCATGTACAACCAACGTAATATCTGGGCGAATTTCCTGCGCGGCCTCGAGACGCGCCGCATGCACGATGAAGTAACCGCACAAGCAGCAGAGAGCGGCGTCCAACAAGACGCGCCAGTAGTAGTGCTGGATGAGGCCAACCAGTCGATCGATCCCACGGTGGTTCCGCAGCCAACTGACACTCCTGTGCCCGAACCTTTGGTTCCCGAGAGCGGTGTGACGAACCTTTCATTGCAGGTCGAAGATGCCGGATCGAACGGCGTAACGGATGAAATTTCGGCGCTGCCGCCAGTCATTGCGACGATTCAGACAGATATACAGCTTTTGGGTGCCCCGAATTAAGCTATTGTAATAACCTGTTTTTATGATGGTACTGTGGCAATTCACACCCGCTGTTGCAGGCCTGCTGCCACAATTATTCGACATTTTAAGTAATTTTTAACGACTCAGTGGCACACTCACCCTATGTCACGACGCAACAACACTACGGTTACTGTGGAAGGCCCTTCGGCCGATATGACCCGTTTCGGCGAGGACGGTATCCGGATTGTTGGTCGTCTAAGCGAGGAACGCGGCCGCGATCTCACCGCAGAATATACCGAAGCGTTGTTCGCATCGCGTGGCACGCTCGAATGGGTACAGAGCCAACGTGATGAGATGTTAAGCGGCACCCGCACTGTGACCAGTGAAGATGGTACTGAGCGTCAGGTCGCTATGCTGCCGGCAATGTTGGCAAGCCGTACCGATGAAATGCGTGATGCGGGCTGCACCGAAGTGATGCGCCTGCTGTACAACAACGATAAGGCTGAGTTGGAGCGCGAACTGCAAAGCGCAGGCTTCAGCCAGACCGGTAGCCCACGTTATGTGCTACTTGATACGGGTGAACACACGACCAACGGTGGCCGCAGTATTCATGAAGGCGTGATGCTGGTGGATGAAGATGTTTCGCCGCCGCGCATCACCGTGATCTACCGTGGCACTAAGGATGGCGAAGACTTCCAGTCGCACGTCAATGGCGCGCTTGATTTCACCTTCGGCCAGCGCATCGGTACCTATGTCGATAACTATGCGCGTATGTCGGAAGGTTCTGACGGTACGCACGCCATCATCAATGCAGAGATTGAGCGTCTGCGTGAAGCACATCCGGAACAAGCGTCCGGCATCGGCCTGACCTTCTTCGGCCATTCGCTGGGCGCAGATCCCGCAGCGCGCGAAGCAGCACATTTCAATCGCCAGTATCCGGATATGGAAGTGGATTATGTCGGCATCGGTGCGGCATCGAGCCTGAGTCGCGGCGAACGCCGCGAGATGTCGACCGCAATCCGTGGTCGTGAAATGGAAATCTATAACGAGGATGATCCGCTTGCGAACGTCTCGAGCTTGCTGCGTCCGTTCAATGGCATGGACTCACTCGGGGGTTCGGGTTCCAATCGCGGTGAAGGCCAGGAAGATCGCATCGGCGTGCGCGCCGGCCATACCTATTATGATTCGATGTTGATGCGCGGCTTCGAAGCGAACATCAGACAATATATCAATGTTGGTGCCGATGGTTGGCAGACGCGTCTGGCGGATGTGATACAGCGCACAGAACCGGGTCAAGCGCTTGAAGACCGTGTTGATTACATGGGGCAACTGGCGCACAATCAACTGACCGAAATCTGTCTCGAATATGATCTTGCCTGTGCAGAACGCGCCGCTGCAGCGCTTGCCTCACAAACTGAGCATGTATCCGAAGCCAATATGCTCGCCGATGCAACGACCGCCACGGCAGATGCTGTTGCCGGTATTTTTAATGTCGCACAGGCATTGCCCGCGAATTTCCTGACCGCAATCGATCAATATAACAATCCGAACTGGCAGCCTACCGCGCCCGCGAATGACGATCAGGAACCTACGGCGCCTGCCATCGTTGTTGCCATGGCGAACGATCTCACGGCCGGTGTCGGCTCACGATAATCTCTCAATCTATTTCAGGAATCTAGCGCTTACGGAATGCTTCCAAGCTGATGACTTTTTCGTCGTTCGCAGGGGAGACTTCTTCGCGCGTCGCTTCTTCTTCGAACGAAGCGATGGGCGGTTTTTCCGCGCCGGTCTTGCCGGTGGCGGGGCAGGCGACTTTCTCGTCGGCGGCACCTGTCGTGTTCGCGGCCTTCTTGCCGTGGAACTGGAGGCCGAACTTAATCGAAGGATCGGCGAAGGCGGTGAGCGCGTCGAAGGGTACGACGAGTTTTTCAGGGATGTTATTGAAGCTCAACATAATCGAGAAAAATTCTGGTGTGATGTGCAGATCCCAGAACTGGTGCTGCACGACGATGGTGATCTCTTCAGGGTAGCGCGACTTGAGTTGCGGCGAGATGGTGACGCCGGGATAATTCGTCTGGAACGAGATGAAGAAATGATGATCGCCCGGCAAGCCGTAGCGCTCGATATGCACGAGCGATTGACGCACGACATCGCGCATCGCGTTGTCGATCATGCTTGGGTAATCAATGGTGTCTTTGGTCATGGTGGCGACTATAGCTGGCTTTTTCGGGGAAGTCAAAGTGAGGGGATTCTGTTGCCCGGCTCCCCTCAGGCCGCGTTTACAAACCAGGACTTGTCAGGCTACACTAAGCAGCGAGACGAGCCGCTACGACATGGTTGTCGTTAGCTGCAACGAGCGCAAAGTTATCGTTTGCACTTAAAAATGATCCGTCAAGGTAGATCACGCCTGGCAAAAACTGGATCTTTACTACGGTTGTCGAAGCTAAGTCGGCCCCATATGTTTAGCAGACTAAACCATTGTATCTGCTGAATTTAATGGTGGAGCCGCCGGGTACTGCCCCCGGGTCCAATCCGTCTATTCCATACAGCGTTTATCGCCATAGTCCCTTGCGAGACACTGACAATATAGGTCATTTTTAAGGACGCGTCCATAGGGCAGGATAAAAATAGCCAAAAAACCCAGTAAATCCGAGGCTTGTGATTATCTTCTGAAAACCCCGTTTTTCACGCTCCCTGTCATCAAACTGTCATCAAACTACGGTACATTCACTAGTGTAAGGGAGTACTTTTATGAACGAGACAGCAGACGAACGCAGAGCCCGCGAAGAACGCGAAGCAAGGGAAGCCGCCACCGCGCGCGACCGAGCTGACGCACAGGGCACTGAGGGCGCTGCAGACGCAGGCGCAGCGGAGACAGCTGCACCGGCTGGTACCGCTGCCAGCATGGATGTCACCGGAATCACCGGCGTTGATAGCCTTCGCGATATGACCGCTGAAGAAGGCATCGCGCTTTACAATCATTTGCCCAGCCTGACCAATGGTGATCGTTACACGATGATCGCCGATCAGGTCACCGAATTGCTGACGATGTACCAATCCGTTTCTACCATCCCGCTGCCCGAAGGCATGTCGCCCGGTCAGGCAATCCAGGGTTGGCTTGGCATGTTGCAGCGTGGTCGCGATACCTTGACCGGCGCTGAGCGCCTCTTCTTCGATTCACTCGAGCCGTTGCTTGGCCAAAGCGAAGCAGCGCGCAATGTCCGTGCTGGCTACGACACGGTCGCCAATATCGGCCAAGTACTTGAGGGTGCCGTGGATGGCGCTCTGTTCGTGCCTTCACAACTTTGGAACGCGCCGCATAACATGGGCGTTGCCACCGGCGGTGCGATCGATCGCAACATCAGTGAAGAACAGGCACGCGCTATCGGCGCCGCTTACGCATACTCTGTTTATCTTGCATCACCGGATGCGCCTGCTTCGCAACGCCGCGAACAACCCAAGACCGGCTTCGATGCGTTCCTTGATGGTGTCGGCAAGACCTTCGAATGGATTGTGGGCTGGGGTCAACTTGGTCTCATGCACCTTACCCATAGCTTCCCGATCGTGCCTGCGATCATGAAAGCAGTCGGCAACAGCATCAATAACCTGCTCACCAATGGCCGTTTCGAATTCGATTTGGCTACTGCACAAGAGCAAGTAGCACAAGAGCAAGCGGAAGAACTGCGCCCGTTCGGTGGTCGTATACCGAATCATGCACAGCTCATCGAACATAACCGCAATAGCCAGGAAGTGGCCGATGATATCCGCAACGATGCGGCGGCGACTTTCCGCGCGATGGGTACTGTCGCTGGCATTCGCACCGAAGAGTTCAGTGACATCTTAAAAGATGGCGCGATCGTGCGTGACAATAACGGCGACCTGTTTGCGGTCGATCCTAATAGCGGCAGCTTTGCCCCGACCCCGTTCGAGGTGGATGGCCAGCAACTCAATATCAGCAATGAATATCGTGGCCTGCCTAAAGGTGGTCGTGATGGCTTCTATACGATTCCCGCGTATACCGTCGCTGCTGCAACCAGCGCTGCGGCACTTGCGGGCGGCGCGATCCTTCTCAAGAACCATGGTCCCAATATGTTGCGTGAGGCACGCATGGCGCGCATCGCTGCAACCAGCGGCTTCATGTCGGGTTTTGTGCAAGGTTTCGGCGGTGGCTTCTATGTACCGTTCCTCAACCGAGTCGCAGGCCGCATGCCTGACCGCCTGAACAATGGCCGTCTGCATGGCAAGCTCAGCCAGATCAATAACCTTGAAGCAGTGCGCCTGTCGCATCTGTCCCGCCAGCAAGAGGCACTCAATACCATCGCGCGTCTTGAAAGCGTGCATCAGACCGAACGTGTTGCACAGCGCATCGACAAGCTGCGTTCTGCTGCAGATGATTCATTGAAAGCTGCTGAAAAGATCGGCCATCGCTTGCATGGCACAGGTGGTTTGACCGGTGCGCGTAACCTCAATCCGTTCCGTCTGCTGCAGATCAATGGCCGCCAGGGCATTCTGAATGGCTTGTTCAGCCGCGTCGATCACATGCGCGATCTTGACAACCTGCTTGAAGGTACCAAATACGGTCACTCGATCGATCCGCGTACCGGCCGTACGGTGGTTGCAAGCCGCACCGCCACGCAGTCGGCAGAGGTAGTGGAGACTCTTGCGCGCGCACGTAGCGTCAGCATTCCTGCTGCAGCTGAAACGCTTGGCCGCGTGCTCGAGCCCAAACTGGTATCGGCGATCGATAATAGCGCCGCACTGACCCGTTCACTCAATGCATTACGCAGCGAACTGCCGACATTACTGACCCGCGCCAGCGCAGATAATGCTGCACGCGTTACCCGTATCGTGGAAGAAGCCATCACGCTGCAAGCAACTGCAGCACGCGCTTCGGAAGCTGCTGCGGCTGCCATTCGTAGTACTGCCGCCACTTCCGATGATATCGTGCGCCTTGCCCGTGAAGCGGCGACCGCACAAGCTGCCGCTGCCACCAAGATGGCAGAGATTGGTCGTATCGCACGTATCGAAGCGACCTCGGCCACCCGTATTGCGGAAGTTGCGCAAGAAGCGGCTCATGCAGGTAATGCTGCTGCCCGCCTTGCCACCACCGCGGATGATGTGGCGCGCGTTGCAAGCCCGGTGACGGATGCTGCGACCCATGCGGCACGCGCACTGGCACCTGATGTCATTCAAAGTAGCCCTGAAGTGCTGCGTGTGCTGACCCCTGAGACCGTGCGACTGGTTCCCGAGACTGCATGGAGAGGCGTGACGGTTGAGACCATCCGCAACATTCCCGAGAACGCATTCGTTCGCCTGAGCGAAACGGCACTTGGCAATATCCCGCCTGCTGCCTGGGCGGCATTGCCAGAAGCGCGCATCCTCGAGACGGTGACTCGTATCGATGATGCAGAGAAAGTTGCGCGCATCTTTACGCCGGAAGTGCTTCGCCATCTCGCTCCCGAGGCGATCCAGCACCTGCCGGTCAATGCATTCCAGCACCTGAATGCCGAGCAGCTGCGTGCAATGCCACGCGAAGTGCTCGAGCAGATCAAGCATGTGCATGGTGCAGCACTTCCTCGTGAAGTGACCCGTCACCTCGATGATACGCTGCGTGTTTCCGGCACCGAGCGTGCCCGCGGCCGTGCAGCAGATATCGAAGCCGGTGGCGATGCAAAAATCAACCGTATCAACGAAGGTTCGGCTGCTAGCCGCGAGAACGCGCAGATGCGCCGTGCCCGCGCTACCGGCGGTACCAGCGTTCATGATGCGCCTGCCGGTACAGGTGCTGCTGCCGATGCAGCGGAGGCAGGTGCCGATGGTGCACGTGCAGCTCATGCAACCACAGAGGCCGTACATGTTGCTGCTGAAGTCGCAGAAGAAGGCGCGCGCGGTGTACGCGCATTGACCTTCGGTCGCGTCTTCCAACTCGGTGGCCGTATCTTGGGTAAAGTCGTACGTGTCCTGCCGGTTGTCGGTGTGGTCGGCACGGGTCTGACCATGTTTGTCGGTAGCGCAGAAGCTTCCGAAGGCACGGACGGTGACTTCAACCACTGGACGCGTCTGGACCATGACCTTCAGACAGGCGTCATCACCCAAGCACAATATAACTACTACCGTGGTATCCAGACCGCCTATACCGCCAGTGGCGCGGGTGGCTTGGTAACCGCTGCAGTGACCGAAGCTGCACAAGTAGGTGCGGAACATATGGATCCTGTTCTCATGCGTCGCTATGTTCCTGAATCACTGACCGGTCTGATCACCGATATGGCAACTGGCGGCAGCAGCCACGCTCCAGCTACTCCGACGGTTGCGGCAAGCGCACAAGCGCCGATCCAGACGCCTGCCGACATGCAGCGTGCGATCCTCGAGCAGGAAGCGCGTACCGTTGAAGCACAGCGTCAGGCACAAGAAGCGCTGGCATCGGCCAACAACATTCTGGCTCAGACCCGCGTTCCTGCGGCCAACACCGTGCAGTTCGCCGGTGGCAATGCAAGCGTGTCGCTGGTCGCGGCGTACGTGAACCATGTGCCGGATGATGCAGCTCCCGGCCTGCGTCCGGACTCGGTCGCTGGCGGTATGGCTCCCATCGGTGTGGTGCTCGGTCACGCCTAATAATCTTCGTGGATAAGTCGTTTTGGCGCTTGCTCAGGCAGGCGCCTTAGCTATGCTCGCACCAATCCAAAAATAACGAGCCAGAACCATGAGCGCCATGACCAAGCAAGACATTACCCCCGCTTCCGAATATGAGAATTTCGAAACGAAACGTGCGACCGTTCCCGCGCTCGAGGAAATCCTCTACCAGCCACTCAAAGTACTCGACCACGGCTTCGTCCGCGTCGTCGATTACATGGGCGATGACAGCGCCATCGTGCAGGCCGCGCGCGTAAGCTACGGCAAGGGCACCAAGCAGGTGAACCAGGACAAAGGCCTCATCAATTACCTGATGCGCCATTGGCATTCGACCCCGTTCGAGATGTGCGAGATTAAATTCCACATCAAGCTGCCGATCTTCATCGCGCGCCAATGGATCCGCCACCGTACGGCGAACGTGAACGAATATTCGGCGCGCTATTCGATCATGGATAAGGAATTCTATATCCCGACGCTCGATCAGCTGGCACCGCAATCCAAGCAGAATCACCAGGGTCGCTCGGATCAGGAACTCAGCCCCGAGGAAGCGAAACGCGTGCTCGAGATACTCAAGCAGGATTCACTGCAGGTCTATGACCACTATGAAGAGCTGATGAATTGCGACCAGCAGGGTAATGTGATCAACATGGAAAAATCGGGCATCGCGCGCGAGCTGGCGCGTATGAACCTGACGCTCAATTACTATACGCAGTGGTACTGGAAATGCGACCTGCATAACCTGATGCACTTCCTGCGCCTGCGTGCGGATAGCCACGCACAATATGAAATCCGCGCCTATGCGGACGTGATGATCGACGTGATGAAGAAATGGGTACCGTTCGCGCATGAAGCGTTCGAGGAGCACCGTTTGCACTCGGCCAGTATCTCACGCACCGGCATGAATGTAGTGAAGCGTTTGATCTCGGGCGAGAAGGTGACACAAGAAACTTCCGGCCTCACCAAGCGTGAATGGGAAGAGCTGCAGAAGGTGTTGGCGCAATAATGGAACGTAAGTTTGAAAATGCGCTGTTCGCCAGCCGTTGGCTCATGGCGCCACTGTATGTCGGCCTTATCGCCGCACTTGGCGTGTTGGTCTATTCCTTCGGCCTAGAACTATGGCACATGATTACCCATGTGCAGACCATGACGCAGTCGGATGTCATTCTGGGCGTGCTCTCGCTGATCGATCTGACGCTGGCGGGCAACCTGATCATGATCGTGATGTTCTCGGGCTATGAGAATTTCGTATCGAAGCTTGATCTTGCCGGTCATGAAGATGCGCCGGAGTGGTTGGGTCATGTCGATTTCTCGGCGCTGAAACTGAAACTCATCGCATCTATCGTGGCGATCTCGGGAATCCACCTGCTCAAGATCTTCATGGACATCGATAAATATTCAGACCGCGAAGTGCAATGGATGGTCATCATCCATGTGGTATTCGTGGTGTCGGGCGTGTTGCTTGCGGCGATGGATCGTCTCAGCCAAGGATATGGCTCTAAGAAGCACTAGCGTTTAAAGCACTTTCGCAATCGCGCTATAAGGCGCAAGCGCCGAGACATGCGGCAATTTTCCTTCATCCGCATCTGCGCGCAGCGCGGGATTAATGGGCACCTCGCCCAAGAAGTTCGTGCTGAATTCCTGTGCCAGTTTTTTGCCGCCGCCCTCACCGAAGATGCATTCGCGCGTACCATTCGTTTCAAAATAACTCATATTCTCGATGACGCCCAAGATCGGCACATTCAGTTTCTGGAACGTGACGAGGCATTTGCGCGCATCCATCACGGCGACTTCCTGCGGGGTGGTGACGATCATCGCGCCGTCGAGCTTCACGTTCTGTGCCAAGCTGAGGTTGATATCGCC
>Ga0209572_1001653_pt1 | contig 13861 bp, 9 predicted proteins | sample EBPBio232012_DNA_FD_185867 | JGI IMG/M metagenome (GOLD analysis project Ga0209572, IMG submission 185867) | Wastewater treatment Type I Accumulibacter community from EBPR Bioreactor in Madison, WI, USA - Reactor 1_1/23/2012_ DNA (SPAdes)... | ecosystem: Engineered > Bioreactor > EBPR >...
CGACGAAGCCGGGAGTGCGCAAAGCGCGGGCAAGCGGCGCTGGATTGCCGGGTCGATGCGCGCCAGCCTGCACGCCAAGACCAGCCAGGTGGACCGGGAGCGGGTCTACGTCGGCTCGTTCAATTTCGACCCGCGTTCCATGGAGATCAACACCGAGATGGGCCTGGTGATCGAAAGCCCGTTCCTGGCCATCGACATGGCCCAGGAGTTCGAGCGCGGGGCGAGGCAGGCCAGCTACGAGGTCAAGCTGAACGCGCAGGACCAACTGGTCTGGATCGAGCCGCCTGCCGATGGCCAGGGCCCGCCCCGGGTGATGCAGACCGAACCCGGCACCACCTTGCTGCAGCGGGTGCTGCTGCACATGCTGTCGTGGTTGCCGATCGAATGGCTGTTGTGACGGGTCTGCCGGGCGACGTCTGATCCCTGATCGGGGGCCTGCGGATCAGCCGTGCCGGATCGCCACCGTCTTCAGCGTGGTGAAGCCGTACAGGGCCTCGAAACCTTTCTCGCGCCCGTGGCCGGAGGACTTGTAGCCGCCAAAAGGCAACTCCACCCCACCGCCGGCGCCGTAGTTGTTGACGAACACCTGGCCGCTTTTGACGCGCCGCGCCAGGCGGAACTGGCGCGCGCCGTCGCGTGTCCACACGCCGGCCACCAGGCCGAAGCGGGTGGCGTTGGCGAGCTGCACGGCGTGCTCCTCGTCGTCGAACGGCATGGCCGACAGCACCGGGCCGAACACCTCCTCCTGCGCCACCCTGTGCGCCACCGGCACGTCGGCCAGCAGCACCGGGGCCTGGTAGAAGCCGGTTTCGGGCGCTTCATCCACCACGTGGCCCTGGGCAATGGTGGCGATGCCGGCGGCCTGCGCGTCGCTCAGAAAATCCCACACGCGCTGCTGCTGGGTGTGGCGGATCAAGGGGCCGACGTCCAGGTCCATGGCGGCGGGGCCCACGCGCAGCGCCTCGAAGGCCTTGCCCAGCCGACCGATCAGCTGGCCGTAAATGCCGCGCTCGATCAGCACGCGTGAGCCGGCCGAACAGGTCTGGCCGGCGTTTTGCACGATGGCGTTGATGATGACGGGAATGGCCGCATCGAGGTCGGCGTCGGCAAACACGATCTGCGGGCTTTTGCCGCCCAACTCCAGCGTGACCGGGCAGTGGCGCTCGGCGGCGGCCTGCTGGATCAGCGTGCCGACCTTGGGGCTGCCGGTGAAGCTGATGTGGTCGATGCCCGCGTGCCGCGCCAGCGCGTCGCCCACCTCGTGGCCGTAACCGGTGACGATGTTGATGGCACCGGCCGGAAAACCCACCTCGGCCGCCAGTTGCGCCACACGGATCAGGCTGAGGCAGGCGTCCTCGGAGGGCTTGACCACGCACACATTGCCCGCCGCCAGCGCGCCGCCCACGCTGCGGCCGAAGATCTGCATGGGGTAGTTCCAGGGGATTACATGACCCGTGACGCCATGCGGCTCGCGCCAGGTCAGCACGCTGTAGCCGTTCTGGTAGGGCAGGGTGTCGCCGTGCAGCTTGTCGCAGGCGCCGGCGTAGAACTCGAAGTAGCGCGCCAGGGCGGTGGCGTCGGCGGCGGCCTGTTTGGTGGGCTTGCCGCAGTCGCGCTGCTCAATGGCGGTCAACTCGTTCGCGTGCTCGGCGATCTTGTGGGACAGGGCTATCAGCAGGCGGCCGCGTTCGGCCGCGTTCAACTTGCCCCAGGGGCCTTCGAAACAACGGCGCGCGGCTTGCACGGCGGCGTCGATGTCGCGCCCATCGCTGCGCGGAATCTCGTCGTAGGGCTGGCCATCGGAGGGGTCAATGACCGGCAGGGTGCGGCCGCTGGCCGAGGCAATGGACTGGTTGTCGATGAAGTTCAGTGGCATGCGCCGATTGTGGCGGATGCGGCGGCGCCTTCAGTCCATCAGCACCGGTCGGCGCTGGTGCCAGCGCGTGGCGGCCTCGAACCGGCTGGCCGCGTGCAGCAGTTGGGCGTCGCCGTGCAGCTGGCCTACCAACTGCAGGCCGAGCGGCAGGCCGTCTTCGCCAAAGCCCATGGGCAGGCTGACGGCCGGGTGCCCGGTCATGTTCAGCAGCATGGTCCAGGGGTACCAGGAGCCGCGCAGGTCGGGCAGGGCCGTGCCGTCGATGTCGATGTCGGCGAACAAATCCTGTTCCAGCGGCAGCGCCGAGCGCGTCAGCGTGGGCATGGCCAACAGGTCGGCGTGCTCCAGCAGGGCCTGCACGCGGCGAAACAGCGTGGTGCGGCTGAACATGGCCTCCAGGTAATCGACGCCGCTGACCTGCGCGGCGGAAGCGATCTGGCGCTTGAAGGTGTTGCTGAACAGCTCCGGGGAGCGTTCCACCAGGCCCAAAAAGCGGGCCCGCCACACCGTGTGGTTGATGGCGCGCCAGATCGGTTCGACGTTGAAACCGTCGCCGTCGAAGGGCTCCACCGTGGCGCCAAGCCCCTCCAGCACGCGCAGCGCGGCCTGAAAAGCCTGCGCGACGTCGCGTGCCACCGGGCGGCCTGGGGGGGTCAGGCAATACAGCACACGCCGACCTGTCAGGTCGCGCGGATCTAGCGCGGCGGCCGGGTAGTCGTGCGTGCGCAGGCCGACCGACCAGGGATCGATCGGCGCAGCCCCGGTCATGACCTGCAGCATCAGGGCGGTGTCGGCCACCACCCGTGTGGTGGGCGTGACGTAGGTTTGGTTGCCGATCACGTCCTGTGCCTGCCCGTGCGGTACCACGCCAATCGATTGCTTGAAGCCGACCACCCCGCAGCAGGCGGCCGGAATGCGCGTGGAGCCGCCGCCGTCGGTGGCCACCGCCAGCGGGGCGATGCCGGCCGCCGTGGCCGCCGCCGCGCCGCCGCTGGAGCCGCCGCAGGTGCGCCCGAGGTGCCAGGGGTTGCGCGTGCTGCCGAACAGCGGCGAGTTGGTGAGCGGACCGGAGCCGAATTCCGGCGTGGTGGTCTTGCCGATCAAGATGGCGCCGCCAGCGCGCAGGCGCGCGACGCCGACGGTGTCCTCGGCGGGTACGTTGTTTTTCAGGGCCAGGGTACCGAAGCTGGTGGCCACGTCGGCGGTGTTGACCAAGTCCTTGACGCTGAACGGCAGGCCGTCCAGAGGGCCCAGCGGCTGGCCGGCCATGTAGCGGGTCTCTGCCTGGCGCGCCTCGGACAGTGCGCGCTCGGGCACCAGGGTGATGAAGCAGTTCAGGCGCGGTTGCAGCTGCTCGGCGCGCGCCAGCACGCCCTGGACCAGCTCCACCGGCGAGAGTTGGCGCTGGCGCAGCCGCTTGGCCAGCTCGCTCGCGGGGGTGTAGAACAGGTCGTCGTCCGGCATGCGTGGGGCGCTTGTTCAGTCGGAGATCGAGACACCGGACGCCTTGACCACCGGTTCCCAGAATTTGCGCTCGCGCTGGGCGCGCTGGCCGGTGGCGGCGCGCCCCTCGGCACGGGCGACGAAACCAGCGGTCTCCAGGGAGCGCATCACCTCGGGCTTTTGTGCCGCGCTGAGAAAGGCTTTTTCCAGCGCGTCCAGCAGCGCCGGTGGCGTGGCGGCCGGTGCGTAGATGGCGTACCAACTGGTCGCGGCCTCGAACTCCGAAAAACCTTGTTCCGCCGCCGTCGGCACGTCGGGCAGATTGGGCATGCGGCGGTTGCCGCTGAGGCCCAGGAATTTGATCTTGCCGCCCTTGTACAGGGGCATCATGCTGGCCAATGCGTCCCAGCCCATGGACAACTGGCCGTTGACGACGTCGATCAGCATCGGCGCGGCGCCTTTGTAGGCGGCCGGGATCAGTTCGAATTTCTGGTTGCTGGCCAGGGCGTAGGCGCCCAGATGGCCGGAACTGCCGATGGTGGCCAGGCCCAGCGAAGCCTTGCCGGGACTGGCCTTGGCCCAGCGCACGTACTCGCTCAGGTTGTTGTAGGGCTGCTGCGCTCCCGTCACCACGGCGGTGGGGATATCGACCACGGTGGCCACCGGCACCAGATCCTTGTCGGCGTCGTAGCCTGGCGACTTGAAGGTCAAGGGGAGAATGGTCAGCAACGGCGAGGGCACCAGGTACACCGTCAAGCCATCCGGCTTGGCCTGTTTGACCAGGTTCCAGGCCAGACGGGCCGAGGCACCGGGGCGGTTGTCGACCAGCACGCCGGCCGAAAACCCCAGGCCGCGCAGCTGTTCGGCGTACAGGCGGGCCACGGTGTCGGCGGCGCCGCCGGCGGCGTAACCGACCACGATCTTCAGCGGCTCGGCCGTCAGCGCCCCCGGCAGGGGCTGGGCCGATGCGCCGGGCACGGCGCCTCCCAACGCCACGAGCGCGGCCAGGCAGGTCAGGGTGCGCCGAGAGACGGCAGGCAGGAAGCGGGTGGAGATAGGCATCAAAGGATCACTTGAAGGAGCATGCGAAAAGAGGCATGCCCGAGGCCCGAAGCAGACGGAGGGTGCGCTGCGGAGTGGGCGGAAGGCGTCCGATGGACGCGGCGTGGCGCCAGTTTAAGCCCCTCAAAACCACGCTATAGATGTGGTTTTGGACGGTGCACGTCAGGCTGTGGACTGGGAGAGCCGATGTCTTGGGGTTGGCGCCGGGGCAGGCTTCCCCGCCGCAATGCCATCCGCCCGAAGACAGTGCGCGCCATGAGTGCGCCGTCAGCGCCTTTTCAGCGGCATGCCTGTGCCACCCTCACGTCTGGGCATCGAAGCCATCGGCCAAGCTTTCGCGCAGGTGGTCGACGAAGCAGCGCACGGCCCGTGGCACGCGCGGTGCCCAGGGGCGGATGGCGTAGATGCGGTCGCCAAAAGTGCCTTTGGGGTGCCAGTCCGTCAGCATCGGCACCAGTTCGCCGCCGGCCACCAACGCGCCAGCGCTGAAGTCTGGCAGCAGACCGATGCCCAGGCCGTCCAGCACGGCCTGGCGCAGCACCTCGCTGTTGTTGGCGCGCAGTGGGCCACGCACGGTCACCACCACCTGATCCGGCTCGGGCGTGGCGGTGCGTGCGCTGGTGCGACCACGTGGGCGCTCGAACACCCAGCTCTGGCCGCTGCCCGCGCGCAGGTACAACAGGCAGTCGTGGTCGGCCAGTTCCGTGGGATGTTTCGGCGTGCCGCGCCGGCGCAGGTAGTCGGGGCTGGCCAGCAGCAACGAACGGGTGTCGCAGAGGACCCAGGCGACGTGGGTGTCGGGTGGCGCCTCGGCATGGCGGATGGCCAGGTCGAACCCTTCCTGTGTCAGGTTGATCAGGCGGTCGGACAGATCCAGGTCGATGCGGATCTCGGGGTAGCGCTCCACGAAACGCGCCAGCCTGGGCGCCACGTGCTGGCGCCCCAGCGCCACGGGCGCGCTCACGCGCACCAGCCCGCGCGGCTGGCCAGCCTGGTCGCGGACGCGGCCAAAGCTCTGTTCGATCTGCGTGAAGGCGCCCTGGGTGTCGTCGACCAGCTGCAAGCCTGCCTCGGTGAGGCCCACCGAGCGCGTGGTGCGGCGCACCAGGGGCAGGCCCGTGGTGCGTTCCAGCTCCGCGATGCGCATGCTGACCGAGGCTTTGGACACCCCCAGGCGCCGCGCCGCCTGGGTGTAGCTGCGGGTTTGCGCGAGCACCGTGAGCAGGTGCAGATCGGCCAGGGGCAGGGTGGGGGAGGCAGGGTTCATCGCCCTATTATTGTTCTATTTATTGAACAATGTAATCAGAAATCAATACCCCATGGCGAGCCTTGGCGTCGTAGACTGAGCCCATCCGCTTGACCACCCTGAAAAAAAGGAGACCATCCCGATGAACTCGACCACCCCCGCCCAGCTGAGGGCTTCCATTCCCCACTGGATCAACGGCCAGCGCGCCGCCGGCCAGTCGGCCCGCGCGCAGGACGTGACCAACCCGGCCACCGGCGCCGTGACCGGCCAGGTGGCACTGGGCGATGCCCAGGACGTGGCCACCGCGGTGGCCGCCGCCCAGACTGCGTTTCCGGCCTGGGCCGACACGCCGCCGATCCGCCGCGCGCGCGTGATGTTCAAGTTTCTGGAGCTGCTGAATCAGCACAAGGACGAACTGGCCCATGCCATCACCGCCGAGCACGGCAAGGTGTTCACCGACGCGCAGGGCGAGGTGGCGCGCGGCATCGACATCGTCGAATTCGCCTGCGGTATTCCGCAACTGCTCAAGGGCGACTTCACCGACCAGGTCTCCACCGGCATGGACAACTGGACGCTGCGCCAGCCCCTGGGCGTGGTGGCCGGCATCACGCCGTTCAACTTTCCGGCCATGGTGCCGATGTGGATGTTCCCGGTGGCGATTGCAGCCGGCAATACCTTCGTGCTTAAGCCCAGCCCGCTCGACCCGACGGCCTCACTGCTGATGGCGCAGTGGCTCAAGGATGCCGGGTTGCCCGACGGTGTGTTCAACGTGGTGCAGGGCGACAAGGTCGCCGTGGACGCGCTGCTGGAGCACCCCGACGTGTGCGCCATCAGCTTCGTCGGTTCGACCCCCATCGCCAACCATATCTACGAAACCGGGGCGCGCCACGGCAAGCGCGTGCAGGCTTTGGGCGGCGCCAAGAACCACATGGTGGTGATGCCCGACGCCGACATCGACCAGACCGTGGACGCGCTGATCGGCGCGGGCTTTGGTTCCGCTGGCGAGCGTTGCATGGCGATCAGCGTGGCGGTGCTGGTGGGCGACGTGGCCGACAAGGTCGTGCCCAAGCTGCTGGAGCGCACGAAGCAGCTGAAGGTGCTGGAGGGCGAGAACCTGGCCGCGGAAATGGGCCCCATCGTCACCCGCGCGGCACTGGAGCGCATCACCGGCTACATCGCCTTGGGCGAGGAAGAAGGTGCCAAGCTGCTGGCCGACGGTCGGCAGTTCGATGGCGCTCGCGCCGGTCAGGGCTGTGACAACGGCTTTTGGATGGGCGGCACCTTGTTCGACCACGTCACGCCGGAAATGCGTATCTACAAGGAAGAGATCTTCGGCCCCGTGCTTTCGTGCGTGCGCGTGCCCGATTTCGCCACCGCGCTGCAACTGATCAACGACCACGAATTCGGCAACGGCGTGTCGTGCTTCACCCGCGACGGCAACGTGGCGCGCGAGTTTGGCCGCCGCGTGCAGGTCGGCATGGTAGGGATCAATGTGCCGATTCCCGTGCCCATGGCCTGGCAGGGCTTTGGCGGCTGGAAACGCAGCCTGTTTGGCGACATGCACGCCTATGGCGAGGAGGGCGTGCGTTTTTACACCAAGCAGAAGTCGATCATGCAGCGCTGGCCCGAAAGCATTGGCAAGGGCGCCGAATTCGTCATGCCGACGGCGAAGTAAACCGGGTATTGGGCCGCTTTGGGGCGAAAAAAAGGCCCTTTCGGGCCCATACCTTGGAAGGTTAGTCGGTGCTCAGGTCGAGGGGCCGGCGTCGGCGGCGGCCTTTGCGGCGCCGGTGGGCTTGCCGAAGCTGCCGCCCAGGCGCACGCTGCGCGGCGCGGGCGAATCGCGGCCAATGACGCGCGAGCCAGCATCGGCGCCGTTCTCGGCGCTGTCGCGGCCGTCGGTGGTGCTGGCCAGCACGCGACGCGCGCCATTGAAGCGGCGCTGCCAATAGCTGGTGTCCATGCTTTCCACGCGCACCTGGGCGCCCGAGCGCGGGGAATGGATGAAGCGACCTTCGCCCACGTAGATGCCGACATGGCTGTAGGCACGGCGCAGGGTGTTGAAGAACACCAGGTCGCCAGGGCGCAGTTCGTCCTTGTGGATGGTCTGGGTGGCGGCCGCCTGTTCCTCGGCGCGGCGCGGCAACACCAGATCGGAGGCTTGCTGGTACATCGCGCGCACGAAACCGCTGCAGTCGAAGCCGGTTTCGAAGGAATCACCGCCACGGCGGTAGCGCACACCCAAGGCGCCCATGGCGGTCACCACCAGATGGGCGGCGCGGTCGGTGGCGGACTGGATGCTGTCGCCGAGGCGGTTGACGAGTCCCTTTTGGGCCAGGAGTTTGTCCAGTTCGTCCTGAGCCGGGCCGGCGTGGGCGGCGGGCAGGGCGGCGGCAAGCAAAATCAGGGCGGCAAGCGTCTTGGGCATCAACATGTGTGAGGTGCTGGGGGTTCATGTGCCATCAGGCACGGCGCCGGTCCGTATACGCAAGAGCCGGCAAGAACCAGGGGCTGGTCTACTCAGTTGGAGCGCCTACCCAGTACAGGGTAGCGGGCGCTAGTGTAGGACAAGCACCGGGTGATTTAGGGCCAAAGCCTGACAAATTTTCTCGGGATAACCCGGATTTGTGTCATGACACCCAGCCCGCTCCCGGCCTGGGTCAGAAATTCAAACGCAATTCGGTCTGGCCTGGCGGCAGGCTGTCGATCACGATGGCGGCGCGGAAGGGGTCGATGGATTGGGTACGCGCCGCGACCTTGCTGGCCGAGGCGGCCGTTACCTTCAGGCTCGCCTGCCGGGCCGGCAAGGTGACGAACACGGTGAATCCGGCGACCGCCTCGGGGTTGGCGTTGCGCAGGATCAGACGCAAGCCCCCGGAGCGCCATTGGGAGTCGACAGACACCGCCTCGCGCTGCCGCCACCAGCGCGTGATTTCGTCGCCGCGCGTCACCCACAGCCGGTTTCCGTAGCTGGTGACCTTGCGCAGGTAGTCGGGCATGGTGCGCCGCATCAGGCCGCCCTCGACGTAGTTTTGCGAATGCACCGACAGCAAGGAGAAGGCGCCACTGCGCACCGCCAGGTCCAGGTCGTTGGCGAGGGTGAGACCGACCTGCTCGGGCGTGAGTTTTTTCAGCCGGAAGCTCACGTCGTCCATCTGCGTGCGTGGCAACACCACCAGGGCCCGCTCGGGCGGCACCCCCGGCTCCGAAACCGAGAAGAAGGGCAGCCGGTCTTCGTGCGAGCTTTCGTCGGCTGCGTGGTGCAGCAGGCCATGGCGACGCAACAGCATCTCGGTGTTGCGATCGTAGGATTCGGTGGGCGCGCGAAAGCCAGTGGCCTCGGGCGCGCGTTCCCCCAGGATGCCGGCCATCTGCTGCTTCATGAAGCGGATGCGCAACTCCTGCTCACGCACCGCGTCACCCTTGAAGCCGAAGTGCACGTCGGCGTGGTAGGCGATTTCGTGGCCACGCCGGAGCAGATCCCGCACGATGTCCGGATGGCGCACCGCCTCCGTGGTCAGGCAGTAGAACGTGCCCTTGTAGCCGGCATTTTCCAGATCGCGGGCCAGGTTCGGGGCGGATTCGAACTGGTCCTCGGTGTCCATTTCGATCAGGTGCGCGGCCTGGTGGCCATGCGGCCAGGCCGCCTTGTAGGCGTGCGGCTCGCGACGCAGCCAGGCCAGTGTGGCGTCGAGCAGGAGCAGGTTGTCCCGTTGGGCCGGCCAGGCGTCGTCGCTGACCCCGAAGTACGCCACGCGCCCGCGCGGTGTTTCCTCGAAAGCCATCACGGCATGCGGCTCGGCGGGCACGTTGCGCGACCAGTCCAGCGCCACCGCCGATGTGTGGCTGGCGCTGATGCGCAGCAGGCTGCCCGAGGTATTGGAGAGCCCCATGCGCCGGGCGGCCGGGATCGGCCAGGTCAGCGGCCCGTCGCCAAACGGCACGAAAAAAGTGTTGTCGTTGACCGGGAAAAAGCCATGGCTGCGCACCTGAAAGCTGGTGTGCAGAAAATCCAGGCCCGCGGGTTGACCCTGGGCGTCGCGGCTGCCCACCAGGCCGGTGCCCAGCAGACTGCCACCGCGCTGGGCGAAGCGTTCGATGGCGGCGCGCTCCTGCGGGTCCAGGGCCACGGTGGTGGGCAGGATCAACACCCCGGTGGGTGGGTCGGCCAGCAGTTCCTCCCGGCCCAGGGTCCGGACGTGCTCGCCGTACTTGCGCAGATAGGCCGGCCAGCGCTTGATGATTTGCTCGTAGGACCGCCCGGCGCTGGCGAAATAGCGCTCGGTGGTGGGGCTGAGGTAAAGCAGGATCTGGCCTTCGTCGGCGCCCCAGGCCAGGCGTGCGGTGCAGGTCCAGACCAGGCACAGCGCCAGCATCGCCGTCCGGGCCGCGGACCGCAAGACTTGACGGACCAGGCCGCTGGGCGGGCTGGGCTGCTGATGTCGGGTGGGGCTGGGCACGCCTAGTCCTCGATGCTCAGCAGCCAGCGATGGGTGCCGGCCGCCGGCGCCCGCCACGAGATCAGGGCTCGCCCGGGCGCCACCACGATCAGTGGGGGCGGTCGGCTGCCGTTGTCCAGCGCCTGCAGCCGCGCCTTGCTGTGCGATTGAGGCAGATCGATCCAGATCGCCACCGGTTTGGTGCTGGCAAATCCCTGACCCACCTCGGCGCTCAGCATTTGGCCTTGCGGGTGCGGCGTGAGTCGGACGGCGACCCGTGTCTGGGCCCGCCACCATTGGGCGAGCTGGCTGGCCGATGCCAGCCAGGTGCCGGGGCCGAGCGATCCGATCTTGTCCAGCACACGCTTGAGCTGCTCGGCCACCAGCAGCGACTGCGTCGGCAGCCGCACCACCGACAGACTGCCCATGCGCGCCGACAGCTCCAGCGCGGCCAGGAAGTTGTCCAGGCCCGTGCTGTCGTCCTCCTCCAGGGCTTCCTCGGGACCGATCAGGCTGCGCGGCAGCACCACGGTGCCGTCGCGGCCCACGCCTTCGGCAAAAAAGGGTAGGCGCGCCTCGGTCATCTCCATGAAGCTGAGGTAGGTGTCAAACCCGCGCTCGCGCACCAGGCGCCGCGTGGTGGCGTCGTAGGCGTCAAGCGGCGGCGCGAAGCCGGCCGGGGCACGCACCGGGACGCCGGCCTCGGTCATCAGCGCTTGCATCTTGTCCAGCCGCTCGGCTTGCCGCGCGACCGGTTGATCCTTGAAGGCCTCGAAGGTGTCGCCCAGGTAGCCGATTTCGTGGCCTTGGTCGAGCAGCTTCCTGACCCCGGGCGCCGACCTGCCGGCGTTGGCGCCCTGCACGTAGCAGGTCAACCGCCCACCCAAGCCACGAAAGATGCGTGCCAACGCCACGTCGGTCTCGCTCACCGGCTCGGCCGCCTGCAAGGCCAGCAACAGGGCGTTGGTGTACGGTGCCGGCCAGGCGCCCAGGTAGGCGCCGGGTCGGCGCAACAGCCAGGCCAGGATGTCCCCGGTGATGGCTTTCAGTTGGCGCGGATCGGAGCGCTGCCAGTTCTGTTCGGGGTAACCCACGGTGACCACGCGCGATGAGCGCCCCGACGGCATGCGCCGCTCGTGATAGGCGATCAGACCGGCCGGCTTTCGGGCGTTCACGGTACGCGACCAATCCATGATCTGCGCCGCCTCCTGTTTGCCGACCAGGCGCAGCGGCAGTTGCCTGGGCACCCGCTCCAGCCACACGCGGGTGCCGGCGGGCAGGCTGTGGGCCACCGGTTGGTCGCCGTGCACCATCATGAACGTGTCGTCCGGTTCGTCCTGGGTGTCGCCGGCCACCTCCACATCCAGGGTTTCGCGCATGAAGCCATAGCCCAGCGGTTCGCCGGAAGGTGCGTAGGTGCCGGTCTGCCAGGTCGAGAGCACCGAGCCGCCGCGCTCGCGCCACCGCCACACGGCTTGCTTCTCGGCATCGCTCAGCACCACCGTGGAGGCCAGGATCAGCACCCCGGAGGGCTCGATGCGCGTCAGGTCGGCGGGATCGGAAATCCGCGCAAACGACAGTTCGGCCTGCTGCAGATAGTTTTCCCAGACCCGCGTGCCGGTGGTCGGATCGGCGCCCAGCGTCATCAGGTGGGCCTGGGAGGCGCTGGACACATACAGCCAAGCCTGGATGTCCTTCAAGTCGGCAGGGTCAACCGGGGTCTGGCTGGGCCGGCTGCGTCGGCGTGGCGGCACACTGGGTGCACGGCGAATCGGCTCCACGCCAGGCAGCGGAGACGCGGCAGCGTGGCTGGAACGCGCCTCGTTGTCCAGGCCCTCACCCAGGCCCGCGCAACCGGCCAGGGCCCATAACGTCAGCCAGGCAATGCCTGTGAAAAGCTTTCCTACAGCAGCTGCCACAGGGGAATATGTAAATGATTAGCCAAAAAGTAAAAAATGGTTTCATAAGTTGGCCTTTGCCGCAATCCTTTCTCCCCCGTATCGGGGATGGACGTGAAATAGTTGACGGATTGGCGGGCTCGGGCGCGACGCACCGGAGCGGCCGCAGGGGGGATGCGGTGAGAACACGCTGGGCTCTGATGGCGGCCGCCTTCGCACTGGCGCCGTTCACGGCCTGGAGCCAACCGAGCACGCCCAAGGCCGAAACCGTGGCCAGCGGCTTGCAGCAGCCCTGGGCCGTGGCGTTTTTGCCGCAAGGGCGCTTTCTGGTCACCGAACGAGCGGGTCGGCTGCGCGTGGTGGAGCCCGATGGCCGCGTGCTGGCGCCCGTGCAAGGGGTGCCCGAGGTGGCCACCGGTGGTCAGGGCGGGTTGCTTGATCTGGTCACCGATTCGGCCTTTGCCAGCAACCGCAGGCTGTACTTCTGCTTCAGCGAGCCGGGCCAGGGCGGCGTCAACAGCACCGCCCTGGCGCGGGCCCGGCTGTCGGACGACGGGCGCCGCCTGGAGGACGTGCGGGTGATCTTCAGCCAACGGCCGAAAATCCGTGCCAACCTGCATTTCGGCTGCCGCATCGTCGAGCGGCGCGTCGGTGGCCAGCCCGATGGCACCTTGTTCCTGACCCTGGGCGAGCGCTTTTCGCGCCGCGACGACGCACAGACCCTGGACAACCATCACGGTAAGGTGGTACGCGTGGGCAAGGATGGCGGCGTGCCGCCCGATAACCCCTTCGTGGGTCGCACCGACGCCTTGCCGGAAATCTGGAGCTACGGCCACCGCAACAGCCAGGGCGCGACGCTGGCGCCGGATGGCGGCTTCTGGATGCACGAGCACGGTCCGCAGGGCGGCGACGAGATCAACCTGCCGCGGCCCGGCGCCAACCATGGCTGGCCGCGGGTCAGTTTCGGCGTGCACTACGGCGGCAACCCGGTCGGCAGTGGCAGCCCCACCGAAGCCGGGTTGGCGCCACCGCTGCACCATTGGACGCCTTCGATCGCCCCCTCGGGCATGGCCTTTTTAACCAGCGAGCGCTACGGCACGGCCTGGAAGGGCAACCTGTTCGTCGGCTCGCTCAAGTTTCAGTACCTGGACCGGATCGAACTCAAGGACGGCCAGGTGGTGGCCGAACACAAGCTGCTGGAGGACCTGGGCGAGCGCATCCGTGACGTGCGCCAAGGCCCGGACGGCCTGCTCTACCTGCTCACCGACAGCCCGAACGGGCGCCTGATCCGCCTGCTGCCATGAACCCAGTGGGAGGGATGAGCAAGGTCACACCAAGCCTGGGCGCCGGTAAATCGATTTTATGTGCTATTAAAAATAGAGCTACAAAAGATGATTTGGCGCCGACCAATGGCATGAAACACTGGAAATTTACCCGCCGGTCTCGGGGTGTGCGAAAACCCATCAAGGTGGCGGCGAGCGCGCCGCACTCCGGTCAAATTCGCTGGCGCAGCCTGAGCCCCGTCTTTTTCAGGATGGCGCTGGAGAACAGCACATCATGGGCGCGGCAGGCGGGTCCGAGCAGGGCGGCCACGGACTCGGTCTGCGCCAGGACTTCCTCGCGCGTGTGACCATGGAACATGGCGAACAGGTTGTAGCGCCAGACACCCGGTTTGCGCGGACGGCGGTAGCAGTGGCTGACACCCGGTTGGTTGCCGATCAACTCGCCCAGGCGATCGACCTCGGCGTCGTCCACATCCCATACGCTCATGCCGTTGGCGGTGTAGCCCAAGCGGTAGTGGTTGGGCACGGCGGCGATGCGGCGCACCACGCCGGATTCGCGCAGCTCGCCCAGGCGCGCGCGCACCGCCAGGCCGGTGCTGCCGACCACGGTGGCG
>Ga0209572_1001659_pt1 | contig 13821 bp, 14 predicted proteins | sample EBPBio232012_DNA_FD_185867 | JGI IMG/M metagenome (GOLD analysis project Ga0209572, IMG submission 185867) | Wastewater treatment Type I Accumulibacter community from EBPR Bioreactor in Madison, WI, USA - Reactor 1_1/23/2012_ DNA (SPAdes)... | ecosystem: Engineered > Bioreactor > EBPR >...
GGCTGTAAAGAGCCAAGGCTTATTGACAAAAACAAGGTCTGTTTTATCGTTTGCCTTTTGTACGTCTAATTGGTCTTGCATTGTGCTCTAATCTTCGTGTTCAAATATTGCACTGATTTGAATAATTATTTAAACTCTGTGGGTTTCACCCAAGGCTATTAATGTTTAACCTCTTCGAGGTTGGGGATGCATGGTGATGCGGGATAGAAACTTTGGTGAGCGGATTTGGTGAATGAGAAAGCCATTGCAATTATTCTGAACTGAAGCTGAATATGTCACCAAGTTCGCCTATGCATTTCTTAAAAAACTGTCTTGGTAATCCGTTGTTTAGATTAATCACAGTAATAATTCCTTTATCACAGTCATTTCCAACACTTCTAAAAATGAGCTTTCCTCCACAAGACTGTTCGGTAAATCAGTAGTCATAGTCATGTAATAATTACCTACGTACTGATTTTTTTCATTAAATATCAAAATCCTTGAAGTAGCTCTAGGTGAAGGTCCGAAAAGCCATATGGAATTGACAATTTTGAAGGTTTTTCCACGCTTGGTTGTCACTTTCCCTAAATATGTCAAATGCGTTTCTGTTCCATCATTATCTCTCCAATTCCCAAACACGAACGTGCTATCGACTATACCCTTTTCTAAAACTTGTAATCGAATTATTCGGTCGCTAATCTGTCCATTAGCAGACGAGAAGGTAAGTAAGAATATCGCGAATAATAGTATGGTTCGAAGTGAGTACATAAAAAGCATCTTAAAAACTTATTTGCTTAAAATTGATTCATCTGATAATTATCAGCTAAAATAATCGGTCTAGAAATCTCTCTAAATTAGCAGCGACAATCAGTAAGGTATGCCCATTTATCATCAGCTAGGAAATATTCCGCATAAACGCCATACGGTTCATGAAAAGCCGAATGGTGGCATCTATTACGAACAGCTCTTCGGCACGGAGGGTTTTCATGGGATGAGCTCATTGCTCTACCATGTTTATCGCCCAACGATGATTAAAGAAGTATCATCAGCAAAGGATGTGGCTCCGAAAGCGGCTATCGACAAGAACATCACTCCGATGATGCTCAAAGGAATGGACGTGAAGCCGCAAGCGGATTTTCTTGAAAGTCGCAAGCATGTGTTGTTCAACAACGATTTGAATATTGCATTGGCGGCTCCGCAGAAAAGTTTGCGCAGCTATTTCTATAAAAATGCGGATGCGGATGAAATGATTTTTGTGCACCGCGGCACAGGAAAATTGCGTACTTTCTTAGGAAATATTCCTTTTAGCTATGGCGATTACTTGGTGATTCCGCGAGGAATGATTTATCAAATTGATTTCGATACGGAGGACAATCGTTTGTTCATTGTGGAGAGCTTCTCCCCTATTGTTACTCCAAAAAGATACCGCAATAATTTTGGTCAATTGCTGGAACATTCGCCTTTCTGCGAGCGTGATATCAGAAGACCTTCTGAACTTGAAACGCACGATGAAAAAGGTGAGTTCATCATCAAAATAAGAAAGGAAAACGTGCTGCATGAGTTGGTTTATACCTCGCATCCGTTTGATGTGGTTGGCTGGGATGGCTATAATTATCCTTATGCCTTTTCGATTCATGATTTTGAACCTATCACAGGTCGGGTGCATCAACCACCACCAGTGCATCAAACTTTTGAAGCGCACAACTTTGTGGTGTGTTCGTTCTGTCCACGTTTGTATGATTATCACCCGAAGAGTATTCCTGCGCCTTACAACCACAGCAACATTGACAGCGATGAAGTGTTGTACTACGTAGATGGTGATTTCATGAGTCGCAATCATGTGGAGAAAGGGTATATCTCTTTGCACCCTGGTGGTATTCCTCATGGCCCTCACCCAGGTGCTTATGAAAGAAGTATCGGACAAAAAGAAACGCAAGAGCTTGCGGTAATGGTGGATACTTTCCGTCCGTTGAAGCTGACGCAAGAGGCGGTTGACATTGCTGACAACACTTATAAAACCTCTTGGTTGGAATAAGTGCAGAGAACAACAAAATACATTTTCAGATAAAAAATCAAATCCAATGATTACAGATACAACATCGCTTCATTTAGAAAAAGTAGTGCCACAGGCTGAAGACTTTTTGCCATTGCTTGGCACGGACCATGTGGAGCTTTATGTGGGCAATGCTAAACAAGCGGCCTATTATTATATGAGTGCTTGGGGGTATAAACCTCTTGCCTATAAAGGTCTTGAGACGGGTTCGCGCGATACGGTTTCTTATGTTTTAGAACAAGGAAAAATTCGTCTTGTGCTTACTTCTCCTCTATCTCAAGATGGCCCCATCAACGAACACATCAACAAACATGGTGATGGTGTGAAAGTGGTTGCCCTTTGGGTAGATGATGCTGCGAAAAGCTGGAAAGAAACTACATCACGCGGTGCGAAGAGCTGCATGGAGCCTAAAACCATCAAAGACGACAATGGCGAAGTTGTTCTATCGGGAATTCATACGTATGGTGAAACGCTTCACGTGTTTGTTGAAAGAAGCAACTACAAAGGTGTGTTCATGCCAGGTTATCGCGCATGGAATCCAGCGTATCAACCGAATGACGTTGGATTGAAATTCATAGATCACATGGTTGGCAATGTTGGTTGGAACGAGATGAACCAATGGGTAGAATTCTATGCACGCGTGATGGGCTTTGCTCAATTGATTTCTTTTGATGATAAAGACATCAGCACGGAATACAGCGCATTGATGAGTAAGGTGATGAGCAATGGCAATGGCCGCATCAAATTCCCCATCAACGAGCCTGCTGAAGGAAAGAAGAAATCACAGATTGAAGAATACATCGACTTCTACAACGGTGCAGGTGTGCAACATATAGCTGTAGCAACAGATAATATCATTGAAACAGTAACCGCATTGCAAAACCGTGGCGTTGAGTTCTTGACTGTTCCAAATACTTATTATGAAACTATCTTGGATAAAGTTGGAAAGATTGATGAAGACTTGGCTCCACTGCAAAAACTCGGCATCTTGATTGACCGTGATGATGAAGGATACCTATTGCAAATCTTCACCAAGCCTGTTTTAGACAGACCAACGATGTTCTTCGAAATTATCCAACGCAAAGGAGCACAAAGTTTTGGCAAAGGAAATTTCAAAGCATTGTTTGAAGCGATAGAGCGCGAACAAGAATTGCGGAACTCTATAATCAAGAGAAACATTACATTTAACCGCAAATTCGCACGGTGCTTTCCTTGTGAATTTGCGGTTTAACTTTTTACAAAAGATCCATATGAGTAATCAATTTGCATTGCAACGTTTCTTAACACCTCTCAACCAACTCAATGCGTTATTGGAGAAAGGACGTTATCAAAAAGACAAAGCCGTTGGCCTTTACAATAATGATGGTAGAACATTGGTGTTTCGTTTGGAAGCATTGTGTCGCATCTATAGGGACATTCACGATAAAAAATTCTTTAAAGAATGGTATCGCAAATTCAAAGTGCTCGAAGATGCCCTTGGTAATATGGATTACAATGAATCCATGCATAAAGAATTCTCTACTTACAAAGAGTTGAAAACCGTAAACGAAGAGAACTTCAAAGCGCATCTTGATGAATCGGCCGTGTATGTTTCTAATATGTTGAAGAACGATGGCTGGTTGAGTGGTGATGCGATGCGTGAATTCGTTGATGGTTTGAACTCGCTTGATTGGTTGAATGCTGAGGAAGACAGAGTGGCTTATGCCAATGTTATTTGCGATGAGTTGGACAAACTCGTTATCAAATATGGCAATGGAGAAATCAACCCTCATGAGCTAGAAGAAGGCTTACATGAGTTTCGCAGAAGGCTGCGTTGGGTTAGCATCTACGCTCAAGTATCAGATGGTCTTGTGCAAATAACTCCTGTGAAAAATGTACCCAATGATGTGCTGAAATATTGCACCGATGATATTGTAGCATCTCCTTTCAACGCATTACCCAAAGCACAGAAGAACCAACACACACTCACTATTCAATCTCATTATTTCTACGCGATGAGTTGGCTTATTCAATACACAGGTGAGCTGAAAGATATTGGTCAGCGTTATGAAGCTTTCAAAGAACTGACGAAGCAAGCAGGGTTGCGCAATGTGAATGTAAATAAGCAATTCTTGGCAACATGTAAATACGCTCCTACAGATATTTCTTCGCTTGCTGAAGCAGCTATTGATGAATTTATCTATCGTGATTTTATTCCTGAAAGAATTTGTCGTGATTTCATGCGCAGTATTTAAACGATGAGTTTAGCAGTAACCTATATGAACTCGCCTATAGGATGGCTTCGATTAGAGGGCGAGTCCATGGGTTTGTCAAAGATTGATTTCGTTGAAGAAAAAGGAGATGATGCACTGAATGAAGATTCTTTGCAAAGAGCGAAAGAGCAGTTGCAAGAATATTTTGACGGTACTCGTAAAGAATTCAAGCTCTACCTCTCGCCTTCAGGAACTAATTTTCAGAAGAATGTTTGGAATACGCTTTTGGAAATACCTTATGGTAAAACATGCAGTTACGAAGACATGGCCAAATCGCTTGGCGACATAAAAGTGATTCGTGCTGCCGCATCTGCTAATGGCAAGAATCCATTACCTATTGTGATGCCATGTCATAGAGTTATAGGAAAAGACGGTTCACTAACTGGCTACAGTGGCGGACTTTGGCGCAAGAAATGGCTTCTCGATTTTGAACTACGTGAGCAGCAGCCTACGCTTTGGTAGGTGTTGGAGAATAGCCATGAGCCTTTGGCCTTTAGCTATTGGAAATCGTATGTTATAGTTGGGCTGGTTCAACGGAAGTATTCTCAACTCTCAATACCCAATACCTGAAACCTAATACCCCATGATGTTCTATTTTTGAGCCCATCATAATTATTAAAATCAATTTATTTAAGAGCATATGCTACAACGCGTACAAACGATTTTCCTTCTTATTTCAGTAATGCTTTTTGCTGTAACCAGCTATTTTCCATTCGCCTCAGGCGATTTGTTTGAGATACGCAGCTATGGCATTCGCTCATTGGATGGACAAACTATGGAAGATGTGTCCACTTACTATTTCATATTGCCAATGGCACTTGCAGCGGCAATCACTTTGCTCGCCATATTCATGTTTGGCAATCGTCAAAGTCAAATGGCCTTCGTTAGAATTACATTTATTATTTACGCTATTTCATTTGCTTTGCTTGCTCTTTGTATAAAGGACTGTCAAACGCTTCTTACGCCAACGGATAATTTTACTTTGGGTGTTTCGTTCTATACTCCGCTCGTTTCATTACTTTTTAATATGCTGGCACTAAGAGCCATTCGTAAGGATGACAAACTTGTGAAATCAGCTGACAGGATTAGATAACAATTTAAAACCAACATAAAATGAAAACGTTATTTTTTGTCCAAATCACTGCGCTGACGATGTCCCTATATACATGGTCGCAGTTCAACGAAAGAAACAATACCAGTTTCGCATTAGAAAATGATTTTATTGTGAAGCCTATTGCTGAAGACGCGTTTAGCAAGGGCATAACTATTACTCTCGGTAATATCACTGACTCGGTGGCTACGATTGATGAATTGAATCAAGTGAAAAGCTTAATTATACATGTACCAGACCAAAAGGCAAAACAGTCTACTACCTACTCCATTGAATCGTATAATTTATCTTACTTTGAAAACGACAAGTGGAATGAAATTCATACTACCGGTTCAGGAGTTACTTCAGAAATGAAAGAAGCAATTGGGCGAGCAAAACCGGGAAGTAAATTGTATTTCGAGCGTATAATTATGAAATCACCCGATGGAGTATCTCACAAAATGGCAGGAATTGGTATTAGGGTGAAGTAATTTCTCGTAAACACTTTTTTTGATACGAATCATTATTTATACCATTGGTTGTTCCTTTGGTATATGCACCTTTGCGCCTTCATTAATTCAAAGAAAATTGTAGATGGGCATTTCACGCCAAGCCATTTTAGAAGCGCTTTCTTCGGTAATAGAACCTGAGCTCAAAAAGGACATTGTTACACTTGGGCTTGTTGTTATTCAAGACGTAAAAGACAATACCATTTCACTTCAGGTAAAAGTGAGTAATCCCGCGATGCACTCGCGCATGCGAATGAAAGAGGCTTGCGAATTTGCTATTCAAAGAACACTTGGGAATGAATGGAAAGTTGAATGTGAAATTCTTCCAATCGGTTCAGATGAAAGGCATGGCGAACTGCGCAAAGTATTACCCCATGTGAAAAAAATCATTGCCGTAGCCAGTGGAAAGGGTGGTGTAGGAAAAAGCACCGTGAGTTCTAACATTGCGGTTGGTCTTGCTAAACGAGGCTATAAAGTTGGTCTGCTTGATGCGGATATTTATGGACCTTCTGCACCAACGATGTTTGACTTGACGCATGAAAAACCACGTGTTGTTGAAATTGATGGAGCAAAGTTTCTTGAACCCGTTGAGCAATATGGAGTCAAAGTTTTATCCATCGGCTTTTTCGCAGACATCAATCAAGCTGTGGTATGGCGCGGCCCAATGGCAACGAAAGCCTTGAACCAACTAATCAATGACTCTCAATGGGGTGAGTTGGATTACTTGATTCTTGACCTTCCTCCGGGAACAGGAGACGTGCATTTGTCCATTGTCCAATCAGTTCCACTTGATGGAGCGGTAATAGTGAGCACGCCTCAAACAGTTGCCCTCGCTGATGCTCGCAAAGGAGTTGCCATGTTCCAATTGCAAGCCATCAATGTGCCGATTATTGGAATGGTTGAAAACATGGCTTGGTTTACTCCTGAAGAATTACCAAACAATCAATACTTCATCTTCGGAAAGGACGGTGCAAAGCATTTAGCGGAAGAATTGGAAATCCCCTTTCTTGGTCATTTGCCACTGGTGCAAAGCATCCGAGAGGCGGGTGATGCCGGCAGACCGGCAGTATTGCAAGAACAAACACAAGTGGCGCATTATTTAAGCGAAATCCTCAATAACTTTGAGCGCGAAATCCGAATGTTGCCTTTTAGAAAAAAGATGGAACAAAAAACAAATGCTTAGTTATGTCGCATCAGGAATTATTTGAAAAAGTAAACTCATCACTCAACACTATTCGTCCTTACTTGGAGGCAGACGGTGGTAATATCACTTTGGTAGAGGTAACTGAAGACTTAACCGCGCGTGTAGAACTTCACGGTGCCTGCAGTAGTTGCTCTATGAGTATTATGACAATGAAGGCCGGTGTAGAAGGAGCTATCAAATCTGCCGTACCGCAGATAAAAGCAGTGGAGGCCATCAATTTGAGCTAAGCTCTGTTTCTCTTTTTAGTTCACCACGAGTTTCTTAGTGAATCTTCTTTCGTTCTTTTCTATTTCGACTATATAAACCCCTGCACTTAGTTCATCGGTATGCAGTTGGTTTCTTGAAGTTCGCACACCTATTCTTTTTCCAAATGAATCATAGACGCCAATAATTCGTGCGTTGCTTTCTGCCAAATAGACTATTCCACTGGAAGGATTTGGATAAAGTAGAACTTCTTCTTCCAACTTCTCTTCGCTCAAGGAGGCTGTAATAGTGCGATAGTCACAATCTAACGGCACCGAAGGGCAAACCATGTGTGATAGAAAATTGCTCACTATAGATAAAGTAGTATCGAAATACAACTCCAAGTTTTGTTGCGGCACATGGTCTTGACCCCAATAAATCTCAAAGCAATTATCAATATCCAACTCTTCCATCTTAGCATGTATGCTGCTGCTACCATCCACTTCCGAAACATCAAATAGACCAATTAACGTCAGCATTTCAGAACCAAAAGGCACAACAGTATCCTCGCTTCCGTGAGAAAGGAAAGCCGGTAAATCACCTTGTTCAATCCAAGTGGTATCACCAATTGCTCCCGCTATGCTAATGATTCCTTTTACTTGAGAAGAATACTCTGCATGGCCACTCAACCCTTCAAGTCCACCGCCCAGACCAGGGTTAGCAGTGTTGATAGTTGAAGGGAGTTCATCTTCATCCATGTATGCCAGGTGCAGCGTGATGAATCCACCGGCACTCACACCACCAACATATATTTCATCCGGATTGATGCGATAAGGATTTCCGTCTTCTGCTACAGTTTTTCTGAAATAACGAACCGATGCACGCATATCATGCACCGCGCGCATGATGGCTTCCATAAAAGGCGCATCCAACGGCAACTGAAGTGGAATACCCAAACGATAACTGATGGATGCTGTTACATACCCCATCTTAGCAAGGTCTGTGCAAATAGGCGCTACACTTTCATCTGCTTTGTCACCTCCAAGAAAATAGCCACCATGGGCAAAAATGACCAAAGGTCTTAACGTAGTTGTATCACCTATTGGTTGGTAAACATCCACCAACAATTCTTCGGTAACATCAGCATAGGTTTGGTTTTGTCCATATACAATGTCGGACTCTATATCTACCAGTGGAAATATTTTATCGCGATAGCGACCACCTTCACATTGCGCACTCAATTCAATGCTTAAAAGCGAGAACAACAAAACACCGGTAAAAAATCTCATTAGTTATGGAAAATATATGTATCCAAATAAAATGAAAAAATGGACGTACTTGACACGAATCATACTTTTAGGGTAAAGCACCACCTGTTGAATAGGCTACTTTTGCGCCCGTAATTTTGAAAGAAGACGATGATAGAAACAGATATAATCATCATTGGAGCCGGTCCTTGCGGCTTGTTTACTGTATTTGAGGCCGGCTTATTGAAGCTACGCTGCCACTTGATAGATGCATTGCCACAAGCAGGCGGACAGCTAACAGAAATCTATCCGAAGAAACCGATATATGATATTCCCGGCTTTCCTGAAGTGCTTGCCGGTGATTTGATACATAACCTGATGGCGCAAGCTGCTCCATTCAAGCCAGGCTTTACCTTGGGCGAACGCTGCGAGAGCTTTCAAGTGGATGACGATGGAAAATTCATTGTGACTACTAGCAAAGGCACTTTGCACAAAGCTCCAATCATTGCCATAGCAGGTGGTCTTGGAAGCTTTGAACCTCGCAAACCGCCTATTTCAAACATTGCCGATTTTGAAGATAAAGGAATAGAATACATCGTTCGTGATCCTAATTTCTATAAAGACAAGAAAGTCGTTATCAGTGGTGGTGGCGACAGTGCCTTGGACTGGGCGCATTTCCTTGCTAATGGTGTAGCCAAGGAAGTTACACTTATCCATCGCAGCAAGAGTTTCCGTGGCCATCCAGACAGTGTGCAGAAAGCAATGGACATGGCGGAAGCCGGAAAGATCAAACTCATTACCGATGCAGAGGTTGTTGGGATAAATGGAAGCGATAAACTTTCTTCCATAACTATCAAGCATCTGCCTGAAGGTGAAACCACCGTTGAAACTGACCATTGGTTGCCGTTGTTTGGTCTATCCCCCAAACTTGGACCGCTTGCGGACTGGGGCTTGAACATCGACAAGAACTCGATTGAAGTAAACACCTTCGATTACAGTACAAACATTCCGGGCATATATGCCATTGGCGATATCAATAACTACCCCGGTAAGTTGAAGTTGATTCTTTGTGGCTTCCACGAAGCAACGTTGATGGTACAAAGTGCCTTCAAGAGAATCTATCCGGATAAAAACTATGTATTGAAATACACCACGGTGAATGGTGTAAATGGATTTTAAATTTGCATCCCTGTATTTCAGAACAACGCTTTGGAAAACATCATCAACATAACACTGATAGACCGAGAAGGGAAAGAGCATAACTTGGAAGCTCCAACGGACATGAACATGAACGTGATGGAACTTTGCAAGAGCTATGAACTTCCAGTAGAAGGCACTTGTGGCGGTATGGCTATGTGTGCTACTTGTCAAGTCTATGTTCTATCGGAGCATGAACTTCCTGAGAAAAGCGATGATGAAGAAGCAATGCTGGACCAAGCCTTCTTTGTACAACAGAATTCAAGACTTGGCTGCCAGATACATCTTACGAATGAGTTGGATGGGCTGCGTTTGCAATTGGCAGACTCGGTAGATTAAGTCTTATCTTATTACTACAATGTGCCCTTCGAAGACCTCGAAGTTGGCAATGATTTTCTCCTTCACTTCAACGCGCCAGGTGTAAACTCCTTCGGGCACATAATAATCGCCACGATGGGAGTTGGCCATCCATGGTTCGTCTATATCATGCGTTTCAAATATCTTCTCGCCCCAGCGGTTATAGATTCTCAAGGAATAAGTGCCTTCCTCAAAACCTAACAAAGAAGGCTTGAAGCCATCATTGATTCCATCATCGTCAGGGGTAATGGCCGTGGGTGCATAGAAGATATAAATATTATCTAAAGGCAGAAACTGACAACTGGTATCTAAACAACCGAACTCGTTTTGTGCATGAAGACAAACATTAAAGGTCTTAGGGTCGGCATTGGGGAACTCATACTTAGGATGCTCCTCTGTGCTTGTGCCTATACCATCAAAGTCCCATTCATACGACTCTGCACCTAGCGATACATTTACAAATTGAGCAATAGGGTCAACCGTTGTAATTTCTGAAGGCGACATATCGAAATCTGCCAATGGCTCTGGATATACTTCTATCAGTTGAGAATACTGCACGGTGTTCTCACAACCAAAGGACGATACAGCCGTTAATGTCAAATTATAAGTACCGGTATTCTCCAACACAGTATTCAACTCATTACCATGAAACGTTCCTATAGTGGGAATGCTCCAATGTATACTTTCACCTGTGGCAGGGTAATACTCATAGTGTACATTGAGCGGAGGACAACCCGGAGTAGCCTCTGCCATGAATGATATAATGGGCAACTGATGTACGGTGATGGTAGTGCTATCGTACTCCACACAATTCCATTCATTAGTAATCATTACCTCCACATTGGTGGTTGTCTCCGGTTCTACCAATTGAAACTGACCCGTTCCATTGTTAAACAACGCTGCGGGCATCCACTCGCAGGATACATTATTTCCTATTACCGCAAGGTTGACTGCCTCACCACGACAGATTTGATACTCGTTGGGAAAATCTGACACAGGACGTGGAAGCGTTGTTACTACCACTTGGTCTTGCGCGGTACAAATACCATCATCAATGATTACGGTATAAGTAATGGTGGCGGGTGCTGTGTTGGTACTAAAGAAATTGACTTGGGGTGAAGCGCTTGAGGTGCTGCTTAGGTTGATAGCCGGACTCCATTGATAGCTTGCCCCTGCCGGACCTTGCTGCCCCAACTGAACGGGTGTACTTCCATAGCAAGCCGTAACATCATCGCCTGCGGAGTAGTTGATGCCGTATTCTATATCTATCACCAAATCGGATGAAACCTCAGGACAAGCACCGTTGGCAGGAATGATATAACTATAAACCCCTTCTGCATCCGTGGCAGGGTCAAACATTATATCCGCAACAACTGCATTATTAAAATACCATGCTCCGTTGCCACTGCCCAGCGAACCTGCCATGCTGTTCAATGATTGCACCGCATCGCTGTTACACAGATGGACGGTGTTGTCATCGCCTGCTGTGTATTGTTCAAAGGAGTTGACAGTAACAGTATATGTACTGGCTGCGCAAAGCAACTGAACATCGGAAACAAACTCATACACCCTTGCACCCGTGAAGTTGAGCGCCACACTATTAAAAACCGCAGTGCCGCTTTCATTTTCCCAATGACCATTGGTAAAATCAATGGCATTGCTGGAGGTATTCAAATCATACAACTGTGCCGACTGACAAACATCTATGGTGGCTGTGCCGGATTGGAAAGCAGGTTGCTCCACATTAATAGTAAGACTTGCTTGAGAACCTATGCACGCCCCCATATCGGGATTGATGGCTGTGTAGGTAACAGAGGTTTGCGCAGCAGGATTAAACAAAGCACTCACAGGCGTACCGCCTTGGGTAGTGAACACCACGTTGGGATGGCTTGCATAGTAATCACCCAAATCAACCGCGGCATCGGTAGCGCAGAAGTCTATGGACTGATTGGTCAACGGTGGTTGCACATTGGTAATCTCAATATCAAAGGTTGCTGCATCGGGTGGGCAAACGGTTGGCGTGATGGTATAGGTAAACACTTGATGAAGATCGCTTGCATCAATGGTGGTTGGCCGGAACAACAGTGCCATTTTCATTGGTCCAAACCCCGTTGGTAGGCACACCGCTTGAGAGCAATGAGTTTAGATTGAACGTTGTTATGCTTTCGCACAAATTGGTACTTCCATCGCTACCGGCATTTACCAATTGCTGCACCGATATATTAAGCACCGCTTGAGGCACTGTGCAACCAATGGCAGGATAGCGATAAGTATAATTACCCGGTGCTTCATTGGCCGGATTGAACGTGCCATCTACAGGCTGGTTGGCGCTGTTAGTCCATGTACCACCGCTCAATGGATTTCCATTTAAGGCATTGAACATATTCAACGGAGTACCTGTGGCGCAGAGCGTGGTGCTTGCATTGGCCCCCGAAGGATTATTAGGAACAAAAGAAATGGTAAGATAAGACTCCTGCGAGGCACAAGGCGTGAGTCCATTGACATGGTATAGATAGGCCCCGGCAGGTTGTGTGGCCGGATTAAACATGTTGGAAACAGGAGCAAATGTCGGACTGTACCACGAGCCACCCGTTTGCGGTGAACCACCCAAATAGTTGGTCATGTTAAACGGTGCAGCACCCTGACATACCTCTATGCTTTGGCTAGTACCGGAGGATGGGTTCTGATTTTCTGTAACCGTAAGGAAAGAAGTAACCGGCCCACAACCGGGTACATTGCTAATGGTATAATAGAACTGTTGGCTATTCATAGTAGCCGGATAGAACCAACCGTCCATAGGTTGGTTGTTGGAGGTGTAATACCATTGTCCACCGCTATCAGGATTGCCCTCCATCGGCTCCAACAGTTCAAAGGGTTCGTAGTCCTCGCAGATGAGATAAGTGGTGCTAAGGCCCGGATTGGCATTCTGTATAAAATTGACCAGGATACCGGTTACAATAGGACAGCCACCACCATTGTATTGATAGGTGTACCAACCGCTAACCGCAGAAGAAGCCGCCAGCATATTACCTATGGGTGTACCCGCAGGGTTTTGCCAAGTGCCACCTGCCGCAAAGCCGGTAAGCTGATTGTTCAGATTGATATTACCACCCGTGGAGCACACATCCAGCATGGTGCTGTTGCCCGGGTTGGTATTTCCGGCCATTATGTTGAAAACGTAGGTGGTAGTCACTCCGCCCTGCACCATTACCAAGGAGTAGGCACTGCCGCATAGATTATCCAAGAAATACTGCCCTGTGGGGGAGCTGCCGGTGCCAATCAAGTTACCCAAGTAATCAAACACCTGAAATGTGGAGGGAGATGCAATAGGGGCTGTGAAGGTGACCGAGCCACTGCAGGAGCATGAATTGGCGCCACCGGGCGTGGTCGTAATCTGGCTATAGCCCACAAAACCTCCATGTATCATGAAGAGAAGTAATACGCTCAATAGCCTGATTTTCACCTTAGTCAGTTCGGATAGGGTTGGAACGATAATTTCTAAAGTCAGGTTTCAAAGGGGCGGCAAAGGTAGCAGAAAACCTGAAGTTATCAACAAATTATGCATTTCTATGGCAAATTGTATCCTGGCCTGCCCTGGTCCATCTGTATGGAAACTGATAGAAACGAAAAGGGTTGCAGAGGTTGGCCACTTCCCCTTTTATAAGGTATATAATGTATCGTCCTAAAATAGGTTGACTGTTTTAGCGAAATTAAATAATTCAAGTAACCTCAAGAGTTGACAAAGCTTTT
>Ga0209572_1001664_pt1 | contig 13796 bp, 12 predicted proteins | sample EBPBio232012_DNA_FD_185867 | JGI IMG/M metagenome (GOLD analysis project Ga0209572, IMG submission 185867) | Wastewater treatment Type I Accumulibacter community from EBPR Bioreactor in Madison, WI, USA - Reactor 1_1/23/2012_ DNA (SPAdes)... | ecosystem: Engineered > Bioreactor > EBPR >...
AAAAGGATGATGACCGTTGCGCCGATCGTCAGCGGTGCGGAATAGATCGCGGATGGATCAAAGGCGACATACTGGACGAGCCGCTCGAACGGGATGCGGCGGCCCTGCAGGCTGCCCGGCACCAGATGGGCAAACAGCGCATAGACCAGTGCAAGCGACACGAGCAGGAACATGGTCATGCCGGCAGTGCGGCGCAGCCCTTCCAGCACGAGACCAAGCGTGATGACGCCCAGCACGGTCAGAATGGTTGGCCGATAGGCAAGCTCGGCAATGATCCATTTGTAGTGCACGGCGCAATAGAGCAGCGCCAGCGTTCCAGCCAGACCGCAAACGGCCAGAAAGAGCGCATTTGCCGGGCGTGGTGAGGAGGCTGCAAAGGAAAAGAAGGCCGCCCCGAAAACCAGACCGAGAATGGTCGCCAGATATTGCTCTTTGAGCAGTGCAAGGCCGAGGCTCTGTGTGACGTCAAGGTTCCACAGGACGCAGAGCACCGGAATCAGAAAGGCACAGACTGCAGCCGCCCGGCGATAGGCGAAGCTGTAACCTGGCGCGCCGATCGTCTCGCTCATGCGCCCCTCCTGCTGCCAAGCAGGCCGGCAGCGGTCGAACGTGCAAGTTCGTCGATCGCCTTCTCGTGGTCCGCGCCGCTCTGGCGTCCTTCGGTCAGGCGGTCAATGCGTTCGCCGTTGACGAGTGTGTAATAGAGGCCGCCGAGCAGAAAGTGGCAGCGCCAGACTATCGAATCCTTGTCCAGATCGGGAATTGCGCGTGACAGCGCGTCGACGAAGAGCTGGCTCGTTTCGTCAAACGCCTCGGCGATAATCTGGCGCGCGGTCTCATTGCCTTCCATCGACAGGATGGCGCGGACGCGGGTGAAGCGCGCGCCGCCGCCATAGTCATCGGAGTTGGAGGAGAAGGCAGGGACCAGAAAGGCCCGGATGATCGCCTCGACGCGTTCGGCGCGGTCAAACAGGCGCTCCGCCTCACGCAGCAACTCGGTGCGGCGCGCGTTCATAGGCGTGACGTGGCGCTGGTAGATCGCCCGCAGCAGCCCGGCCTTGGTTCCGAAATGATAGGTGACGCTGCCGAGATTGACGCCGGCTGCCTGGCAGATCGAGCGCATGGAGACGCCGTTAAAGCCGTGCTCCGACATCAGCGTCTCCGCCGCATCGAGAATCGTGTCGTGCTGCGACGACGCGCGCATGAGACGTTCGACCAAGCATTCCTCCCAATATGTACAAGTTATTTGTACGAGTGTTCTGTTAAACTTGCAAGCCTGACGGGCAAGATTGCGGAGATCGCAAAATTGCCACGTGTTTACAGGGATTTAGTCAGGATGACGTTCGAGACACGCAAGCGCTGGACTGGCACGTGCGGGCATTCTGAGGATGCGTCTGAGAAGCGCGGCCAACCAGGTCGCGCCACCCGTTCAGGAAAAATCCCGCAAATTCTATCCACGTCCTGGCGGCAATTGCAGCTGGAAAGGGGTGCCTTCAAACGCATCTGCACCACGCCCGATGCTGCTGATCGCGGCGACCATCTTGCCATTGCGGTTCAGGATCTCGTCTGCAAGCGCGATGATCCGGATATTGGGCGTGGCCGACGGCGAAAGGCAGCGAAGTTCCTGGGCCAGTTCCAGGACATCCCGACCGGGCCGGAGCATTGCGACAATGGAATAGGCGATCGCCGTCGAACGGCTGATGCCGGCATAACAACTCACCACAAGCGGGCTGCCGCCATTCCAGCCGGTGGCAAAGTCGAGCGCCGCCTGAACATGGGCACGGCTGGGCGCGATCAGCCCGTCGCGTTCCTCGACGATGTCGTTCATGCGCAGCAGCAGCCAATTGTCGGCGGCGATGCCTGCCGGCCGCTCGACCTGCTTGTCGGGCGAGGTGAGCGAAATCAGATGTCGCGCACCACTCTTCTGAATGGTTGCTTCGAGGCGCGAATGCGGCGTGACGAAAATCATGCCGCCTCCGCCAGCGCAGCATCAAGACGGGCAAAAGCCTGCTCATCTGCCGGGAGGCCAAAGCGCAAGGCGTCGGGCATGGCCTCGAAATTGCGAATGAGAATGCCGTGCCGGCCAAGTGTTGCGAAAATGCGGCCTGCTCTGTCGGTCCGCACAAAGCGGAACAACGCCGTGCCGCCAGCCACAACAAGACTATGGTGGCCGAGCATCGTGTCCAGCCGCCCTGCCCCAGCTTGAAGCCTGCTCAGCATTTCCGTCCGCCATGCACCATCCGACAGGGCCGCGATTCCGCATTCGAGCGCCGGCCCGGAGACCGCCCACGGGCCGAGGCGTGCAGCAAGCTGTGAGGCGATATGCGGACCTGCTAAAGCAAAGCCAAGTCGCAGGCCGGCCAGACCAAAGAACTTGCCCCAGGAGCGCAGCACCACAAGGCCCGGCATGCCGGCGTCGCGCGCCACACTTTCATGCTGGGGTCCGACCTCCATGAAAGCTTCGTCGACAACGAGCACGCCGCCTTTGGACGCCAGACGCCGCGCCAGACCAAGAAGCGCTGCCCGCGTGATGACGCGTCCGTCCGGGTTGTTCGGATTGACCACAACGGCGATGTCGGCACCTGAAATGGCCTCGAAATCATCCGTTTCGGTGACGGAATGACCGGCAATTCGCGCGGCTCTGGCATGTTCGGCATAGGTTGGCCCGAGCACGACAGCGCGAGCCGGTGCAACAAGACCCATGACGAGCGGAAGCAGGATCTGCGTGCCGGGTGCGGCAACGATCTTATCCGCCGAAGGCGCGGCGTAGAATTTCGCAGCCGCCCGTTGCAGTTCGGCCAGCCGTGCAGCGTCAGGCAGAGCGGAAAATGCGGTGGCGGGCAGATCGGGGACCGGATAGGAGTGCGGGTTGATGCCGGTGGACAGGTCGATCCATGGCAATGGCGCGTGCGGAAACAGGCGTCTTGCGCGGGAGAGGCTGCCGCCGTGATCACTCACTTCGGCCGGGAGTTCGTGTCGCCCCATGTCAGTCCTGCTCGCTTTTCTGGCGCTCGCGATCGAGGCGGTGATTGGCTATCCCGATCGCCTGTTCCGGCTGATTGGCCATCCGGTGACGTGGTTTGGCCGCCTGATTTCGATGCTCGATCGGGCGCTGAATGATGCGTCCCGATCCGATCCGTTTCGCCGCAATACAGGCGTCGTCGCATTGGTCATTCTCGTTGCGGTGGCCGCGCTCGCCGGATGGCTGGTACAGGCCGCCTTTGCCAGCGGCGCATTGATACTCGTTGCTGCCCTCGTCGCCTCGTCGCTGACCGCCCAGCGCAGCCTGCATGCGCATGTGCGCGCGGTTGCCGATGCGCTGGAGACCGGCGGCATCGACGCCGGGCGCAAGGCCGTGTCGCAGATTGTCGGACGCGACCCGCAGGCGCTCGACGAGGCGGGTGTCTCGCGCGCGGCGATCGAAAGCCTCGCGGAAAACTTTTCCGACGGTGTTGTGGCACCAGCATTCTGGCTGGCGGTTGCCGGCCTTCCCGGCGGTGCGGCCTACAAGGCGGTGAACACGGCTGACAGCATGATCGGCCACAAGACGCCAAGACATCAGGCTTTCGGCTGGGCGTCGGCGCGCTTCGACGATCTGATCAATCTGCCGGCGTCGCGCCTGTCTGCACTGCTGATCGTCTGTGCTTGTCCTTTCGTGAAAGGGAGTTCGGCTTGCGCGGCGTGGCGGGCTGTGTGGCGCGACGCGAAGCACCATCGCTCGCCCAATGCCGGCTGGCCGGAAGCTGCGATGGCGGGCGCAATCGGCGTCGCACTGGCGGGACCGCGCAGCTATGGCGGCGTGGTGGTCGACGATGTCTTCATGGGCGAAGGCGGCCGCCGCGCTGCAAATGCCGCCGACATCCGCAAGGCGCTGGCGCTGTTTGTCGCGGCAGATGCGCTGCTTGTCGCGATGCTCGGCATCATCGCCGCGGCGATCATGCTGCATGGCTGATCATGCCGTCTATGTCGAGATTGGCTTCCAGATGGGCAGCGAGCGCATCAAGCGCGGCATCGACACCGGCTTCATAGTCGAGTGTTGACGCTCCGGCTCCAAGACGGGACAGCCAGGCGGACCGCTGCGCATCATCGGCAAAAAGCCCGTGCAGATAGGTGCCCATGACAGTGCCGTCTGCTGATATGGCACCGTCGGCACGACCATCTGACAGAGTGGCAAAGCGCCGGATGCAATCGGGCCCGGATGTCTCGCCCATATGCATTTCATAGCCGGCAAAGGAGGTGCCGTCGAAGCTTGTGCCGGTCACGGTTTCGAGCCGCTTATCGCCGGTCAGGCTTGTTTCGACATCGATCAGCCCGAGTCCTGAGACCACACCCGGCGGCCCTTCGATGCCGAGCGGATCGGCGATCATGCGGCCAAGCATCTGGTAACCGCCGCACAGGCCAAGAACCTGCCCGCCGCGCCGCACATGGGCGGCAATGTCGATGTCGAACCCGGCTTCGCGCAGGGCTGCCAGCCCAGCAACGGTCGATTTCGAGCCCGGCAGCAGGACAAGCGCCGCATCGCCCGGCAAAGCGGAACCGGGATGAACACGCAGGATTTCGACCTCCGGCTCGGCTTCCAGCGGGTCGAGATCATCGAAATTCGAAATATGCGGCAGGATCGGCACGGCAATTTTGATCCGGCCACCCGGTTTCGGCGTTGTCGAGTGCTTTGAGGTCAGCCCCAGCGCATCCTCGGCAGGCAGGCGCGCGGCTTCCGGCAGATGCGGCACCAGACCGAATGCCTGCCAGCCGGTGCGCGACGCGATTTCAGCCATTCCCGAAGAAAACAGCGACGGATCGCCCCGGAACCGGTTGACGATAAATCCGCGGATCATCGCAGCGTCCGCCTCGTCGATGACCGCACGCGTGCCGACAAGGCTGGCGATGACGCCGCCGCGGTCAATGTCGCCGATCAGCACGACCGGCACGTTGGCGGCGCGCGCAAAACCCATATTGGCGATGTCATTGGCGCGCAGATTGATTTCCGACGCGCTGCCCGCACCTTCAACAAGCACAAAATCGGCGTCGGCCTTCAGACGCTGAAAACTGTCCAGCACGTGGGACATCAGCCCCTTCTTCATGTTCTGATAGTGGGCAGCATCAGCATTGGCGAAGACCTTGCCCTGCACGACCACCTGCGAGCCGACGGCGCTTTGTGGTTTGAGCAAGACCGGGTTCATGTGCACAGACGGCGCAACGCGCGCCGCGCGCGCCTGCAGCGCTTGCGCCCGGCCGATCTCGCCGCCATCTACGGTAACGGCCGCATTGTTCGACATGTTCTGCGGCTTGAAGGGGCGCACGCGATAGCCCCGATTTGTCAGCGCGCGCGACAGGCCAGCAACGACGAGGGATTTTCCGACATCCGAGCCCGTGCCCTGAAACATAAGCGCGCGCGCACCCATGTCAGAATTCGATCCCCTGCTGCGCCTTCACGCCCGCCGCAAAATGATGTTTGACGGCTCCCATCTCGGTGACGAGATCGGCCGCCTCGACCAGTTCGGGTTTGGCATTGCGCCCGGTGACGACGACATGCAGGCCCTCGCGGCGCGCCGAAAGCGCAGCGACGGTCTTTTCAAGGTCGAGATAGCTGTAGCGCAGCGCAATGTTCAGCTCGTCCAGAATGACGAGGCCAATTGAGGGGTCGGCCATCAGTTCGAGCGCCTTGGCCCAGGCGCGTTCGGCGGCGGCAATATCGCGCGCCAGATCCTGCGTTTCCCAGGTAAAACCTTCTCCCATCGAATACCATTCGACCCGGTCACCAAAGGCGGCAAGCGCATCCTTTTCGCCCGAATGGCGCGCGCCCTTGATGAACTGCACGATGCCGACGCGACCGCCATAACCAAGGGTTCTCAGTGCCAGCCCGAAAGCGGCCGTCGATTTGCCCTTGCCGGGACCGGTATTGACGATCAGCAGCCCCTTTTCGACGGTTTTTGCCGCCACTTCGGCGTCCTGGACCGCCTTGCGGCGCACCATCTTGGCCTTATGGCGTTCTGCTGTGTCCGGATCGATCGTCATCGCTCTTCACCTTCATTGCCAGCCCCGCGACCATGAAAGTCACGCTATCGGCTTTTTCGGCCACCATCTGATTCAAGCGCCCGGCATGGTCGCGGAATTGCCGGGCCAGCGCATTGTCGGGCACAATGCCCAGCCCGACTTCATTGGACACCACAACCCAAGGGCCGCGCGGCTGCGCCAATGTCTCGACCAGCCGGGAACATTCGACCTCCACATCACGACCGCCGAGCATCACGTTCGTGAGCCAGAGCGTCAGGCAATCGACCAGAACCGGGCGACCCGGCTCGATGGATGCAAGTGTCCCCGACAGCTCAAGCGGTGCTTCGATCGTCTCCCAGCCGGATTCGCGCCTCGCGCGATGATGCGCAATACGCTCCACCATTTCGTCGTCGAACGCCTGCGCCGTGGCGATGTAGACCCAAGGCGCAGGTGCGGCGACGATCAGGCTTTCGGCATGGCGGCTCTTGCCGGAGCGCGCGCCGCCAACAACGAAAGTCAGGCGGCCAGATTGATGGCCGGTATCAGGCAAGGCGTTCGTGCGCCGCATGCGTTTCGAGGAAGCGCGGACGCAAGGCGCCCGCAATCGCGCCAAGCGCCAGCCAGAAGACCAGCGTGCTGATCGTGACTGCAACAACGAAGCTGCGATGCAGCTCTACCGGCACGGCCGTCTCGAAACTTGCCGGATGCGGCGCACCGATGATGTGAGGCGCGACGATGAGCGCAACACCGATCACGGCGAGAACGGCCGAGCGTCCGAAGACGAGCAAGGCAAGCCCGACGGCGGTTGCTGCCACGGTTCCGATCCACCATGTCTGGCGCGCGCTGAAATCGGCCGCCGGCATGCCCGGCAGTTCGGGCGGCAGGCCAAGGCCAGGCGCAAGACTGAAGACCGCAAAGCCGGCAAGCCCCCAAACAAGGCCCTGACGCCAGCCGGTCAGGCCGCCTGCGAATTCGGACGCAACGACCAGGAGCAGCGCAAAGCCGATGGCGACCGCAACATTGGCAACGACCGTATAGAAGGACCGCTCGAAACCGTCGGCCGGAACCCAGGCTGTTTGGTCATGCGTGTGGCCATCCGCGGCGTGGTCGGCAGCTGCCTGCTCGCTGCTTGCATGGTCGGATGTTGCGTGGCCGGATGTTGCATGATTGTCGGGCGCTGCACTGGCTGCGGGTACGTTCTCAAACGCTTCCGCCTGCATGATCAGCGGCGTGGTCTGGAATGCCTGCATGGCCGAGAGCAACAGGCCGGCCACAAGCCCTGCGATCGCCGCCAGAAAGACGACGTTACGAAATATTGTCATGATTTATCCCTCAGTGGCAGGGAAAGCACCTCCATCTGCGCAAAGCCGGCGAAGCCGACGACGAACAATCCCAAAAGACCCGCAAATGCGAGCGGGATGAACCGCGACTGTGCAGATGGCAGGGCAATCGCCCCGAAAATTGAACCGTTCATTCTATCCCTCCGCCCTCCACCCGAGGGCTTGCTTTGCACCGATGTCGCCGGCAGGTCTCCTGGCTCGCGGATCAGCGCCTTACCCCACCTTCCCGAAGACAAGCTTCAGTGGCATTTCGGGGACAAGGCTCTCCGCCTACAGTTGCGGGGGCAGCCATGGCTTCGGACAGGTGTCCTGACCACATTCCCTCTGGTCCCACTTGGGAACCAGCGACGTTTGAAGCATAGACGAAATCTTGACTGTCGCAAGCCCGGCCGCACGTTGACAGGATCGGTCATGGAACCGTAAATGGCCCGCGACGGTCCCCTCTCCGCAACGGGAGGGGCTAAGAGGGAATACGGTACGCCAACCGAACCGGCAAATCCGTAGCTGTCCCCGCAACTGTATGCGGAATGCATCGGCCAATCGCCACTGGGCTGTGCCCGGGAAGGCGGTCGTAGCGCAGAAAACCGCAAGCCAGGAGACCTGCCGTCACAACGAAACTGCTGATCCCGGCGGGTGTCCCGGGCAAGGAGCGAATTGTGACCGATGCTTCTCCACCGGCGTGGACGGATGATGGCAGCTGCGATCCTGAAGGCCAGGACGCGGCCCCGGCAGCTTTGGACGATCTGACGATACTGGTGTGCCAGTCCTGCCGTTTGCCCGCCGATCCGGAACTCGACCCGCGGCCCGGCTCGGTTCTTGCCCAAAGGACGATCGAGGCTGCACATGCGGCTGGCATCTCCGTCAAGCGCGTCGGCTGCCTGGGCAATTGCAAGCGCGGCATTTCGGCTGCGATCCTGCGCAACGGGTCGTGGTCCTATGTCTTTGGCGATCTGACGCCCGACAGCGCCGACGACCTGATTACCGGAGCACAACTTTTCGCCGGATCGACCGACGGCTTCATGCCGTTTCGCCAGCGCCCGGAAGCGCTGAAGCGCGGCCTGATCGCGCGTGTCCCAACATTTGAAAATCTGAAGGATCTGCCATGAACGCCACCACCTCGCGCGTGCCCTGCACTGTTGTCACCGGCTTTCTGGGCGCAGGCAAGACAACGCTCATTCGCAACATTCTGGAAAACGCCAAGGGCAAACGCCTCGCCGTCATCGTCAATGAGTTTGGCGATGTCGGCATTGACGGCGAAATCCTGAAAAATTGCGGCATCGACACCTGCCCCGGCGAGAACATTGTCGAACTGGCAAATGGCTGCATCTGCTGCACCGTTGCCGATGATTTCGTGCCCGCGCTCGACCAGATCCTGAGCCTGGACAACAAGGTCGATCACATCCTGATCGAAACGTCTGGTCTGGCGCTCCCCAAGCCGCTGATCCAGGCCTTCCAGTGGCCAGCAATCAAGGGTCGTGTCACCGTCGACGGCGTTGTGGTCGTTGTCGACGGCCCGGCGCTGGCCGAAGGCCTTGTGACCGGCGACCATGATGCGCTGGCTGCCCAGCGTGCAGCCGATGAAGCACTCGACCATGATGATCCGGTCGAAGAAGTGTTCGAGGACCAGCTGGCCTGCGCCGACCTCGTGATCCTGTCAAAGAGCGACCTTCTCGATCAGGATGCGCGCGCCAGAGCAACCGCCACCGTGACCGGAAGTCTGCCGCGGGCGGTAAAGATCGTTCCAGCAACCGCCGGCCGCGTCGACCCGTCGATACTGCTCGGCCTTGGCCTTGCCGTCGAAGACGACATCGAGAACCGCAAGACCCATCATGATGGTGCGTTCGACCATGAGCATGACGATTTCGACACATTCATCGTCGACCTGCCCGCCATCAGCGACCCGGAGGTGCTCGCGCAGAAAATCCAGCGTGCAGCCGAAGCGCAGGACGTGTTGCGCGTGAAGGGTTTCGTCCATGTCGACGGAAGGCCGATGCGGCTTCTGGTGCAGGGCGTGGGGCCGCGTGTGACGCATTACTACGACCGCGCCTGGGAGCCGAATGAGGAGCGCGCCACGCGGCTGGTCGTCATCGGCCTGAAGGGCATCGACCGCAATGCGGTCGAGACCTTGCTGGCCGCCTGACACGCCGATGCACATCCTCGCCACAAGTTCCGCAAGTCTGGACGATCTGATCGAGCCGATCGATCTCGCCCAGGCTCCTGCGGACATTGTGGCGCTGTCCTTCAGCGACAGTGATCTGGCAGCGCTGCGTACGGCCTGGACGGCCGAAGGCGATGGTGTTCCCGACATGGGCTTTGCGCCGTTGCGGGAATTGCGGCATCCGATGTCGGTTGACCTGTGGATCGACGCGACCGCAAGCAAGGCGAAGACCATCCTTGTCCGCCTGCTCGGCGGTTATGACTGGTGGCGCTATGGTTGCGATCAACTGTCGGCCATGGCGCGCAGGACCGGAACCAAGCTCGTCCTCCTGCCCGGAGAATGCCGCCAGGACGACGAGCAACTTGCGAGATTGTCGACGGCAGATGGTGTGGAACGCGCACTTCTGCTCGACTGTTTCCGCCATGGCGGCCCGGAGAACATGCAGGTCGCGATCCGCCATCTGGCGCGGCTGGCCGGGCGCGACATCGAGGCCGGTGCGCCGAAGCCACTGGCAAAGACGGGGCTCTACAGGCGGGACGCCGGCGTCGTGAGCCTTTCCGCATTCGAGGTAATGGATGGCCCCTTCGTGCCGATCCTGTTTTACCGCTCCATGCTGCTGGCGGCAGACGCTGCGCCGATAGAAGAATTGGCAGACGCGCTTGGCAAGCGCGGCATCACCGCCGTTCCGGTCTTTGTGCCGAGCCTGCGTGACCCCGAAGCACTGGCGCTCCTTTCCCGGATTGTCGAGCGGCTGAACCCCGCAGCCTTGGTCACCGCAACCGCATTCGCATCGATGGCCGACCCCGGCGGCGAGACGCTGTTTGACCGCTTCGGACTGCCGGTGTTCCAGGTGGTGACCGCAACGACCCGCCATGCGGCATGGGTCGACGGCCAGCGTGGCCTGGCACCGGCAGACCTTGCCATGCATGTAGTGCTGCCCGAGATTGACGGGCGCATCATGGCCGGTGCGATTTCGTTCAAGGATTCTGGCAAGCATGCCGGCTCCGATAGCACCGCAGCGGCGATCCAGTTCAATCGCGCCGAGACCGACCGCATCGAGCAGGCCGCGGACCGGATCGCAGCTCATCTGAAGCTTGCCGCGACAGCACGCGCTGAGCGACGTATCGCAATCCTGCTGCCGGACTATCCTGCAGCCACGGGTCGAACCGGCTATGCGGTTGGACTCGACGTGCCGGAAAGCGTGCTGGCCATCCTGCATGATTTGAAGCAGGCCGGCTATCATGTCGACGCCGTGCCGCAGACCGCCCGCGACCTGATGCACGCGCTGGAGCGCAGCATGGTTGGCCTGCCGCTGGCGGATTATCTGGCCGAATTCGGTTCACTGCCGGCAAAGGCGCGGCAGGAACTGGATGCAACCTGGGGCGACCCCGCAGAAGAAGCCGAGGCTGGGCAGTTCGGGTTCTGCGCGTTGCAATTCGGCAATGTCACGGTAGCGCTCGCTCCGGATCGCGGCCGCTCATCGGATCGCCGCGCCGACTATCATGACCCGGCGCTCAGCCCCCGCCATGCGCTTGTCGCCTTTGGCGTCTGGCTGAGAAAGACACAGCTATGCGACGCCATCGTGCATGTCGGCGCGCATGGCACGCTGGAATGGCTACCGGGCAAGACGGTCGCCCTGTCGCGCGCCTGTTTTCCCGAAATCATCACCGGCGCGCTGCCCGTCATCTATCCGTTCATCGTCTCCAATCCGGGTGAGGCTGCCCAGGCCAAGCGCCGCATCGGCGCGGTCACTCTCGGGCATCTGACCCCGCCTCTGGTTGGCGCGGGGCTGAGCGAAGAACAGCGCGAACTTGAGTTGCTGGTTGATGAATATGCGCAGGCCGATGGGCTGGACCGCCGCCGCCGGGAGAGGCTGGCCAGGCTGATTGTCGACAGCGCAGCGCGGTCAGGGCTCGGCCGCGAAGCGGGCGTGACCGCAGATGACGACGAGATGTCGGCGCTGACCCGCATCGACGCATGGCTGTGCGACGTCAAGGATTTTGCCATCAAGGACGGGTTGCATGTCTATGGCCGCGCCCAGCAGGGCGACGACGCGATACGGACACAGTCGGCTGACGCAGAAAGGCTGGCGCTGATCGCGGCGCTTGACGGCCGCCACATTGCGGCTGGCCCATCGGGTGCGCCATCGCGCGGCCGCACCGATGTTCTGCCGACCGGACGCAATCTTTTCACCTCCGATCCTCGCACCCTGCCGACACCAACCGCTTTTGCGCTCGGCAAGTTGGCGGCCGAAGAAGTGGTGCGCAATTATTGCCAGGAGCATGGCGACTGGCCGCGCGCGCTGGTGATGGATCTGTGGGGCAGCGCCTCGCTGCGCACCGGCGGCGAAGAAATCGCGCAGGGGCTTGCATTGATGGGTTGCCGTCCGAAATGGGATACGGCGACCGGGCGCGTGACCGGCATCGAAGTCTTGCCGACCGCCGCCATGGGCCGGCCGCGCATCGACGTGACATGGCGCATTTCCGGCCTCTTCCGCGACATGTTCCCGCCCCAGATCGCGCTCATCGATACGGCCGTTGCCGCAGTTGCGGCGCGCGATGAAACCGGCGACGAGAACCCGCTCGCCGCATTGGCGAAACGGAGCGGCGAGCGCCCGGCACGGATTTTTGGCTCGGCCCCCGGCACGTTCGGGTCTGGCATCGAGGAGAGGCTTGCAAGCGGCGACTGGGACACCCGCCAGACGCTTGGCGCGGCCTATCTCGACGCCGCATCCTTCGCCTATGGCGGCGCGGAGGGCGAAGGACGCAATGCGCCCGGCGCGTTTTCCGACCGCGTCGCGCAGGCCGATCTTCTGATCCACACCGGCGACGACCCTGGACGCGACATTCTGGAAGGCTCGGCCGACGTTGCCTTCATCGGCGGATTTTCGGCAGCGCTGGCGGCACTTGGCTCATCGGCCGATCTGATCGTGCTCGACACGACCGACCCCGAAAAACCGCGCGCCCGTTCACTGGTCGATGCGGTGACGCGCACCGTGCGTGCCCGCGCCATCAATCCGCGCTTCATTTCGGGCCAGATGCGGCACGGCCCGCGCGGCGCGTCGGAATTTGCCGAGACCGTGGACCGCCTTGTCGGTTTTGCCGAGACGACCGAGGCGATACCGGCTGCCATGATCGAGGCGCTGCACGACGCCTATCTGGGCGACATGGCCGTGCGCGCATTTCTGCTCGACCAGAACCCGGCGGCGGCGCGCGCTATTGCCCAGCGTTTTGCAGACGCGCGCCGGCGTGGCCTCTGGCATCCGTTGCGCAATTCGATCGATGCAGACCTTGCCGAACTGATCGCCGAAGCCCGCACGCTGGAGAACGCGGCATGAGCGCCCGGCAAAGCAGAGGAGCATGTCCCTCCCTGTCCGAGCCGATGGAGACCGGCGACGGGCTGCTGGTGCGCCTGTCACCCGCATCGCGAAAGATTTCCCCGCATCAACTCGCGGGAATTGCAGAGGCAGCAGCGCGTCACGGCAATGGGCTGCTCGAAGTCACACGGCGCGGCAACCTGCAGATACGTGGCCTCGACACGATGTCGGCGAAGCTGTTTGCGGCGGAGGTTCCCGCGCTCGACATCGAGATAGCATCCGGCGTCCCGGTCGAGACCGGACCGCTTGCCGGCATCGATGCCAGCGAGATCGCCGATCCGCGACCGCTCGCCGACGCCATCCGCGCCCGCACGCAAAAGCTTGCGGCGCAACTTGGCCCAAAGGTCTCGGTCACGATCGACGGCGGCGGCGTTTTGCATCTGGGCGCGGTGCTGGCCGATGTGAAGCTGACGGCCATCGGTGGCGGATGGCAGGTTGCGATCGGCGGCGATGCTGCATCAGCACGGACAATCGGCACCATGGACGCGACCCGTGCCGTAGATACCGCGCTGCATGTGTTGACGCTGCTTGCCACGCGCGGCCGCACTGCGCGGGCGCGTGACCTTGGCCGTGACGGGACGTCTGAATTTGCCAACCTACGGCCCGGTGGCGGAGACTCTGTACAACCTTCTCCAGTGGGTCAGTTTGCGCTGAGGGGCGGAACGACCGCGCAAGGGTTTGCACTCGCATTCGGCCAGATCGACAGTGTTGATCTGAGCAAATTTGCCAGCGCGCTGAACGGCCGCAACAGCGTGCATTTTGCGCCCGGAGGCGGGCTGATGGTCACCGGACTTTCAACCACAGCGGCAGCCGCACTTTGCGAATTTGCCGAACGCCTTGGTCTCGTAACCAGACCAGACGACCCGCGCCTGTCAATCACCGCCTGCGCCGGTGGGCCTGCCTGCGGCTCTGCCTGGATCGCCACGCG
>Ga0209572_1001670_pt1 | contig 13756 bp, 13 predicted proteins | sample EBPBio232012_DNA_FD_185867 | JGI IMG/M metagenome (GOLD analysis project Ga0209572, IMG submission 185867) | Wastewater treatment Type I Accumulibacter community from EBPR Bioreactor in Madison, WI, USA - Reactor 1_1/23/2012_ DNA (SPAdes)... | ecosystem: Engineered > Bioreactor > EBPR >...
GACAGCGCCCATGCATTTGCTCGCGATATGCCCTGCACGACGTCGGACAGGGCAATCATCGGCAGGCAGATCAAGCCAATTGCAAATGGCAGGATGTAATAGGGTTCGATCGACCCGGAGAGCAGCCAGATCGCGATCGCGCCGATCGCGGCGATCAAAGTGGAGGCAATGAGCACGAACAGCCGGCTGGCAACCATGATGCCGCGCAATTCGTCCAGCGCGCCCTTTTCCCTGTATTCGGGAATGTAGCGAATGATCGAGGTGTGAAATCCGAGGCAGGAGAGATTACCGGCGATCACCATCGTGACCCAGACCAGCACGAAGATGCCGTATTCGAAAGAGCCCATCCAGCGGGCCAGCAGAACCTGGCTGACAAAGGCGATAAAGGCGCTGATGATGCGGATGGTAAACGCGATGAGTGATATGCGGCCGGCCTCGGCGCTTTCGGTGCGCGCAAACAGTACGGCGTCGATCTTGTCCATCAATGGACGTGCGCGATCCGCCCAGTCCTGGGGCAAGAGCCGGTCAGCGGTTGTGGCCGCAGAAAAACGCAAAATGCACCTAGTCGAAGTCTATCCCGACAGTGTGCGTAACAGCGGAAGCTTAAGATTCAGTGGCTTCTAGCCTGCGCCGACTCGGCAATACACGATCCGCCAGCTGTGATTGCCGGATCGTGCATCGGTTCCAAAGGGACTGCCGGTCGTGTCCTGCGCGATCAGGCGAACGCGCCGTGGCAGTGCTTGAATTTCTTGCCCGAGCCGCAGGGGCATGCTTCGTTACGGCCAACCTTGCCCCATGAAGTCGGGTCATTGGGGTCGCGCTGAGCCGGGTCGACGATTTCTTCGGAAACGAACTGGAAGCCCGAGCCTTCGCCGAAATCGTCTTCGCCGGTGGTGCCATCAATGTGATGGCCGAACATTTCCGGCAGTTCCGGCGGCGGGGCATCGGCCTGTTCGCGCACCAGTTCAACGCGCATCAGCTGCTGCGTCACCATCTGGCGCAGATTGCCGAGCAGGGCCTGGAACAGCTCGAACGCCTCGCTCTTGTATTCGTTGAGCGGGTCGCGCTGGGCGTAACCGCGGAAGCCGACGACCGAACGCAGATGTTCCAGATTGACGAGATGTTCGCGCCATAGCGTGTCGAGCGTCTGCAGCAGGAAGGATTTTTCGACCCGCGGCATGATTTCCGGTCCGATGCGCTCGGCGCGCTCGTAAGCTGCCGTGTTGGCGGCAGTCGTCAGGCGCTCGCGGATCTGTTCCTCGTCGATGCCTTCTTCCATTGCCCATTGATCAACGGGCAGATCGAGATTGAGATCACGGTGAACGGCTTCGAGAAGACCGGCTGTATCCCATTGTTCTGCATACGCATTTTCGGGAATGTGACGAGCGACCATGTCGTCGATCACTTCCTGACGCATCTCCGCGACAGTTTCGCTGACGTCTTCGGCGTCCATCAGTTCGAGACGCTGCTCGAATACCACCTTGCGCTGGTCGTTCTGAACGTCGTCGAATTTCAGCAGGTTCTTGCGGATGTCGAAGTTGCGCGCTTCGACCTTCTTCTGGGCCTTCTCAAGCGCCTTGTTGATCCACGGGTGGACGATTGCCTCGTCTTCCTTGAGGCCAAGCTTGACCAGCATGGAATCCATGCGGTCGGACCCGAAGATGCGCATCAGATCGTCCTGAAGCGACAGGAAGAATTTCGACTTGCCGGGGTCGCCCTGACGGCCTGAGCGGCCACGAAGCTGATTGTCGATGCGGCGCGATTCGTGGCGCTCGGTGGCGAGAACGTAGAGGCCGCCGGCGGCCAACGCCTGCTCCTTCAGCTTCTGCACATCGGCGCGGATCGCGGCTTCCTTTTCGGTTCGTTCGGCGCCTTCAGGCATGCCGGCCAGCTCTTCCTCGATGCGCATGTCGGCATTGCCGCCAAGCTGGATGTCGGTGCCGCGACCAGCCATGTTGGTGGCAATCGTAATGGTGCCGGGCTTGCCGGCCTGGGCGACAATCTGAGCCTCGCTTTCATGGTGGCGGGCGTTCAGCACCTGGAACTGGTTGAAGCCTTCCTTGCGCAGACGATCGGCGAGCTGCTCGGATTTCTCGATCGATACGGTGCCGACAAGAACGGGCTGGCCGCGATCATGGGCTTCACGGATCTCGCGCACGATGGCGCGGTATTTTTCCTCGACCGTCCGATAGACCTCGTCATGGTCGTCAATGCGCTTGACGGGCAGGTTGGTCGGGATTTCGACGACGTCGAGACCGTAGATATTGCCGAATTCCTCGGCCTCGGTCGACGCCGTGCCTGTCATACCGGCAAGCTTGCCGTAGAGGCGGAAATAGTTCTGGAAGGTGACCGAAGCCAGCGTCTGGTTCTCCGGCTGGATTGCCACATGCTCCTTGGCTTCAAGCGCCTGGTGCAAGCCTTCCGAATAGCGACGGCCCGGCATCATGCGCCCTGTGAATTCGTCGATGATGACGATCTCGCCATTGCGTACGATGTAGTCGCGGTCCTTCTGGAACAGGCGGTGCGCCTTCAAGGCGTTGTTGACGTGGTGCACCATGGCGACGTTTTCGACGTCATAGAGCGATTCACCCTTGAGCAGGTCCGCCTCGCGCAGCTTGTTCTCGATCTTCTCGGTACCTGCTTCGGTGAAGATCGACGTCTTCTGCTTTTCATCGATCTCATAGTCTTCGGGAACGAGGTCAATGATGAAGCGGTCGACCGTGTTGTACATTTCCGAACGGTCTTCGAGCGGACCGGATATGATCAACGGCGTGCGCGCCTCGTCGACCAGAATCGAGTCGACCTCATCGACAATCGCGAAATTGTGACCGCGCTGGACCATTTCCGAGCGGTCATATTTCATGTTGTCGCGCAGATAGTCGAAGCCAAGCTCGTTATTTGTCGCATAGGTGATGTCGCAGGCATAAGCGGCGGCGCGCTGTGTGTCCGACAGACCATGCACGATGATGCCGGTGGTCAGGCCAAGGAAGCCGTAGAGGCGGCCCATCCATTCGGCGTCGCGGCGGGCCAGATAGTCGTTGACTGTAACGACATGCACGCCCTTGCCCGACAGGGCGTTGAGATAGACAGGCAGCGTGGCGACAAGGGTCTTGCCTTCACCGGTTCGCATTTCTGCGATCGAGCCGGAGTGCAGCACCATGCCGCCGACCAGCTGCACGTCAAAAGGCCGCATTCCCAGCGCGCGGCGCGAAGCTTCGCGCACCGTGGCGAAGGCAGGAACCAGAAGCTGGTCCAGCGTCGCGCCTTCGGCGATCTGCTGCTTGAACTGGGCTGTGCGATCGCGCAGTTGCTCGTCGGAGAGCGCACGCATTTCCTCTTCGAGTGCGTTGATTTGCTCAACTCTTGGCCTCGTCGATTTGACACGACGGTCGTTGGAGGAGCCGAAAATCTTGCGGGCTAGGCCGCCGAAGCTGACCATTGAATGGTCCTTTCAGATGGAACCTGCCGGTTCACGGGGCTGGGTTGTATGCCAGCCAGGGGACCGCAGACGACAGAAAACAGCGCCCGGAAATCACGTCTGGACGCCAAGTCGCTGGACAGATAAGGAGGGCCATCAATGATGTCAACGTCGCGCATTCGCGCGGCATTTCCCGGTGTTACGCCACAATATAGCCGGTTTCGGCTGTGTTTCAGAGCCGAACAGGAGACACTTCGTATGCACGCTTCGAACCTTCGGTCACATCTGGCCCGTGCCGGCCTCGTTCTGGGCCTTCTCGCGTCGACAAGCCTTGTCACGCTGGCGCAGGACAATACCGCGCCTGCTCAGGCCGCCCCAGCTGCGCCCGCTGCACCGGCCGTCGACCCCGCCACAGTGATTGCAACCGTTGATGGTTCCGAGATTACCGAGGCCGATGTACGCTTGGCCGAACAGGAGCTCGACCAGCAGTTTGCCCAGCTTTCGCCTGAGCAGAAGCGGGCAGCAGCGCTTTCGGCAATCATCGAAATCCGTGTCATGTCGGCCAAGGGGAGAGCCGCTGGCTATGAGAATGATCCCGATTTCAAGCGTCGGATGGAATTCCTCAGCCAGCGCGCCCTTCATGCGGAAGTGATCGACAAGGAAATTGCGCCGCTGGTCAATGAAGAGGCCGTACGCGCCCGCTACGACAAGGAAATGGCAGCAGCGACGCCTGTCAACGAGGTGAAAGCCGCCCACATCCTGGTCAAGACCAAGGAAGAGGCCGACGCGATCATCAAGGAACTGGAAGGCGGCGCTGATTTTGCGGCGATCGCAAAGGAAAAGTCGACCGATCCGGGTTCCGGTGCCGCCGGAGGCGATCTCGGCTATTTCGGCCCCGGCCAGATGGTGCCGGAATTCGAAAAGGCTGCATTCGAGCTGAATGTCGGGGACTACACAAAAACTCCGGTCGAAAGCCAATTTGGCTTCCACATCATCAAGGTCGAAGACAAGCGCGCCAAGCAGCCGCCAGCATATGACAGCGTGAAGGACCAGATTCGCCAGATCGTGTTCCGCGACAAATATTTCGAGACGGTGAAGGCGCTGCGCGACGCTGCCAAGGTGGAGATCACCGATGCAGCGCTGAAGTCCGGCGTCGAGGCGCTGGAAAAGACCGAAGACAAGGCCGAATAGACCTTCGTCTGACGCGGTCCAGACAAGAGAAAAGGGGCGCAAAAACGCCCCTTTTTTGCATCAACCATCTGCGGTCAGGCGATAAGTCTTTTCGGATTTTCCGGCGCATCCTGGCTGGCCAGATATTCCATCACCTGCGGACCGGTGATGGGCCTGCCGAAATAATAGCCCTGCATTTCGTTGCAGCCGAGCGCCACCAGAATGCGCGCCTGCGCCTCGGTTTCCATGCCTTCCACCACGCAGCCAATGTTGAGGCTGCGGCAAAGATCAACGACTGAGCGCACGATAGACCGGCTGGCATGGTCGGTTTCGATGCCGGTGACGAAGCTGCGGTCGATCTTGATCTTGTCAAATGGGAACCGGTGCACCTGGCTCAAGCTCGAATAGCCGGTGCCGAAATCGTCCAGCGAGACCTTTGCGCCCAGCGCCTTGATCAGCCGGATGGCGTCAAGCGCCTGGTCCGCATCGCCCATAAGGGCCGTTTCAGTGACCTCGAAGCCGACGCGGGAGGGTTCAATGCCGCTTTCGCGCACGATTGAGACAATCGCCAACATCGAGCGCGGGGACATCAGGTCGCGCATCGACAAGTTGAATGAAAGGGCGTGGTCTGTCGGCCAGGCATTCATTTCGGCCAGCGCCTTGCGCAGCAGGATATGCGTGATCGTGCTGATCATTTCGCTGCGCTCGGCGATCGGGATGAACACGCCGGGGGCGACATGACCGAGTTCCGGGCTGTTCCAGCGACCCAGAGCTTCGAATGCGATGGTTCGATCTGCTGAAATGTCATGCAAGGGCTGGAAGTTCAGGAACAGCTCGGCCTCGAGATCGGCTCGACGCAGACATTGGTCGATCTGGCTCGTCGTGCGCACCTGAACTTCGTGCGCCTTGTCGAAGATCGTGGCGCGACCGCGGCCAGATTGCTTGACGTGGTAGAGCGCGTAGTCGGCCCTTTCGTAGAGTTGCTGTGCTGACTGTCCCACTTCCGGGTAGAGGGCGAAGCCGATCGAACCCGAAAGCTTGATTGCCAGTTCGTTGAACGCAAACGGCTGGCGCAGCGACTGACAGATATGATTGCCAAGTTCCTTGATTTCGGCAGGCTGGACGCTCCCGGGAACGATGATGCCGAATTCGTCGCCGCCCAGACGCGAGACGATCGCGCTTGTTCCCGCCGCTTCCTTGAGGCGGGCTGCGACCTGAACGAGAATCTGATCGCCGGCAACATGGCCGTGCAGATCGTTGACCGGCTTGAACCCGTCGAGATCCAGTACTCCAATGGCCAGCGTCCCGCCTGACGCAGCGGCGGCGTTGATCAGGCGATCCGCCTCGCCGAAGAACAGACGACGGTTCGGCAGGTTGGTCAGAATGTCGAGATTAGCGAGGCGCAGGTTCTCATCGCTGAGACGGCTGGTTTCGATCTGCGCCAGAACCATTGTCTTGAAGTCGGAAGATGCGACATGGAGGACGTAGAGCGCGGCAGTGAGAACCAGAAAGAGGTTGATGGCGATCATCGTCGACACGCCGCCTCTGGTCAGGAGGAATAGCGCGAATGGGACCGTCAACACCGTAACCATTACGATTGCAGCCCGACGAAGATGCATCATGCCCAGGATCGCAGCGATGCCTGTAATACCGATGCTGAGCGCAACATGGGCGCGCGATTCAACCGTTCCGTAGACCCACAGGGCGACCAGCCAGACCAGAAAGACGACGCCGATGAAGCCACCCACAATGGTTGCACGGCGGGCAGCGGCCGAAACCTGCCGATCGTTGAGCACGAGGTTGCGTGACCGCACCCAGAATAGCATGCGGAGAAGGCACCCAACGATGATGATTGGCGCAATGATGTCAGTCAGGTACATCGGGACAATGCCGCGATGGCTCAGCGCTACAGTTCCAGTGTTGGCCATGGCCACCAGATACAGGACCGGCATCTGCCTGGAGTATGCGCTTACCTGCGCTGAAAGAACTGCTGAATTGTTGTCATGCGAAGTCATGCGGGACCAATAATGCGGGCCGATTGGTGCATGACGTTACAGAATGCGGCTGAATAACACGTTAATACTACGTATGAATTTGCAACTGATCGGTGTGCTTACTCTTGCCGCCAACGCTTTCGGAAACGCGCACCGCCGTCGCTAAGAATTGGTGCGCCGTGCCCGAACACGACAGAATCAAAGTCATGTTGCGTAAGCATTGAAAGGCTTTTTCGCGCCAGACCTGCATCTTCGCAGACCGGCAGCATGCGCAGTCCAAGCACATTCATGCATGTGTCGGCGGCAAACAGAACGCCGCCATGCCGTCGCCAGAGCAGCGCGCACTGGCCGTTGGAGTGACCGGGAGCATGGATGATCTCCAAGCCGCCGGCAAACGGCAGCACCTGGCCGTCGGTAAGCTCCGCCCCGACGCGGGCCGGCTCGAGTGGTGGGGGATCGCGCAACAGAAGCGTGGTGACCAGCCATGAAAAGACATCACCTGTCGGCGTGACCTTTCGCGGCGGTGCACCCTCGACCACTGGCCGATCAATGGCGTGAACATGCACAGTTGCTCCTGTTTCGCGCTGAACCATGGCGAGCGCGCCGATATGGTCGGGATGGGCGTGGGTGACGATGATGTGGCGAATATCCGATGGCGAACGCCCCATCGATGCCAGTGCGGCAAGTATTTTGGGGCCGTCGCTCGGATAACCGGCATCGATCAGTATGGCACCGCCGGGATCGTCGAGCAGGTAAATGAATACATTGCCCAGTGCGATCGCATGCAGCCCGTCGAACAATCTCGTTGTTTTTGTCATTTCACCCTCTTGCTCAGACGATATTCTCGTTGAACGGGCAAATGGCAAGCGCTTGCGCGCAGCTGCCAGTTGCGGCAAACGTGCCGAAATCCAGTTCGAAGCCGACGGGGCCAAAATGTCTGATGTGATTTCGCCGCTTGCACCCAGGAAATACGCAAAGATGCCCGCCATTGATGGCGTGCGCATCGCGACTGCGGAAGCGGGCATCAAATACAAGAACCGCACCGATCTGCTGGTGATGGTCTTTGACAAGGGAACTGAAGTTGCCGGCGTGTTCACGCGGTCGAAATGTCCGTCCGCACCGGTCGATCTGTGCCGCGCCAACCTGCCGGGGGGCGAAGCGCGCGTGTTGGTGGTGAATTCCGGCAACGCAAATGCATTTACCGGCCAGAAGGGTCGCGCAACGACCTCGGCAACCGCAAAGGCTGCGGCATCTGCCGCGAGCTGCAAGGAAAGCGAAGTGTTTCTCGCCTCGACCGGCGTCATCGGCGAGCCGCTTGATCCGGCAAAGTTCACGCATCTTCTGGCAAAGCTTGCAAGCGATGCAGAGCCTGGTCGCTGGGCAGAGGCCGGCAAGGCGATCATGACGACCGACACCTATCCGAAATATGCAACGCAGAAGGTGTTGCTGGGTGATGTCGAAGTGACGATCAACGGCATTGCCAAGGGTGCCGGCATGATTGCACCCGACATGGCGACGATGCTGTCCTTCATCGCAACCGACGCACCGATTGCAGCTCCTGTTCTGCAGGAAATGTTGTCGAAGGGCACAGCCAAATCATTCAACGCGGTGACTGTCGACAGCGACACGTCGACCAGTGACACGCTGCTTCTTTTTGCAACGGGCAAGGCGAAGAACGCGCCGCGCGTTACTGATCCACGTGATCCGCGCCTCGCAGGCTTTCGCCGGGCGTTGAACAAGGTCCTGAAGAATCTGGCATTGCAGGTCGTGCGTGATGGCGAGGGCGCGCGAAAGCAGATCGAAATCAACGTGACGGGCGCGAAGTCGGCGAAGTCTGCCCGGCGCATCGCGCTGTCCATCGCCAACTCTCCACTGGTGAAAACCGCTGTTGCCGGCGAGGACGCCAATTGGGGACGTGTCGTGATGGCCGTTGGCAAGGCCGGAGAGCCTGCCGATCGCGACCGCCTGTCGATCTGGTTTGGCGACAACCGTCTGGCGCACAATGGCGAGCGCGATTCGGGATATTCGGAGGAGCGCACTTCGGCCTATATGAAGCGCGATGAAATCGTGATCCGCGCGGATCTCGGCATCGGGCGCGGCAAGGCGACCGTGTGGACCTGCGACCTCACGAAGGAATATGTGGCCATCAATGGCGACTATCGTTCCTGATGTCGACTGCCCTGCAATGATGTCTTTGGCGGTTGAACCATTTCTGCCGACAGTACGCCGGTTCGAGGCGGCGGCGTTCCGCGCATGGCCGGCAGCGTCGCTGCACTATGACGGCGCATGGCTGATCCGGCTCACGCGTGGACATCCCGCAAAACGGCTGAATTCGGTCAATGCGCTTGATCCGGGCGATTGCGACAATATCGGGCCGCGCATCGAAAAGGCTGCGACGCGGTTCGGCCAATATGAGCGGCCTTTGACTTTCCGCATTTCGCCATTGGCAGGCCTGCCGATTACGCGTCACCTCGACGATCAACTCTGGTCGCGCTTCGATGAATCGCTGGTGATGACGCTACCGCTGGACGGCATCGATTTCGAGACCGTGATGAGCCAGATCCCGTTGCGTGACATGGCCCGCTTCATCAGCGCCGCAATGACGGTCAACGATTTCGAGCCATCGGTCCGGCCTGGCTTGACGCAGCTCGTTTCGTCGATCGAACCCGAAACCGGCCTGTTTCTGCTTGAAGAGGCTGACAAGCCGGTCGCCAGCGCAATCTGCGTACATGACGGCGAATTGGCCGGCCTGTTCCAGGTGGCGTCGACCTTTGGGCAGCGCGGCAAGGGTTATGGCCGGCGGGTCGTGCTGTCAGCGATCAAATGGGCGCGGATGCGCGGTGCGCGGATCGCGTGGTTGCAGGTCGAAGCGGACAATGACCCGGCGATCGGCCTCTACAAGTCGATCGGGTTTCGCGAAATCTACCGCTATCACTATCGGCAGCCGGCAGGCGGCCAATGAGCGATCAAGTGGCTACGCCGTTCCGTATATTGCTGGTGGCGGCCTGTGCGCTGGTCGACGCCGATGGCCGTGTGTTGCTGAGCAAGCGGCCCGAGGGCAAGCAATTGGCCGGGCTGTGGGAGTTTCCCGGCGGCAAGATCGAGCCGGGCGAGACGCCCGAAGAAACGCTGGTGCGCGAATTGGCCGAGGAACTCGGTATTGTCACCAAACCGGCCTGCCTTGCACCACTCACATTTGCCAGCCACCGCTATGAGAACTTCCATTTGCTGATGCCGCTCTATGTCTGCCGGCGCTTTGAGGGCATCCCGCAGGGCAGGGAAGGGCAGGAGATCAAATGGGTTCGCCCACGCGACATGCGCAATTACCCAATGCCACCGGCTGATGAGCCGCTGATCCCGTTCCTGATTGATCTTCTGTGATCTGACGCCCGAAACCGTTGCCCCAAAACATCGTCACTTCAATTTCGATGAGCGTCGTTGCATCGTTAATGGATCATTTAGCGGAATGTGAAAATCTTATCTTGGATGGCGCCGTAATGGGGTGATGCGCCGACGAGTATGGAGTTTTCGCTATGGCGGGATCAGCAGGGTGGCAGTCGAAAGACGACGGACGCGAATCAATGCTCGGACTGGCCGGCATGGGCGTGTTGCGCTTCACACTACTGTTCGGTTCGGCGGCTATTGCGCTTGCGCTGATCATTGCCCCTATTGCTGAGAGCCAGACACGCAAATTTGTTGGCGCTCCCGGCGTTGACACAATGGCGACCGGCTCGGTCAACAGCAATACGAACAATTATACGGTGCGCCGCAGCGTGCTGCAGGATTCGCCAAACGCGATCTGCGTCATCCGCCAGAACGGGACCCGCAGCGGCAATTGCTGACCTGCAGATCATAGCCCTCCGTTAAGAAATCTTAACCGATGGCGGCTATCACATGCTGAATTACCGTTTGGAGTACCCCATGTTGACGGCATTTTTCAAAGACGAACGGGGCGCAACATCTATCGAATACAGCCTGATTGCCATTCTAATTTCAATTACGATCCTCGCCTCTTTTGCCGTTCTGTCGGGCGAAGTCGAGAGGTTGTTGGGCAAGCCTGCCGACCATCTGAAATAGCTATTTCACTCAGGGTTATTCGGTATTTCGCAAAGCTTCGGCCAGCGATGCAGTCGCTGACCCGCGCTTTGCGGGCTTCTGCTGCGACGAATGCGGTGCCCAGCCTGACAGCCAGACAATCGCAAAGGTTGCCCTGATGCGGCCATCGGCGTCGGAAAAGCGTTCGGCATAAAGTTCGGCCGCGCGCGCAAAAAGTGCCCGGGTTGCCGGTTGGCGCGGTCGTGCAGCCAATGCGCTGGTTGCGCCCATTGCCCTGAGATCCCGCATCAGGTGAAACATCGTGTCATATCGGACCGTCAGGCTCTCGATGTCTGCGACGGGTAGCGCATAGCCAGCGCGTTGCAGCAGGCCGCCAGCGTCGCGTATGTCGACCAGAGGCATGACGCGCGGGCTCGCCCCGCCAGTCAGTTCAGTTTCTGCCGCGAGCAGGCATTCACGCAGTTCCTGCAAGGTGCCGGCACCAGGCAGTGCGGCGAGCATCAGCCCGTCAGCCCTTAGCGCCAGCCGCATCTGAACCAGCATGCCGACAAGGTCTGCTGTCTCGTGCAGCCCAAGCAGCGATACGACAATGTCGAGCGATGCAGGGTGCAGCGGTAGCAGGTCGTCTTGGGCAATGAGCGGATTGGCCGACATGGCAAGTTGAGGTGCATCCACCAGTTCGACGATGTGATCTGTCTTGCCTGACGCTTCAAGGGCTTCCATGCCTGCCGAGGGCGGCGTCAGCACAAGTGCTGCGTCGGGAAAGCGGCGCGCGGTCGTCGCCAGCCGGTCGGCCAGATCCTGGGCGACGTGGCGCAACAGGAAGTCCGCCCCTTGTGCGGGAGCCGCCAGAGCGCGCAGCTTGCGCTGCAAGGCAAGTTTGGTGTCGACGATCGGTTCCATCAGGCCATGTTTGTGGTTAGCTTGCTGTCAGGTGACGCAGTCCATGGCCGAGTTCAAGACCCTTGCGCGAAATGTGTTGTCCTGGCCGGCGCAATTGCTGTTCCCGCCGGTGTGCGCGGGTTGTCGCCGGATTGTCAGCCAACCGGGAACAGTGTGCGGCGATTGCTGGGGCAGGCTGCGTTTCCTCGAAAGGCCATGGTGCGATGTATATGGCACGCCCTTCAGTCACGATATGGGGCCAGGCGCGCTATCGGCGGACGCGATTGCCAATCCGCCGGTGTTTGACCGCTCCCGCGCAGCCGTTGCCCATGATGGCGTGGCGCGGCGCATGGTTCACGGCCTGAAATATTCCGACCGCACCGATCTTGCACCGTGGATGGCGGAATGGATGATGCGGGCAGGCCGCGAACTGTTTGAGGATGCGCAGGCGATCGTACCGGTGCCGCTGCACCGCCGCCGGTTCCTGATGCGCCGCTTCAACCAGTCGGCCGAACTTGGGCGTGCGATTGCCCGGCAGACGGGCATTGCGTTCGCACCCGGCATTGTGACCCGCGTGAAGGCAACGCAACAGCAGGTGGGACTGCGTCTCAGCCAGCGCGAAGACAATGTGCGCGGCGCGTTCAGGATTGCTCCTGAGGCCGAGATTGAGGTCAACGGCCGAAACCTGCTCATCATCGATGATGTCTACACAACAGGGGCCACCGTTTCGGCGGTTGCGCGGGTGCTGCGCAAGGCGGGTGCACGCCGTATCGATGTTCTCACATTTGCGCGCGTTCTGCCCGGGGACTTCCGGGCTGAGGAACTCGGCACTATATAGACGGCACCGGGTTGAGCTTGCTGACAGGAATGCCATGGCTGAGGTGACCATCTATACGCGTGATTTCTGCGGCTACTGCGCCGCGGCCAAGCGGCTGCTGGGTGAGAAAGGCGTTGCATTCACCGAACATGATGCGACCTATTCGCCGGAACTGCGCCAGGAGATGATCCAGCGCGCAAACGGTCGTTCGACATTTCCGCAGATTTTCATCGGGGCAACGCATGTTGGCGGCAGCGACGATCTGCATGCGCTGGAGCGCGCCGGCAAGCTTGATGCTCTGCTGGCCGGGTGAAAGAAATACGCGATGAGTGAATTCAAGGCAGCCCTTTTGCAGATGCGTTCCGGCACTTCGGTCGAGCGCAATGCAGCTACATTCGAGGCAATGGTGCGCGAGGCTGCAGCCAATGGCGCGGTCTATGTGCAGTCGCCTGAAATGACGGGCGCGCTGATGCGCAATCGCGACGAATTGAAAGCCGTACTGCGGAATGGCGAGGAGGATCTGATTGCGTCTTCCGCACGCAGGCTCGCGCACGAACTCGGCATCTGGATCCATGTCGGGTCAACCGCAATTGCAGCAAAGGACGGCAAGATTGCCAATCGCGCATTCCTGTTTGGACCGGACGGTCGCGAAGTCGCGACCTATGACAAGATCCACATGTTCGATGTCGATCTGGACAATGGCGAGAGCTGGCGTGAATCGGCGACCTATGAGCCGGGCAGGCGCACGCTGGTGGCGGAGCTGCCATTTGCAAATATCGGCTTGTCCGTCTGTTACGACCTGCGCTTCCCACAGCTGTTTCGGGCGCAGGCGCTGGCCGGTGCGCAGGTGCTGACAACGCCGGCTGCGTTTACGCGCCAGACCGGCGAGGCCCATTGGCATGTGCTGATCCGTGCGCGCGCCATCGAAAACGGCGCGTGGGTGATGTCTGCCGCACAAGGCGGCACGCATGAGGACGGCCGAGAGACCTATGGCCACTCGATCATTGTCGATCCATGGGGGCGGGTGGTCGCGGAAGCTGATGGCTCGGAGCCCGGTGTCGTCTATGCGCAGGTCGATCCGGCACAATCTGCCGAAGCGCGCAAGAAAATCCCCAATCTGAAGAATGCCCGCGAATTCACGGTTGACGTCGTGAAGCCGCAAGTCGGGCTCAAATTCGCCTCATGATCCGCTTTTCGCTCCATTGCGACCAGGCCCATGAATTCGAGGGCTGGTTTCGCGACAATGCCGATTTCGACAAGCAGTCGAAACGCGGTTTTGTCGAATGCCCGGTGTGTGCTTCGAAAAAAGTGTCGAAGTCGCTGATGGCGCCTGCCGTCTCGACGGCGCGCAAGCAGGAAAAGATGGCGCTTGCGGCAAATGCCGAACAGAAGCGCTTGATGGGCGAACTGAAGAAGATC
>Ga0209572_1001675_pt1 | contig 13713 bp, 9 predicted proteins | sample EBPBio232012_DNA_FD_185867 | JGI IMG/M metagenome (GOLD analysis project Ga0209572, IMG submission 185867) | Wastewater treatment Type I Accumulibacter community from EBPR Bioreactor in Madison, WI, USA - Reactor 1_1/23/2012_ DNA (SPAdes)... | ecosystem: Engineered > Bioreactor > EBPR >...
CCAATCAGCCCACCGAGAACGACGATCTGCGACACCAGAGAGCCGTCAGGTGCAAAATGGTCGTCGAGCCAGCCGAGCGCCAGCCACAACACGCCTGCCATCACGGCGGCCGACAGGAACAGGCGCGGAATGCGGGTCAGCAATGCCCTGTCATTGCCCCAATGCCCGCGCCAGACGAGCGTGCCGAACAGAAGCGCGGCATTGACCCAGCCGGCAGTCGATTCCGCCGTCGCAATGCCGGTTTCGCCAAGCGTCGGGAAGAGCGTCAGCGCCAGCGCCACGTTCACGGCCACCGACACACCGGCAAATATCATCGGCGTGCGCGTGTCCTCGCGGGCAAAGAAGCCGGGCGTGAATGCCTTGATCATCACAAAGGCCGGCAAGCCAAGGCCAAACACCGACAGTGCGCCAGCCACGCGGTCCGTCGTTGCAGCGGTAAACGCGCCGCGCTCGAACAGGACGCGGATGATTTCCTCCGACATGACAAGCAAGGCCGCCGCCGCCGGCAGGGTCAGGAACAGCGCAAACTCCACGGAGCGGTTCTGCAGGTTTGCTGCATCCTTCATGTGACCGGCTTTCAGTGCGCGCGCCAGCTCCGGCAGCAGCACGACGCCAACCGCTATGCCGACGACGCCAAGCGGCAATTGATAGATGCGGTCGGCATATTGCAGCACCGAAATCGCGCCCTCCTTGCTGGACGCGATCATCTGGCCAATCACAAGGTTGATCTGTGTGATGCCGCCGGTGATCGCCGCCGGGAAGGCCAGCCACAAAAGGCGTTTGACGTTCGGCGTCATGCGCGGGCGCTTGATGCCGATCCGGATGCCGGCGCGGCGCACGGCAATCAGCACCACCAGCAATTGCAGCAGGCCGGACGCCAGCACGCCCCAGGACAGATCATAACCTGTCGTGATGCCCTCATGGCCATTCAGCAGCGCGTAGAGCAGCACGCCGCACAGCACGACATTCAGCAGCACCGGCGTGATCGCGGCGATGAAATAATGCTGCAGCGAATTCAGGATGCCGCTCATCATCGCGGTCAGCGACATGCACATCAGATAGGGGAACATGATGATCGACATGCGCACTGTCGTGTCGAATTTGGTCGCATCGTCGACGAAGCCGGGCGCAATCACGGTGCGCACCAGAAGTGGCATCGAGATCTGCATCACGATGGTCAGGATCAGCAGCACCGTGAACAGGATGCCGAACACTTCCTCGGAGAATTTGCGCGCGCCGTCGACGCCATTTGCCTCGATTTCCTTGGCGAACAGCGGCACGAAGGCGGCGTTGAACGCGCCTTCGGCAAACAGGCGGCGAAACAGGTTCGGAAACCGGAAAGCGGCGTAAAACGCATCCGCCACCGGCCCCGCGCCAAGTGCGGCTGCCATCAGCGCCTCGCGCACGAAGCCGAGCAAGCGGCTGGCCAATGTGGCGGAGCCGACAGTGGCGAATTTCTGCACGAGGCTCATGGAGGGCTTCCAGTTTCCGGGATGGTTTCGGCGGACGCGTTTACACCGGCTACTTCGCCGCCGCCAGTTCAGGTGCTGGCCTTGGCTTGGCCTTCTGTGCGCCGGTCTCAAGCGTATCGATCAACCGTTTGCGGATCGCCGCCTGCCGGCTCGGATTCTCGATCTTCTGCCCGGTCAGGTCGGTGACATAGAACGTATCGATGACCTTTTCGCCGAAGGTGGTGATGTGCGCAGACGCGATATCGAGCGACAGATCCGAGATCGCGCCGGTGATTTCCGACAGCAGGCCCGGCCGGTCGAGCCCGATCACCTCAATGACCGAAAACCGGTTCGACAGCGCATTGCGGATTTCGGCACGCGGTTCGATCCGGAACGCCTTTGAGCCGCGCCTTGGCTTTGACCTCTTCTCGATGATGTCGGACAGCCAGCTCTTGCCGAGCAGGGCCTCTTCGATCAGCTTGCCGACGCGTTCGGCGCGGCGGCGTTCATCCGCATCCATGTCGAATTCGCGATTGATCAGGATCGTGTCGAGCGCGCGACCATCGGTGGTGGTAAAAATCTGCGCATCGACAATGTTGGCGCCCGCCGCAGCGCATGCGCCGGTGATGATCGCCAGCAGGCGCGGATGGTCGGGCGTCAGTACGGTGATTTCGGTTACGCCCTCGAATTCAAGCGTGCGCACCATGGTCGACAGCACTTTCTTGGCTGCATCCGCGTCCTTGATGAAGGCTGCGTGGCGTTTCTGGTCGTCCAGCGACACGGTCAGCAGGTAATTATCGTAATGCAGTCCAACGAGCTTTTCGCGCTCCTGCTCGCTCCAGTCTGGAAGTGCCGCTGCCAGTTCTTCGCGCGCTGCCCGCGCCCGCGTCTCACGCGCAATCTCGGAGAAACCGCCGGTCAGCAGCAGCTCGGTTTCATAGTAGAGCGTGCGCAGGAGTTGGCCTTTCCAGCCGTTCCAAACACCTGGCCCCACGCCGCGAATGTCGCATACGGTCAGCACAAGCAGCAGCTTCAGTCGCTCGACGGACTGCACCTTGTCGGCAAAATCCTCGATCGTCTTGCGATCGTTCAGGTCGCGCGTCTGCGCCGTCATCGACATCACGAGATGGTTTTCAACCAGCCAGGCGATCGTCTCCGTGTCGGTTGCATTGAAGCCCATATGGGGTGCGAGCCGCCGCGCGATGCGGCCGCCGGCCTCGGAATGGTCTTCAGGGCGGCCCTTGGCGATGTCGTGGAACAGGACGGCCGCATATAGGACTTCGCGCTGTGATCTCAGGCTCGGCATCAGCGAATGCGACAGCGGATGCGATTTCGCGCCTTCACCATGTTCGATCTCGGCAAGCACGCCTATGCAGCGGATCAGATGCTCATCGACCGTGTAGTGGTGATACATGTTGAACTGCATCATTGCGACGATCTTGCCGAAATCGGGAATGAGCTTGCCGAGCAGCCCGGCCTCATTCATGCGCCGCATGTTCAGTTCGGGATTGCGATCCGAGGTCAGCACGTCCATGAACAGCCGGTTGCCTTCTGGGTCACGGCGCAGATTTCGGTCGACCAGCTTCAGTGAGCGGGTCAGCAGCTTGAAGGCGTCGGGGTGATATTCCAGCCCATGCCGGTCGGCAAACCAGAACAGCCGCATCATGTTGACCGGATCACGCTCGAACACCTGATCGTCAGCGATGGTGATGCGATTGTTGTCGACCAGGAAATCGCTCGTGCCGGGCAGCTTCTTTCGCCGCCGCGAAAAGCTCATGAACAGTCGGCTGAAGCCTGGCCCCTGCCTAGCCTGCTCTTCCTCCAGCGTGGCGCAGAAGATGCGCGTCAGGTCGCCGACATCCTTGGCGACGAGGAAATAGTGCTTCATGAAGCGTTCGACGGCAGAAAGACCCGGATGGCTTGTATAGCCGAGCCGGTCTGCGATCTCGCGCTGGATGTCGAAATGCAGCCGCTCCTCGGCCTTGCCGGTAGCGAAATGCATATGGCATCGCACCGCCCAGAGAAAATCCTCGGCCTTGCGAAACTGCTGGTATTCGCCCTGTGTGAACACGCCCTTGTCGACCAGTTCGGCGGCTGTGCGCACCCGGTAGAAATATTTGCCAATCCAGAACAGCGTGTGCAGGTCGCGCAAGCCACCCTTGCCGTCCTTCACGTTGGGCTCGACCAGATAGCGGCTTTCACCGGCCTTGCGGTGGCGTTCGTCGCGTTCGGCAAGCTTGGCCTGCACATATTCGGCCCCGGTGGACTTCACGACTTCAAGGTCGAAACGCGAGATCAGGTCGTCGAACAGCTTTCGCTCGCCCCAGACATAGCGGGCTTCCAGAATGGATGTCCGGATCGTCATGTCGGCAATCGACAGGCGCACGCATTCGTCGAGCGTGCGGGTGGCGTGGCCGACCTTCAGGCCAAGGTCCCACAATATGTAGAGCAGATATTCCACCACCTGCTCGCCCCATGGCGTCTGCTTGTAGGGCAGCACGAACAGAAGATCGATGTCGGAGCCTGGTGCCAGCGTGCCGCGGCCATAGCCGCCGACCGCAACCACGGCCATCTGCTCGGCGGCAGACGGATTGCGCGACCGGTAGACGTGGTGGACGGCAAAATCATAGGTGCGGATGATCACTTCATCCATCAGGTAGGACAGCCGCTCGGCACAGGCCGTGCCGCTGCCGTCCACCATCAGCATGGCCTCGGCGCGTTTGCGGCCTTCGGCGATCGTGCGGCGCAGAACAGCCAGCACGTCGTCGCGCACGCCAGACCCGTCGCCCTTGGTGTCGGCGGTCAGCGCGGTCAGTTCGCGGCCAAGCGCCTCGCCGTCGACAATCTCATCCAGCTTCAGGGCGATCTGCGTCATCGGCGGCGTCTATAGCCTGATTTGAAAGCGCTGGGGAGTGGGTGTTGCGCGCGTGACGTGACGCCTCACCCGGCGCGTAACGCATCCAGCGAGGTTTCGAAGGTGAACACCAGCCCGTCCGGCCTGTAGTCGGCGCTGGCGGTTCCGCCAAGATGGCCCGACAGAACGCGTTCGATCATCCGCGACCCAAAACCTTTTCGGCGTGGTGCGGCTACGTCTGGGCCATTGCTTTCGCGCCACTGCAAGGCAAATCGAGGCGGATCCGCGCTCATATCCGTCGACCATGTGAGATCGACCTTGCCGTCGGCAATCGACAGCGCGCCGTATTTTGCGGCATTCGTCGCCAGTTCGTGCAGGGCCAGCGCCATGGTCAGCGCGCTGGCCGAGGACAGCTTGACCGGCGGACCGCCGAAACTGAACTGTTCCGACGAATGCTGGCGTTCGGTCGCGGCCACAATGTCGGCCATGTTGGCCTCGGTCCAGTTCGCCTGCGTCAGCAGATCCTGTGCTGCCCCCATGGTGACAAGGCGCGCCATGAAGCCTGCCTTGGCAGTTTCCGGGTCTGCGTCTGCACGAAAGGTCTGGTTGGCGACGGCCTGGATCAGTGCGATCACATTCTTCAGCCTGTGGGACAGTTCGCGGCCCAGGATGCGCTGACGTTCCTCTGCCTGTTTCAGCACGGAAACATCACGCGACACGGCGAGAATCGCTTCCGGTTGTCCGTCAGGACCAAGAATCGGCGAGATTTTCACATCCCAGTATTTGCGCGTTCCCTTCAGCGTGTCGGCAAACCCCTGGAATCGCGAACTGCGTCCTTGACGTCCGGCCTCGATCGCCTCGATGGCAAGCGCATTTTCCCTGTCTCGCCAGAAATCGGGCCATGGGCATCCCGCGATCTCATTGAAATCGCTGACTTCCATGACTTCCTGGCCGCCTTCGCTCATGAAATTCAGGCGACCGTCAAGCCCAAGAACCTTGATGCAGTCGTCCGAAGCAGCCAGCAGGCTGCTCATGAACCGAGCGTCTTTTTCCAAGGTCGATCTTGGCATTACCGTTCCGAAAAGAGGGCGCATGCCGCATGCGCGCGGCGCGACTATTGCAGTCGAAGGATCGCAATTGCAAGCGTACATACTTTCAGGGCGACTGACCGAATTCCGAAAGTTGCGGACCTGACGTCAGGGTCACACGCCGCGCAGCGATTTCAGGTCCGGTAGCAATATTGTCAGCAGGCCAAGCAGCGGCAGGAAGGAGCAGAGCCAGTAGACATATTCGATACCGTAGCTGTCGGCCATGAAGCCGAGCGCAGCTGCTGCCAGCCCGCCAAAGCCGAATGCGAAGCCGAAGAAGATGCCGGCGATCATGCCGACGCGTCCCGGCACCAGCTCCTGCGCAAACACGATGATGGCCGGGAATGCCGACGACAGGATCAGCCCGATGATCACTGACAGGATGATCGTCCAGGTCAGGTCCGCATAGGGCAGAGCCAACGTAAACGGCAGCACGCCAAGGATCGAGAACCAGATGACGGAACGCGCACCGATCCGGTCGCCGATCGGCCCGCCGACGATCGTGCCAAGCGCGGCAGCTGCCAGAAACACGAACAGCATCACCTGCGAACTCTGGATGGTGACGCCGAAACGCTCGATGACGAAGAAGGTGTAGTAGCTGGAAATTGCAGCCAGATAGGCGTTCTTGGTCAGTGTCAGCAGCGCCAGCACGGCAAGCGCCGTCATCACCTTGCTTCTTGGCAGCTGGATCGTGACCGTCTGCGCGCCCTTTCTGGCGACATCGGCCAGAACCGCTGCATACCAGCGCCCGACGCGCCACAGGATGAACATGCCGGCCATCGCCAGCACCGTGAACCAGGCAACGCTGGACTGACCGCGCGGCACGACGATGAAGGCCGCCAGCAGCGGGCCGATGGACGAGCCGAACGAGCCGCCGACCTGGAAGAAGGATTGCGCCAGCCCGTAGCGCCCGCCGGATGCCAGACGTGCAACACGCGAGGCTTCGGGATGGAAGATCGCCGAGCCGATGCCGATGCAGGCAGCACCTGCCAGCAATGTCGGATAGTCGCCTGCAACGGCCAGCAGGGCCAGGCCGACCAGGGTCGAGAACATGCCGAAGGACAGCGAATAGGGCAGTGGCCGCCGGTCGGTATAGATACCGACAAAGGGCTGCAGCAGCGAGGCGGTGACCTGGAAGGTCAGCGTCAGGAACCCGATCTGGCCAAATGTCAGGCCGAAATCGGATTTCAGCATCGGATAGAGCGCCGACAGCAGCGATTGCATGATGTCGTTGAGCATGTGGCCGATGCTGACCGCCGCCAGAATGCCGATTGCCGTCTTGTTGGCCTTCGCCGCATCGGGCGCCGGCAAAGGTGCTGAAATGTCTGCCATGCTGATAGTCCGTCGTGTTGCTACACGCCCTACGCGGCAGCGGCTCGTCGTGCAACCGTCCAACCGATGACCCCGCCTAGGGCCAGAATGGAAGCGGCGATGATGAAGGCCACGCCTGAAAGCGCCTGGTCGCCGCCCGAGGTGGACATTGAATAGACCCAGCCGAAGAACAGCGGCGAGGCGATGCCGGCGATGGAGGCAACACTCATCACCGCGCCCTGCAACTGGCCCTGCTCACGCTCCGAAACGCGCTGTGTCATCAGCGATTGCAGGGTTGGCATCGCCAGTCCCCACAGCGAGTTGGGCACGATGGCCAGCGCAAACCAGAAGGTCGTCGGCGCAACACCCATGGCGATCAGGCTGACGGCGCCCGCAAAAAGACCGAACACCATCACCCGTCGGTCGCCGAACCGTTTGACGACAGGCCCGACGACGACCCCCTGCACGATCGCGTCCAGAACGCCGACCAGCGCCAGCAGAATGCCCACTTCTGCCGGGCTCAGCCCATAGCGGTGATAGGCGTAGAGCACATAGACGACCGAAAAGACGTGATGGGCGAAATGCAGCATGAAGGTGACAAGCGCCAGGCCCGATAGTTCGGCATGGCTGCGCAGCAGCGCCAGAGCCCCGAACGGGTTGGCCCGGCGCCATGAAAACGCCATGCGCCTTTCGACAGGCAGCGATTCCGGCAGCACGAAATAGCCGTAGAGGAAGGCAAGCCCCGACAGCGCCGCCGCTGCCCAGAATGGCGCGCGCGGCGAGATTTCGGCGAGCAGGCCGCCGGCAAGCGGCCCGGCAATGAAGCCCAGTGCAAAGGCCGCGCCAATCAGACCGTAGGCGCGCGCCCTGCCTTCCGGCGGTGTGATGTCGGCCATATAGGCGTTGATCGTGGTGAAGCTGGCAGATGTTGCGCCGGCAATCAGGCGGCCGAGCGCCAGCCACCACAGATTGGGCGCCAGCGCCATCAGCACATAATCGAGCGACAGGCCGACCGCCGACAGCAGGATCACCGGGCGGCGGCCATATTGGTCGGACAGCGACCCCATGATCGGCGAGCAGATGAACTGCATCAGCGCCCACATGGCCACGAACACGCCATTGATCCAGCCGGCGCTTGCCTGCGAGCCCGCAAACTCCTCAATCAGTTGCGGCAGGACTGGAATGATGATGCCCATCGCCATGACGTCGATGACGGCAGTGACGAGAATGAATGCGATAGCCGCCGTGCGGCCGGCCGGATGGATGGACATGGTGCGGATCCTGAACGGCACCGTCCATAACATCGAAGCGCAGAGGTGGCAGCCGCCAATGCGCGGCTGGATCAGCATGGCCGTTGGAGTTGGCTCAGCCTGTCAGTTCGGTAAGAATGCGTTCGAACGCAGAAAGATCGGCCGGGCTCAGCCTGTCGATCATTGATTTCTCATAGGACAGCGCCAGCGGCACGATCTCGGCATATGTCTCGCGACCCTTTGCGGTCAGCACCAGAAATTCCTCGCGCCTGTCGGTCGCATTGGTCTTGCGTGCGACAAGCTTGCGGTTTGCCAGGCTCGTGACGCCGCGGCTGACCTTGACCTTGCTCATGCGAGCATGGGTGCTGATCTGCGTCGCCGTCATCATGTCGAATTCGCCCAGCGTTGCGATGATCCGCCATTCGGCGACATTGATGGCGAAGCGCTCACCATAGATACGCGACAATTCCTCGCTCATGATCGCGGCCGCGACATTGAGCCGGTAGGGCAGAAATTGCGACAGAACGAGCTTTCCTTGGGTCAGATGCCAGGTCCTTCTTTCGTTTCACGCGGGTCTTGCGGTTGACATTGGTTTCATATGAAACTAACAATCAAAATTAGTTTCGTTTGATACTAATTTACCGGTTCCGGGAGGTCAAGACATGAACGCCCCAAACGCTGCCCCCAAATCGCGCATCGCCACCGGCTCTGGCATCACACCGGGCTATATGGCGGGCTTTGGCAACGGGTTTGAGACCGAGGCACTGCCGGGAGCGCTGCCGGTTGGTCGCAACTCGCCGCAGAAATGCGCCTACGGGCTCTATGCCGAGCAGCTCTCCGGGTCGCCTTTCACCGCGCCACGCACGACCAATGAGCGCTCATGGCTCTATCGCATTCGCCCGACCGTCACCCATATCGGCGACTTCGAACCGGTCGATATCGGTCTTTGGAGCACGGCACCCGTGGCCGAAAAGAGCCTGCCGATTGCGCCATATCGCTGGGACCCGATGCCGATCCCGGCTGAGCCGCTGACCTTCGTGCAGGGCGTGCGCACCATGACGACCTGCGGCGACGCAGGCAGTCAGGCTGGCATGGGCGCCCATCTCTATTTCATCACCCGCTCGATGCAGGACGAATATTTCTACAATTGCGACGGCGAGTTGATGTTCGTGCCGCAGGAGGGCGAACTGCGTCTGTGGACCGAGTTTGGTGTTATCGACATCGAACCCGGCGAGATCGCACTCATCCCGCGCGGGGTAAAGATCAGGGTCGAACTGCGTGGTGGCCCAGCACGCGGCTATCTGTGTGAGAACTATGGTGGTGCGTTCACCTTGCCCGAGCGGGGGCCGATCGGCGCAAACTGCATGGCCAACCAGCGCGATTTTCTCACACCCTGCGCCGCCTATGAGGATCGTGACACAAAATCGCGCATGTATGTGAAATGGGGTGGCGAGATGTGGGCTTGCGACCTCGACCACTCACCGCTCGATGTCGTTGCCTGGCACGGAAATTATGCGCCCTACAAATATGATCTGCGCAAATATGCACCGGTGGGACCGATCCTGTTCGACCATGCCGACCCATCCATCTTCACGGTCATGACATCGCCGTCGGAAACGCCGGGAACAGCCAATATCGATTTCGTCATTTTCTCTGATCGATGGCTGGTCGGCGAAAACACGTTCCGTCCGCCATGGTACCATATGAACGTGATGAGCGAGTTCATGGGGCTGGTCTACGGCGTCTATGACGCAAAGACCGGCGGTGGCTTCGCGCCTGGTGGCGCATCGCTGCACAACATGATGCTGCCGCATGGCCCGGACGTGGACGCGTTCGAAAAGGCGTCCAACGCCGAGCTGAAGCCGCAGCGCATCGAAGGCACGCTCGCCTTCATGTTCGAAACCCGCTTTCCCCAGAAGGTCAGCAAATTCGCTGCCGAAAGCCCGGCCTTCCAGAAGAGCTATTCGGCCTATGGAAAGGCCTTGAAGAAGCACTTCGACCCGAACAAACCGTAACTGACTGCAGAAGCCTGTTTGGCAGCGCTTTGCCGGACTGTTACACCGTAAACTTCTGATTCGAGCAGCCGGAAAAGCGAATGGAGCGATTGGCCGGAAGGGTCATTCTGCTGTGGGGATGGCGGCGTGCGGCGGCGGCTTTTGTGGCCGGCGTCGTCGCGGTTTTCGCGCAGGCACCGTTTGATTTCCCCGCCGTCTGCTTCATTTCCTTCCCCGTCCTTGTCTGGTTGCTCGATGGCGCGGTTGCTGACCGAGGTGCCGGCCTGCTGCGCCGACTTGCGCCCGCCTTCGTCACCGGCTGGTGGTTTGGCTTCGGATATTTCGTCGCCGGCCTGTGGTGGGTCGGGAATGCGCTGCTGGTCGAAGCAGACAGTTTCGCCTGGGCGCTGCCGCTCGCAATCCTCGGCCTGCCGGCGATACTTGCGGTTTTCTATGGACTGGCGACCGCAATTGCCCGCCTGCTCTGGTCAGACGGCATTGGCCGCATCCTCGCGCTGGCATTCGCCTTTGGCCTCGCCGAATGGTTGCGTTCGTTCCTGCTGACCGGGTTTCCCTGGAATGCCGTCGGATATGCTGCAATGCCGATCCCGCTGTTGATGCAGTCGGCGTCGGTTGTCGGTCTTTATGGCATGAACGCGATCGCGGTTTTTGTCTTCGCGGCACCCGCCTTGCTTGCTTCCCGCCGAGACAGGCGTTTTGGGCTGGCGGCAGCACTTGTCATCATTGCAGCCCATGTCGGCTTCGGCATGTTGCGCCCGGTTCCGCAGGCCGAACGCACGATCTCGTTGCGCGCAGTCCAGCCTTCGATCGACCAGAGCGAGAAATGGGACGTCGATGTGCGTGATCGCATCTTCAAGACCTATCTTGACATGTCGTCCCAGCCGGCGGCGACCGGCGCGCCACGGCCGGACCTGATCATCTGGCCCGAAACTGCAGTTCCATTCCTGTTTACCGACCGGCCTGATGCACTCGCTGCCCTTGGCCAGACGCTTGAGGATGGCCAGCTCCTGCTGGCTGGTGCCGTGCGCGGCGAGGGAGCCAATGAACGCGAGGCGCGTTTCTACAATTCCATCGTCGCCATCAACGACAAGGGCGAGATCGCCGAGGCGTTCGACAAGGTCCATCTGGTTCCTTTTGGTGAATATCTGCCATTTGAAGACATCCTCAAACGCATCGGCCTGACCAAGATCGTCTCCACCCCGATGAGCTTTTCAGCTGGCTCGGCCAGAACCTCGCTGACAGTGCCGGGCGGCGCGAAAGCCATTCCGCTGATCTGCTATGAGGCGATTTTCCCATATGAGATTGGCGCAGACGCGGTGGACAGCGATTTCATCCTCAATGTGACCAACGACGCCTGGTTTGGCGACACGCCCGGCCCCTACCAGCATTTTCGTCAGGCGCAGCTGCGGGCGGTCGAGACAGGATTGCCGCTTGTTCGGGTTGCAAACAACGGGATTACAGCCGTAGTCGGCCCCGACGGGCGCGTGCTGGACGGGCTGGCAATCAACGCTGTCGGCGTCCTCGATATGGCATTGCCGCTTGCCCGAATGACGCAACCGCTTGGCTCAATTCGCGTTAACGCAATGGCGATCCTGATCTTCTTTGCGCTCTCGGCGTGTGTTATGATTGCATTACGGCGTCGCAAACTCGCCTGACGACCGTTAGACCAGACTGACATTTTCCCGCCTGCCGCAGCGCCGCACATTTCAAGCAGAAACAAACGCGACCAGTTTTCAACGACCTAATGTTTATGTCTCTCAACATTTTTCCGGATGGTGATATCTAGATGGCTGACACAAAGAAAAAGCCAAATCCAATCGATGTCCATGTCGGCAGCCGGGTCAGGCTGCGACGGAATATGCTGGGTTTGAGTCAGGAAAAGTTGGGCGAGAGCCTGGGCATCACCTTCCAGCAGGTCCAGAAATACGAGAAGGGCACGAATCGCGTTGGAGCGAGCCGGTTGCAGGCCATCTCGTCCATCCTGTCTGTCCCGGTTTCGTTTTTTTTCGAAGATGCGCCGGGTGAGGTCCAGACGGGCTTTGCCGAAGATGAGTCGACGCAATATGTCGTCGATTTCATGAACAGCGCCGAAGGCCTGCAGCTCAATCGTGCCTTTGTGCGCGTCACGGACCCCAAGGTGCGCCGCAAGATCGTCGATCTGGTGAAATCTCTGGCTGAGGACGAAGACGAACAGTAGCAAGCAAGGCCCGGTCAAAGCCTGCCACAGCGGTTCCTCTTTGCTTGACTAGTGCGAGCGGCCTCCATATCAGGAGCGCCGACTGGCTACCTATCTTTTCCTCGAGGGCAATCCTGTGGCACGAGCCAACTATCTTTTCACTTCGGAATCCGTCTCCGAAGGCCATCCCGATAAAGTCTGCGACCGCATTTCCGACGAGATCGTCGATCTGGTCTACCGCGAAGCCAAGAAGACCGGCATGAACCCGTGGCAGGTGCGCGTCGCCTGCGAAACGCTGGCGACGACCAACCGCGTCGTGATTGCGGGTGAGGTCATCGTTCCCGACACCTTGCTGAAAAAGGCAAAGGACGGATCGATCGTGACCGATGCAGCCGGCTTCCCGCAGATCAACCCGTCCAAGTTCAAGTCGGTGGCCCGCAAGGCGATCCGCGAGATCGGCTATGAGCAGTCGGGTTTCCACTGGAAGACCGCCAAGATCGACGTGCTTCTGCACGGCCAGTCGGCCGATATCGCGCAGGGCGTCAACAACGCCGCCGACAAGCAGGGCGAGGAAGGCGCGGGCGACCAGGGCATCATGTTCGGTTATGCCTGCAGCGAGACGCCGGACCTGATGCCGGCCCCGATCTATTACAGCCACAAGATCCTGGAACTGCTGGCTGCTGCCCGCCACAAGGGCGACGGCGATGCCGGCAAGCTTGGCCCCGACGCCAAAAGCCAGGTTACCGTGCGCTATGTCGACGGCAAGGCCGCTGAAGTGACGCAGATCGTGCTGTCGACCCAGCACATGGACGACAAGTGGGACTCAAAGAAGGTCCGCAAGGTTGTCGAACCCTATATCCGCGAGGCGCTCGGCGACCTGAAAATCGCCGACGACTGCAACTGGTATGTCAACCCGACCGGCAAATTTGTCATTGGCGGCCCGGACGGCGACGCCGGCCTGACCGGCCGCAAGATCATCGTCGACACTTATGGTGGTGCAGCCCCCCATGGCGGCGGCGCGTTTTCGGGCAAGGACACGACCAAGGTTGACCGGTCGGCCGCCTATGTCGCGCGTTATCTTGCCAAGAACGTCGTTGCCGCAAAGCTTGCCGACCGCTGCACCATCCAGCTGTCCTATGCCATCGGCGTTGCACAGCCGCTGTCGATCTATGTCGACCTGCACGGCACGGGCAAGGGCGTCAGCGAAGACCAGATCGAGGCAGCGATCCGCCAGGTCATCGACCTGTCGCCGACGGGCATCCGCAAACATCTCGACCTGAACAAGCCGATCTACGCAAAGACCTCGTCCTACGGCCATTTCGGCCGCAAGCCTGGCCGCGACGGCTCGTTCTCCTGGGAAAAGACCGATCTGACCAAGCAGTTGCGTGCGGCCGTCGCCGCCTGATTGGCTTGTTATGACGCAACAGCGCCGCAGCCGGTCGACCGAGGCCTTTTTCGGACGCCGGCACGGCAAGACGATCCGGCCACGGCAGGCCGATGCGCTGGCAGATGTCCTGCCGGCGCTGAAACTTGATCTCGCCACGCCCGCTCCCGACGATCTTCGTTCC
>Ga0209572_1001677_pt1 | contig 13687 bp, 9 predicted proteins | sample EBPBio232012_DNA_FD_185867 | JGI IMG/M metagenome (GOLD analysis project Ga0209572, IMG submission 185867) | Wastewater treatment Type I Accumulibacter community from EBPR Bioreactor in Madison, WI, USA - Reactor 1_1/23/2012_ DNA (SPAdes)... | ecosystem: Engineered > Bioreactor > EBPR >...
ACCTTCTCCCCAAACAACGCCCTCAATGCTTCACCGCCCTCACCTGTCAGGTCTTTTTCCAGCTGGTTGAGGGTGGCATTGTCCATACTCTTTAGTATGTCAGACAAATGTACTCTTTTTTCGGCATTTAATAAATTATCGGCGATATTTTGGATTTGTTGCAGTTCGGGCCAGCGGACGTGGGCATAGATGTCTGTGCCTTCTTGATCCAACAATTTGAGATAGGTCAACTTGCCAGCCTCCTCTGCATGATAGATTATGCGTATTTGATGGCTGGTGTGAATATCCTCCACCACTTCCGTAAAGGTCGGTCTTTTATTTTTTGAAAAATAGAGCTAGAATAACCCTAAAGAAGACAATTCTACTATAACATTGAATTCTCAGTGGCTTTAGAAACAGTATTTTGGAAAATTTTCATATCTATTTTATTTTAGGAAGGTGTGTAAATATATGAATATTTTGACATAAAAAAGATGTAATAGTCATATTGATTTATTTAAATTTGTCATATAGTAAGTGTTCAAAACAAGATATTTTAATATGAGAACAAGACATAAGGTTTTAATTGCAAGTGTATTATGTATTATACTTGTCAATATGTTATTTTCTCAAACGGCTGTGTACAATAGGATGCAAAAAGTTGCTGTAGGTGAATATCAGATTCATTATATACATGAGGACTCAACGCTGTGGGCTGCAGGCAGCCTTGCTTCCCAGTATCTTGCTACTGGTGGTGAGGTCAATCCGGGCATGCCTATTCCTACGAGACAGGCGAATGGTCTTCCAATGCCAAAATTTATTAAAGCTTTTGGAGGATTGCACCAGAATGCAGCTATAGACCAATATAATAGAGTATGGACACTTGGTGAGCCTAGTACATCCGGTTGTGAGCATTGTATTGCAGGTGATGGTGGCGGCGGCGATTATACCTATGCTACATTGATTTCTACAGATGATCAGGGAAATCCATTTACAGGAATCACGATGTTGTCTATGTTTGCCGGATATGGCAGCCTCGGTTGGTATGCTATTAAAGGGGTCGATTCTACTTTATGGTGGTGGGGAATGGATAATGGTGAGGGATATAGCTTGGATGGATCGGGTGATGTAATCATTCAGAACAAGCCGCGACAAGTTCCTTTGCCGGCTAATAAGAAAGCGATTCAGGTTGTTTCCGGTGGATTTGCTATTGTACTTTTTGGTGATGGGACGGTCTATACCGGTGCCGGTGGATGTGATCCATACCAGGTACCTAAGGGGTATCCTTGTACCGGAGATATGTTTTTGACATTAAACAAGGTTCCTGGTATCAGTCATGCAACATCCGTCGCAGGAGGCCATCAAATAGGATATGCCGTGTGTGGATTGGATTCGGTGAAAGCGTGGGGCAGACCCAATCTTTTAGGCATCGGTAGAACAGATATAGGTCCTCAAATCACTCCCATACTATTGGACTTGGATGTGCCAAGCCCGGTACAAATGATTGTAACCAACACAACTAGCTCACATGCTATTTTAGCTGACTCTACCTTGTGGGGGTGGGGGCATAGTGCACAAGGAGAAGTTGGAAATGGTACTATGCTGGACAAAAACATATACAATTTCTATGGAGGCATTGATGGGGATACTATTATTACCACGCCCCAACATATAGTGACTTCACGGAAAGATTTTGTAAATATCTATGGCACCATGCCATATACTTTCTTTTCTTATTTTGAAGCTGCCAATGGTCAGATGTACTTTTGCGGAAGAAATAAAGCCGGTGTCGGTGGCAATGGTGAAATTGCCCCTTATGGAAATAATATGGCGGCAGATTATGCTCAGACATGGAGTCAGCCCTCTGTGATTCCGGTGGATATTTTTTCACTTCGAAGCAGCATTCTCGTTCCAGCGGCGCAATGTGTCGTCAATCCGGATGCGTCCGGCTGTAATGGATATGAAGAACCTCCATTTTTCCCGCCTTCAATCCTTGCTTCTTCGGATGATACAATACATTCCAAAGCAATAACTTTACAAGTAGCGGCACAGCCGTATCCGGGACGAAGAATTGCCAGCTATGTTTGGGAGCAGCTCAATGGACCTTCTTACGCATATTTTAATACGTTCAATGACTCTATAGTGGATGTGAGCAGGCTTCAGACGGGCACTTATGCTTTTAGAGTAAAAGTTACAGATAGTCTAAACTCATTTTCTTTAGATACGATCGTTATTGTGGTTGATTTGACGTCCAATGGTATTACAAAAGATGTTTTTTCGAGGAAAGAAGTTTTGTTATATCCCAATCCGGCGCATGATATGCTATTGCTTAATACCCATTTAACTTTTAAGAAATACCAAATTGTCAGCCTCACAGGACAAATACTGACTGAAAGACCATTTATTTCTGGAATCGATATCAGTATGCTTCATTCGGGGATTTTTCTTTTGAAGTTAATAGATGAAGGCGGAAACTCAAGGCAGTTAAAATTTATTAAAAAATGATGATTGAGGGACGATATACATGACAAATGGTCAATTGTCCCCTGTCATTTCATCTTTCAACTCCAAGAGTCCTTTTTTAATGCCCTCCAATTTTTGAGTTAGGGAGGCAATAGTTTCCAATTTTTTACGATTTTGTTTCAGTTCATTTTTGGCACCATCGAGGGTAAAGCCGCGAACTTTGACGAGGTTGTATATGAGTTGGAGTTGTTCGATATTTTGTTTAGTAAACCGGCGGTCGCCTTTGCTGTTTTTGTGAGGTCGAAGGAAGGTAAATTCTGTCTCCCAGTACCGAATCAGGGAAGTTGATACCCCGAAGGCTTCTGCTATTTCTGAGATGGAGAAATACAGTTTATCGCTATTAAGAAGGTTGTTTTCGTTCATGGTGTCAAGATTTATCTTAAGTAAAGATCGGTGAATAACTTATTGTCAGACGATTATAATGCGAAAATACAATAAATAGTTTAAAGGAAAGGAGCAATCTGCAATTTATAATGTAAAAAAGGCAGGGTAAATTGTCAATCTTTATTGGTTGCGCCATAAAATGCGTTGACAAAAAAAGACCGTCCCAATTATGAGACGGTCTTTTATTTGTTATTATGATGTCTTTTAGACGCTACATGTGTTGTGTCGTGTTTGGGTTTCATTATTTGTCAAAACAATATAACCATTCAATCAGGGCACATAAATATTCTTTGTTTCCTACGTTGAGGTATGAAGAATATTCTGTTTGACATGAATTACGTCCTTTCTACGGTTTCTTTTCTCCTTCCTTTTCGAAATCACCGGCTCTGACGACCAATAATTTTTCAGGAGTAATATATTTGTTGAAAGCAGCATTTACCTGAGCCGGAGTCAAAGCTTTTATGGCTTTGTCCATGTTGTCGTCAAACTGCATGGTGCGGTCAAGAAACAGGTTATTATTGAGCATACCTGCCAAAGAGGCATCTTGTGAACGGCTCACTTGACGTGATTGTAGAAAACCGGATTTGGCGGCTTCCAGTTCCTCAGCAGTAAAACCATCTTTGTTGACTCTTGCTATTTCTTCTTTGACGCAAGTATTTACTTTCTCTGAATTTTCAGGTGCGCTGATAGCATATACTGTAAATGCTCCATTTTTGTCCAAGGAAGAAGCGCTGAATTGAGAACCAACTCCATAGCTCAAACCCTCTTTTTGACGTATTCTTGTCGCCAAGCGAGAGTTGAGAAATCCGCCTCCCATCATATAGTTAGCCAAAAGCATAGCTGCATAGTCCGGGTCGGAGTCTTTCATCTCAACAGTAAATCCTGCCAAATAAAGCGAATTTGCTTTGTCAGGCGTATTGATTACCTTTTCTTGTGCTTTTGTAGCTTGATATGTACTAGCGATTCTCTTGTAAGGTTTTTTAGCTTTCCATGCACCAAATGTTTCCAGCATCATTTTTTCTATTTCTGCCTTCGTGAAGTCACCGACAACGGAGGCTGTAGCATCGGTAGAGCCATAAAATTCTTTGTGAAACTTAATGATGTCATCCAGCTTTACGGCCTTTACCATTGCTATATTTTCGTCCAATGTCGGTGTATAGCGAGGGTCGTCTTTCGCATAAGTATGTAATGCTCTTGAGAACTCGATACCGGCTAAGCTGTTGGGCTCACTTTTCTGTTCTTCAATACTACTGATTTCTTGATTTTTTAAGATATCAAATTCACTTTCCGGGAAAGTAGGATTTTTCAGAATGTCTGCGACGAGAGCTAGTGTTGGTTTTAGATTTTCCTTCGTGGTTTCAATTCTCACGTTGCAGCTGGTAGCGCCACCGCCAAAGGATACTCTTGACTTTAACTTGTCGAATGCATCCGATAGTTGTTGCTTTGTCATAGTTTTAGTTCCTTTGTCGAGCATGGAGGCTGTAAGATCAGCTGTCGAACTTTTGCCTTTCAGTGAGTTAATATCGCCCAATCTGAGTGTAATATTGGCTACTACGACATTGCCTCTTGTTTGTTTAGGGAGTAATGCTATTTCAAAATTGGAATTTTTGGATTTAACAGTAGCAGTCCGCTTGTCTATATTGGCTGGTGAAGGATCAAAGGCTTCTCCTTCAGCGATTTTCTCATTGCCTTTATAGTCTTTTACGATAGCTGCAACGTCAATCGGTCCGGGGACATCGACTCTATCCGGGTTTTTGTCCGGAATAAATTCACCTATCGTTCTGTTGCTGCTTTTAAAGTATGTTGAAGCAACTCGCTTAAGGTCGTCTAATGTGACATTTTTAATATTATCTCTTGAAATAAAGGTCAATCTCCAGTCCCCTTGTGCAATGTATTCACTCAGGTTTGTGCCTACTCGTTCGACATTGTTAAAAGTCATATCCCAATATTTGAGTTGTTTTTGTTTTTGACGGTCTAAGTCGGCTTGAGAGAATGACATGCCGGGTATCAGATCCAATCTTTTTGTCAAAATAGACTTAACGTTGGCGAGAGAGCTATCTACGGGGACTGTTGCTCCAAAAAGCATTAATCCCGGCTCTTTCAGTTCAAAGCTAAATGCAAAAACATTGGTTGCTTTTTTTGTTTCGACCAACTCCTTATACATGATACCACTTGGATCATCCGTGATAATAGCATTGAGCATTTCTAACGCTGCATAATCTGGATGAGCACCCGGGCAGATATGGTATGCAGCCATCACAGCCTGTACATCACCGGTACGGCGAAGCACAAGGCTACGTTCGCCATCCTGTACGGGGTCTAATGTATAAGTTGGATATAACTTATTTAATTCGCGATCCGGTTTTGGAATCGGTTCGAAATATTTTTTAATGAGTCCTAAGGTCTTATTGACATCAATTTGTCCAGCCACTACCAATACTGCGTTATCGGGTTGGTAGTATTTTTTGTAAAAAGCTTGTAATCTTTCGATAGGAACGTTTTCGATGTCGGAGCGTGCACCGATAGTTGATTTACCGTAGTTGTGCCATAAGAATGCGGTGGAAACAACTCTCTCCATCAAGATACTGGTTGGGTCGTTTTCTCCCTGTTCAAACTCATTACGAACTACCGTCATTTCACTTACGAGGTCTTTCTTAGCGATGTAAGAGTTGACCATACGGTCTGCTTCAAGGTCGAGTGCCCAGTTGAGGTTTTCGTCGGATGCAGCAAAGGTTTCAAAGTAGTTAGTCCTATCTAACCAGGTTGTACCGTTGGGGCGAGCGCCATGTTTGGTTAATTCAGCTGGTATATCCGGATGATTGGGTGTTCCTTTAAAAACCATGTGTTCTAAAAGGTGTGCCATACCTGTTTCTCCATAGCCTTCATGTCGGCTACCCACGAGGTATGTGATGTTGACCGTAATAGTTGGTTTGGAAGGTTCAGGAAAGAGCAATACTTTCAGACCGTTTTTGGTGAGTGTATATTCGGTAATCCCTTCTACGGAAGGGCCTTTGACAAATCCTTCCACCTGCGCCATGCTGAGCTGAGGAAGAATCATCGCAATGATACCGGCTAAGATGGCCAGTTTAATTTGATGTAACTTCATGAATACAATATTTGATTTTAGTACTATTAATAAAAAAATTGGGATAAATATACGGAAAATGCCCCAAAGATTTAAAATTTTCGCTGAAAAGGACAATGTAATCGACTAATTAGAGGAATGGAGGGTGTCGAATACGCTAACCTGTCATAATTATGTCCATTTTATTATTCTTTCTGCCTTGAAGCCAAATTCATTTTATAGGCAAAATATTGTTTTTATTACCGATTGGATATTCGTAATAGTTCAATTGTATTGCCCTAAAAGACTATCATCTTGATAGCTTTCGAGAGCATTTTGATTTTAACCCAAATTCCGCATTAGACAAATACGGAATCAATTTATGACTCGTAATCAATGGTTTACAGAAACCATTGAAACGATTCGTACATCGGGATTAACCCTCATCATCAGCACTATACGGTTTTTCAAAACCTTTATTGCTGAATTAGGGTTTAAAGAAAGTTGGACTAATTTTTAAATCGATTTGGTATATTCCGGTATGGCCAATACTAATTAGCAAAATCCCTGTAAATTGGAAGTTTCACTTAGAGCAAATGGTAAGGAATTTTTCTATCCGTTATAATGTTAGCAGCTGCCTTAATTCAGATTTGTTGAGAGAGTTACTTTGTCGTATAAATTTTGTGCAATGCCAAAAATGAAAATATCAATCCTGCGAAAACAATAGCTGACCTTAGCCAGTTCATGGTGTTCCATCCTGTCCACGCTTGTTTGATAGTTTCAATATCTGTTATTGGTGTTTTAAACATGATGTCATTTCTTGGATAAAAATAAGCAAAAGTGAATACGTCCCCCAACACATAGAATGCTAATGCTATCCCTAAATAAATTCTAACTTTTGTAGAAACTTTCCAAAATAAAATCAACGACAATAGCCCTAATATCTGATTGATTGGGGAAAATACTCTGAAAAAGTTTCCAGGGTTTACTGCTTTAAAATATTCCCTTGCTGTTTCAATAGATTTTGGAATATCTGTCCCCCATGATGTTGAGTCAATCATAGAATTATAGACGTTAGTAAATAGTAGTCCACTTGCTAATGCTATTGATGCGAATAAAAACAACTTTTTCATATTTCTTTTTTAGCTACAAAAATGAAACTTGGGGAAATCGAAAAATTGTATTTAATGGACATTTTCAAAAATATGCCCCTTGACATTGCTTTTGTTTTGCCTATATTCTTTGGGCGTAATTTGACTTAGCGACTTAAACGTTTTGATGAAATGTGACTGATCAAAAAATTGACAACTATAAGCTATTTCCGTTAGTGATAATTCGGAATAGTGCATGAGGTGAATAGCTTGTAAATATTTTTTGTAGAGTAAAGTTTGCTCTGTGTTCAGTCCTGTAAGCTCATATAGTTTTCTTGAAAGTTGTTTGGATGAATAACAAAATCTGTTTGCTACTTCTGAAACTGCTAAATGAATGTCGCTATGTGTATTTAAAAAATTATTAAATGCCTTTTCTCTCTCGGTAAGTTGAGGAAGTCTGTTAAATAACCACTCTGTAAAAACAGTTACCCTGTCATTAAAATTGTTTTGTTCTCCTAGACGATGCCATAAGCTATAAAAAGAGGTGTCCAACAAAGTTAAATCAATAACACAATTTGTAAACTCAACAGGATGAAAATGGAAAATATATTTTACTGCCGTTGGATGCAAAATCACACCAAAGAATGTTTGACTGTCGGCAAGATGCAGTTGTATAGGGCAGGTGTGAAAACCTTGAATAAAACATCTTGGTATGGTCAGGGATTGTTGAATTATTCTTGCATACAAGTTAGTAGTTTCAAAATTGAAAATAATTTCTACAACTCCTTTGGGGATGATGGTTTCGTTCAAAGATGGATTGTTGTGTCTGTGAACCTGCCAAAATGCACGCACTGTGTCTTTGATTAAAGGTAATTGTGGTATGTAGAAATCATTTTCCATTTATCTGTCCTGCGATTAGGGGTGTCCACAAGATTGCTGTTAACATTAAGGAATATTGATTGGCATTATACAACAAGCATTTTCCCGCCTGAACAGGCCAATCAAATCCAATAAGCATTGGGATAAATGTATTTCAATCCAAATTCCACATTAGACAAATGTGGAAACGATTCGTACATCGGGATTAACCCTCATAATCAGCACTATACGGTTTTTCAAAACCTTTACTGCTGAATTCGGGATTAAGTTTAACAGCCTGTCCCGACAAATTTAGGAAAGACGGTCATGCAATCGTGCAAAATCATTTATTCCCTTTTTGTGTAGTTTAGATATTAATGGCATAAATATAGTAAAAAGTGTGCAATTTTTCTGTTTGAAATGGGGATTTTATTTTATGATAGAATTTATGGAACTTGTAGGTGTATTTTGGGCAATAGGATTTAGAGTAGGGTTTGAATTTCTTCCGGTATGCAAGGTCTGTCCCGGCAACGCCCTTTATTGTCAACACAACACAGAATGCCTCCACTCAAACGACACTTATATCCAACTTTTTTCTATTAATCTCCGTATATATTCCGGTATCTCTGCAATTTAATCAGCAAAATCCCTGTAAAATGGGTGATTCATTAAGTGTGAGTGGTAGGGGATTTTACTATTCGGCATAATGTTGGCGATAGTTTTTTCTCATTTTATGCTTGCTAAATCCATGTTTGGTGGAATACCTTGCGGAAATCTTGCAAACATTTTTAATATGTCATAAGTAATATTTTTGTCGCTGTATTGAAACGCAGTTTCTCCGCTGACAGTAATAGAAATTGTCACAATGAGATTAATAGGTGCAGTATATGCCATGAATATTCCATGTCCGATTGTTGATAAAGTGTAGGCAAGGATTGTCCAGCCATAATGTTTAGGTTGAGCATATCTTAATTTAAACTTTTGTATATCCGTTATTGGAACTGTCACACATTTTTTTGTTTCTTCTTCAAGCACGACAATTTTACTACTGTCAAATGCGATTAATTCCCCTTTAATACTTTCTGATGTTTTATGAATGATTTTAATGTAAGAACCATATTCATTAACATCTATATTGTCAGACGAAGGTAAATACCTTGCTGAAGTGCAACTACTGATGGTAATTGCAATTAGTCCGATCATAAATATTTTAATTTTCATAGTAGGAAAATGTTTTTGTGTCAATTTTTGAATTCCAAAACTCGTGTTCCATTGTAGTTTCATAGCGTTTATAATTTTTTGCTTCTACCATGAGATATTTCTTCGGATTGTCAACCATTTGCTTCAACTTTAGCAAATCTTTATCCTTTAACCAGTGTTCCCGCATCCATTCCAAATAATATCCTTTTGAATAGAGGAATAATTCATAGTCGGTATCAGCACTTGGAAGCGTGAAATTGAATTTATATTCACTACCGGGCATTGAGATTAAATATTTTTCAGGATTTTTTATTTCTAACAATGCTGTATTGTCAACTTTACCTTTATTTATAATGTTGGTTGGTGTAATTTCAATCGGCTTAACCTTGTCCTTGATATTTGTCAATGCAACATAATCAATTCGCCATAGTCCTTTATTCAAAACAACTTTCAACTTAATTTTTGAAGAGGAAGATAAATGTTGTAAAGGAATGAATTGTCTGTTGAATGCAATCGGCCCTGTCTCATAAACACCATTTTGCAGTTCCCACTCATTTTTTTGTTCATTCCACAAGTAAATATCAATGTTGCCTAATTCTTTTTTGATTCCGCCTTTTAGTTTTTCTTTTGTCTCTTTGTTCATTTCCATCTTTGCGAATATGTCTCCGACTTCATCGCCCATATAACCCATAGCACTGTAAATAAAATATGTGGTCATCAAAGTTTGGCGGAAATTCAATAACAATCCCAATTTATCAGCATTCTTGACATTGTTGAACGATAAAAAGACTTCTTCCTTACTGCTTAAATTATTTTCATCTGAAAAAGAAAACCGCTCTTGTCTGTCCTCGTTTTTTAGAAGCGTTGTAATATCTCCTTCATTTGCTGATGCTTCTGTTAAGGTATAATTGTTTTCGCAGAGGTAGAAGTCATTTGTTGGAGATTGGTAAACTCTTTCTCCTTTTTTTCTAGGGTAGGCAAGAAGTTTTACATCGTTAACACAATGGGTTTCCAATGCTTCATTTTTCATGGTGATTGAAAATGTATTTTGGAAAAGTGGTTTGTTGTCTAATGCGTCAATATCATAATACTCCAAAGAAGGGGAAATAGCGTTTGAAAACCCTTCCGCATCTGCATAGTGAAAATTATCATTTTCATTTATGTAAAATGTCGGACAAGAGCCAAAACATGCTTTAGGATTTGAAATGCAAATTATTCCTGCTATTACATCAAGACCCGCCAAAATACTTAATGCGGCTATTCTTCCCGCTTCAGGATTTTTTATTTTTTTATTCGTTTCAAAAATAACGACGCTGTCAATTGGAATGGAAATTGACCCCTCTGAAATTTTTATTCGATTGAAATTGTATTTTGTACCAGTGCCCGTTAGAACATTTGTAACGGTGTCAACTATCCAACTGTCTCTTAAAATACATACATCTCCATTTTTGAGATGAGCTTTCAAATACGGCTTTGTCTGAATGTTATTTGTTGCGTGTATTAAACTGTTGGTGTCCTTGTAATTGGAGCGGAAGTAATAAGTTTTACAAGCTTGTATTCCGAATATCGCAGTTGTTATTGTAAGAATGTAAATGATAATTTTTTTCATAGTCTGGCTGGTTTGTTTATGTCGTTGTAAAATCACCGCTGACATTTAGGAATATTGATAAGCTTTCTAAAAGCATAATCTTTACGACCTGACGAGCAGATCAACTCCGATAAGCCGGGACAAATGTATTTCATGGAAAACAGCCTGTCCGACCATATCGGGGAAGCCGATTATACCAAAGGGCAAAATCATAAATTCCCTTTTTGTAATGGTTTTTAACTAATGGCATAAATATAGTAAAAAGTTGACAATTTTTCTGTATGAATTGGGTAATTTATTTTATTGTTGTTTCACTCCACATCCTTCCCCAGAGATTTGTCCGAATCCGACACTATGGCATCCTCAGCAGCAGTTGGAAACGAGGAAAGCTGCAACGACTACAACAAGTGCTAAATATCAAGAAATACTCAGCTACGCCAATCATTAAGCATCGCAGATGCCCCTACTGCAAGACAGGTGCTTTGATAACGATAGAAGTCTTTGGAAGCAGAGGTCCGCCAGCGATGTATTTATCGGCATCACCCCAAACTCCTATGGTATGACATTATGGGTAAGGGGAGGAATGTGTCATTAAGGCTAGAAAACAAATTATAAAAAAGCAACGCATTATAAAACAATGCTGCCTTTTTAAAACTTACTACCAATCGCCTTATAGCCACCTTCTCAAATGAGATGAAATCCCCATAGATCGAAGACCGGTTTACCTGCGGTGCTGCTGCGCGGTCGTTCAACACCGTTTTCATTGTCCGTCCTTCGGACGCAACGAAAACATAGTTATTATGCACAGGGTTATTTTTCATCTTGAAATGGTTGAAATAATTCAATATTGTTTATACCCAATTCTTTATAAACAATGTTGTTATATTTTTCCATTTCTTTTTTATTTGTCCCTCGTTCAACAGCTTTTAGATAGACCTTTTTATTAATTTCAAACTGGGTCAAAAAGGTGTTATACATTTCTTTTGCACTGTTAATATTGATTTTTTGGGCTTTTAATTTTTCTTCAAATTTTCGTCTTTCAATTTCGCAGAGATCAAAGTAGATATTTACGAAGCAATGAGTTTGATTATCAATTGGCAGATAATAGAAGCTTTCGAAAGGGTCGAAGATAGTGGAAGTGATAATATCAGTTGAATCCTTATAGGAATTAATGTCCATATATATTTTGACTGAAAGATTGTACTGCTCTGACTTAATTGCAGTTAGCTCATTCTCGAAAGAGGTGTCTTGTAAAATATCACGGAATTTCACTCTGTTTTTTGACCAGTGAATATATGGGTGTTCAAAAAAACTTTTATTTAAAATTGTATTGGAGTTAAAAAGAGTTTTATTAGTAAGAGAGGAACTGTCATTAAAAAATAGTTCATTGCTATTAATGCTGTCATTCAGACGATACTCATCATTGTTTTTCCAAAAGAAATCATTATAAGGCATGGCATTTATTTTTCGATAGTCATCCATATTTATATCTCCAAAATTGAAAAATGGTAGATTGAAGATGCTATCATAATTATAGGCATATAAAACAGCCTTAGTGAGAATAGAATAGTTTTGGGCCTCTAAGCTTTCGCTTCTGCTTACATAGTCAATCTTATAAATGAAATCGGTGTGATTATACAATACTTGACCGTCTGACTTATTTTTGAAAGATTGTGTTATAAATAAACTAACATTCGAGATTTTGTCTGACGGAAACAATGGAAGGAATGGATGTTTAAGTGCATTGTCACAGTTCATTGTGAATTTTATAAAATGATTATTTGTTTTATTTATCCAAATTTTTCCATAAAAAAATAATCCTGTTGTATCCTTAGGTGTGTACTCAATTATATATACAGAGTCATTATCATTGTTAAGATATGTGCTTTCCAAATTAAGGTAGTAATATTTTTTTAATTTGGATTTAGATAATTCTATAGGGTTCTTGGGAAAATAATTATTTTTTCCAAGCATGTTTAACATTAGTATTGCTCTTGAGCTTGCCAAAGAAACAAAAAAATGATTCCTATAATTACGTAATGCTATTCTACCTGCCTTTATGTCTAAATTCATAAGACTATATCCTTCTATATTTATGTTGTAATATGCCTCAACAAGTTCAATTTGACGATCATTAACAAAGCTTTTTAGCTCATAGTAAGCTTTAGATTTTCTTTCAACATTTGAAATAGATTCCTTGCTAGTTTGAATTGTATTATACAAGTATGAATTGTCTTTTGGAGTTATTGTTACTTCATTGAGTATAAGAATGTCTTCCTCAAGAAAAATGTAGTAGTATTTTTTTTCTTCATCAAACTTATAAGTTTGTTTCTTGTATCCAACGGAAGTAATAATAATTGTATCCGTAATATTACCGATGAAAATTCTAAAGTAACCGTCTGTATTACTAATTGTACCCTTTTTTGAATTTCTGTTGTAAATACTTGCGTATGGTACAGGTTCTTTCGTTAATTTGTCAAATATTTTACCTTCTATTTCAATTTGGTTTTGTCCAAATACTGATTTACTCAGAGTCAAGAAAAAAAATAATATCCAAATAGTGGTTTTCATAAATTCCTATCCTGTTGTTCTTTAGCTAACCTTGTGCATAACATTAAGGAATATTGATCGGCTTTAAGCAACAAGCATCTGCCCGCCTGTACACGCCGATCAACCCCGATAAGCCGGGACAAATGAATTTCAAGTTGAACAGCCTGTCCCGATGGATCGGGAAAGCCGGACTTGCTATAGTGTACTATCATAAATCTCCTTTTTGTATGATTCGGTTGCTATCAACACAAATATAGTAAAGAGTAGGTGAATATGCTATGTATGCAGGAGATTTTTATCAGATTTGAGGATTTGCTGCGTGAGATACTCCTTTTTGGGCAATAGGATGCACGGTGGGGTTTGAACTTCTTCCGGCATGCAAGGCTAAAGATGCCGGCGGTGCCCTGTTTTGATGGTAGGATAAAAGGTAGCTGTCGTCTTGGGCGATGA
>Ga0209572_1001678_pt1 | contig 13677 bp, 9 predicted proteins | sample EBPBio232012_DNA_FD_185867 | JGI IMG/M metagenome (GOLD analysis project Ga0209572, IMG submission 185867) | Wastewater treatment Type I Accumulibacter community from EBPR Bioreactor in Madison, WI, USA - Reactor 1_1/23/2012_ DNA (SPAdes)... | ecosystem: Engineered > Bioreactor > EBPR >...
TTAAATTAACAACAAAACTTAGCTTTTTAAGTACTTAACTATTAAAAAATGCAATATGATTATTTTTTTTTGGGCTCCCTAAGCTTTCATAATATGAAAAAAAATACACACTTTTTTGAACATTACCATCATAAATGCATATAATTTAGAAAATAGCTACCAAAAACTATTAACCCACATCGTAATTAGTGTTGTGTCTTTGGCAGCTATAAATATTTTTAAAAATTGCTTATAGTGGTGTCTGAGGAGTTGGTTCGCCGGAATATTTTAATTTACCTACATTTGCAGTAAATTTCCAATAAACATGCCTGTATCTATAGGTCGGAGGTAATTTATCCGAATAAGTATCTTCCACGGCTGCTGCCAATAAAATATCGTAATTATAGTGTGCTATCGTGTTTAGAAATATAGTACGCGCAGTGGGGGCATAATACCGGAGTTCTTCAGGTGAAACGCAGGTTGCCGCAAAAAAATCGGTAATTGGCTCCTCTGTATCATGGTAATAATAGTAAGTGACTCTATCCACATGCCCATCTTGTACGAAGTCATTCGGATTGTCGGCCAGCATTTGATTAGTCATATAATATGAACTAATTGTACCATTCATGTTAATCACATCAGTAGTAGCATCAGGATCGGCAGAAACTATCCAGTTTTGATCACCTACATAATACCCAGGTGATAGTGGCGGATTTAAGTCATTATTGTCTAGAATCCAATCTCTAAGATATGTGGCTGCTCCAGGATATGCTTCCTCCAAGGTACAGTCGCCATATGACCCAAAATATCTAGACTCAGGCATATTAATTGGATTTAAAATAGGCCCTCTGACTGAAAGTTCATTTCCATTTACTCCGTCTTGTTTTAATGAAAAGACAGAGATCATTTCTATTGTTTGGTAACTCCCAGATTGCTCCAATGTTTGGAGGAATGAACCTAAATAATATGGTTGATTATTAATTTTGGCGGCATTTGATTTAAGTTGATCAAGTACAATATTAAATATAGTGGCAGAAATTGATGAATTGTAAACGTTAGACTCAGAGTAAGGCAGATTGAGTGTGTCTCTAAATATGACTTTTTCATGATTCAATCCGTTTACATTTGAATGCTCATATCCTATTGATTCCAACGTCAAATATACTAAATCCTCATAGGTATATGAAGTATCAAATCTAGTATTGATTCCATTCGTTTTCATGTCTTTCATTTTTGTGTAAAAAGATACTAAGCTATTAATGTCACCTTTAACATTTATTTCTGTTTCATCTTTAATTATTACAGTATCCTTCTTACAAGAAGAAAACATCAAAGTGCCAAGAAAGATTATAAAAGAAAGTTTCCTAACTAAACTCTTGAATGGATGAATAAATTTTGAATAGATTTGAATAATAACACAAATAAAATTTTAATTTAATGATAAAATCGTAAAGATACAAATAATATTTTAGAAAATCAATAAAATACGGCTAAAAGGTATTAAGCACTTCAAAGTTCAACCTGAATTCAGCAGTATTGGTTTTGAAAAACCGTATAATGCTGATTATGAGGGACGTCCCGATGTACGTATCGTTTCAATGGTTTACAGAAACCTTTGATTACGAGTCGTAAATCGATTGCGCATTAGACAAATGCGGAATTTGAGTTAAAGAGAATAAATATTTTATCTTTGTGCATCTTCCACCCAACCATAACTATAATTCAACTATTCCTCAATGAGCATATCTTTTGAAATATTGACTCCTGAAATAACACCCCTCTATCTTGATGCTATTCTCAATGGAAAAGCAACTATAGCAATAGATAGAGCTACCTTATTTAAGATTGATATTTGCCACCATTATCTCCATAATCGAATCCATACTACTGATCATCTGCTGTATGGCATCAATACGGGTTTTGGAAGTCTGTGTAATGTCGCTGTGGAAGACGATAAAATTTCACAGCTACAAGTCAACCTCATCCGCTCCCATGCTTGTGGCGCGGGCAATGTCGTTCCCTTGGAAATAAGCCGTCTGATTCTTTTTTTGAAGATCAGAAGTCTTTCTTATGGACATTCAGCCGTTTCCACCGACTTGGTCATACGCCTCATAGAGATGTTAAACCAAGATGCCATTCCGGTGATGTATGAGCAAGGATCACTTGGCGCAAGTGGAGATTTAGCACCATTGGCACACCTGTCTCTGCCTTTGATCGGAGAAGGTCAGGTTAGACACCAGGGGCGCATTATTCCGGGAGCAGACTATCTACAATCTATAGGAAAAAAAGCTTATGAGTTGAAGGCAAAAGAAGGTCTTGCCCTGATTAATGGAACCCAATTCTCATTGGCCTACCTTCAAGCTTCGTACCATCTGGCAGAAAAGCTACTCAACATCGCTAACACCACTGCCGCCATGTCGATGGAAGGCTTTGATTGCCGATTAGACCCTTTTCATCCAGCCATTCATGAAGCGAGACCCAACAATGGACAACCGGATATAGCCAGACAAATTCGCCAATTACTGAAAGATAGTCACCACATGTCTATGCCCCAGCTTTACGTCCAAGATCCTTATTCTTTCAGGTGTATCCCACAGGTACATGGCGCTACAGCCAATGCCTTTCAACACATAGCATCCGTCATTCAAGGTGAAAGAAATAGTGTTACCGACAATCCCAATGTATTCCCGGATCAAGATTTGGTGTTATCAGGAGGTAACTTCCATGCACAGCCACTCGCCTTAGCCAGCGACTATTTGGCTATTGCAACAGCCGAATTAGGCAGTATCTCCGAGCGGAGACTATTCCTCCTTATTTCAGGCCAGCGGGGGCTCGAGGCATTTTTAACAACTTCTCCCGGCCTTCAATCCGGATTTATGATAGCTCAATATACAGCTGCCGCCATCGTCAGCATGAATAAACAACTTGCAACACCTTCCAGTGTAGATAGCATTGTTTCCAGCAATGGTCAGGAAGACCACGTAAGTATGGCAGCCAATGCCGGCGTCAAGCTGTGGACTATCGTCAATAATGTCCACACCGTATTAGCGATAGAATGGATGGCCGCATGCCAGGCAGTCGAAATGAAGCAATATAGGATAAGTCCACCGTTAAAAGAATTGTTTGACAAATATCGTACTTATGTTTCATTTGTCAATGAAGATCGTAGCTTACAGCCGGACTTTCAAAGAACAAAAGAATTTTTTAATGATCTCAACGGCTTTATATCCTAATGTCAACCTTAGAGCAACATATTGAAGTAATAATATTTACCGCCGATTCTCCGGTAACGTCTGATTTTATTAGTGAAATGTTGAGCCAGATCCACGGCTCCACCATAACACCACAGCAAGTTGAAGAACATATTAATAGCATTCGCAAGCGGTATCATGACAGCAATGCCATATTTGACATCTTTCCAATAGCCGGTGGATTTCAACTTCTGACCAAGAAAATGTATGATCCGGTCATCACCCACGTGCAGAGCAATTTGAACAAAAAAAGGCTTTCTCCCGCAGCATTAGAGACTTTGTCTATCGTAGTATATCGTCAACCCGTCACAAAAGCAGTAATCGAAAGCATTCGGGGCGTCAACAGCGACTATGCTTTACAAAAACTGCTTGAAAAAGGTTTGGTCAAGATAATAGGACGCAGTGATGATGCCGGCAGACCATTGCTTTATGCAGCAGGAAATGGATTTTTAGAACACTTCGGCTTGAATGACCTCAACGACCTGCCCAAGTTGAAAGAATTCAAAGCGCCTGAAGAATCCATTGGTACCCCGATTTTAGAAGAAGAATAAACCTCTTACCTTTAAAACTGTTATACGTCAATACATACTGATGATGGAAAAAGAATTGATTAATAGGGTTGCCAATAGCCCACTTATTACATTGGATTTGGAGCAACATCAACCTACATGGAATTATCTTGCCTTCGACATTAAAGATTATCTATTTCAAGGATTGCTTTTAAGAGAAAAAGACTTCAGACAAGCTCTTAAAGAGTATGATTGGTCATTGTGCGAAGGTAAAGATCTCCTTGTGTACTGTTCTAACGATGCCATCATTCCGATGTGGGCATATATGCTTATCACTACTTGTGCAATGCCGTTTTCAAGTGCAATATATCATCAAAACGAAGCCGATTACCGCTCAATGCGATGGGTGGATACGATCCGCTCATTAGACTTATCAATGTATGATGGTAAAAAAATGATTATAAAGGGATGTAGCGAAAACCCTATTCCACCTGCTGCCTATGCAACGATAACAGCCCGATTATTGCCCATTGCCTCCTCCATCATGTTTGGTGAGCCATGTAGCACAGTACCAGTGTATAAAAAGCCTTTACAATAATCTTAAATTTACTACAAAATCGTCAACAGCCTCAGTGAAAGTATTTACGACTAAGTCTCAGCTTAAAACTTATCTCGACCGACATCGCCGCAAAGGACATTCAATTGGCTTTGTGCCCACGATGGGAGCACTTCATCAAGGGCATTTGTCATTGATAGAATATAGTAAAGCAGAATGTGATGTCACTGTATGTAGTATCTTTGTCAATCCAACCCAATTCAACGATCCGGAAGATTTTAAAAAATATCCACGTACCGTAGAACAAGATTCAAACCTTCTTCGAGAAGTGGACTGTGAGGTTTTGTTTTTGCCCTCTGTCGATGAGATGTATCGAGACTTTGTGCCTATTCATCCGGACCTACAAGGTATCGATTCCGTTCTTGAAGGCTCATTCCGCCCGGGACACTTTGATGGCGTTGTACAAGTGGTTTATTTGCTATTACAAGCTGTACAGCCAACCTATATCTTCATGGGACTCAAAGACTATCAGCAACAACTCATTGTTAAAAAAATGATGGAATATATGCACCTAAGTACAACTCTCAGGGCTATGCCAATCATGAGAGAGGATTCAGGTCTTGCAATGAGTAGTCGCAATGTCAGGCTCAGTCCCGAACAAAGGCACGATGCCGCTGCCATTTACAAAACACTATTTCTATCCGCCCAATCCTTGAAGAATGGTGTCGATATAATCTCTGTTATGGAAGATGCAAACCTTGAATTTAAAAAATATGAATGCCGTTTAGAATATATGTCAATATGCAACGCTGAAACCTTGGAACCTATCGAACAGTATAATCCCGACATTCCTACGATAATTTTAATTGCAGTCTGGTGGGGCGAAGTCCGATTGATAGACAATATCATCATTGGTTAATCGGCTTGAAACAAAATAAGGTTCTCCATGATAAAACAATGTATGAAATCAACGTATTTGCTACTTTTACTTGCTTTTTCACTATTTATTGCTTGCCGAAATGGTGGAACGTCGGAATCCCCATCTCCTTCAAATATTAATCTGCCACTTACTTCGGTCGATAGTGTAAGGGTTTTGGAAGATGGAGCTTATTGCTTCCGATATATGATGGATAGGGATACTTACGACATCCACTTGATATTAGATAAAGGAAAGGTAACCGGTGAAATATTGTATAAAGACTTCGGAAAAAAGTCGATTGGAGATACCTTTTCAGGCTTTATTAAAGAAGATATCATCCGTGTAAAATCCCAAAAATCCAAAGGCATAGATAAGCCGCTGGGTGAAATGTTTTTTAAGTTGCGTGGCCGCCTTTTGATATTTGGTGAGGTTGATAAAACAGATCAGTCTGACACTTTGCAACCTATTTTACCTGATACTGTCCGATATGAAGGTCTTGTATTTAGCCTTATATCTTGTGACCTCTCAATCGTTCGGTAAAGTACAAATACACCTTTTAGATACTAAACTCGAATTCATATAATAGGGTAAATGAGGAATATGGCTTGCAACACCTTGCATTCCGGAAGATACTCAAAATCAACTCTAATTCCAATTGCCCAAAATACAGCTACAAACTCCATAAATCCTACCTTAAAATAAAATCACCCACTTAAAACAGAAAAATTGCCCACTTTTTACTACATTTATGCCATTCCTAACCAAATAATACAAAAAAGATATTGATGATTTTGCACAATGGTATGACCGGCTTTGTCCAATATGAAATATTGATCGGCTTGTACAGGCAGGCAAATGCTTGTTGTATAATGCAAATCAATATTCCTTAATGTTGTGTGCAACCCTAAAAGGCGACACGAACGACAAAAATCAAACAGAAAAAATGAACAACAAAATGCCAACGCTTCAGCAAAATCAAAAGAGCTGCAACCTACCTCACAAAGCCAACGCTTTGCAGCACATTTGCTTTTGCCCCAACGCACCACAAGAATTAACAATGAAAGTGGCATTTTAAAAAATCAAACGAATATTTAGATGACCTGGGAAGAATTAATCACTAAAATTTCAATACACTCAATCTATGAGCGTAAAACAAAGTATAAAGACTTTAAAACAAAAAATATAGGTTTAGATTTCTATGGCTTTGATGCTGTTTTGCCGCTGAAAGAAATTTCAAACAACTACGATTTATCATTTTCTCTATTTAATACTTTAAAAAAAGGTGAGACCATTTCTTTAGTTTTAATTGATATTGATGATGCAAATCGAAAACTAACTTTTAGTACCAAAATATTTAGAAATGCACTTGATGATGTATTGCCCTTCAGGCATTGTAGAAACCTAATTAACGGTAATTTTAATAAAAGATGTGGGTTGCCTAATAATTTTCTTCTCGAACAAAGAAATATACTTGATCGACTTCGCGGAGATTTATCATCGAATGAGTTAACATTCTTATACGAACTTATTCAAAATGCTGTTGACCATCCAAATGGAAACTTCAATAATAACGTGAGTGTAAATTTTGAAGTTTTCGAAAATTATCTTTTAGTTAAGCATAATGGAGCACTTTTTACAGAGAACAACTTTGAATCCATAACAGGTATCCTTTATGGTGAACAAATTCAAGAAGGAGAAAGAAATAGAATAGGTTATAAAGGGATAGGCTTTAAATCAGTATTCCGCTTCACTGACAATGCATATATCAGATCTGGCAATTTCAGTTTTAGGTTCTCGAAAGCAGATTCAGGGAAAGATAAACCTTGGGAAGTTTTACCATTATTTCAACTTGAAAAGGATATGGTGGTCAAAATTCCGCAATTTGATTTCTTTAATGCTCCCGTTGCATTTGCATTTGAATTTAATAGTGAGCAAAGCAGAAATTATGTAATAAAATACCTTAATCAGTTAAGCGAGAATCCATATTTATTAATTTTTCTTGAAAACTTAACACAGCTAAAAATTAAAGCTCCGAGTTTGACCTTTATCGAAAATGGCCTTACGCAAACATTTCCTGTATTAGAAGTTGATTTTGTAAAGGATCTAGTTAAAAAGGATGGTTTTGATTCAATAAATCTTTTTGTCAATAGCAGTCCTCATAGTGAATGGCTTATCTATACTAAAGATGATATTATCATTACAGATGAAGAAGTGGTAAATGAATTACTGGATGAATCTATTACTGCTGTTCCAGCAAAAATGAGACAATTCAGAACACCAAGTATTACAGTTGCATTGCCAAGAAAAAAATTGGATGACGAAGTTATCAATCTTTTCACATACCTACCATTGTCAAATTCTAAATTCAAATTGCCATTTCTTGTAAATGCTGATTTTATTCCCGACCTCGATAGGACTGACATCATTCATAATTTGAAGTATAACACCGAAATATTAAAATTTGTAGCAATTACGTTGCAAGAGTTTTCTCAAAAATTAGCAATAAACAACCAATTTGAATATTTAAATACACTATTGCCAGATTTTAATATCGAGTACCAAAGCTCTGGAAATGTTATTGTTAATCGGCTTTTAGAATTTTTGCCTAAAACAGAAATCGTATTTAATAGTCAACGTTTGACTTTATCAAACATTGCTATTGATAAATCAGGCTTTGTTAACTCATTTGGTTTAGAAACATATAATGCCCTAATTGACTCAGAGAATGTGCCAGTAGGTATAATTTATGAACACAAAAGAATCAGCAAACTAATTGAAAAAATAAATCCCGATGGTGTATTTGACTTTCATAAATTAAAAGAAAAGGTAAGGTCTGATTCTTTTAAAGAATGGCTAAAAAATCCAATTAATAATTCGGAGTTTTTAAAGTATTTATCCCAAAGTAAGGATTTGGATGTGTTCAGTGATGAGTTAATCTTTCTTGCACAAGATGGAGATTTGTATAAGGCTTCTGATTTGTTAATTAACCTTGGCTCTGATGAATTAGCTATTGAATGGCTGAGTTTTGAAAAAGTATTAAATAGAGATGTTTTAGCCTCGATAACAGACATCGAAATTCCTTTACCTAAATATGAACCAATTTCATTTATCAATGAAACTATTTGCAAGGAAAAGAAAGTTGAAATCATTGAAGGGCTTACCAAAGAATCAATTTCTTTTGATGACTTTTATTCTTACTTATCCAAGTATGCGTCCAATCCTTTGTTCCCGGCATCTCATATAAAAGCATTTCCGATAAAGACTTTACAAGCTACACTTCCAAGTTGGTCTGGTTCAATTTACTTCAATACAAGTTCCTTAAACAAACTTTCATCAGAAAAGGCATTGCCTGATGGTTTATATCAACTACTCGATGATAATTGGCACAGTGAAGTTAATTCCAATTTGAAGTTGTTGGCGGAAAATCTAGGTGTGCTTTCTTTTCAGGAATCCGAACCATTTAACTTCCTTCAAAATATAATAGTTGCTAAAAAAGAAGTGATAAGAAGTTTTTATTTATCGCAAACAAACATTAACATAAATGCAAATGCAACATTGTGGTCGTTTATTTTATCAGCATACAATAATTTATCAGACGCACAGAAGGAAAACATTTCTGCGATTATTAAAACACTTCCTGTATTGTCGAAAAAAGGTTCATTTAAGGAGCTTCATACCCTTTATTTGCCATCAGAATTTACTGATAATGATGCCCTAGAAACTCTATCGCTTCAATTCCCTAATTCTAATATAGACTTCATAAGCGCAGATTATTTAAAGAATCCTTTAATAGACAAAACTGAAATAAGAGCATTATTTAAAAAATTAGATGCCAAGACGGATACAAAGGACTTTCTTCAGTATACGTTGATACCAAACCTTAGCCAAATATCATTTGATTTATTTGTGCCATTTACGAGATTGCTGTATGAAAACAGAGATTCTGAACCGATTATTAATGCAATTACAGGTAACACCCATTTCAGACTAAAAACAAAAGAAGGCTCTTATAAATCAATCAATGAATGTTTTATTGGTTCGCCCTACATTGACACAATGCAAATACCTAATCCATTGCTCTCTGTTCCAATAGTAAATCAAATATCATACGAGTATTCTCACGCTCAATTAGATGCTTGGCAAAGGTTTTTTTCGGAAAGGTTAAAAGTACAAGAGCTAAGAAGCGAAGCTGAAATTATCAGCTTAAAACTAAAGCACATTACTGATAACCTGCAATTATGGCAAAGCGAAGAAGCATCAGTTTCATTATTTAGAGATATTTACCTTCTATATAAATCTGAAAAACTGATCCTGTCAAATACGAATCTTAACAACATAAAAAGAATTCCCCTTCTATGTAAAGGAGAAAGTGAGTCCAACTTTCATACTCCCAACGCTATTCATTTTTCTTCAGCTTATAAGCCCATCTTTGATTTTGAGAAAATATTTGGGTTAGAATGTGGAGTACCATTTTTATCAGAATTATATAAGTTTGATGATGCACCGGAATTAATCCAGTTCTTTGAACACCTTGGTGTAACACAGACTTTTGACCAAAACAGACACAATTCAATTTGCCAAAATATTCCAACTTCGGATGGCCAAAAGAAACCTTCTGCCCAACTTTTTAAGTATGAGTTTAAAAAATATGTCGGTCAATCTAATGTAGCTTTTGAAGACTTATCCAGGTTTACGAATAACGGAAGGTCACTTGAAGATTTGTTTGGCTTTAAATCAAAGCTTGATGTCAGTACAATATTGAATTACATCACAACAAGCCAACCTAATAGGCGTGAATTGAAAGAATTAATCACTGAACTTTTAAAGGTTTACAATCCAAACAATTATAATGATAGAAATCTTATTAACGCTTTCATAGCGAGCAGCAAATTACTATCAACCGCCAAATCATACAACTTAGTTAGTGAGCTACATTCAATAGATGAATCCATTAGAAGTGGCATTCGTGAGAATGAGTATTTAATTGACCCTCTGTTTAGTAAGCAGGAACAAGAAAGAGAACGTTATCTTAAATTATTCAATATTAAGAATCTTAAGATTGATGATTTTAATCCAGAATTTGATAATCAAATCCCTGATTCTGAATTTACAAATAGAGTTAAGGAAAGGTTAGTTTTTTTAGCTCTAGATAACGATAGTGAAAAGTATCTTGAAATTGAAAATGACTTTAAGGCGAAATTTAAAGATTGGAAAATAATAAAATGCTCTAAAATTAGTTTGAAGTATCCTGCTAATGATAGCAAGATTATAAAGGAAGATAACCGAAACTTTATTCTCCCAGATGAAAAGACTATTTACTATTTAGGTCATTGGGTGGAACAAAGAAATTACCCTTTAGTCCAATGGCTAAGAGAAAACATTTTAAACATCACTAAGCCGCTTCAATTTCTACAAGATATTCTGCTGAATAATCCTTCTGATATTATTGCTGATTTTGAGAATAAAGGCAGGGCTGTACCTGAAGAAATTAAACATAGATTTAAAATACCACAACCAACTCAGCAAGAGACAAAAACTCCTGAAGCTACAAAGGATAATCGTGAAACCAAAGAAACAACTGAAGGATCCTTTGAAAATCCTTTTAAAGATATTACGCCAGCGGATGAAAAATACATTAGAGAAATAATAGCAGGGGTTAGAGAGCTAAATGAAAAGTTAGATGCTAACACAACTGCAAAGATCAAAACATTATTAAAAATTAAAGACTTATACCGGGGTGAGAAAATTTCAGATGAAGAATACTATTTAAAAGTGGGTGAGTTAAAGATTATTGTCCGCTCGGCACAAAATGGATTATTATTTTTAGATATAAAGCATTGGGAAAGATTCGCTGAAACCAACGTTCATTTATCGGTTTACACTAACAATGAAGTAAAAATATTTGAAAACCAAGAAGCCTTTTTCAATTCGATTAAAGATGGAAACAAGTTGGGCATAATCAAAATGCCTGATGATTATACATTTAACGACCTAAATTCCGTCAATAGCCCTGATAAAGAAGGTGTTTGGCGTTTTGTTTTCATAGTCAATGAAAACACAAAAGCAGCACAGAGCTATAAAGAAGTGATGAACCTTGACGACTATAATTTTTAAATATGAAGCGGCTCACAAAAGAACAACAAGTAAAGTTTTACGAAGAAGAAATCAAGAAAATTCTGTCTGACTATAAAGCCTATCTCGATTCAAAGTGCATTGACTTAGTTAATAAGAATGAATTGTATGTTGGCTCTTTTGAATATATTGATGAAGTAAGGAATCAAGTAGTTTTCTCATTTCCAAAAGACAAACTCCCCAAAACAAAAATCCCACTTACAGCAACCAAGCCCAAATCACCAGACATTGTACCTTCTAAATTCTATGATTTCAGTTATAGCCTGTATCGAAAAAATTATGTAGCAACTTTCAGTGAGTGCTACGGTGTATATTATCACGAACAAAATGGCAAATTCAATATAGGTTTCAACAATTTCGACTTGGAGTTTTTAAACTCACTGTCCAAAGGTGATAAAATTGTATTTGGCATATCTGACCCACCTCTGAAATACTATTTTAATCTTATTCATATTACGAAAAATGATATAAAGTCGCAAAAAGTAGAAGAAATAATAACCGGAATATACCATTTGAACGATTTCAAACCAGTTCATATTGATGACTCCTTAAACCTAATTGCTAAGTACCAAACTGATTTAAAAAATAACGATACCATCATAATACAAGGACCTCCGGGTACTGGTAAAACCTTTTTCATATCCAGGTTATTAGAAGTCTTAAACAAAGAAAACAAATCGGTGCTTGTAGCAACTTTAGCTAATCGATCATTGATTGAATTAGCAAAAAAGTATTTTGAATTAGATACAGCCAATATGATGGTGGTTTTTAAATCTAACCTTACGCTGGAAGAATCAAAAGAAGTAAGTTCATTAAAGCCTATGCCAAAAGATTTCCTGCCTACGGCTGGAAGTATTCTCCTTACCACTTTCTATAAAATGACGGGAATTGCAGTTGAAAATATTAGTAGCCCTATCTATGATTACATCATCTTAGAAGAAGCGAGTCAGTGCTTTTTAGGAACTATTGCAGCAGCCAAACTACTTGGGAAAAAAGTGATTTTAGTTGGCGATCCAATTCAGTTGCCTCCTGTAGTAAATCAAGATAATCCGGGAAACATATCACCCAATATTGACCTGATGCTTGAATCTTTTGCTTACTATGCATCAACTATTAATTGCCCAAAATTTAGACTTACAACAACCTACCGTTTTTCTGAAAATGCCTGTTACCAAACCAATACATTTTACGAAAATAGTCTTAAATCAAAGTCAGATATTCAAAAAGAAAATGAGATATTTTCCCAAATACCCAATATTTACAATAACAAAGGCGGTTGCTCATTATTTTATTATGATTCAACAAATTTGAAAAGTATTTATGATTTGTTGTTAGGTCAAATAAATGCCTTACTTCAAATAAGCCCCAAGTTTGAAATAGCAATATTGCCATCCACCAAGAAAGGCGTAAAGTTGCTGAGAGATAATTTACTTCATAAATTGAATGATAAGCAAGAGCAGATACTCATTAATACCGTGGACAGTGTGCAAGGTTTGACAATAGATTTCTGCTTTTATTTTGCTTTCTCAGATGGTAGTCCTGCATTTTCATTCAAGCTAAACCGCTTTAATGTGGCAACAAGCAGAGCTCGTTTCTGTACATTGATTCTATTAGATGAAGTTTATAAAGTGATTCAGCCCTACATAGGTTTGGTGGCTGATTTTATTTCAAAATGTGATTTAATAAATGATGCTTCTGTTCCCAAAATTATGGAAGAAACCATTGATATTAATTCCATACCGCCTAAAACACTAGGTTTAAAAGTCATCGACAAGATAGACCTATCCAAGTTTGAAAAGCCTAAAAAGGAAATCATCAAAGGCAAGGAAAACATTTACATCATAGATACCAATGTATTTGTTGACCAACCCGACATAATTTCAAAAATTGATAAACAGTATCAGGTTGTTTTATCTGCTAAAGTCATTGACGAGTTAGACAAATTGAAAGTGACATTGCCAACAAACGAACAAAAACAAAATGTTCAAAAGGCAATCAAACAAATCAACGACAGCTTTGACAAACGCAATATCAAAATGGATACAGCAGACCTTAGTTTGTTACCGAGCGACTTTGACAAAAAATCACCAGACAATTTTATTTTGACAGTTGCTCTAAAATACAAAGACGAAAACCCAATAATACTGACCTCTGACAATGGGTTACAAGTTAAATCAAAAGGTTTTGGAATAACGACAATTAAACCCTAACTCTAAAATTTTTACGTAATATTTTAATAAAAGCTCAGTAAATGTTTGGTTACCGAACTTTTTTATCCTATATTTGTATTACGTAAATACGGTATATATGAATCATGAATACCCGGATTGG
>Ga0209572_1001679_pt1 | contig 13650 bp, 11 predicted proteins | sample EBPBio232012_DNA_FD_185867 | JGI IMG/M metagenome (GOLD analysis project Ga0209572, IMG submission 185867) | Wastewater treatment Type I Accumulibacter community from EBPR Bioreactor in Madison, WI, USA - Reactor 1_1/23/2012_ DNA (SPAdes)... | ecosystem: Engineered > Bioreactor > EBPR >...
GAAACAAGCCCTGTCAATATCTTTTTTACTTTTGTACTCATAGCGAGTGTGATGTTATTTTTGAATGTTAGACTATCCAAAAATAGATAATTACACTCGCTTTTTCCCTTAAGTCAACGACATTGGGGTACAGGTGCTGGGCGACGGTCAGTTGTTTACGGGCAAGGTGTTTAAATCGGAGTGAGGGGGCTGTTGTTCGATATTCGGTGTTCGGTGTTCGATATTCTAAAATATCGAACACCGAACACCGAACACCGAATATCGAAGTGCCGCCGAAATAACCTCGGCTTACCTTGGCAGCCACTCAGGCACTTCGTAACCAGCCCATGACCATCGCCGCCGTCCTCGCCCGAAAAAACTGCTCACCCTTCTTCCTTTTTCACAAATTCCAGCCATTGCCGGGCCAGCAACTCCACATATTCTGTGAAAGTATCGGCGCCATGAATGGTGTAGAATGTGAATTCAGGCTGATCGGGTACAGGCGTTACGAAATTGAAATTATGATCTGTGGCGTACAACAATACCATTTCAGAAGCAATATCATACAGGGTACGATTACCGCTTGCTTCGAGGGCAAAAGTGACCATGCCTCTTGTTTTTAAGGGCTGATAACCCTGCTCCCGGCATAGTTCTTCATAAAACTTTGTTCGGCTGACCAATCCTGTTTCACAACGAGAACCGATGAACAGAAAATGATGATTTAAAGCCAGGTCTTTTTCATTGGAACCATAAGATTCGCGTATGCCCCCCATTTCGTTCAGTAAAATTTGATGTGAAGGAATGAAGGGTAAATCAAGGATGGGTTCTTCATTTTTACATAGCCAGCCACAGGGTTTTCTGTCTGCTCTTTCCCATGTATACAAGGTATGAAGTTCACTGTTTATGACAATGTTTCTTGCATGTGCGAGGGACAACAAACTGGATAGTTGAGGGAAAACCCGTTGAAACGCAGCGGAAATGGTAATGGGCCTTTCCGAAAGTTCGACTACGTGTTCCCAGCGAAAGAAAGGTTTTAATGCGGTTTGGAAATCAATGAAATTTTGGCTGTTCATTTAGTCATAATGATTGTTTTTTGACCATTGCCAGCCGCCTCACCCACAAAAAACTGCTCACCCTTCTTCCTTTTTCACAAATTCCAGCCATTGCCGGGCCAGCAACTCCACATATTCTGTGAAAGTATCGGCGCCATGAATGGTATAAAACGTGGGTTCAGGCTGATCAGGCACAGGCGTTACGAAATTGAAATTATGATCAAATGCGTATAACAATACCTTGCCGGTTGTGGGGTCATACAACGTGCGGTTACCATTCCCTTCTATTACAAATGTGATGAGATGATCGGTGGGTAAGGGAGTGTAACCACATTGTATACACCAGTCTTCATAAGCGATTTTTAAATCTCCCAATCCGGCTTCACAACGAGAGCCTGTAAAAAGGAAAAATTGACATAAAGCAAGGTCTTTCTCATCAGATCCGTAGGATTCCTGAATGCCGCCCATTTCTGACAACAAGATTCGATGCTCTGGAATAAAAGATATATCCAATCGCGGTTCTTCCACCTTGCACAACCAGCCACAATTAGCCCCGTCTGTTCTGTTCCAGGTATAAAGAATATGAGGCTGATCATTTGCATGTATGTTTAATGCCTCGGCACTGTTGAGCAGGCGACTTAAAAGCGGAAATTGGTGCTGAAAAAGATCAGATAACTGTATGTTCCTGATGGATTTTTCCTCTACCCGATACCTGTGAAAAAAACCAGGGAAGTTTTTTTGAAAAGAAATAAAACCGGGGTTATTCATTTTGTAGTATTCTGTTCGTGGTCTTTGTCGGCGTCCTCGCCGACAACAAAATCGGAGTGAGTGGCCCGGTGTTCGATATTCGATATTCAGTGTTCGGTGTTCGATATTTTTTAAATTTCGAACACCGAACACCAAACACCGAATGTCGAAAGGCTGCCGCAACACCCTTGCCTTACCTTGGCAGCCACTCAGGCACTTCGTACACAATACCCGTCATACCGGCGGCTTCCATTGCGTTTTTGAGGCGCTCGGAAACGTAGAAGCCTAATCCATAGCCATTAAACCTGAATACATCACAGGTGATTTTTTCTGCATGTATTACAGATTGGTGTATGCTCAATTCATATTTATTTTTAGCAAATTGGCGTTCCCTGGTATTTTTAAACTGTTCAAAATTGGTTTCTCCCGATCCGGTAGTACGTTGAAATATCGTGTTTTGCCAATCAATGTAGTCGTCAGACCTAGGCCAAAGAAAATAAACTAAATGGTAATCAAGTGTATTCCCCTGTGCTTCAACAGACACAGGGAATTGTTGATATTCATCCATTTGGAATGACCTCATAAGTTCATATAGCCTATCAGAGATAAATAGATAATTTATTTCCAATGCGGCTCCATTACCAACCCAGTCATTCGCTTTGGCTCGGCTTGCCAGGTTAAATTTTGGGAAAACAACATCATCTCTAACACTTCCGCTAAGCGGGGTGTTGACAAAACTTCTTTCTCCCCAATAATCAATTGACCAGGGCCAGGATACTTCAACTTGTGGGTAATAGCCAATTTCGGCAATTTCAGCATTGTGCGCTAGTTTGAAAAGTTTAAGCATGTTATGGAACACTTGGGATATTTACCCGCTGGCGCCGAGGTTGCCTTAACCCAAGCAGTTGGCATTGGGCAGCCATAGTGACGGCGGAAAAAAATACCGGCGCAACTTCGAAGTCGCGCCGATATTGGGAAAACTACTCCACTACTTCATACTTTACGCCTTTAATATTCGCCGCTTCGAGCGCACTTTTAAGCCGTTCCGAAACGAAATACTCATAACGAAGGCGATAAAGCCTGAAAAAATCCACATCAGAATTTTCCAGAAAAACCAGTTTGCTGGCTTTGACCCGCATAGGGGGATCTGCCTGTATAACTTGTTGATCCAACTGGAGGTAGATTTCGTATGAGGCGAGCGAAACGGATGCCTCACCCGCGTCATTCAGAACACCGCTTAAAATAAATTCCGACTTCTCAAAATCGACAAACCTGTTGCCATCTCCTACAAAATGAAAAAAATGGTAAGGATAGTCTTTTTTGCGATAGCGTACGGTAGCAGGAAAGACCTGGTATTCATCTATTGTGAATTCAAGAAGCGTATTCAAAAATTTGGAATCAATAATCAAACCGCTATGTGTGTTTACAGGTATTGCATCAACAAGATTAGCTCGCTTATAATTATACTCGATTACAAGCGCATTAAGCTGTGGTGCCTCCTTAATTTCTCCGATTGCAGGAATTTTCCATGCAGAGTTTGGTGCATTATGGCTATTCCCAGGGCTCATAGTATGTGCCTCAGAAAATGAGTAGGGATTGTATCCTATTTTATAGTATTGCATAACTAATTACCACCAGTCTGGTTTAATGCCTAAACTTGAAGGCCAACTTCCAGAGCCGAAAGATAGTGCATTGACGTGAGTAGTTGGATGAGATACAATAATTTCCCGAACTGCCGATTGTAGTTTTGTTAGTTCATTATAGGCTTGCTGTGGTGTCATATTTGGTCCTAGTTGCGTGTGAATATTATCAAGTTTTTGTCTAATTGCCAAATTGTAATCAGGGTGTGCATTGAAGGAACCACTTTCCGCTACGTGATAGTCTTTATGAATTGAAATCCCATTAGGAATATCATTCATGTGCCAGGGGGTGTCTCCGTTGATTTTTGCCGCAGATTGAACTACTTCTGAAGATCTATGTTCCCATGGAATAATGTGATGAGCATGGTGATTAGCAGGGGGCTTAATAACTGTTCTGAGTTGTTTGCGTGCAGCCTCACCATTTGCTGCAAAAAGGACAATATTGTCTACCAATTTCCACACCAAGCGAGATTTAGTGCCTGAAGCAGTGACGACTTTAGTTACATACTTCGCCCCTGTACTATACCAGCCAAATACAGGGATAGCTGAGGCAAAAGAAGTTCCTGCATTGATAAAATCATATTCATAGGTGTAAAGCACTCCATTGACGATATCGCAAACCACTCCGACACCAGTTGGCTCTAAGCCACCAACATCAAGTAGAAGGTGTAAGTTGTCTTTCAATACAGTAGTAGTAGCAGTAAACCATACTTCAGCATCACTCATTCCTGGGTTGAGTGCATGTATTCGACATGCCTCTAACCATACTGACATGATGAATGACAGCCCTGGATCAGAAAAATTTTCGTTAGCGATACATTCGGGATGGCTTTGCAAAAAAGCCTGGTATTCCTGACTGTACAGGTTCACTGGTGCGGGTAGGTTTATAAAATCAATACTTGTCCTGATAATCTTTGCAGATTCAGCACTGTAATTATTTTCTTGCAAGAACCCGGATATAAGAACAAATAAATCAGTATGTCCTGTTAACCATTTGGCTTGGCTTGAATTCAACTGGCACTCAAAAACAATTTTTCTAAAAGTTTGGCAATACTCCCCTTCATCTAATGAGTTGTGCGGGTCGTTCGGCTCTCCCTGCGTCTCCCCTTGTATGGTACCATTGCCCGGAGGTGTGGGAAACTGGGTACAAAAATCCAGCAGCAACGGTATCAGATTCGGGTTGGCCAGCAAATGATAATATTCCTCTTGAGAAAGGGAGAATTCTTTGTAATATTCCTTAAGTTTTTCTGCCAATTCCACAGTAAACCCGGCTGGAAGTACCCCTCCATTGACAATAAAAACATCTACCGGAATATTTTGAGTAAGAATGTCGGTGAAATTGGGCGGAGGGGTGCCGGAGCCACCACCGGGCCCACCACCCGGGCCGCCACCGGGGCCACCCCATGTAGTAGGGCCGCCGCCGCCGCCACCACTGGGGCCGCCGCCCCCAATGGTTTCGCAGTTGGTATAGGTAACAACCAAGGTAGTACAATTGACTTCGGCAAGTGGGCAACACTCGCGCTCCGTCCAGCAAATTATCCATAGTTCGTTGAAATCAATGCAGTCGACGGTAGGATCGGATCGTTCTTCCAGTTCCTCTTTGTTGACAGAAGTAACAGTCACCGTGTCGATTTGCTCCACAGGCACGCCATTTTCGGTTACAAATCCGTATTTGTAATTGTAATCGAGGTCGAAAAACAGGAACTCGCCCGAAAAATTCGCAAGCGAGAGGTTGTTGCTGTTTGTAGCATAATAGGCAGAATCGGCATGGTACATCAGCAATTCGCCGTTGATCACCTCGGTGCTGTCTTTGCTCAGCAGCATGACCACATTGGCCCGGTTGCCGTAGTTTTTCTTGATCAGCGAGTCGCGTTGTAGCGGAACGATCACAATCTCTTTACCCGACTGTGCGTGGCCGGGCAGTGCTTTTTCCCAAGCCGGCTGAATTGGAACGATAATTTTTTCGTCTTCTTCTCCAAAGTTGGCCGTTTGTGGCCGCCTGGCAAACCAGTCCTGGGCTTCCGACACGGAAATAGGGCGCTAGGAAGGATTGCTTTCGGAATTTCCGATGGTAAATTCTTTTTTGCAACCCCACATCAGGGCCATCACCATCAGCAGAGCCTGAAGGAGCGTAATTCGTTTGTTTCTGAGCAAATTTCTCATAGGGAATACGTTTTTTAAGTAGTTCGTTTTTAAAATTGGTATTCCCAAATGTATACCTGTGCAAGCGCCACGCTTCTGATTCGGCTTTCCGCTCATCGGCAATTTTTTTGCCGATGAGCGGAAAGTTTGAAAGAAAAGAATGTACTTAGCGTTCTGAACATCCATTAAACACCTGACTCCTTCATTTATGATCACCGGAAAACACCTCAGGCGCTACAGGTATTTTTGCAATTACAAGCAAGCATATATTGCCGCCAAAATGAATATCAGCGTACGGACGTATAGAAAAATAGAAAACGAGGAAATACCGCTTACGCCCGAACGAAAAACGCTGGCGCTCAAAGCGTTTCATACCACAGAACAAACCCTGCTGCAACTGGAAGAGCATGCATCCGGAACACTGAATGTTGCTACACCCACGGCAGACATGGAGTGGTTTGTGAGGGCTTTGAAAGAAAAAGAAACCCAAATAAGGCAAAAAGAGGAAGAAATACGATTGCTGAAACACCAACTGGATCGGGCCCGCCTATAAATTCTTCCGCTCCCCACAGCGCATTTCCCCTCAATCTTTATTTACTTTGCCCACTGTCATGCCCCGGCATGACACCTTCTGTTTTTACATTCTTTCAAACAAACCAGCATTATGCAAAAACTGCTTTACCTCCTGCTTTTCATGGTGGTGGCTGCGCCGTCGTCGTACGGCCAGTTCCGCATCCTGTTTGTCGACGACAGCGGCGACGCTTTTGGCAATACCCAATACCTGGCTTCAGCGTTCGATTCACTGGGCTACGAAACGGTGTATTTCGATGCCTACGCGATCAATGAAGGCCCCAGTGTAGATGAAATGAATCAGTATGACCTCGTGGTGTGGCACGCCTCATCCTGGGGTACCGGCCTTGTTTTCTGGGATTATGCTGACACGGACAATCCCGAACTCATTCAGTACCTGGCGCAGCCGGAAGCCAATTTGTGGCTCATCGGCAACGACGTGATGTACGACCGCTACCTCGGCGCGCCGTACACCTTCCAGTCCGGCGATTTTGTGTACGACTATCTTGGCATTTCCAAATACGATGTGCAGTCGTATGCCGACGATGGCGGCTTCGGCGTGCCGCTGGTGACGCCTTCGGCTGGTCAGCCCATTTCCGGATTGTCTGATCTTACCTGGCAATTCAGCACCCTGTGGTATGCTGACGGCTTTGAAATTCGCCCCGAAGCGCAGTCGATTTATGAATTTGGCGACAACACGTATTTGCTCGCAGGCAAAACCAGCGGCGTGTGGTTCCATCCCGCCGGTGGCGCGCGCGTGCTCACCTATGGCTTCGATCTCTCGCTGGCCAATAATTTTGACATGATCAAATCCAATATCGACGACGTGCTCACCTGGTGGCAGGCTGATGTAAGCGGCACCCACGCACCCGTGTTCGATCTGCAATCGGTGCAGGTGTCGCCCAATACTTTTTCCGATCGCTTGCAGGTGAAAGTGACGGCCCTCGAAACAGCGCCGCTCAGCGTGCAAATGCATAGCCTCGACGGCCGACTGGTGGCTTCTATTGCCAACCATGAAACGGCGGTGGCCGGCGAGGAAAAAACTTGGCAATGGCAGGCGCCAGCAGGTTTATCCAATGGACTGTACTATTGCAGTGTGCGGTCGGGTAAACAGGTGAAAACGCTGAAGGTGGTGCTGCAGCGCTGATTATGTGGCAGTGACAGGATAGAACCAGGGTTGAAACAGATTTTTGGCGTGACTCACCTGAAAAGATATTAAAAACAACAACAGCCGACCGGTATCGCTCCGATCGGCTGTCGCTTTTTATTACCTAACGCAACATCCGCGCAAATCCGTTCTTTATCTGTGCAATCCGTGTTTCCTATACACTCATCGGATCCGCCAGATCCGCTTCCACCTTGTATTTTTTCATAAAATCCTTCACGGCTTTTTCCGTTACCTTGCCCTGGCGATGCAGGAGCCGCACGGCCGAAAACGCGATGTATTTGGCAGAAATACCGAAGTAATCGCGCAGGCTTTCGCGGCTTTCGGAGAGACCGAATCCGTCGGTACCCAGTGCGATGAAGTCTTGTGGCATCCAGGGCGCCAGTTGGCCGGCTGTGAGTTTTACCCAGTCGTTGGCGCTCACAAACACCCCTTCCTCGCCTTTAAGGGCTTGCTGGATGTAAGGTGTTTTTTCTTTTTCGCCCGGGTGCAGCAGGTTCCAGCGGTCGCAAGCCACCGCGTCGCGGTAGAGTTCCGACCACGAAGTGGCGCTCCAGATGTCGGTGCTGACGCCTTCTTTTTCCAGAATTTCGGCTGCTTCCAGCACTTGTTTGATGATGACACCCGAACCGATCAGGTGGGCTTTCGCATTGCCTTTACTACCCGATTTTTTGAAACGGTAAATGCCGTGTTTGATGCCGTCTTCCACGCCTTTCGGCATTTCGGGCATCATCAGGTTTTCGTTGTACAGCGTGAGGTAGTAAATTTTGTTTTCGTTGTTGACGTACATGCGGCGCAGGCCATCCTGTACGATCACGGCCAGTTCGAAGGCAAATGCCGGGTCGTAGGTAATCACCGACGGGATCATTTGCGACATCAGGATGGAATGGCCGTCCTGGTGTTGCAGGCCTTCGCCGTTCAGCGTCGTGCGACCGGCGGTACCGCCCAGCAGGAACCCTTTGCACATCATGTCGGCCGCAGCCCACACCATGTCGCCTACACGCTGGAAGCCGAACATAGAGTAGTAGATGTAAAACGGTACCATCGGCAGTCCGTGCAGGGCGTAGGCTGTACCGGCAGCCGTGAAAGAAGCTGTTGCGCCGTCTTCATTGATGCCTTCCTGGAGCACCTGGCCCGTTTTGGATTCCTTGTATTTGATAACGGAAATGCCGATTTCCAGCGGTGTGTACAACTGGCCTTTCTGGTTCCAGATGTGTACGGAGTTGAACATCGGCTCCATACCGAAGGTCTGCGCTTCGTCGGGCACAATGGGCACGATGTATTTTCCGACAGCCGGGTTGCGCACCAGTTGCGTCATCACGTCGATCATGGCCGCTGTGGTGGAAAAGGCCTTTCCGGCGCTGGCCTCGCTGCCTTTCAGTTGCTTCTCGAAAGCGGAAAGGTCGGGCAGTTCGAATTTTTCGTATTTATCCGAGCGTTCGGGCAAGTAGCCGCCCAGTGCTTTGCGGTGTTCGTGGAGGTATTTAGTTTCTGGAGCATCAGGACCTGGGTACCAGAATTTGGCCGCTTTGGCTTCCTCGTCGGAAATCGGAATATTGTAGCGGTTTTTGGTTTCCACACGACTGTCGTCGCTCAGGTCTTTGGTCTGGTGGGCTTTGTTTTTGCCTTCAGCAGCCTTGCCCATACCGTACCCTTTCACCGTTTTGCAAATGATGGCAACGGGGCGTTTGGATTTCACAGCCCGATCGTAAGCGGCATACACTTTTTCGGCGTCGTGGCCACCGCGGCGCATTTTGGCGATTTGTTCGTCGCTCATGTCTTGTAGCAGGGCCGTGATGGTGGCACTGTAGGCATCTTCACCGATCAGCATTTTACGGATCAGGGCGCCGTCGTTGGATGATGCCATTTCCTGAAACTGTCCGTCTACCAGGCCTTCAAGGCGGGCGAGCAGGGCGCCGCTTTCGTCTTTGGCAAACAGGGCGTCCCAGTCGCTGCTCCACAGCACCTTAATAACCTCCCAACCTGCGCCGAAGAATTGGCGTTCCACTTCCTGGATCACTTTGGCATTACCGCGCACAGGGCCGTCGAGGCGCTGCAGGTTGCAGTGTACGACGAATATGACGTTGTCGAGGTTTTCGCGGCTGGCGAGGCCAATCGTGCCATAAATTTCCGGCTCGTCGATTTCACCATCGCCAATGAAATGCCACACTTTGCCGCCGTTTTCTGGTTTCAGGCCGCGGTTTTCGAGGTATTTCATAAACCTGGCCTGGTACAGCGCCGTCATAGGACCGAGGCCCATCGACACTGTAGGCGCCTGCCAGAAATGCGGCATGCGGCGCGGGTGCGGGTAACTGGATACGCCGCCCAGCAGTTCCTGCCGAAAATCGGCGATAGACTGCTGCGACAGTCGGCCTTCCCACACAGCGCGCGAGTAAGGGCCAGGGGAGGAGTGCCCCTGAATCATCAGCAGGTCGCCGCCATACTCGGCCGAACGTTTGCGGAGGAAGTGGTGCTGCAATACTTCCAGCATGGTAGCACTGGCAGCGTAGGTGGCGATGTGGCCGCCCAGCGCCAGGTCTTTATCCTGGGCCTGGAGCACCATAGCCTGTGCATTCCAGCGGATCACCTCTTCGATACGTTGTTCTATGGCAAGGTCGCCGGGGTAAGCGGGTTGATCTTCCGGCGCGATGGTATTGAGATAAGGGGTATTAAGGGCCGGGCCTCCGTTGCCTACGCCTTTGCGGGCCATGAGCGCGCGGAGCCGCTGGAAAAGTTCTTCGGTACGGGCTTTGCCCTGGCTTTCAAGTACTTCTTCAAGCGCTTCGAGCCATTCTTCCTGTTCGTTTTTCCAGTCTTCCTGAATTTGGATATCTCCCATTTCTGAAATCTAATAGTTGAGCGTATACAGTCGTTCGTTCGTTTTGGTGGCGCAAAAGTAGCATTTATAGTAGTGTACAGAACGACTTCAAATGAATTCTTTTGTAACACTGACGATCCTTGCCTATTGCCCCTTACTTGTTATTTTGCCCCTTGCCCTCTTGCCTTTTGCCCCTTGCTTGTTATTTTGCTCCTTGCCTCTTGCTTATTGCCCCTTGCTCTTTTCCCCTTGCCTCTTTTCTTTCAGTTCCTTTTGCAAAATAATCCGCACACTTCCGTCCATTCCCTGATAGGTGCCGATAATATCGAATCCGGACTGGATATTGAGGATAAGCATACTGCGCCAGCGGTTCATGGTTTTGGTTTGAATGCGCAGGTAACCTTGCCGGCGCGCCCATTCGTGCTGGTGCTGCATGAGCGCCTCCGCAATACCTTGCCGGCGGAATTCGGTGAGCACGCCCCCCAGCCATGAATAATAGGTGCCAGGGTCTTGCCGGTATCCGATTTTAAAACCGGCCAACTGCCCATCGGCCGTTTCTGCCAGTAAAACCAGCAAATCCGGGACAGTGTTTAGCCGCTCCTGCACCTTTTTGCCGGCGGGTTTGCCGAAAATGGCTTCATGCAAAAAGAAAACGGCCTGCCGGGTGGCATCATCCGGCAGGCCGTGTTTTTCCAGAATGCGTATCATTTGGCGATGAAAGAAATGGCGCAACCGCCGCCGGCCGCCAGTTGGAGCGACAGGTTTTGACCTTTGCGCACCTGTATTTTCCGGATATTAACAGGGTAGGGGTTTTTAAGCCAGTCGGCCCCGACGCCATCTTCATATATCGTGGCTTCGTACACTTTCCCGGCTTGCAGGAAATCGAGTTTGACGTTGAAATTGCGGGCATTTTCGTCGGTGATCGACCCGAGAAACCAGTTCTGCGTACCTTTTTGATGGCGCGCGATGGTCAGGTAATCGCCGATGGAGGCATTCAGCACCTTGCTGTCGCTCCAGTCGACCGGCACATCTTTAATAAACTGGAACACATCGAGGCGTTTTTCATAGTTCTCGGGCAGGTCGGCTGCCATTTGCAGTGGTGAATAAAGGGTGACGTACAGGGCAAGTTGTTTGGCCACCGTAGAATGTACGCGTTCCTTTTTATTGGGATCGAACTGATTTACCTCTATCTGGAAAATACCCGGCGTGTAATCCATCGGTCCGCCCAGCAGGCGAGTGAACGGCAGGATGGTTTCGTGTTCGGGCGGATTGCCGGCGCTCCAGGCATTGAATTCCTGGCCGCGGGCGGCTTCGCAGGCCAGCCAGTTGGGCCAGGTGCGTTGCAGGCCGCTGGGGCGCACGGGTTCGTGGGCATCCAGCATAATCTGGTTGCGGGCAGTGCGTTCGGCCACGCGCACGTAGTGGTTCACCATCCACTGTCCGTCGTGCCACTCGCCGCGGGGGATGATGCGGCCCACATAGCCGGTTTTTACGGAGTTCATGCCGTGTTTTTTCATGAAAGCATAGGCGTCATCCATCTGGCGCTCGTAACTGGGCACTGCGGCCGAGGTTTCGTGGTGCATGATGATTTTCACCCCTTTTTCTTTGGCATAGCGCGACAGTTCGTCGATGTCGTAATCGGGATAGGCTTTGGTAAAATCGAACACCTCGTCTTTCCATTTGCCAAACCAGTTTTCCCAACCCAGGTTCCAGCCTTCCACCAGGACGCCATCGAAACCGTGTTTGGCAGCAAAGTCGATGTACTTTTTGGTATTGGCTGTGGTAGCACCATGTTTGCCGCTGGGCTTGAGATTATCCTGAAAGGAAACGGCGCTTTGGCTACCCGCGTAATCCCAGGTGCTTTTGTTGACGTGCATTTCCCACCAGATGCCCACATATTTCTGCGGTTTGATCCAACTCAGGTCGCCTTCAATTTTGCAGGGCTCATTCAGGTTGAGGATCAGTTTAGAATTAAGAATGCCTGCTGCATTTTTTGCCAGCAGAATGGCACGCCAGGGCGAATGGAACGGTGTTTTATTAATCGACTTGATATTAGGGACGGCAGAAGGAATCAGATTTGCTTTGAAACGGAGGTCTTTCGGGTCGGCCATCAGGTGCAGGGCCGCAAAGTCGACGAGTGCCGCTTCTGCTATTACTATATGTGTACCATTGGCGGCCCGCATGGTGATGGGCGTTTGCACGGCATAGCGGTCTACAATGTGTTTGGTAGAAATGGAGGTCTCCTTTTCATAAGGTGTATTGTCGATGGCGCTGATTTTGCAAGTGGTGTACACGTGCTCGTTCGAGTCGTAGTCGCCGGGAATCCACCAGGCCGTGTGATCGCTGGTCATGGTGAATTCTGTCACCTCATCTGATATGGCAACTTCCTTGCGCGGCTGATCCGGGAACTCGTAGCGAAATCCTATACCATTATTATAGGCGCGGAAATGGATGTTCATTTTACCGGAACTGTTTTCCAGATGCATGGTCAGTTCCTTGTAGTTGTCGCGAATAGACGCGACTTCGCCCCACACAGGTTTCCACACCTGGTCGCTGGCGCCCGTAGTGGTTTGTTTCCAGATAAAATTCTGGGAAAAATCGGCATCTACAGCCTTGAAGCCGAGTTTGCCATTGGAAATTGGTTTGCCGTAATAGGATAGGGTATAAAAAGGTTCGCCGCTTTTGGGAGAGAGGCCCACCACGATTTTGACCGATTTGTCTGGGGAGTACAAAGAACGCAAGCCGTTCTGGGCTTGGAGGGCCGCCACGCACATCAGGCTGAACAGCAGAAAGGAATATTTTTTCATGGTGTAATTATGAATGATTGGAACTTATTCCGGCTTTATCAGGGAATATATGGCAAAGGAAAGTGTAGTTAGTCATTTCCCGAAATAAAAGGCCCTGATTTGAGTAGCATGGGAAAATGATGTTTTGGGACAGGTAAAACGGCTTTTGAATTGCGTATTTCCATTGCCATGAACGCACTGAAAAAAAAATGAAAGAGGTGAAAAAACAGTCAGGACACCCAAGCCCTTGTCTATCAAAAGATTAGGGGGGGAGAGTAACTGTTTTGAACCCAAACAGAATAAAATTCTTAAAATTTTTTTGGCGTGGGGTATTGGTGGAATAAAATGTTGCCATATCTTTGCGGCCGCTTTGGTTGAAAGGGGGTTGATAGGAGGGAGTAAAGCGAGGGGAAGAGAGGATGAGAGGGGATAAAAAAAGGTAAAAAAGATTACCTAAAAAGTTTGGTTAGAAGAGAATGGGGTTTGTATCTTTGCAGCCCGTTTGACGGGGAGTAAAAAATTGGAATGATATTAAGATACCTGAAGAGGTGTTGGAGATATAAAGAAGTTCATTGACAGAAAGGTAGCGAGAAGAGGTAAAGGGAAGAATAGAGGAGAGAGGAACAGAGAATTAACCTGGAGAGGAAAAGAGTTTAGTCAGAGAAATCGCTCGAACGTCGTACAAGCAAGTAAGTTACTTTTCGGAGTAATTTAAAGACTATACGATGGAGAGTTTGATCCTGGCTCAGGA